>WBZL01000234.1_pt1 | contig 61185 bp, 36 predicted proteins | sample 5204291 | NCBI WGS metagenome assembly WBZL01 (sample SAMN12344345, study PRJNA552823) | activated sludge metagenome | biome: Activated sludge suspended growth; feature: Nitrification reactor; material: Wastewater; isolation source: activated sludge from nitrification reactor of wastewater... | reverse complement strand
TGTATTGTCGCGGGATTCCGCCGGGAGCTTGCCTGCATATCTGTTCAGAAACTCTTCGGCAAACACAATGTCATTCAGATCAACCGAGTTATTAATAACATTTATCATTACAGCGGTCGTTATCAATCCGTTTCTCTGAAGGAACAGGTTCTTCTCCGTTAAGAGCTTATGCCATTCCAGTGATTCATTTGCTTCGTCCCGCGGAACCTTAAGGTTGATGGCGCAGGTGATTCTGCAGGTGTTCAGGTTCTGAAGTTCAAATGCTGAAAACAGATCAATGTTTTCACGGAGATAGGATTTGAACTTATCATAAGCGGCTTTTTCACCGTTCGATTTCAGAGACTTGTACATAAGATAGAAGCAAATCACAATTTTCATGACCCTGTCGTGATCCTGTTTCTCATTCAGCAAGAGGCCTTCAAGGATCGAATGTTCCTCAAGCTTCTGAAAGAACTGTTCAAGGACCGTGTTGCCGATCGGCCGGTTTCCCTGCACTTCATGGGCAATTGTATTATGGATCAGCTTAAATGAATTGACAAGGAAATAACAGAATAAATGCTCCGAAGCAAGCCGGAGAGAATCTGCTCTCTCACGTTTCAGATCATATTCCTTAATAAAGCTTGATTTAGCTGAGTAAAAATTCGACGTAACATAAAGCAGATCATCAATGATGGTGTATTTATCAGGGGCAGGCTCACTTTTCACCCGCTTTTCAAACTGATCTATCTTACCCGAAGTAAACTTCTGAATGTTTCTGCTGTTAGCGGCTTCAATAAGATCGTATTCACATCTGAAAGTATCTGCTGAGTAATGCTCCAGCAAAATGAACTGCTCGCTTAATCCCGTGAGATCATGAATAAGGTTCTTCATTATTCCGTAATTGTACTCTTTGCCCGGGAACAGTTTCAACCAGACCTTTTCCTTTTCGAGATGTTCATCTTCAAATGCGGGTGCAAACTTCTTCAACTCAAGAAACAGCTTTCTCACATTGTCCTTCTTGTTAAAATAAGGCGACGCAACAAAGTCCTCAAACTTTGTAAGATCCTTCTTTGAAAATGTACGCAGGATCTCGAGCAGTGAGCTTCTTAGCATTCTCTGTTATTGACGGATTTTTTCAGATTGTAAATTCTCAAGAAAGAATATTCTTTTGACAAAGGTTTTTAAAAGTAATGCAGATTCTTATGTAAACTATTTCAATTGTCAGCTAAAGGTCCAGGACAGCAGTTATATTATTTTTAATTTCCGCTATTACAGTTTCCGGAAGTTTTCCCAATCTTTTTGAGAATCGTTTATTGTCAATAGCCCTTAACTGGTCAATTAGTATGTCACAATCCTCCTTTAGATTCGAGGTTCCCTTTCTTAGATGGACTCTGAGAATTTCAGATTCGGGATTAACATTCGTTGTAAGCGGACAGACAATAGTTGAAGGGTGAAGATTATTGAGCAAATCAGTTTGTATTACAACCACGGGACGAACTTTTCCTGTTTCTGTTCCAAATCTCGGCTCAAGATCAGCTATCCATATTTCATATTGACTTATTTTCATCCGGGAGCGCTTCAAATTCTTTAAGAACTTTCATTGATTCATCTCTTACAAGTAAGGACTCCCTTTCAAACTGCTTCGAAAGTATTTTTCTTTTATGAAGCAAATTATAGAATTCAACCGCTTCATTTATGTATCTGTTTCTGCTCTTGTTTATCTTTGCAATTATCTTTTCAGTATCCTGAAAAGTATTCTCGTCAATCTTTAATGATAGATTTTTCATGTTGTTTATTTTTTAAAAGTATATACTAAAAGTATATGTTACAAGTGATAAGGCTTAGTGTGTCTAAGTGAGTTAAAATTATTTCATTATGAACTTTTCGGCGCATTACATGATGTTCAAACCCGGAGGAAGGGCATCATTACAAAACGAATATAAGCATTGGTGATGAATGCACCGGGTGAGGCGATATCAAGAGAACTCCAGGACATTTTCGTTCTTACTAAAGTAATGCGATCTGACAAAGTCTTCGAACTTCATCAGTTCCTGTTTTGAAAATGTGCGTAGGATCTCGAGCAGTGAGCTTTTGAGCATAATCTATAATTACAGATTAAATTTTGTGCATTCAATATGGTCAGCGGTTAACCCTCTCAAGTTCAGTTACCTTTTTCAGAAGCCATCCTTTGTTCAATGTTTTATTGTCAGTGATTTTTTTTTTCAGATCGGCAAGCCTAAAAGCATCAGGTTTTTCTCTGAGATTGAAAAGCGCTTTAATATATTCACAATATTTCACTCTTGTCACTACTCTGGATTCATTTGTCAGCTTAATGCTTTTAATAAAGTGCTTCATAGCGTCATAAGAATAATCAAACGCTATCCGGTCATTTAATTCATAATAGATATTCAACTGAAGATGTTTAATATCAAATTTCATAAACAAATCTTTGCTCTGAACTTTTGATATAAATTCAAGGGATCTCTCAAAATTCCTTTTTCTGAAATCTAAAACTGCCATTGAATAATGATAAATGTTCTCTCTGAATTCCGGAGGAATTTTGTCTTTGTAATTATTAATGAATTCCTCCGTGAATCTAATATCATTCGCAACCGATACATTTACTATTGAAGTGAAGCTCCCCGGATCAATAGTCCCGTCAGGTTTCTGTATGATTTTGTTTTTGAACCCGATCTGAATAATACTAAAGTATTCTTGATGAAAATTGTTTGTTGTAATCTTCCTGTTCCCAAAGCTGGTCAGAAGACCGTTGTATAATTCCCTTAATTCAGTATCAGAAAACAAACCGCTGTTTTGAGATAGATTATTTTTAAATTCATAAAAATATTCTAAACTATCGTTTACTGACAATGCTTTGTACATACTGTAGTAGCAATTTAAGACGGGATAATTGTCAGGAGAATGTTCTTTCGTGTAGTCGAGAATGTTTCTTAATATCGAATGGTCTTCTAATTCCTTCAAAAACAAATATGTAATGTTGCTCTTTACAGGCGAGTTATAATTCAGACTGTTGAGTATGACATTATGAAATGTTTCAAAACATTTTATCAGACAACCAATTATAAGATTTTCCGGAGATTTTATAAGTTCGTCCTTTTTTTTAAATTGAGCGTTGGCCTGAAGAAATCCGGTTTTCAAATGATATAAGTCCCTCATGCCGTCATAATAATCAATCAGGAAATCATATTTAACTGTCTTGAAATTTTTCAAGAATGTCTTTTCCGCTGATTCAATTTTGTTAATGAAAATATTCGACACAGTTCGGCAACTGATTGAATTCAAAAAGTCAAGACTTCTCTGCATTTCATTTGTCTTATAGACTTCTTCCGAAAGAAACGATTCGCAAAGTTTTCCAAGATCATGAATAAGATTTTTCATGATGCCGTAGTTGTAATTAACATCCGGAAATAATTTGCCCCAAACTGTTTCTTTAACAAGATTTTCAGATTCAAAAGCCGGGGCATATCTTTTAGTCTCAAGATATAATTTCAGTACATTTTCCTTTTTATTAAAGTATGGCGACCTGACAAAGTCCTCAAACTTTGCCAGTTCCTGTTTTGAAAATGTGCGGAGGATCTCGAGCAGTGAGCTTCTGAGCATTGGTATTTAAGTGTTTGGAACCTTACAATTTACGGTCAGTGCTTTGAGAATCTAACCTCAATTGACCTCTGAACTGACCAAAGCTAAGAAAGAATTTTTTGAAATATTGTGATTTCTGTTCAAAATAGAACATTTGTGCCAAAGATGTAAGAACTTAGCCGTGAAACTCCCGAAAAAGTTTCTTTGTGCAGGCAACCCGGCTGAACTAATTTTGTACCGGTTCTTTAGAATTGAAGTGATGAAGTCAGCCTGTGGATTGTCCGCAAACATATTCACTTAATAGCATCGCCGGTATGCAGGACTGTTTTTCAAATTTTTTGGCATTCGATATTTTTCGATCTAAGAACTTTCAACAATCAACTAAATCAACTCCATGAAAACAAATCTGATCAGATCAGTTCTTACAATTGCAGTAGTAATTCTCTCTCTCCTCAATGTTCATGCGCAGGATAAGAAGGTAATTGAAAGGGAAATTCCTGCTCCGGTAAGGAATCAGAATAATGAACTCAGAAAGAGCAAGAATGCAGCTACTCTGTCAGAGGATGCAATTGAGTTTCAGAACAGAATGAGGTATGCCAAGAGATCGGGCAGCAGAACTGAAAGCAATAATCTGCTGAATGAAATTGATGATAAACTGGGAACCAAGACTGTTTCGGTTGTCAGGAAAGATAGATCTGCCAAAGATCTCAGCAATCTGAATTTGCAGTTGGATAATTTCGATACGAGCAAGATCTATCAAACACAATATCTTTACTCCAGATTCGAATGTGTTACAACATGCACCGAGCAGAGAGGAGCTTATGCCGGCAGAATCTGGACCTGCGCTATCCTTAGGTCCGGACAGTACTATCATTACATTGGTGTATTCTATTCCGATGACAACGGCTCCACATGGTACGTATATTCAGTTTTTGATGCGTATGTCTATGACCAGTCAGGTTATGTTCAATTCTCTAAATTCACGATCGATTCAGAATTGATCGAAGGAACCAACAGCAGAATTCTTTACATAACATATCCGAGTTATACTTTAACCACGCAGGGAGTCGGTCCGTTGAACGGACTTGTAACGATCAATCTGAATACAGATCAGATCGACCTTGGCGAGATCGCATGGCCGGGGATGTACACAGTGGATCCGCCGTTCATCTATCTCGAATTCAACACCTACAATGTAAAGATGGTCTCCGATAATTCAAGATACACAAATAATGCATGGCTCTATTTCGTTGCTCAGTGCGACAGCATCTACGTCGAATATCCTGAATTTACAAAACAAGGTGAGAAAGTTGCGGTCTGCCTGGATCCGTATGAACGGTTTCCTTCCGTGTCATACAATCCCGGAAACTTCATGGGCATGATAACTGACGGAAGTATCAATGACTTTGATGCAGACATTGCATACTTCTACAACAACGGAGAGGATTCAGTAATGGTCGTTGAATCCGGACTGGAAACAAACTCAAGTATCGCAGTCGGAACCGCATCCATATTTGAGGTCCTGACCAATTGTTACTACAGGGGAGAAATCAATACGAATGCCAACGAAAGAAGGAATGTGAGCGTTGCTTCTAACGGAGCATATAAAGATGTGATGGTACTTTGTGAAAATGAATATTCGGAAATTGACCATGACATTGAGTATTACAGATCAACGAACGGAAGCGGCGGCTGGTCAAACGGATTCATTGATTATACAATATATGACTCGAAAGGAACCGGCATACTCGGGAAGAGAAACGACCCGGGAAATTTTTCAGTGGCTTTCAATTCCACCTATGCGGATGAGACATACCTCTCCTTTTGCAGATCAGCAAACTATGCATGGGGGAATGTTCTGAATCCTTTCAGCGCGGCAGAGTCTGATCTGAATTGCCTGCCCTACCCCGCGATTTCTTTCAGCGGAAGCACCAATTTTTCAGTGGCCGTCTGGTCAGATGATGCAGCTCCCCAACCTGCATTGTGGTCGAGCTCCAGCTTTACAGGTTCAAATCTGACTTTGCTAATGTACGGTGCAATTCAGGGATTGTATGATGCTGTCTCAAATACAATGATCTATGATACTGTTACTGTATATCTGAGGAATTCAACTTCACCGTTTGCAAAAGTTGATTCATCAAGAAAGGAATTGTACGGTCCGGGAACAGGACAGGAGTTTCTATTTAACAATGCTCAGAACGGTACTCCTTATTATGTAGAAGTAAAACACAGGAATGCACTTGAAACATGGAGCGCCGATCCGGTTACATTTGTCAGTGATAATGCATCCATTGCATTTTCAGTTGATGCGATTTACGCTTACGGCAATAATGAAATACAGGTTGACAGTGACCCGTACAACGTATTTGCCTTCTACAGCGGCGATGTTAATCAGGACGGAACAATAGACGCGACCGACATAAGCATGATTGATAACGATGCGTCGAACTTTGCGAGCGGATATGTTGTGACGGATCTCACGGGAGATGACTTCGTTGACGGAACAGACTTTGTGATTGCAGATAACAACGCGGCGAATTTTGTTTCTGTGATAAGACCGTGAGCTTGTGCATGTTGCCACGAATACACGAATAAAATTTTGGGAAAGAGCAATCTATCAAATAAAGAATTGATACAGACTCCTTCTCACTTTTGGGAGATGCTTCGCCCACGCTGGAGTCTCCGCGCACTTCGGGACTCCGACGGATTGTATGTGTGCAAAGCTACTAAGACATTATGGCACGAATGTTCGAATAAAATTCTGCGAATGAGCAATCTATCAAATAAAGAATTGATACAGACTCCTTCTCACTTTTGGGAGATGCATGCCCGGCTCAGATGGGGTTGGGGTGAGGGGTGTACGATGAAAGCATACCTCAAAATGAGATGAATCTGTACAAGAGTTCGCAACGCGCGATTTAAGCCGTTGCTGGTCTTAGCCCGCCATATTGAAAAGCTCTTTGCGTAAACAACAATTTTTGGAGGGCGAGACCAACAACTAAACAAATTGAGAATTTAGAACTGAGAATTAAGAATTAATGCGATACATAATTCCTAATTTCTAATTCTTAATTTCTAATTGCTCTTAAGAAACAGCCCGTGGATTGTCCGCGAACATATTCACTTAATAGCATCGCCGGTATGCAGGGCTGTTTTCTAATTTTGAATTGGAGATATTGATCTTATTTGTTTCTCGAAACTAAACATTGAACCATCAACCATAAACCAAATGAAATGAAAAACACTTGCCTCTTAAAATGCATTACGATCTTGTTTGCTTTGTCCTTTGCATCAGTATCAAATGCTAACTGGCAGAAGTCTCAAACCAGTACTGCTGAACACACAGCATTCACTCAACAATCCCCGGTCTCAAACTCCGATTCACTTCCAAAAGGAGTCACACAGGACTGGCTGAACAGTCTCACTGATGAATACGGAAACAGGATCATCAATGAAGAAGACCCTGAAGGAGATGCACTTCAGCAGAATGTATTTAACGGAGATGCAGCGGGAGACAATTACGGAAGATCTGTTGCCAATGCCGGCGATGTGAACGGAGATGGATTTGATGACGTAATGATCGGCGCGCCCAACAATAACGCGGGAGGAACGAATGGAGGACGGGTATATATTTATTTTGGGGGAACGGTGATTGACAATTCTGCTGATGTGACACTTACTGCCCCGGCCAATAACTATGCCGGCTTTTCAGTATCTTCTGCGGGTGATTTGAACGGCGACGGATTTGATGACGTGATCGTAGGCGCTTACGGTGTTAATTCATTTGCAGGCAGAGCATATATTTGCTACGGGGGATCGCCTATGAACAGTGTTGCTGATGTAATTCTGGAAGGTGAATCTGCAGGTCACGAATTCGGAAAAACAGTTTCCTGCGCGGGTGATCTGAACGGCGACGGATATGATGATGTAATTGTCGGAGCTCATGCCGCAAATGCTTACACAGGGAAAGGCTTTATCTATTATGGTGGCCCGGCAATGAACAACATTGCCGATCTCGTAATGAACGGAGAGTCGACCGGTGACGAATTCGGCATTGCTGTTTCAGGAGCCGGGGATGTAAATGCAGACGGATTTGCCGATGCAATCATAGGAGCGATGGGAAATAATTCATCAACCGGTAAATGCTATATATACCTGGGAGGCAGTTCGATGGACAATATTTCCGATATCACAGTGACTGGCGAAGGAATTGTCAGTTTATTTGGCGCATCCGTATCAGGCGCCGGCGATGTGAACGATGACGGATATTCGGATGTGATTGTCGGGGCGTATGGCTATAACTCGTTTGCGGGAAGATCATACATATATTTCGGAGGATCTTCAATGAACAGCATCGCAGATGTGATAATGACAGGCGAAGCTGCTAATAATTCATTTGGCTATTCAGTATCTGATGCCGGCGATGTGAACGGAGACGGATTTGCAGATGTATATGTCGGAGCTTATGGTTTCAGTTCATCCAAGGGAAGAGCATACTTATATTACGGCGGAACGAGTATGAATAATGTCGTTGATATTTTTATGACAGGAGAAGAAACACTAAATTATTTCGGATATTCTGTCTCCGGAGGAGGAGATGTCAATGGTGACGGATTTGCGGATATGATTGCAGGGGCTTACGGTTATAACTCAAATACAGGAAGGGCTTATGCTTTTACAAATGCATTTACAGGAGAAGATATTCCTGATGTAACAATGACCGGTGAAGCTGCTTTAAATTATTTCGGCGAATCAGTCTCAAACGCTGGAGATGTAAATAATGACGGCTATGATGATATAATCATAGGAGCTCCCGGAGTTAGTATTAGTACCGGTCGCGCATATATTTTTTTCGGAGGAATAATTCCGGATAATATTCCTGATGTTACATTTACAGCGCCAAATGCTTATTTAGGGACTTCAGTCTCATCTACAGGTGATGTGAATGGTGATGGATATGACGATGTCATTGTGGGTGAACCTGGTATATCCAGAGCTTATATATTCTATGGAGGTGTTTCAATGAATAATGTTGCTGATGTAATTTTGACAGGTGAAGTGGGAGGTGATTCTTTCGGAGGATCAGTTTCTTCAGCCGGCGATGTAAATAGCGACGGATATGATGATGTGATCGTTGGAGATTTGGGATTCGGTTTGGGAATAGGAAGAGCTTACATATTCTATGGAGGTGCCGGCATGAATAATATTTCGGACGTGACAATGACAGGTGAAGCAACAGAGGATTATTTCGGCGATCCTGTCTCTTCAGCCGGCGATGTGAACGGAGACGGTTATTCAGATGTGATAATTGGAGCCGCCGGTTATGAGCAAGGCATTGCCAAAACATATATATATTTCGGAGGAGCATCAATGAACAATACTGCAGACGTAACCATTACGACAGTTATAGGTGAAGTTCCTGATATATCTGCATCTTCAGCGGGTGATGTGAACGGTGACGGATATTCAGATGTAATTATTGGTGATTTCCAGTATTCCACCGGCACCGGCAAAGCATCCGTTTATTTAGGAGGAGCAGCAATGAACAATACTGCTGATGTTACTATGACAGGAGAAGCAACTTCAAATGATTTTGGTTATTCAGTGTCGGAAGCCGGCGATGTAAATAATGACGGATACGATGATGTTATCGTCGGAGCACGCCATTACGGCGCAAATAACAAAGGGCGTGGATATATCTTCTTCGGAAATTCAATATTGGACAATATTGCAGATATCAAAATGGAAGGTGATAATTCAAACAATTCCGAATTCGGATATTCAGTCTCAACAGCAGGAGATGTAAACGGTGACGGATATTCGGATGTAGTTGTCGGAGCTTACGGATCTGAGAATACTAAGGGTAAGGGATATGTTTTTTTATCCTCACCACCCAACAACCGAAAGAACCTCTTTCTTTTCGGTGCTATTCAGGGAATGTATGACCCGGTTGCAAATGCAGAAATTCCTGATACATTGAAAGTCTATTTGCGTAATTCAACTTCTCCATATGCGAGAGTAGATTCTTCAAAAAACATTCTCCTCGGTCCCGGAACTGGCCAGCAGTTTTTGTTCAGAAATGTTCAGAACGGAATTCCCTATTACGTAGAAGTAACACACAGAAATGCACTTGCTACATGGAGCGCAACTCCCGTAACATTTGTCAACAGCGATGCGTCAATTGCCTTTTCGGTTGATGCAATTTATGCTTACGGCAATAATGAAATACAGGTGGATGCGTCTCCATATAATGTGTTTGCCTTCTACAGCGGCGATGTAAACCAGGACGGGACAATAGACGCGACTGACATAAGTATGATTGATAACGATGCATCGAACTTTGTGAGCGGATATGTTGTGACGGATCTCACAGGAGATAACTTCGTTGACGGAACAGACTTTGTGATTGCAGATAACAACGCGGCGAATTTTGTGAGTGTGGTTCGTCCGTGAGCTTAAGTATTTTGCCACGAATGCACGAATAACATTTTGTGAAAGAGCAATCTATCAAATAAAGAATTGATACGGACTCCTTCTCACTTTTGGGAGATGCATGCCCGCCTCAGATGGGGTTGGGGTGAGGGGTGTACGATGAAAGCATACCTCAAATGAGATGAATCTGTACAAGAGTTCGCAACACGCAATTTAAGCCGTTGCTGGTCTTAGCCCGCCATATTGAAAAGCTCTTTGCGTAAACAACAATTTTTGGAGGGCGAGACCATCAACTAAACAAATTGAGAATATAGAATTGAGAATAGATGCGAAACATAATTCCTAATTTCTAATTCTTAATTTCTAATTGCTCTTAAGAAACAGCCCGTGGATTGTCCGCGAACATATTCACTTAATAGCATCGCCGGTATGCAGGGCTGTTTTTATCGCCCACGCTGGAGTCTCCCCGCACTTCGGGACTCCGACGGATTGTATGTGTGCAAAGCTACTAAGACATTGTGCCACGAATGTTCGAATAAAATTTTGTGAAAGAGCCATTTATCAAACAAAGGATTGAGACAGACTCCCTCTCCCTTTTGGGAGAGGCCTGCCCGCATGAGACCCATCAGCATCATACTTCTGCGGGCGGGCTATAACAACCGATTTGTTTTCTCTTTCCGTATCTCCATAGCCAACTCCGGCTTCAGACAGAGCCTTACAAATTTTTTCGATCACTTATTTCAGTAATGAGTGATCCAGACTCAGATCAGCATACATCCTCTTAAGCCGCAAGTTCTCACGTTCCGGCTCCTTAAACTATTCCTTAATAACTCGGAGTCCATCCCCGAATACTTCTTCTTCCAGTTGTAAAGTGTATTCCGGATAATCCCCAGCTGACGGCAAATGTCATCCACATTATTTCTTGCTTCGTGATTCTTTAGAGCTTATACTATCTGTCTCTCCGTGAACTTTGATATCTTCATCTTCTTGGTCTTTTATTAGTTAGACACTTGTGTCTGCTTTTATACGGTAGAAGTTTTGGGGATACTTACAGCTTCGATGCAATTGGTTTTACGGGTATTTCCCATGACGTTTTCGGGCATGGCGCAGGTGGCGATTTTCACCACAACTGTTGATGCGGAGAGCCAAACTTTGATCAACCACAAATGTTTCTTCAGAGCACTGAACCGCCAATTTTGCTGAACTCTTGTTAGTGGTTGTTCATTTTTATCTATTCCCGGATATTAACTTTATAGTATTCCGTTTTAAGTCATCGTATGCACCATTATCTTGATTGCTGAAAACGATAAGCGTTATTTCCTGATCGGGGAAATATCGAAACTCGAAATTAACACCTTTAGCTGTGCCTCCATGTCCATAAGTTTTTTCCTTACCATAAGTTTGAATGATAAATCCGTATCCATAATCCTCAGTTACTTCATAACCTTTGTTTTGAACTTCAATCATTTTTTGAAATGTCTCAGAGGAAACAATACGGTTGGTTACAAGCGCATCGGAAAAGCTGAGCATATCACGGACATTTGAATAAGCACCTCCTGCAGAACTACCTCTTCCTGTACCTCTTTCAACAGTTATCCAATTGTTGTCTTTCTCACTTCGTACCAAAGGTGTTACAGTGTTCTCATGATTGGGATAGAAAAAACCACTATTATTCATATTTGCCTTGTCAAAAATATTTTCCTTTACAAAAGTGAAGTAATCCATTCCTGAAACTTTTTCCACTATTGCTCCCAGCAAAATGTAATTTGAATTGTTGTATTCATATTCATTACCGGCATCTTCTTTCAATCCGACTTCCAAAACCATTTTTAAATGATCGCCAATGGAATTAGCCCTGCTAAAGGCTTCACTATTTTGTCCCCACCAATACTGCGCCACACCTGAGGTATGTGTAAGCAAATTATGAATAGTTATCTTATCTGCTTTTGTTTTGTCAGCAAAGCCTTCAATATATTTGGTAATATTATCATTATAATTGATCTTGTTCTCTTCTGCTAATTTGGCTATGCAAAGGGCTGTAAACATTTTGCCCCCTGAAGCAATACCAAACAAAGAATTCTTATCAATTGGTAATGTTCTCTCCAAATCCGAATATCCAAAACACCTTTCGAAAAGTATCTTATTACCTTTTGCAATTAAAATACTCCCGGATAAATCATTTTCAGATTGCAACTTTGAAACATAACTGTCTAACCATCTTAGTGTTTCTTCATGCTCTATTGCCCCATTAGGAAGGTTAATGGGTTCAGAAACTTCGGCTACAAAAGCCAGTCTGGTTATCTTTTGAGTTGGTGGATTATCCACATATAACTGGAAATCTTTCCACATCACTTCGTCCTTTTTCTTTGCATAAATGTGCATCACATAAACAGTCCCTGACGGCCTGTCAAACTGGTTGATTTCTGAGTGATGAAAGTCTAAAGGTGCATAAGAAATGTTGAGGGTTTTGAAAAGATCTACTAACGCATCTACACCTTTCTCAGCAATTAGTTTGTCAGCAAAAACCTGTAAGACAATTTCTTTTTGCCTTTCTTCTGAAGTGGAATTAATCCCTTCAATAAATAGATCACCGATACTCTTTTCGTTTACTTTCATTTCACTCTGACAATAAACTTTAGTTATGGTCAAAGCAAGTATCATACAAAAATGAACTGCTCTTTTCATATTTATCTTATTAAGATTCAAAAATGTTTACGTTTGAATTTCCGCTAACGTTTAGAGGCTTTGTGCATTGGCGGATTATCAGCACAAAAGTTCAAACGAACATTGCTGTCCAAAACGTTTTTTGAATTTCGAAAATTCTTTCGAAATCAAAACGGAAAAGTTGGAAATATTCGGTTCGGAAAAACCAACCCGCCCGCCTGGCCAGTATATAATTTGTCTCATAGAACAAACTGCGGACAGGCCTCAGCCTATTTGTCGTTAAGAAATTGCGGGGGACGGCGTGAGCCTGCCCTGAGCTTGCCGAAGGGTTCAAAAGAAAGCGGAATAACTTCTAGCAGCATACTTCGTCAAACTTATCACCTAAAGAATTTCAAACGTTTTGACAGATATGGTAAGACAATCATGTTACTTGCGATTGTCGCTCAATCATCTGATGAGATTTAATTTAATTGATCTCGACAGATTACCGGAAGTAAATTTGAGAAAGTAAATGCCCGCCGGCAACTCGTTACCGTTTTCATCCGTTGCGTTCCAGACTATCTCATGCGAGCCGTTAGTGAGATCGCCATAAAAAAGATCGCTGACCTTCTGACCAAGTGAATTGTAAATGACCAACTTTACCATCCCCGTAACTGCGAGATCAAACCTTATGGTTGTCGAAGGATTAAAAGGGTTTGGATAGTTCTGATACAATGTGAAATTGTCCGGCAGTTCATTCAATGTAGTTTGCAGGGAAACGACAGCGTCAATCGCCTTCGCCTTCCAGACACCGCGCCCGATCGTTGCTATTCTCAGTGTCCTGTCAACCGGATGATAGTGAATGTCGTAGGTCCTGACGATTGGAAGTCCTTCGTTGAATTCAAACCAATTCTTTCCTCCGTTCGTTGTTGCGTAAACACCTAGTTCGGTTGCAATGTACAAGTGCTCTCTGTTCACCGGACTTACCGCAATTGCATAAACAAAAATATCCGGAAGATCTCCCGAGATGTTTGACCAGGTCTCTCCGAAATCTGTTGACCTCTTAACGTGATCCTGATTGACCTGTGAACTGTTCCTTGTTGCATACAGAGTGCCTGAATTTGAAGGATCAGTTTCCAGATCAGTCACCCTCCATGTAGGAATAGACGAGTGTGTCACCTGCACCCAGGCGTCTCCCCCGTTTGAAGATTTCCAGAATGACCAGGTGCTGTTGTCATAGGCATGTCCGTAGATATAATTTGGATCGGACTTATCGATTGCGAGCGTTATGATATTGGGAATGTTTGCAATCGGCTGCCAGAGAAGTCCGCCGTTGGTTGTCTTGTAGATCTTCGCTATGCTTGATGTGAACAAAGTGCCGGAATTTTCCGGATGCATTATCAATGGAGCTATGATCGCTCCCTGCTCTGCAATGCCGTTCTGAATATTGAACGTTGTCTGTGGAGTCAGGCCGCCGTTAGTTGATTTCTTATGAACTCCAAGAAAGAAGTCACCGTAGAAAATGTTGTTGTTAGCAGGATCCACGATGACATTTGTTCCGTCATTGTCAGACCATCTTTTCCAGAATGTGTTTCCGTTTGCATTGTTCAGTCTCTGAAGGCCATGGTCCTGAAATCCGGCAATGATAAGATTGGTATCGTTCGGTGAGCTGCCAACCCTGTAAATCTGCGCGGTCACCAGGTCTGTGTTGAATTTGTTCCACCATGCTCCTCTGTTGGTTGACTTCTGCACTCCGCCGTCATTAAATACATATATGACATCATCATTCTGAGGATGATAGCCGACATCCCATTGATCAACATAGGTTTTGCCCGTGAAGCTGAAATTACTGTTGGCGAACACATCCATCTGAATCCAGTTTGTTCCGCCGTTAGTTGTACGCCAGAACTGAACCCCGCCATAGAACACGAGGTTTGGATCACTCGGGTGAATGCTCACAACATTTACAAACCACCCCTGACACGAAGTTGGGTTGCTCGGCTGACACAGCACATTGGGAGCATTTGCAATCTGAATCCAATTGTCACCGGCGTTTGTAGTCTTGAATAAACCAAGCGACCCGAAACTGTTTGCATCGGAGAATGATACATACAGAATTTCAGGATTGCTCCGTGAAATTGATATAGTTGACAAACCGACAGAAGAACCTTGAGGAAGATTACCTGACAGCAAGAACCAGTTCGTCCCGCCGTTTGTCGATTTGTAAACGCCGTTGTTTCTCAGCACAGTATAGAGTGTGTTCGGAGATACCGGATCTATCGCAAGTGACACGGCTCTTCCGTTAATCAGCAACGTCCAGTCAATGCCGGAATCAGTTGAAACCCAAACACCGTTACTTGCCGCCATGAACACGGAGTCCCGGCTTCCGGGTTTATACAAAACTTTTGATACGGATATATTTTGTGAAACATTGAAGTTGAAACTTGATGTGTTCCATGTAATTCCCCTGTCGGTTGATCTGAGCAAACCAACACCCGGACCCAGCGTCTGAGAAATGAACCTGTCATTACCGGTTCCGGCGAGCATCAGGTTCCTGTCTGCAGGATTGATCTCAATGTCGGAAATTATCATGGACGGAAGCTCGTCAGTCATGGACTCCCAAACATTGCCGCCGTTGGTAGATCTCCATATACCGCCGGATGAGGAACCGCTCCAGATTATTTCCGGATCTTCGGGATCAAAAGCATGCGATGTCATTCTCCCTCCGAATGAATCAATGGAGTTAGGGCCGAGATTGATCCACATCGAAGCGGGAAAGTAATTTTCGCTGTTTAGATTTGCCAACCTGATTTTTTTGAACTGTTCCCACCTTCTTTCTTCAAGCATTGGGAAATTCGCTGCTGAGTTCAGGCTGTAGAATGTTCTCTCTTCAAGGTACTGCTTGTAGCCCGTCCCTTTTGTGTTAAGTCCTTTCGAAATGTATTTTTCCGTAAAGAACTGATCCAAATGTTCGAAGCTTTTTTCAATTGCGTTAAGCTCCATGCCGGCAGCGGAAGAATCTCTATGGCTCTGTGCCGAAACTACAGAAGTAACATTCAGCAGGAGAGCAAGTGCGATTGATGCGATACGACTTTTCATTGGGCAATGCTTTTCATTTATAGATCAGATTGATGTAATTTCTGATCAGGTTCAATTGATGTTTCTTGTTTCTGAAATTCTTCAGCCCCACGAAATACAATCTGTATATTCCGTTCACGAGCGCTATCAGATGCGATGTTACCTCCGCAGGATCAATGTTCTCTTTGAGCAGGCCTTTCTTGAAAGATGACCTGAGAGCATTATGGATCGTGTCTTCCAAAGATCTGTTCATCTTGTCCGTTACCGGCAACGAAAAATTCTCCGGATCCTGCTCCATCCTGAACCATCTCAGCTTTATGAAGTCTCTGTATCTTTCGTTGCTGAAGAAGTTCTCGATTATGTCAGTGAGTATCTGCTCCAGTAGGGATCTTTCATTGGATCCGCTTTTTCTTATTCTGTTCAATGCTTCGATTCTCTGTTCCTGCTCCATCTTTATGATGTTTCTGAACACTTCATCCTTATCTTTAAAATGCCAGTAGAATGCGCCGCGAGTCATGTTTAAAGAGCTGACAATATCCTCAACGGTTGTCCGCGAGTAGCCTTTATCCAGAAAGACCTTGAGGGCAGCATCGATTATTTTCCCCCTTGTCTTCAAAGCATCTTCTTTAGTCTTTCTCATCTGCAGTAATTATACATACGTGAATGTATGTATAATAGTTTCAGGTGTCAATACAAAATTTAAAGATTGGAGGACTTAACCGGTTCAGAAACGGAGCGGAAGTTTTCGCAGTAATTCAAATGAGGACTGCTGCTGGGTTTGGATTCAATCTCCTCATTATCACAAAAGGAGCCTCGACATTCTAAAAAAAAACCCGGTCAGACTCCTGACCGGGTTTGGAAAGAACTATGAAACACATTTACCGAAGTGTCATGGCCTCACAACACCGACAAAGTTTGATGCATTGTTGTCGGCGTATGCTGCGTCAGTTGCGTCAACCGAACCGTCACAGTTCAGGTCAGTACTTGTATATCCAGTAACAAAATTGTACGCGTCATTGTCTACCAACGAAGCGTCTCCGGCGTCAACAATACCGTCCTGATTGGCATCACCGGTATAGAAAGAGTATTTGCCGGCCACAAGTATCATGTTGTTTCCGAAAGCCTGTGTAGCGGCGGAAGTGAAGTCAAAATTAAGAACTCCGGAAGCGAACACTTCACCGCCGGACTTGCTCCAGGTTTCTATGGAATTTCTGTGCCTTACCACGATATAGTAATTCACTCCATCAAGAGCTTTGGGGAAATTCAAGGATACCGTGCCGGTCGGACTCAGATAACCGGAGGCAGTGTCAACTATACTAAAAGGAGCAGTTGTATTTCTGAGCTGAACTCTTACAGTATCTTGCATTGGCGAACATGCTTCAAGATTCACAGTCAGGTTTAGAACAGATAGCGTAAACGCATTTGTCTCATCAGCGCCTTTGTAAGGATAAGTTGAGCTGCGTACATCTCCGTCGTAATCATTTGAAATGCCCACCGGCTCACCGAGAAGATTGAGATCTCCGATTGATGCTCCCGTTAAGTGGAGATCACCCGCGGATGGATTTGTAAAGTTTACATTTACCGATCTTGAATTGTGTTCTCTTGGTGTAACCCGGTTAATGTAATCATTGATCGTCTGATCAGAGTTTATTCCGTCTGCAAAAATCAGAACATTAGTTGACGGCGCTCCGCAATAGAAAAGGTTATGGTTGGAAACGTTCGAGAAGTTTTGAAGATCTGAACTGCTTCTTCTGTAAGCAACAGTCTGCCCGCTTATGCTTCCAGGTGCAGAAAGGTTTACAATAATGTTGTTTCGAAGATCAAGTGCAGCAGTGGTTGATGTTGTGCTGGTGCTGATCCATAGCCCGGCTGATCCAAATGAGGTTCCTCCCGATGCATTGAGATGAACAGTATTGTGGTAGATCTTAATGCTGCTGTTTGCCGCGGTACTTGTGCTGTTAATTCCAAAGACAGCGTTGGCACTTCCGGAGTTTGGAGATTTTATGTCGGAAATGAAATTGTTGTAGATTGATATGGCTGTTCCGGAAGAAACCCAGCAGCCGCCCGCAGTTCCGCTTGTGCCTGTATTCATGATGTTGTAGATCTTATTGCTGTGTATCAACGATTGATCACCTTTTGTGCTGTAGATCCCGTATGCACCTCCGGTCGTTGTGTTACCGCTGACACAGCTTATTCCGTGGATCAGGTTGTTGTTTACAATTTTGGGCGCTGCTGCGGAGTTAATCCTGATTCCTACTGCGAGCATCGAAGCAGATGTTCCCGAACCGCCAATTGTCAGGTTGTAAAATGAATTGTTGTTAACATATTCAGTCGGCGGAGTATTGTTGTTCAGATAGCCATAGATACTGCTTGCGCTTGTGCCGGAAGAATTAGGAATGGAATTGTTGTATGCCTGATTTGAATCACATTCAACATTTGAATTGCTTGCCCACATACAGGTCAGAGAACCGCTTGCTCCGGTCTTTTGATTACCATATATCTCATTAGACCTGATAATCAATTTGCCAAAAGAGCCAAACCCGTAAATCATGATTGCAGAACCTGTACCTGAGAGAATATTATTTCTGACAGTATTATTGTACATGTAAACATAGTTGGAAGCAGAAACCGCATCGTGTGTGATTGCATAAAATGACGCAGTGTTTTGAGCCGCGTTACAATTTTCTACTGTGTTGTTGTGAATAAGCACCGAGTCACCTGTAGCAAGAGCTCTGATACCGTATGTTGAACTTGAAGAGGCGGCTGAAGACACAGTGACTTGATTATAAGCCACTTCGTAATTCTTCGAATTTGAAGCTGTGCCAAAGACATTTGTTATGATTCCGGCAACTGCGTTTGCAGTACCCGCACCTCCGTTGATCACATTGTTGTTGATCCTTGCAAAGGTCTGACCTTCCAGCCTGATTCCTTCGGCTGCTACAGTGCTTCCTCCCCAGTTTGTAATCATGTTGGCGTTCTCACCTGTTACACCGATTTCATTATACATGTCCCTGGATGTTGACGGCGACTGCACAAGGATACCTCTGTACACCTGAGATATGTTGTTCCCGAAAATTCTGTTATAGTTGTTCTGGCCGTTTGAATCCAAAGCAACTACAACATTCCCGCTGGTATCCCTGTTCAGGATCACAATTCCAACACTAACAGTATAAGATTTTTGAAGCGTGACTGAACAATTCTTTATTACCGAATGCTGAGTGCCGTCTGTTGCTGATGCTCTCAACAGAGCATACCCCCACTCCATTCTTTCACTGCTTTCACCCGTATTCGGATCATAAATATCTATCGCGTCAAATGTAATATAATCCGCGCCCGATAATTTTATTATTCCGTCGGAGAATGCTGAAGTTCCGGGAGTCGCTACTATCAAAGGATTCGAACCGGCTCCGCTCTTCTGAAATGTAACAGTGTTTGCTGAAGTCGGCAGATTGCTGGTAATTGAGATTACTATGTTTGAGGCTGTGTCAATATGTCCTGCAGCTATATTGAATACAACACCACCTGTGCCAACTCCCTGAGAATTTAAGTCGGCTATAGCCTCGGGAATGCCGGGATAATCGCCGGGCACGGATTTATTCCCGGTTAACTGGGCATTTGAACTTGTTCCGCTAACAAGCCCGATAATAATTAGTATTGCTGTGAACAGAGATTTCATTGGTGTTTTGCTTGAAGTTTAATTAATTGAAAAAAGAAAAGACAAACTACTTATCCAACTTGCGCTATTCAACACATTGTTTGGATTCTTGAGGGAAAAAAAATTTCATATGTGAACGTATGTATCGCGGCTCGAAAGTGACCGGATTTGAAGTTACTAAAATAAAGGTGGTCGACAACGAAGTGAGAGTGACCAGAGAAGTTCATCATCTAGCAGGGATTGAAAAGCAATTTCGCAGGCAAAATGTCTGTCCTCAAGCGCCAGCCCGGCCCGATCGCGGAACTACTCGCTAATTGTCTCAATGGTAAAGAATTTAGCAATTAAACTAACCGTCCGAAAATTGTCACTCCATGCCTGTTCAGGAATGATTTTTGCCGGAAAAAATTACCCTGTTGTGAAAGCTTCTGTCGGTGCTTGATTGTCCCGTTTGTTGAGGATCTTAAAGCAGAGAGGTGAGTGAAGAATATCGAATGACCAATCCGCCGGGCAGATTGCCGGATTCGAATACCTGTTTTTTCTCCCTCGTTACGAATCTCCTGATTCGTAACGTTACATCATGCGTTCATAATCGGGAGATTGGGAACGAGAAGCTCACAACTTCTTAACAGAAATCAGGATTAGACGGGTTGCTCCTGCAACATTCGGAAGAGTGCCAATTATCTAACAGCATTCATCTCATTGTCTTCTTTCTGAAAACGTCTTGGACGGCATTGGCTATCGATGAACAAGAGTAAAAGAATTGGCCTTGATGCTTCCGGTTAAAAAGAATTAACTTTTCAAATATGAAGTTTTCATAGCATATGATGATATTGTCGAATTTTCGTAACTGTGTTATCGGAAACGGACAATTCCTCAAGAAGTTTATGAATGCAGGTTGAGAGGTGTCTATGAAAAGGGAATCACTGAAATCTAAGGAGTATAAGAATCTAAGCACAACAATGTATAAGCGGTATTAATTAGACCGCTTGTGTTGTGCCATTGTATAACATTGCTGAATAACTGCCAATCAAATTATCATTATGGAAAAAATTGATTTGAAGACATTTGAAAATAGCCTGGTTGTGCGAACTCTCAAGAATGATGACTACGATGCGGTCGTTTCACTGCAACTAAAGTGTTTCCCGGGGATGAAACCCTGGTCCAAATTGCAATTTGAGAGCCAGCTCTCGATCTTTCCGGAAGGTCAAATATGTGCCGAGTACAACTCGAAGATCGTTGCATCATCCAGCAGTCTTGTTCTCGATTTCAATCTATATGGTGATCACCACGGTTGGAATGAAGTTAGTGATAATGGAATGATAAGTAACCATGATCCCAAAGGGAACACATTATATGGTATCGAAGTCATGGTAGACCCGGATTATCGTGGACTTAAACTGGCACGCCGACTTTACGATGCACGCAAACAGCTTGCGAAGCAGATGAATCTGATGCGAATTATTCTTGGTGGAAGGATTCCCGGTTACGTGAAGCACTCTGATCAAATGTCCGCACGGGAGTATGTTGACAAGGTCATAAACAAAGTCCTGATTGACCCTGTACTTACAACCCAAATCTCAAACGGATTCGTTCTCAAAAGGCTTTTACCAGACTATCTGGCTTCGGATGGTGAATCAAAAGGGTATGCCACCTTTCTCGAATGGAGCAATCTCGATTACATTCCTGATCCCAAACGAATCTACGTACCTGTAATGCCTGTTCGCATCTGCGCCGTTCAGTATCAGATGAGATTTGTGAGCGGTTTTGAAGACTTCGCAAAACAGTGTGAGTACTTCACGGATGTAGCATCGGATTACCGCTGCGACTTCATCCTCTTTCCTGAGATCTTCACTACTCAACTTCTTTCATGCATGCCAGTCCAGCGTCCTGCACTTGCGATGCGAAAACTTTCTGAATTTACTCCTAAGTATCTTGAGCTCTTCACACAGCTTGCAGTAAAGTACAATGTAAACATCATAGGGGGTTCTCATTTTACAATAGAAGACGATGATCTTTACAACATATCCTATCTCTTTCGCCGTGATGGGAGTCTCGGAAAACAGTACAAGTTGCATATCACGCCAAGTGAGCGTCGGTGGTGGGGAGTCAAACCCGGGAACAAGATAGAAGTACTTGAAACTGATCGCGGCAAAATATCTATACAGATATGCTATGACATCGAATTTCCGGAACTCAGTCGCCTGGCGGTTGAACAAGGAGCCCAGATTGTTTTTGTTCCTTTCAGTACCGATGAACGCTACGCATATCTTAGAGTTCGTTACTGTGCTCAGGCACGTTGCATTGAAAATCATGTCTATGTTGTCATAGCCGGTTGCGTTGGCAATTTGCCATCAGTTGAGAATCTCGACATACACTATGCCCAGTCGGCAATATTCACCCCATCAGACATTCCTTTCTCTCGGGATGCCATACAGTCGGAAGCAACACCGAACATCGAAACTGTCATCATTGATGACATTGATCTTGAGTTGCTCAAGCAGCATCGTCAGACTGGAACCGTACTCAATTGGCTTGACCGGCGCAAGGACTTGTATGAAACGATTGGAATATTGCCGGGAGATACACGGTGATCAACAACATTGCACAACATTATTATCCGTTGCGCTCTCTCTATGATGAGACCAGTTAGATCCTGCATTCCCAGTCGGGACAGACTGTCCGAAAACAAAAAGTTTGTCATTCCCGCGTGCTCCTAGCGGGAATCTGCACCGAAATTCGACCATATAAGAGTTGTCCCCGATAGAAACACTCGGGGACGACATGTATTCGGACAGGCTGGGAGATTGGGAACGGGAAGAAAGTACAGGAAGATCAAAGCCCGAAGGGCTGACATGATTATAGCGATGAATGCATGAAGCATATTAACCCCGAAGGGGTGATATTATTTTTTGCATTGAGCTGTCACCCCTACGGGGTTATACACGAATCAATTATTGTTCTATAATCATAACACTCCTTCGGGGTTTTTGCATCTTCCTCCCGTTACGAATCTCCTGATTCGTAACGGAAGATACTGCGTTCACAATCGGGGGAATGGGAACGAGTTGCAAAAAAATAAATATCCACCCCGCCCCTTGTTCTTGGCATTAATGTATCCTATCTGAATGCTGATGAATTTGTCTTTTACAAGCTGATATGTGCTGCCGGAGATGTTGAAATTCTTTCCCAACATTTCCGTGGTCCTCAAAAATGTAAACAATGTTCTCTGTCGGCAAATTAAAGATTGCAGATAGACGTTCAACTCCTGATCTGAATTTTTTGTAAGGGTCCGGACTGTTCTTGTCAGGTCTTTCATAACCAATTGTTGTCTTAACATTAATTATGAATATGTATTTGCCGCCTTTTTAATTGCAGTGTCCGGTTTGAGTTTCACCTGTTCTCTTTTCGAGTTCAATTTCAAAGGTGCAGGGTAAGCAATTGCTTAAGCAGAAAACAACAATGTCTTGGAAGAGCTCTGAAATCGTATGTCACGTTTGTGACGCCTAAAGTTCAATTTCATTCTCAAGCCAGCGTGTTTCATTCTGGCAAGGTCAAGGAAAATCAACTTGCTGATTTCGTTTGAAGTGAGACCGGCCGAAACTTTCTGATTGTCAGAAAAACTGTCTGATAGTTGGCTGTAAAGTCCCGAACAATTAAATGTTTTCTGTGCATTCATGTGGTGTCCTTATCGCTCCGCCGGTTGATGTTTGCATTTTCGTCATGGAATAGCCTGCTAAGGGTAAGTATAAAGGGCATCTAAATGCCCTTTATACAATGTCGTATGCTGTTAATCAACTAATTCAATCTCACCGGGTCGCCAGGTTTTATCGAACCATGCTTCCGTCGGGCTGTAAAGACGCAAGAGACAAAACCAACCTTTTCCGGGAACAGTCTGTATCCAGTTCGCTTCCTTGCCGGCCGGGGCCTCAGGGCCAAAAAACAGATCGAACGATCCATCTGGATTGGCGATCAACTTGTCGCGCTGGCTTTGCTTGCTCGGGAAGACCTGGTCTGTCTGCAGCATGGAGCGGGTCTGAGGATCATAGACGCATACCGACCAGAATTTCTTTGCGGGAGCATCTTTTGGAATGTTCATCTTATAGTTATTACCTCCGTTAAGACAATTACCGTTGGCGTCCAGATAGCCCCAGGCGTACTGAGAACCCGCACCGACTAACTTCATTGCCATCGCCGGAGTGTTCACCGTAGCAAAGTAATAGAAGTGGGTCCGTGCATCCAGGTTGCGTCCGCCTGTGCCGTTATCTTTGAGGAATTGATACGAATCGCCGACGTATCCTCTTTTCCAATAGCTGCCTTCGTAGAGGAATTCTTCTTTGTTGCGCTCATCCCAGAGAATGGCCCGTGATGTCGCATTGGCCACCGCCACCGCTTCGGTCAGGATCTTCTTCATCCTTGCGTCCGGTGCAAAAGGCTTGCCCTTCTCGATCCCGATGGATGCGAAAAGTCCGCGCAACTCGGGGTCAAGCAATTCGATGGGCTCACGATCAATAACAGTATGGAGTTCCTCGTAGAACTCGAAATTATTGGCATGAATCGTATTGAACGACTTGCCCGAGCCGCTGATAAATTCCATCGCGGGCGGATTGTTTTTACTGGCTAAGGGGTAGATTTTCAGACCATCCCTCCACATTTGGGCTGCAGTGTCTGGCTTGCCGTCGACGAGGAATCCGCGCAACCCGATCCAGTTCACATAGCTGGTTGATTTGACAACGAAATAAGTCTCATCGTTGATGACCTGCGCCTTCCCGCCGATAGGTCCTTCGAGGTCTCCCTCGTAGTCGGGTGGCAGGATCAGATACTTGCCGCCTTTGCCCTTGTCCGGACCCGGGGCACCCATGTCGATCACAAAGCGGAAGTAGGCATCGTTCACCGTTCCGGGGCCGGCACCTTCCGGGATCTCGACTACCGTTGGGCCATCCTTCTTGAGGTCAAGAATGGGGATGGCATAGACGGTACTGGTGTTGCCGGTGAGAAACAGAGCTCTGCTGTCCATCAGATTGTCAAAGTAGAGAACCTGGTTCGAGTTCTTTTGACCGAGTGATGCCGCGCCACGACGAAGCGCTTCAACGGAGGCAGCAGGAATTCCATTCAGGAAAGACTCCATGGCTCTTGAGAAGTCAAGGTAGTCGTACACCAATTCTGAAGTCTTCTTGGTAGGAATCCCATCAAAGAATTCGAGTGTACCTATTCGCGTTTCCACCTTGCTCGGAGTGGTAATGGTCTCAGGAATATCCGTAGTCATTGCCATTTTTGGCACTTCAACACCGGCTGGATTATGCTGAGTACTTTCCTGATTCTCACCAGAGGGTTTCTGTGCAGTATCCGGGGGTGTCAGAGGATCTTTTGTCATAATTCAGATTTTTGATTACTTGGTTTTGTTATTTATTCTTTGTTTTACTTACTACTAATGCAATAGAATGGTTTTGCTTCCTGTTTAAGGTCGCAGGTAAATAGCCCTAAAGTTAAAGAGAAACAACGCACTTCGGTTGTGTACAAGAGTGTCATGCAGGATGTCAACTGTCATTGCATGATCTGCCCCGTCATCAGAATTTTACTTGTTCTTCAGGGGATCTTATGAAGCAGGTGTGTGAAATATAACTGACGATTCAGCCGGCTATTCAATTCAACTGATCAAATCAACTTCATACTACCCCGATCCTTATCATACATAATCGGCTGCTCGGAAAGTCTTCAGTCTTCGGGGTTTCCGTCGAACAAGGTTCGCTGTTAATACAGTTCCGCTTTGTCTTGAAATGATCTGAATTCCTCATTTGCTTTGGGATCATGTCCGGCTGTGAATTGCCATAAAAGAGACAGAGTCTCTGATCAACACATAAGACACTGCAACAGGCTGATAAAGTCAGGAAGAAATTGTATGTTTCAGCCCGGTAGGAAAAAGTTGAGTGCTCACACTAATTGAATCTCCGGAGGATTCATAAAATTTATTTCGCGGGAAGGATCTTTGTTATACCTTTCAGCAAAAGCATGAAACTCCGTTTTGAAATTTGATCTTCAATGTTTGAACTGTGCTGTTCATCATGCAGACTCATCCGTGTTTCGTACTGAATGTTCTTAGCCGATAAGAACTAAAAAATGTATTTGACCATTAGCTGCAATCGTTTTCCTATATTGCTCTTATCATCTGTATTCACCCGTTTGAGGAACATGAACTCGATGCCAGTATTCACTTTTTTGAGGGGAGACCAGATCAGATTCAGATGATTGGCATAGCCACCCTTGATCAGGTTACCGCTACGGGTTGGAGATGGATCGATCTTGTACCAAAACGAACTGGCATTTGCCGAAAGCGTCGGTAAGATATTGATGGACAGCCCGCAACCCAGATTCAGGGCAGGCATGGTTTGCAGCTCTCCGTCCGGAGTGAGCGTAGCGGATGTTTTGCCGCCGATACCCGCAACAATCTGACTGCCCCAGCCATGTCCATAAGAAGCCATCCAATAAAAGAAGTGTTTTGGTTTTCCAAAATATTCCCTTCCGGTAAAACTGACTCCCCATCCGGGGGCCGTAGCATTGTTTATGATCCCCTGTCCATCCCAGCGTAACTGGAACACGGAACCTGCCAGCATTATCCTGCCTCCGCTTTTCGTAGACCTGGTTATCCTTCCTGTAAGCATGGGCAACAGCTGACTGGCTTGTCCCAATGAATCGGGACCGTCAATATCAGGATATTCAAGCATTTCCAGTGAAACAGCGTATTTCATTTTTTCACCCAGCTCATCTTCAAAGCGGACTTGTGTTCTTCTGTTGCCTGTTACTGCATCACCGGCGGCAAAGTCAATAGTTACTGGCACTGCATAAAGATCTGATCCGACACTCCAGGTGCGGCCGATCAGGAACCGGCCGGCAACACCGTAGAAATGCCGGAGTCGGGGAGTCTGGAAAAAGGCATCCCTGTCGTTGTTCCAGAAATCAAATTCGAAAAATATCCTGTAAGGAAACCCGTTTTCCGTGATGCTTCTGATATCGATATTCATCCTGGATTCACGCGCAAACATGTTCATATAGCCGCTTTGTTTGGGCCTGCCGTCGCCGGGTACAGGAACGCTCTGGATGGTGTATTGATACCGGTCGTAGGCACCATCGAAGTCCTGTATGTAGTCAAACTTAACATATCCGCCTATGGCGATACGTGTTTCTGTGCCAAACAACGGCCAGGAATTGGGGAATGAAGCATCAACAAGTTCCTGGCCGGTATAATCGATCTTGTTATCCCTGAACGGATCTATCCGTGCCGAATCTGTGTCTTTGAGATTCAATGAATCTCCGGAGGTCCAATGCTGCGCCTGAGCAGTGAAACTTAAGCAGGACAAAAGCAAGCCAAGGCATGTTTTCCAGATCAACGCTGAATTGACAATTATCTTCTTTTTAGTCGGACACATTAACCGAAACAATTGATTTGTTTTGACTTTATTTGCTGGCCACGAATTTTGCTGCCCTCCTCAGGTATCCGCACAGTTTGTCCTGTCCGTAAGGAGCTATATACCCGTTGCTGGAATAATACACACCTACGAAATCCCGCTCGGGGTCGATGTAGATACCCTGACCGAGATTCCCGTGTTTCCATAATGCTCCGTCTTCAAATACGGCATCAAACTGATAAGAATTCATGAGGGGCGCTTCACCAAAGTCTTCCACCAATCCCTGGTATTTGGCTCCTCTTTTGAATGCCTCAGGATCACCGGCAGTCTGTAAGCGCTTCAGCACTTCTGCCGAAACCACGGGCTTCACCGCAGCCTTGTCCCAGCTGGGCGTGAACAACATTCCAAAGCGTGCGAAATCTTCAGCGGTTGTATTGAGTAATCCGTGCGCTACAGAAGTTCCGTCAGGGGTTAAGTTATGAAGCATCGGGCCGCGTGCAGTCATATTACCCCATACCCGCTCTTCAAAGATTTCTGCCCATGTTTTGTTTTCGATGCGCTCAGCAATTACAACGAAGATCTGGGTAACAGCTGAGGAATAACGAAAACGATAACCCGGATCTTCACCTTCGATCTTCTCGGCACCCTTTAAGATCTCCAGCCAGTCGTCCACCTTTCCGGTAGAAGGGTTAGGCGACCCGAATTCCGCACTGAAGAACTTTACGATGATGGAGGTGGGATCCACGATAGCTTCCATGGTTTCTTCCAGTTGCAGAGCTGTGGCCATGTTGGCGGCATCGATCATTTTGATTCCGTCCCAATTGGTGCCCTTGAATTCAGGAAGGTAATCCGTAACCTCCCTGCTCATGTCAATTTTTCCTTCTGCTTCCAACTGTGCAATCACCAGGGCAACAGTAGTTTTTCCGGGCGACATCCACGCATGCAGATCCGTGGGATTCATCCCGGGATATGTCTCGTACACGATCTTGCCTTTATGTACCATCACCACCGCCTGCACCCTGTGGTTGGGATGCACTGCATACTCATTCAGCGTCAGGTCACCTTCGTTGACAGGGAATGAAACCTTGTCGCCGAGTTCGGGATGGATATCCTTGTCAAGCGGCCTGTACAATTCATTTGGATCTGAAATTGCCGTGGGCAACACCTCGCTCAAATGCAGGTTGTAATACAGCGCGTGATCTCCACCCAGCTGGTAGTGAAAGTTTTCAAACCTTCTCTGAGCGTCCTGTGAAAACTCAAGTGAGAATGGAGATTTGGCAGTGCTGACAGGCAATGTGGTCTTGGCACCCGGTACCTCCAGGTATTTTGCCAATGGATTATCTTGGGCTTGTGTTGTGCTCATGATGGCTGAAAAAATTAAAATAAGAGCAAGGCGAAAACGCATTCCTCTCAGGTTTATGAATTTCATTTTTTTTATGATTTTATACAACGGTTTCACAGATTGATTTTATTCTTATAGATCTTTCCGTCCTTCATGATCAGGGCGAGGTTATCGGAATCCGGGCATCAGTACGCGCCCGCCTCCATCTATAACTTGCGTTCCTTTCGGAGCTGTAATGTCTTCAGCTACTTGTTTTATCAAGTTGCCTTCGACCAGGACATCCGCGTTGACCAATTTATCGTCAGTGCCGTTAAAGACTCTGACACTTGTAAACAAAATCGTTTCTTTCTCATCCTGCGCCTGCAAGGCCGGTCCAAAACAAAACAGAGCCAGGATAATCAGTACGCGTTTTGAGTTCATTCTTAGTTCATTCTTAACTTAAGGCACATTTTGTTATCAAATGACTTCCATTCAAACCACATTCATTCAAATATTCATTTTCTTCCATCTTAAGGGTGAAGCTTTTGTACACTCATTTTTTGTTTTGCGTTACTAACTCATCTATACCATGCATACAACTGGTCGGGTCGTGCAAAACGTCTTCGGGTTGCACCAGGTAGGTATCTTTCCAAAGATCCGCGCTCACCTCTTCGTATTTGGATTCCGTAGTATGCTCAAATCGAATCGGTTGGCCTGGGAATACTTCGCGCAACACTTCTGAATCCTTTACCACAATTGTTCCATTAATCAGAACATAAGGAATGCCCGTACTTGGAACCATTCCTTTTTCGTAGGTGGCATTGTCCTTTATGGTTTCCGGATTGAATATGGTGATATCCGCGACCATGCCTTCCTGCATACGCCCGCGCTCATCCATAGCCTTAATCCCGGTTGCTCCAAGGTGTTTTGCTGAATTGTAACTAGCAATAGCGATGATCTGCATTAGTGGTATATTGTTTTCCCTGGCAACCCTAAAGGCTTTAGACCGTGTGGCGGATACTCTTGGGTGGACGTTTGGCAGGCTGTCGTAACTAATATCCCAGGGAAGCTGATCCCACATACCAAATGCAGCCGGCATGGCGTCACTCGCAAGCAATACACCTGGCAAAGCCATCCAAAGAGGAATATCATCGGGTGAAGACTTATAAAGCAGAATTTCCTTTGTGGGTTCTTTAGCCAACGCTTCTTTATAGGTTTCCATGGTATAGTATTGTTGCGTAATGGGATCCTGCAAGGTGTTTTCATATTTGTTGCCCAGCTTCTTGATCCAATTATCCGGCCCTATAAATGCCGCGTTAAGCGTCGTTGAACCGGCTGCATAGGGGTAAACTTCACCATAGACAATATGCCCCTGCTCGCGCATCCGTACCATAAGTTCCTGTACCAATTCCCAACCGGGATTGTTGAAATGATTCATGCAAACTGGCGCATCCAGAGCGGCCGCATTGGCAAACATTTCCTGCGCTCCGTTGGCTTCCAGCGTAGCATTGGAAGGGGTATTCCTTGAGTGTATGGCATAAAAACGACCGTAACGCCCGACCAGCTTATGCACTTCAAAAACCTCCCTGGCGGTAGCTCCCGGCCAGTAGCCCATAGTTGCCGATACCCCTAGTGCACCCTGTTGAAGGCCGGCATCGATGGTTTTTAATAACTCATTTCCCGTCGTTTCATCCAGTACACCAACAGCCCATTGGGTATTTTTCCGAACCACTAAGGCCGTACAAGCATCATAAAGGGAATCCGTATTTTCTATCTTGTCAAGGATTACTCCTCTGGCACCCTCATGGCTGGACCCCGTTCCGTAATTCATTTGTGAGCGTCCTTTGTGCATGTCATACCACTTGCTCACGTTGGGCCCGTAGCATCCCCACTCCAAATCCATTGCGGTGGTTACACCATCCCGCAAGGCCAGTTTATAGCCAACGGGTCTTGGCCAGTGCCAGTGTGTGTCGATAAATCCAGGTGCAACCACATGATTTGTTGCATCTATGGTTTCCTTTCCAGAAATACTTTCTTCCGTGATCAGCGCAATACGACCATCTTTAATTCCGACATTCCTGATCGCGTCAAAGTTGGTCTCCGGATCCATGACCCTGCCATTAAGAATGACTACATCAAATTCGGTACTGGCCGATACAGATTTTTTACCGGAATTATTCTGGCAACCAATAAGTGTTGCCAACACCAAAACGAATAACAGTGTCTTCATAGATTTTTCTTCTCCATTTTAAATTCCATTTTTATTAGTCAACCTGAGCAAACATTTCACAATACCTAGATCCGGAGGACATTCAGCTTACCTGACAGCTCGTATCAAACATTCTATTTCGAAACTACTTTCCTCCGAATGGGTTGACCGGGAGCTGCATTCAGGATCAATTCTCCGTTATCAACTACAAGAACGCCGTTTACAAGCAATGCTTCAACTCCTACAGCCGGTTGATTTGGTTTTTCGTAAGTTCCGACATCCGCAATGGTCTCGGGGTTGAAAACTACTATGTCTGCATCCATGCCAACCTGCAGGCGACCCTTGCTTTTCATTTGCGGAACAAATCCTTCGAGCGTCTGTGCTGGCATCAGGGACATCTTTCGAATTGCCTCCTGCATGGTCATCAGTCCGCGTTCCCTGACATATGAGCGCAGAATTTTGGCAAAGGTCCCGTTTGACCTGGGGTGTGAAAAAGTTTCTTCGGGCAAAGGCCAGTCGTTGCCTTCATAGTTGATAACATGATTATGATCATCCATGAACATCCAGAACATCTCATCGGACTCGATCAGTATTTTCGGATGCAGCACCGATTTGTCCAGTAAAGCCAGATCATCCGGGTTGTTTTCATCCAGGAAGTGCCACACGATAAAAGTACCGGGCTGGTTCTGCTGGTAATCGTTAACCTGCTCCTCGGTCATGCGCTTGGTGCCCAGCTGGAAGTTGCTGGCCTTTGATCCCATGCGCTCCTGCCAGCCCTCGCCCGAGAACATGGCGGCGCCGATCACCGTGCTGGCTGCGCCCCATGGGTACGCACCTACGGTGATGTTGATATTTCTTTCGAAGGCTTCGTTCACCATTTCAAGAACTGCGTCGATGTCCTTCAGCGACGAGCTGTTGATGTGGCAGATATGCATGTGCGCGCCGGTGATGGCCGCATTAGCGATCAGCTCCTGGACTGCCTCGAAGGAGCTCTGCGGTTCCATGTTGCTCGCGTACCGAAAGTGGGTGAATGTTGCTACATCACGCTCGGCGGCCAGTTTGGCCAGCGCGAAGTATTCCTTGCGGCCGTAGCCGGGCGCGTAGCCGGCGTTAATACCGATCCCGATTGCGCCCTCGTCCAGGCCCTGCTCAACGTACTTCAGGATCTTGGACTGTTGCTCCGGTGTGGCAATATTCATTTTCCAGTCTGACCGGCCCTGGACATCCTGGAAGTACTTTGCGGTAGCCTCCGGTGGCGTATCCGTGAAAGTGGCAATGCGGGCGTAAGTCCAGGCGGACGCTGCACCGTAGTTGATCGGCAGGTTTTTCTTCCCTTGAGCGTCATACCACTGCGAGATCGGCAGAACCCCCGACTCCAGCTCCAGCATGGTGGTCACTCCCTGCATGGCCTGCATGCGGTAGTCGCCGATGTTCTGGCCGTGCGCATGAAGGTCGATGAAGCCGGGCGAAACCACATGCCCTGTGGCATCGATGATTTTTTTTCCTGATATCTTTTCATTTGTGATCAGTGCGATCTTTCCGTCCAGTACTCCTACATTTCGTATCCCATCGAAATTAGTCTCCGGATCTATCACACGGCCATTGAGAATGGCCACGTCAAATTCGGAACCTGCGGACACTACTTTCTTTTCGGAATTACCCTGAAAAACTACAAGTCCCGCCAATCCTAAGACAAGTAGCAGTATTTTCATTGGTCTTTAGTTTGGTTGAAATTAAGTGAGTTGATAATAACTGGTGTACCAATGTATCATTTTCATTGGTCTTTAGTTTGGTTGAAATTCATAAACGTTTTCTTCCCTGCCGTCATTCATTACGGGAATTTTCCTTCTGATCTTCCATACCCGACAAGAGCTCTACCTTCACGATTGTATGATGATTATCATACAGAATGTTCAGGAAGCTTAACAATTCGGATTGATCTTTTATTTCGACAACTATGTGTGAACCTGCAATAACCTCTCCTGTTTGTTCACTCATATTTTCTCTTGCGGAAAACAGTTCAATTATTTCGGGGCTGAATTGTTCTCTTGTCATAACAACATATCTTCCGGAACCATCAAACCGAATATCTTTTCCTAACATAAAACAAGGTTTATTACAAAGGTAGTATAGGTCATATCTGAAAATCAATCAACTTTAGTTGACAAAAAGTATGATTTTCAGAATTGAAAGAGGAGAGACAGTAAATTTAGCAATGGATAAGATGTATAAGCTTACTTTGAAATTATCAGGCTTGCCTTAGTTTACGCAGGGCGGCATATCTGTTCTTCACACCTAATTTCTGGTAGATCCGGTAAAGGTAGGTCTTAATGGTGGATTCCGACAAGAACAATTGATCGGCAATTTCCTTATTTGGCAGGCCTTCAAATACCAGGTCCATGATCTTTCTTTCCTTCGGCGTTAACTCTTCCTTACCTGCAGCAGGAGGCTGTAAATTCGGTTCGTACCGGAATGCATTCAGCACGTTTCGAACCAATGGCCGCTGTTTGTCTTCTTCGGGCAACAACTGCAATAATTCCTTCACAGGTTGTCCCATATCAAGAAACACACGTATATACTTTGGTTCATCGATCAGGTTAACTAATTCTTTGAACAATGAAACTGCTTCTTCGGTCTGTCCTGATCTGGAAAGCCATACTCCCTCCAGTATCATGATCTGTATTTGTGCATGAAGATTGTTTATGGCTTTAGCAGATTCTTTGAATTGGAAGATCATTTCCCCTGCCTCTTTCATCAAATCGTCATCCCCTTTTTGTATATATAGTTTGATCTGAGTGAATTGAGGTACATAGTAATAATAAAAGGGAGGATGCGTTGCATATACAGCATCTTGATTGAGCTGCCATGCCAATTCAATGTTATTGGTCCTGAGAGCAGCTTCCACCTCAAATGACCTGACATACCCCTGAAACTGATCAAGGTTATTCATCCGGATCAGCTCTTTTGCAGAATCAAGGTACTCCTGCGCCTTTGAAACATCACACTCTGCAAGCGCTGCCAATGTACCCGTATAATATAGATGCAGTGCCCAAATTGGTGAGCTGTTGAAAGAACATGATATGCCTTCATCAATGAAACCATACACTTCTTTAACCTGGTTCTTCATATAGTGGTACTGCCCCAGATAATAATAGCCCACCTTATAAAACCACCACACTTTTTCACTTTTAGAAATTTCGACCACCAATTGCCCGGAATCTTTCAGGTCCAGAAGCCTGGCATGATGCCAGTCAATAAACATCTGAATTACATGGGACCTCATCAACCGCATTCTTTCTCCGGGCTGCAAACCTGATCTGTTATTTAAGATGAATTCTCTGGCTGCCTCCCCAGAAAGTAGAGTATTCAGCGCAAATGCTTTGAAATTCTGAGCATAATCAAGTAAAAAACCCTGATCAGGTAAGAGCCAATTGAGCGCCTTGGTTGCATGTTCGAGAGCTTCGGGCTGGTTGTTTGTATAACAACTGTATGCGGAATGGACAGAGGAAAACGAACCGATCAATCTTGGCGGGGAGGTTTCTTCATCGATCAGTTTGGAAGCTTCCTCAAGATATTTTGCCATTGATTCGAAATCGGAAAGCGGATCGCACAAATATGCATTGATCACCAAAAGAGTTGGATTTGACTGCACAAGATCGGAAGGAAGCATTTTGATCCAATGATATAGAACCATATTCTTTCCATAATCAAGCAACTTCTCCCAATTCAGCACGATAGTTTCCACTGCCTTCTCTTCATCTTTTCCAAGTATTGAATATTTGATTCCCTCCTCAAAACAGTACTGGTCTGCAAAATATGCTCCGGCAGCTTTATAGTATTTTTCGATTTGCTCTGATGAGCAAACTTGAAACAGCCTTTTGTTGAGTATATTTCGTATGAGATGATGAATGCGAAACCAATTTCCTTCATCGTCCAGGCTTATTAAGAAAGGAGAATCCAGTTGTTTAAGTTTCAGAAGAGCAAGGTCCAAACCTTCGCCCTTCAAATCTGCTTCATCGGTATCTCGATACAACCGTTGAATCAATCCTGTGTTGAAACGGTCAAATAAGGAAATCACCAAAACCAGCTTCAAAGCCGCAGGTGGCAGTCGGGACTCCAGAAGATCGAACAGGAACGGTGTGAGGTTTCCAGAATGCTGGTATCCTAGATGTTTGTCAATCTCTGCCACATTGCCTTCAGCAATTTCACGAATCTTCAGATAAACACTGAGTGCCCAGCCTTCCGTGACTCTTTCAATTGCTTCAGCGGTTTCGGTGGTAATATCAATCTGAGCGGATCGTTTTGCCAATTCCTTGATTTCCTCCGTACTCAGCCTCAGGTCCGCCATTCTGATCTCAGTTACCTGCTGATATGCCAGAAGCCGTGATTTATTTAGCGGCGGATCAAGGCGGGAGATGAGAGCTATGCTTACATTTTCAGGGGGATATTTGATGAATTCGTTGAATAGATTCAATATGGCTTTATTCTTTATTACATGAAAATCATCCAATACTATTGCAATTGATTCGGGAAGATCATGTAATTCATTGTTTACTGTTTGGGCAATAGCTTCATATGACGGCATTTGGCTGCCGGTACTTATCTGTGCGATGTGTTGCATGTATTCAGGAAACTTCTGCTGAATTCCGGCAACAAGATAAGAAAGAAAGACATTCAGGTCATTGCAATCATCTTCCAGAGAAATCCAACAGTAGTTCTTCCGGTAAGTATCCAGCCACTGACTCATCAGTATACTTTTTCCGTAACCTGCTCCGGCAATGATGAGTTTAAGAGGTCTGCCTGATTCATTATTAAGACGTGCAATAAGTCGTTCACGAAAAATGAATTTCTTATCTACAGGAGGCTTATACAGTCTTGTTTTTAAGATCAGCATATGAAAAGAATTCGTCAGCTGCATATTCTGCTTTAACTGACTTTGGAAGCTTGGCACAAAGATAAACATTGATATTCACTTTGGCAATCTATCAAATGCAAAGGAATCAAAAACATACCCATCGGTATGTATTTTTGTGTTCAAACCAATTACCGCCTTAACTCTGAGTAACAGTTCTCTCAGGAAGGCGCACCGCAGAAGGTCATCACATCCGTGAAACCACAATTCTGAAGCTCACTTTATCTGCACAATCCCGGCACGGATATTATTATTTTGCTTATATCAGTCCGAAAAGATCTGCTTGCGAATACCGACTCCGGTGATGGTTTTATTTTGCCGTGGTGTCGGGATTCCTGTCCCGACAAAAACCGTATGTATGCAGCAGGACGAAATTCTTGTAGCCAGAAAGAACAGGAAGATCAAAGCCCGAAGGGCTGACATGATTATAGCGCTGAATGCATGAAGCATTTTAACCCCGAAGGGGTGATATTATTTTTTGTATAGAGCAATGTCACCCCTGCGGGGTTATACACGATTCAACTATTGTTCTACAATCATCACACCCCTTCGGGGTTTTCGTATCTTCCTCTCGTTACGAATCTCCTGATTCGTAACGGTACATCATGCGTTCATAATCGGGAGAACATGCAGTACAAAATCTTGAGATGCAAAGCTCCCCAAGGCCAAAGCCATGGGCAATAGATTCAATAACCCCGAGGCAATTAATGCATAAGTACTGGGAAATGAATGTTAAAGACCGGGGAGACATATGCTCAATTCTTGTCAAGCAAAAACCAAGTACAAGGATAAGACAAGGAAGATAAAAGCTGGCAAAGATTTGGTTGGAGCATCTTTGATTTTAAAGTGCATAATAATAGCTCCCAACATCAATACCGCCATTCCTAATGCTGCCGGCTTAACTACAGAAGGAACAAAGATTCCTATTATGAGAAGAGATGCGAGAAGTACCTTTAATGAGCCAATCACTTTCATGAACCAATCCGGCAAACCGTAAGCCTCGAATTCTTCCTTCATGTTTTGTGCTGCTCCCCCCCGCCAGCTTGTTGGTTTGCTAAACCGAAGAAGCCAAACGTTGAAAATTGACAGTGCAATTACTAGCTGAATTACAACCGATAACCATTCCATATCATTCATTTATTTATTTTTTAAAAGTCTTCACCCAATTGGTACAGTTACAAGTTATATAGTCTTAAGAAAAATATAAACATTCAAAAAGATGAAGAATATCGAAGGAAAAGAAAGCCAAAAGCCATCTTTCATTTTCAGTCTAACCCCAAATCCTAAGAGCATCAAAATTTATAATCCGCCTGAGGCGATCAATAAGATGAACTGATACTTAAGTCCAACCAACAAACCGACTCCTCCAAGAAGCTCAAGCAACCCAATCAGTTTTGTAAACCTTTCTAGCTCAAAACGCTTAAATTCGTTTTGCATAACAGGTGATATAAACAAAAGAGCGCCATAAGTCACAAACGAAATGCCTGAAAAGATGACAAGAGCAATATATATAATAGTCACAAGATAATTTTATTCGTATAACTCAGACTTACCTGTAAAAAGTCCCAAACTAATAGCTTCTGGTCCACGCTGAGTCTCCCGCTTAGTTACAAACAATCTCATTTTAATATTTCAGAGGGACTCAGCGAAGTTCATGTCTGTATGATGAAATACTCTTCCCCTTCATTACGAATCTCCTGATTCGTAACGGAATATCTAGCATTCTGAATCAGGAAATTGTTGTGTGTCGGGACTTCCGTTCCGGCACCACAGAAAAATGAACTGAACGTAGGAATTCAAACCGTTAACACAATTTTTGTTGAATTCAAAAAACAATTACTCTAACTTTGCAACGAGAGTTGTGAATTATGAAGAGTGGAAATGAGCAAGACAGATAAGCTGCTTGAGAAGCTGTTAACCGGAAATTCCGATAGAAATTTTGAGTTTAATGACCTGAGGATGATATTGCATCATTTCGGATTTAATGAAGAAATAAAAGGAAGTCATCACACTTACAGAATTAAGAATCATGAAGCATTTATAAACATTCAACTGTTAAAGGGAAACAAAGCAAAACCATATCAAGTAAAGCAAGTGAGAAGAACTCTTTTAAAATTTTTTCTAAGATGAATATTGAGTATGAAATAAGAATTCGTTGGAGCGATGAAGATGATTCATATATTGCAGAAATTCCCGAACTGGAAGGATGTATCGCAGACGGAAAAACTCCTGGGGAAGCATTGAGAATGTTAGAAGATGTATTTCAGATTTGGATTGACTCTGCTAAGAAATACAATTCGGTAATTCCCAGGCAAAAGAAAAATAAGAAGAAATCTGAAGTTGCCTGAAATTCCATGTTCCCACAGAGTTATGTTCAAATCTGTAACCTTGCGTAATCTCTTAGTCTCCCGCTTTCTCCCTCGTTACGAATCTCCTGATTCGTAACGGTGGTCCTGCGTCTCGTCCCTTTTGCCAAAGTTACAAATTACAAATATTGTCAGCTTGCTTCAGGCGGAAGACTGGGTGGGGACGGAAGATCCATTTCAATTTTTACAACTTTATACAAAGGTTTGGTTTCTCCGGTTGTTGGGCCGCCTCCATTGTCAATAAAATAGACTATTCCTGGCTCTAATCTGTCAAGTAATTTCCAACGTTGTTTTGCTTCTTTGTGACTCTGTTTTGGTATTCTAAATGACTTGCATACTGTAAACGGGTCACACTGAATCCCCCAGATATCACATTTTCCGAATACTGTATTTTCTCGATTCTTCCTGAAATAAGTACAGTATGGGCAACTAATTTGTCCTCCGTTTGGCATAGTATTTTGATTTTATATTAATTGACTAGCGTTCACTTCTTAAATGGATGGGAAAAGAATTTCACCCTTCCACAAAATACATATCAACCTCGCCCTTGTTCTTCGCCTCGATCTTGCCGCGGCGGGTGCTGGTTTTTTCAGGTTTAAATTCTCCCGCTTATCTTCATGGTATCTCAGAATTTGACCAGCTCATAGTGAGTGCTTCTGCCTCCTGCCGGTTCTTTTCTAAGCACATTCCTGCTTATCAGATCCTGAATGTCTCTCAATGCGGTATCTGCAGAGCAATGCGTGATCTTAGCCCACTTGGAACTGGACAGTTTACCTTCAAATCCTTCAAGCAGCTTGTTCAACATAAGCACCTGACGTTCATTGAACACCGTCGTTGCATGAAGTTTCCAGAATTCCGCTTTGTTAAGGATTTTGGACAGAACAGATCCTGAAGATTCTATTGCATCTTTAAAACAATCGAAAAACCATTTCAGCCAGTCGGTTATGTCTGTGTCTCCTTTTTGAGTACTCTCAAGTATTTCATAGTATGAATTGCGTATTGTCCTGATTTGCGATGACATGCTGTAGAATCTTTGCGAGCTGTTGTCGGACCTTGCAAGAAGCATTTCTGTAAGTGCTCTTGCGATCCTTCCGTTTCCGTCTTCGAACGGATGAACTGTAACAAACCAAATGTGGGCAACTCCGGCTTTCAGTACCGGGTCAAGCCCCTGATCAGTGTTGAACCAGTTAATGAACCTTCTCATTTCTTCAGGAACAGCTTCCGCATCCGGCGCCTGATAATGTATCTTCTCTCTTCCAACGGGTCCAGATACTATCTGCATCGGTCCCGCTGAACCGGTCCTCCAATGACCAACCGCGATCCTTAGCATGCCGCTTCTGCCCGAGGGAAACAAAGCCGAGTGCCAGCCGAAGAGCCTTTCATCGCTGATCAGACCGGAGTAGTTCTGCGTTGCATCCATCATCATATCAACAATTCCGTCTACATTCCTGTCAGACTGTACTGAGCCCGCAATATCCATTCCTAGCCTTCTTGCAACTGATGATCTTACCTGATTCGCATCGAGGAACTCACCTTCTATCTCTGTTGATTTGGTAATTTCCAGAGTGAGAGAATCAAGTGTTGCTTTATCTCTCAGCTGAAACCCAAGCGATTCCATTCTGCCGGTCAGTCGTCCCTGCAGGTTTCGCACTTCGCCGAGTAAAGGAAGTATTGATGAACTGTCCCACCTGAATTCAGGCCACTCTTTATATTGGTATATGTATTTGCTCATTCTCCGCAATTTCTGCGTTAAATATATGAGTAAATTTCCGCAGAAACAAGTTATCACCGCACAAATTGCGGGGAATGTGCACCTTATTCACCGCATGCGCATGCTCCGCAAAACAGATATCTGCATTGTCATTGCCATATTCTTGTCATGCTAGTGCAGACGAATCAGATGTGGTGTCGGGATTTCAGAGTCAGTCCGGGAACCTGTTGACCCCGAGTGTTTCAATCGGGACTCATTTTGAATTGTCAATTTTCAGCGTATATTGCCTCCAGAAACACGAAGGAAAGACCGGCTGGTTTAGATCTCGGACAGACTCAGGAGTTTGGGAGCGAGCGGAAGTGCTCTCTCTTAAAGGACTTGCGTTAGTAGGGAAGTTCACATACGCTACAAAAAGGATATGAAACGGAGTTTCATATGCAAGTGCGCTCCCAAACAGGAGTTTGGGAGCGAGCCGGGAAAGTTACAAATTACAAATATTGTCAGCTCGCTTCAGGCAGAGAATCGGCGGGGATGGGAAAGATGAAAAAACTTTATGCCAAAGTGCAAAGATAGATAATGATTTCGAAGGAAAGCAAACACTATTTTAAGAAGAGGGCAGGTGCAGGATGAAAGTCCAAAGCCGGTACCTGCAATTCAATCTCCCGGTCAATCTAATGAATCAATTTAGTAAAAAAACATAAGGAACTCTAATGAGTCACTTGGCACCGGAAGTGATTAACTCTTCATACGGGATCTATATACATAAATTAGTTCACTGCGGATCTTTTCAAGGTAGCCTGGTTTTATCCCTTTTCTTGATACCAGATCTACAGGTTTCTCCAGCATCTGTTCAAGTTCGTATGCGAGATCAATAAATTCCACTCCCACGGGTTTCTTAAATTCCACCAGAATGTCAATATCGCTCTTTCGGGTTTGCTTGCCTGTGCTGTAACTTCCGAATAAAGCAATTGAACTCAAGCCATATTCAGATACAAGATGGTCCTTGTTCGAGCTTAGTGTTTTAAGTATGTCATTCAGTGATTTCATTATTCAAGAGCAAAGTTCGTTTCGTCGATTGATTTGAGATTTCTTATGATAATGGCAGCATCTTCTTTGCATTAACGATTTAAGTCATTTTGCTGAGATGTTTGTAGTCTTATGTGTGTAAATCACTGTTGTCCTCAAACTCTGATGACCAATAGCTGAAGAAGTAACTATGAAAGTTTTAGCATTTCTGCTTCATAACCGCAGAATTTTAACAGTTTTTTTGAATTTGATAGTGCTGCGACAGCACTACAATGAGTTTCAATGAAAAGTCCATTTGACAATTTCTTCGGAGCAAAAAAATCATTTCCGTTTTGGTGCTTTGGAATAGTGTTTACTAAATACCTTTTCTTTGAAGTGGCCAAAGGACAAAGATTCTTATGTAAACCACCCTTTTGAATTAACCACTCAGCTGTCCTTATGAGTACTTCGTATGACTTCCGGATATCAAAAACATCATTGCCGATTATGACCTTCTCTTTACTGGGCGCTTGGTTCTTGTCTGATTTCTTGTAGGCAGAGGTCTCTTTGGTTTTAACCGCATTTGATCGTTTGTCAATTGTTGTAGGGCCATCATTATGTTCAGCCAGTCTGGATGTATTTAGTAGCTTATTCAAAGTTTCGGTAATTATTCCTCGAAACTGAAACATGACTCTTTTGGTAACAGCCCCTTTATGAATCTTTCTTAGAAAGAATTTGACGAACTGATCCGATGGGGACAACAACTCATCATTCAATATTTTGATAATATCATTTCTTATTTTTAAATCGATTGCTTTGCTGAAAATTTCACCAACATCAAATTTAGATTTTCTATACTTCTCGACATTTTCTATCTGGTCCTCTGTCAAACTCGTAATATCAAATTCTAAGAAAGGGCTCTCGTCCATTTTGTTCTTCTGTTCCAAATCGGCGTAGAATCTATAGGTTACACCATTCGTTAAAATTGCAATCCTTGCACTTGTTGCATAAAAATATCTGTGTAACTGGTTACCGTGATCATTCAGATTCTCACGCCAGTGTTTACATTCTATAAGGATAATGGGTTTGTTATCTTTAAGTATACAGTAGTCAATTTTTTCGCCCTTCTTTATGCCTACATCTGCAACAAATTCTGGAACTACCTCAAGAGGATCAAAGACATCATACTCAAGTGCTCTTATGAACGGCATCACAAAAGCAGTTTTTGTTGCCTCTTCCGAATTGATTGTTGGTTTGAGTTTAAGAACCTTTGCCCCTAATTCACGTAGCGTATCAGAAAGACTCATGACATAAAAGAGTTTTAAAAAATCTTAGTTTTTTACAATATACTCAACTTCTTTTCCAAATTTGGCATACTTCAATTTTCTCACAGAATACTCATGACACGGCAATTCAATACTTCTCACAAGATCCGAATCGCTGCAACTTCTATCAACAATGAATACAAGTCCAGATCTCGTTGGTCAATTCGCCTTAATGAAATTGCTTATAAGAAATCTTAAATTCTAATTTCTAGTCCCTCACCCCTCCACAAAATACATATCCACCTCGCCCTTGTTCTTTGCTTCGATCTTGCCTCTGTGCACGCATTTGAATTTGTCTTTTACAAGTTGATATGTGCTGCCGGAGATGTTGATCTTTCCGGCTTCGCCGTGCTGTTCCATGCGGGCGGCCATGGTTACAGAATCGCCCCAGATGTCGTATGTGAATTTCTTCAAACCTACAACTCCTGTAATGACAGGTCCGGTGTGAATGCCAACGCGAAATTCAAACGCGGGCAGATCCTGTATCTGCCTCGTCATTCCGAATCCCTTAATGAATGTTACCATGTCAAGCGCGGCTCTTACCGTCCGCACGGCATTGTCAGGCACGGGCTTGGGCAGACCGCATGCGCATACATAAGCATCGCCGATGGTCCTTATCTTCTCAAGACCGTGCTTGTCAACGATCTTGTCAAATGCCCTGAAACATTCATCAAGCTGTGTTACAAGCTCCTGTGCAGAGAGTGTCTCGGCTATGACAGTGAATCCCTTTATGTCAGCGTACAGGATCGTCACCTCTTCATGATTACGCGCATATGATCTTCCGAACTGCTTCAGTTCGTTTGCAATTTCCTCCGGCAGAATATTCAGCAAAAGTAAATCGGCGCGCTTCTTCTCTTCTTTGAGATTCTCCAGATCAACTCTCGCCTGCATCAGATCTTTGAAGCGTGAGTAAGCAAGCGAAAAGACCGATGCGGCTCTTCTGAGCAGATCCCGCCTCTCTGCGGAAATGTCTCCGTCTGAAACTACGCCGATCGCACCGTGTGAAAATTTATGAAGATGATATGTCTTGTCCGGAATGTTGTCTCTGTAATAACCTCTGAACGGAGCAGACCTCTCTTCACAATATCTTACCCACTCAACGCGGTTATCTCCCTTCATTGCAATTGATGCCTGCTCGTCTCCCGAATCATAGAACTTCAGCATATCTCTGCCAGCACCGGTGTCTTTCAGATCAATGGTAAACTGATCTGTAACGAGCTGAAGTTTTTCTTCATGATGTTTCTTCAAAGCATACCGGCACTCTAAAGTGTTTGTACTGCCGTCCTGCACAAAGATGCTGCAGGTTTCAAGCTCATCAAGTCCCAGCAATCCCATTTCGTGACGCAGTACATCTTCAACTTCCTTCAACTCCTCCGGCTGCTGCATAGCAAGGGCTCTTGCCCTCACTCTTTCCAGTGCAGTTTCAATCTGTGCCTTCTGCGCCTGCGCTTCGGCGAGCTTGAGATCGCTGAAACGCGCGTATGTGAGATTGAATACGGAGGCAAATCTCTCGATAAGCTGAATAGTCATATCCGGCTGCGGATCAGGCGATGCGATCCCGATGAATCCCTGCGAGAAGTAAGAAATGTTCTGCACTCTGCGTGTCTGAGCAAGTCCTCCGATGAAAGGAACATTCAGCGAAGTGAGATGCTTAAAATATTCTTCCAGTTCCTTTCCATGCATGTCTATTGTGATGGACTTCTCATGCCGTTTCCAGCCTTCAAACATTTTTTTGAATGAGGCATTATCATTCAGATTAGCCGAGAATCCTGAACTTACCATGCTTCCGTCCTCATCGGTGATCCAGAATTCCGCATTGCCGGAATCATCTTTGATGATCGCAATGTATAGCCGGTTCGGTGAAATGCCGAGACTGATAAGCTGGCGGAAAAGGACAGCGGCAGTCTCCTCAAGCTCATCGCTTGAATGCATTGCGAGTGTTCTGCTTCTTACTCTTTCCAGGCCTGCTTCTATCTGTGCCTCGCGAGCACTGGCTTCAGCTCTCTGCAGATCAAGGAAGCGTTTGTATGTGAGAGTGAATACGCCTGCAAAACGCTTCATTACTTTCTTCGCCTCATCCGGAAATTCAGAATTGCGGAATGCAAACAATCCGCCGTACTCAAAAGTCGAATTGTGATAGTACTGCGCATCTTCCCCCGGATCTGCAACGCCGGATTCATTCTCAGGCAAACGGAAATTAGTTTGCTTCAGAGAGTCATAATAGCTGATCAGGTCGCTTCCTTTCAGAACATACGAAAAGTCTTCATGATCCTGCCACGCCTTGAATGCACCTTTAAGTAAAGGATGAATGTCCATGGATTCGTCACCCCAGACGTGCAGGATGTTTCCTTTCTGTGAAATAAAAACCGTCCACAGATCTGCGCTTCTTTTCTCCGCATCAAGAATTGCGATGCCGCATCTTTGCATTTCCAGATTCAGCTTGCTGAGTTCATCGAACACAACTTTTACTGCGTCATTGAAATCATCTGTCTTATGCATTGCCATCGCCTTTGCTCGCACACGCTCGAGCGACGCTTCGATCTTTGCTTCTCTTGCCTGTGCCTCCGCTTCTTTCAGATCCAGATAACGTCTGAAAGTAAGACTCAGAACGGAAGAGAACTTTCTGAAGATTCTAAGTTCCTCGTCTGAAAGCTGATTCTCTGTCCATGCAAACACCAACCCCTCTTTGAAATAAATGAAGTGTCCATACTGAACGGTATCGATAGGATAATCAGGATAAGATATCTGCGGCTTGACAACTTTGTAGTAGTCATCAATTTCCTTTCCGCGAAGGACGGGGAAGTAATCCTTCTGAAGTTTCCAGTTATCAAAAATTCCTTCAAGCACCGGATGCCCCGTTTGCTTGAGCTTTCCGCTGACTTCAGAGACTTCTCCATCCTTTGTGATTGTTGCTGTCGTAAGATGAGTTGTTCGAGTGTCTTCATCTATTTGTCCTACGCCGCATCTCCACGGCAACACACCGAGCGTTTTAAGTTCTTTAAAGAAGACGCTTATGGTTGATGAGAGATCATCAGAGTTGTGCATTGCCATTGCACCTGATCGGACCTTCTCAAGTGCAAGTTCGATCTGCACTTCTCTTGCCTGAGATTCTGCAAGCGCAATGTCTGAATAGCGCTGATAGGACAGGTTGAATACATTTCGGAATCGTTTGAGCAGTTCAAGTTTTTCATTGCTTATCGGACTGAACGTTGAAATTCCAATTGAACCGTTGCCAATTGAGTAGAAATAATAGTGAAGCGATGTAAGAGCGTTTATGCGCGGATCATCCTTCTCCCCGCGGCTTCTTCTGAAATCAATCCATCCCTCAAGGTCTTTTCCTTCGAAGACCGTTTCAGAGAATGCATCGTTAGCTTTTCTGATCTCTTTTATCTGCTTTGATATCACAGGATGAATATCATAATATAAAGGAGTGATGCTTCTGCCGATCTCATCCGAGTAGTCGTAATTGATGAAAGTGCTTTTCCCGTCGTTATGAATATTGATCATTGCATTGCGTATCTCTTCGAATCCAAGCCTTTGAAACTCAGTGTACAAAGTCTCACACACATTCAGAAGGTCTTCCGGTTTCATCATGCTCATTGCCGCGGCTCTTACTCTTTCCAGTGAGGTTTCGATGTTTGCCTCGCGTGTCTGCTCTTCGGCTTTCTTCAGATCCAGAAAGCGGCGGTACATCAGTCCGAAGACGCCGGCAAACCGCGTCAGGACGCTCAGTTCTTCATCTCTGAGTTTCTGCTTTGAAACGACATTGAGCGAGCCTTCGGGAAAGTAGAATATGCTGAAATGTTCTTCATCGTTGAATTCCGTTCTTTCGGGATATGAGAGAATGTTCTTCATACTGGCATAAAATTCCCTCACTTCATTTTCTTTGAAACTGTAAGTGAAGTACGGCTCTTTGTTCTTCCACGCATCAAAACATTCCTTGAAAAAACTGTTTACATTCTTTGGAACAATGCCGAGAATTTTCTGTTCGGAATGTTCTCCGGTATAACTTCTTGACCAGACTTCGAGCGTTTCCCTTTCCGCATCAAAAATTCCCACACCGGTTCTTATAGTTTCGATGCCGAGAAGAGTGAGTTGTTCATAGAATACATCCGATGCCTCAACAAGTTCATCGCTTCTGTGCATTGCAACAGCCCTTGACCTCACTCTTTCGAGCGATGCTTCTATCATTGCTTCACGCGCCTGCGCCTCTGCCTGTTTGATGTCGTTGTATCTTTTGTAGCAGAGGTCAAATACATTTCTGAATCTCTGAAGGATCTCAAGTTGCTCGGCTCCAAGTGAACGGAATGTGGAAATGCCCAGGGCGCCGATCCCTACGGAATAAAAATAGTAATGAAGCTTATGGGTCTCAAAGAGTTTCTCGTCATATTTCTGCGGAAAGCTGCGGACAAATCTTTTCCAGTCATCAAGTTCACTTCCCGAGATCTCAATATCTGCAAAAGCATCTGTTGACTGCCGCAGCTTTTCGTTGAGCATCTTTATTACCGGATGCAGATGATAGGGGACTTCAGCGATCTCGCCTCCGACGTAGTCGGAATACTGGTAGCCATTATAGAATTCCTTCTCATCGTTGTTGATAACGATCTGAGTATTTCGCAGAAGGTCTTCCTCAAAGCCAAGCGAACGAAGTTCTTTGAATACCGTCTCACAGACCTGAAGAAGATCTTCGGACCGCGACATGCTCATTGCAACTGCCCTCACACGTTCCAGCGCGGCTTCTATCTGCGCCTCGCGCGCCTGATCGAGCGCTGTCTGAATGTCTGTGAACCGGCGGTAAGCGAGTTCAAATACATTTCGAAAACGCTTGAAGAGTCTGACCTCATCTTCACTAAGAGGATGATATGTTGAAATGCCGAGCGCTCCTGTGCCGAGCGAGTAGAAATAGTAATTAAGGGATTCAGAATTCCTGAGATGTTCGTCAACATACTGTCCGGCATTCTTCTGGTATTCGAGATATTCTCTTATCTTAGCATTGTCGAAAGAAGTGGTAAAAAACTCATCCGGTCCGTCAAGCATCTTATGAGCAAAAGCTGACACATCCGGCTGGGCTTCATAATCAACTTCATAAATGGTTGTTTCATCATCAATAAGGAAGTAAACAAAATTTATATACGAATGCTTGCTTTCATCAAACACGGCGGTCTGAACATTGCGGATGTTTCTGATGCCAAGACTTATAAGCTGATCCGAGATCATGCGGCATACATCAAGCATGTCTTCGGGCTTTTTCATATTCATGGCAACTGTGCGGACGCAGTCCAAAGCCCGCTCAATCTTCAGTTCGCGTGAATTCGCTTCGAGCTCATTTTCAATATCCTTTAGATTATCGCACAGACTTGAGATCTCATCAGAGCTTAGTTCTCCTGAATTAAGACTGTCGAGAATTTTTTTGATGTTCTTATTCAAATGCATTTAATGAATATCCAATCCCGGAATGACAATTTTTCTGTCCTGATGTTCAGATGCGAAAAATATCATATAATAAGGAGTACTGCGAGGTAAATGTTTTGGGGAAGGGGAGATTTTTAATTCAGAGATTAACGAATTAATCAAAATTCTGAACTGAACTATGCAGAACTATTAAATCTTATCAGTTGATTCCAATCAATATTTCCGTCTTTGTCACAGTATTCTAGTGCAAACTCTTTTGTAAATTTATTTATTACTTGTGAATAAGAAATCATGAAATCATCATTCTTCTCTTTCGCTTTATGACCCAGCGGTTCGATGATTTCAATGTATAAGTCCTTGTTTCCTGAAATGAACTCCCAAAACTTCTGACCGCAATATTTGAAATAATCACCCTTGTCAGAATGATTATCTCTTCCGTAACAACAGCCATTAACCGCCACAATATTAAGCTTCGAGTTGCTTGTTCTTAATGCCTTTGTTGCTGTCTTGAAATCCGAAACCATTTTTTTCGTTTGTGAACTGTTGCCCCAGTTTGGTCCAGATTTGATGGTGACAATGTAACGAATTCCATCGTTATCAAACTCCAGATCGATTCCTGTAATTCCAGACTTTCGGCCACCATATGTCTTGCCATTTATGAAAATAGCCAATCCTTCAAGCCAGTCACCAAAGATTCCTTCTTCACTGGATGAAATGTGGGCATCAACAATTCCTCTTATGATCTGTTCTGCCGTAAGAACATACTTTGCTTTAAACAGATAAGGGTTTTTTCTTCGAAGAACCGCTGAGAGCTTCAGACTATCTAAACTTTGGATTCTCTTCAGATGAAATGTACCAATGTTTTTCTCAACATATTTTGTTACATCATCCAGCTCTAGCTTTTTCATATTTGCCGCTTGGTTCAAGAATATATAGCTCAACAGGATTTGTTTTCTGCTTTACCATCTCATAATACTCCGTTACTATTTCTACTCCTATCGAATGTCTTTGCATTCGATTCGCCACAATTAATGTAGTTCCACTTCCCATGAAAGGGTCAAGAACAGTATCCTCCTGCTTTGTAAACAATTTGATGAACCATTCAGGAAGTTCTTCTGGAAATGCAGCTGAATGGTTCTTGTTGTTGCACTCTGTTGCCAAGTGAAGAACATTTGTGGGATATGCCTTTTCTCTGTTAACCCAATTTGAAATGTTCTTGCCGAAACCACTCCCAACTTTGGAATTGTCACGGGTCTTGTCAGTTTCACTTAGATTTTTTAATCGAGTCTTCGCCCAATTTCCCATTGGTACCATAACTTCTTCCTGGTACATATTGAATCTTTTACTCTTGTTGAACTGAAGAAGTCTTTCCCAACTGTCTCTAAAACGATTTGGCCACTTTCCGGGATAGGAATTCTTCTTATGCCAGATAAACTCTTCGGTCCAAAGCCAACCCTGTTTTCTCATTTCCAAGATTAACTCCATTACATATGTGCTTCTTTCTCCATCAACGACTTTTTCCTTAATATTCAAAATGAATGTTCCTGTAGGTTTTAGAACTCTTAACAACTGCTCTGATATAGGAAGAAACCAATCAACATATTTGTTGTGAGGAATTCCTCCATACGTGTCTTTGCGTTGATCTGCGTAAGGCGGAGAAGTGACGATAAGGTCCACTGAGTTTTCATCCAATTTCTGCAATTCAACTTTGCTGTCACCAAGATACAAATCTGTTCGAATTTCCATTTTAATGCACTACTGCTTTGTGATAATTATTAAGAGAGTTTTGTCTTTCTTGATATGTTTTGAATTATTGAGCCGGTAATTTTCAATCATGTAAGCTCGACGCAAAGTTACGTATCATATAGTTACAGTTCAATAATCTAAATTATAAGATGAGAATTTTCCGTAGTCAAATTTGCTTCAATCCAAATGCCTTTGAAACAAAATACAACATCAAAGCTATAATCATTTCACCCCTTCGGGGTTAGTGGGTTTGCAACATCAATGCTATAACCATGTCACCCCTTCGGGGTTTTCGCTGTTGCATCTTCAAAGCTATAATCATGTCACTCCTTCGGGGTTTTCGCGGTTGCATCTTGAAAAGCTATAATCATTTCAGCACTTCGGGCTTTGTGTGAAGTTATGATGCTTTTGTCTGGTCAATAAGGAATAAACATAATCGATAAGTCGACAGGGTTTAAGTAATGATGATATCAGATCAACGAGATTAAGGCAATTGAAGTGCAGATATTCTTTCAGTCAGTATGGATATATTTGTAATGAGATTCCCCTAGGAAAAACTCATCAAAAGCAAGGAGTACTATCATGTCGATCCCGACTTCAAGAACTAATGAAAACGCCCAAATAATAATTGACACAGAAATCTGTAACGGATGCGGAGAGTGCGTTTCCGTCTGCAAAGATTTCAACCTGATAATTGAGAACGGTAAAGTGAAGCTGAGCGGCACTCCGGTTTTCGGCTGTATTGCATGCGGACACTGCATGGCGATTTGTCCTAATGATGCAATACAAATTTTCGGAAGAACACTATCATCGAAGGATCTCTTCAAACTACCGCGAAGAGATGACGCTGCAAGTTACGAACAATTGCTTGCACTGCTGCAAAGGAGACGAAGCATACGTGAATTCATTGATAAAGACATTGAATCAGAAAAGATCGAGATGGTACTGAATGCTGCAAGAACAGCACCAATGGGACTTCCGCCTTCGGATGTGAATGTGCTTGTGTTTGACAGCAAGGAAAAGAACCATGCATTTGCAAAAGATTACTGTGAGTATCTCGAAGGCTTTAAGTGGATGGTTTCGGATTGGTTCCTGACTCTGATGCGTCCGTTCTGGAGCAAGGCAAGCGACAAGATGTTCAGAGAATTCATGCGTCCGTTGTTTGACGTTTATCTCGGAAGCATGCGTAAAGATGTAAACGTTGTAAATTATGATGCACCTTTGGCAATGTACTTTTACGGCTCGCCCTTCACGGATCCCGCCGACCCGATCATCGCCGCAACTTATGCAATGATTGCGGCTGAGTCACTCGGCATAGGAACATGCATGCTTGGCGGAATTCACCCGTTCATTCAGAAAGGAAGGAAAGCCAAAGTGTTCAGAGAAAAGCATGGCATCCGGTTTCAAAGCAGAGAAGGTTTGTTTGTCGCGTTTGGCTATCCTGCGGTGAAATACAAGAAAGGAATACAGAGAACATTCGCTTCTGTAATGAATGTCAATTGAATTGCTATTATTACCTTCTTTCTCAGATGAAAGAAACATAACAAGCACATCCCAAACCCGAACGGTTGGTACGATCTTGGGATTGAATTGATTTTCTCCGCCTCTTTCCCAAATTTGTAAGAAAATAGCGGCAACAATGAAATCTAAACTTCTCATTCTGCTCGGCATTATTCTCTTTGCCGGGATAACTCTCCTCCTCTCCATCGGCATCGAAAAGACACGAACCGTTCCGAAAGATAAATCATCCAAAAAGAAATCCGGAGAAGTGATTGAAACAAATAAGGAAAACAGGAAAGCTTCCGGCGCAATGGAATCAATGCAGTGGCTAAGCGAGATACGAGCATTCCCGGAGCAGGACATACCCGAAGATAAATTCTATCAGGCATTCGAATATTCCAAAACAAATCTCCAGGCGATAAATCAGCGCGATGATATCGGACAATGGAGGTCAATCGGTCCCGACAACATAGGCGGCAGAAGTCTCTGCCTCGCCGTTCATCCCGTTGATACAAACGTCATCTTCATGGGCTCTGCATCAGGCGGACTGTGGAAATCAACAACCGGCGGAACCGGCGCGGCGGCATGGACACTGATCAATACCGGCTATCCTTCATCAGCAGTCAGCTCGATAGCAATTGATTCCGCAAACCCGAACATCATGTACATCGGCACGGGCGAGAACTACGGCTATCAGTATTCGGAGAACGGCCTCGATGTGAGAGTTACACGCGGCATGTACGGCATAGGAATTCTTAAAACGACCAACGCGGGACAGACATGGACAAAGTCACTCGACTGGGCTTACAACAGTAAATCAGGCGTATGGCGTGTGCTCATTAATCCAAAGAACAGAAACATTCTCTACGCGGCAACGAGCGAAGGAATATACAGATCAAACAATGCGGGAGGAAGCTGGTCGCAGATGCTGAACTATAAAATGGTGATGGACCTTGAACTGAATCAATCCGATACAAGCGTTCTTTATGCATCCATCGGAAATCTCACGAACAACGTTCCTCTCACTGACAAAGGCATCTACAAAACAACCAACGGCGGCATCAACTGGACAAAACTTTCCGGCGGGCTTCCCGCCAACTGGTCCGGCAAGGCAACCATTGAACTTTACAAAGGCAATCAGGACTTTGTGTATGCCAGCGTGCCGAATGATTTTTCATACGTCGGATATTTTAAGAGCACGAACGCCGGAGTGAACTGGACTCAGCTCAGCACTTCTGTTCCGATCGGCAATCAGGGCTGGTATAATAACGGTCACATTGTAAAATCAAATGATCCCAACACGGTTCTTGTCGGAACGATAAATGTAGAGAAGTCAACCAACGGCGGATCATCATTTACCACAAAGTCAGACTGGAGCGCTTGGATAGAAGGCGCAACACCTGCGGGCGAACCCGAGGGACCGGTAAATTTTGTGCATGCGGATGTTCACTATTACGCGGAGAATCCCAAAGATGCAAACAAACTTTACGTGATCACAGACGGAGGACTTTACAGATCAAACAATTACGGCGAAACATTTTACTCATGCAACGGAGGATTTGTCACTACACAATTTTATGCGAGCTTTGCTAACTCATATCAGGACTCGATTTTCTGTCTCGGAGGTTTGCAGGACAATCGCTCTGCATTCTATCAGGGAACAGATTCATGGTACAAAACTTTTTACGGTGACGGAATGAGTTGTGCGATCAACTCACAGAACGACAACATCTGTTACACTGAATACACAAACGGCTCGATCAACAGATCAACCGACCGCGGTGTGTCATGGTCGGGCATCTCGCCTCCCGGCGCAGGGAACACAAACAACTACTGCTTCGTCGCTCCGTTCATTTCGTGCCAGTCAAATCCGCAGGTGATGTATGTCGGCGGAGTTTCGATCTACAAATCCACAGTGGGCGGCGGAAGCTGGCAGGGACCTTACGGTACAACTGTATTCACGGGTGGAAAGATCTTGTCCATTGCATCATCCGCAACGAGTGTTGACACAGTTTACTGCGGCAATACTGCCGGAAAAGTTTTCCGTTCAGTGAATGCCGGTGTGAACTGGACGAACATCACATCAGCATCAATGCCCAACAGGTATGCTACAGACATGCACGTAAACACAAGTAATTCAAAAGAGGCATTTGTGACTTACGGAGGATTCGGCTCGCCGCATGTTTACAGAACTTCAGATGGCGGAACTACATGGACGGACATTTCCGGAAATCTTCCCGATGTGCCGTGCCACAGCATTGTTGCCGATCCCGTATATCAGCAGAACATTTATGTTGGCAACGATCTCGGAGTTTATGTAACGACAAACGGCGGCACAACATGGAATGAATACATGACGGGGATGCCTTACTCGCTGGCATTTGATCTCACCGTTGTTTATCCCAACCGCAGCATCCGCGCAACGACTCATGGCAACGGGATCTTTGAGAGAAGACTCTTGCAGAATCCGGTGAATGTGACCGGCGGAACTGAGATGATTGCCAGTGATTTTGAATTGTATCAGAACTATCCCAATCCGTTCAATCCGAGTACAATTATCAATTACGGATTAAGAATTAGGAATTTCGTTATGCTGAAAGTATATGACATTGCAGGAAGGGAAGTTGCAACACTTGTGAATGAAATTATGCCGGCGGGGAAGCATGCAGTAGAGTTCAATGCGGTTGATCTTTCAAGCGGAGTTTATTTTTATTCACTGATTATTGACGGCAGGCAGATGGATGTGAAGCGTATGACTTTGATGAAGTAAATTGTCCATACTGATTTTGTGGCGTCAGGACTTTCCTGCCTGAAGCAGGCAGGCGTGCCTGGCGTCAGACAGGCGTCCTGACGCATTTAGTTCACTTGTGTCGGGACGAAAGTCCCGACACCACAAGAAATGTTGACGGAAGACAGTTGGATGTGAAGCGAATGGCGTTTTTCGCCGTTGTTGGTGCCTGCCCGGCTCAGTCGGGTTCCCAAAAGTTTGCATGAAAGCAATTCACAAAGTGTAGCAAGTACAAACGCAAACTTTCCCCGAAGGGGTGGATTCCCATGGGTCACCAACAACTTACCCCAGCAAATGAATCACATAACCACAGCACGCATTAAACTTGAACAGCAATGCTAAATGAAAAATGAAATGCACTGAGGAGATGAAAGGTATAGTAAAGGGTAAGTTGTTGCCTGCCCGCAGTCGTTTAATCTAGTTCACTCTCCGCAGGCGGGGTGACCCTCACTGCGTTCGGGAACACCAACAACGGCAGAATCTTTGGAAATGACAAGATCATTCATATTATGAAAAAAATTCTTTTCTTCACTGTTCTATCACTTGATCTAATACTTTTCTCAAATTCATATTCGCAGTCAGGCTGGTATTGGCAGGACCCTTATCCAACCGGCGAGTATCTCTATTCCCAAAGTTTTATAAATGAGCAAACAGGAATAGCGGTCGGAAGTTCAAGTACAATAATCAAGACAACTGACGGAGGAATGAAATGGAAATCCATTTCACCCACAAATTTTGTAATGACTTACTATTCAGTCTTTTTTGTGAATGAGAACACAGGTTTTGTTTGCGGAAGTGAAAGCTATATCCTTAAAACAACAAACCAAGGTGCAACTTGGAAGAGTTTTGATACAGAAACACCATATTTCAACAATTCAATTTTCTTCATCAATGAAAATACCGGTTGGATAGCTGGCTCAATGGGTAAAACTCTGAAAACTACTAACGGAGGCATCAACTGGCAATCTAATGTTCTGAATTACAGCACAAACTTGTCAAGCATCAGATTTCTCAATGCGCAGACCGGGTGGACTGTCGGGTATATCTACGGCCTACAGACAACGCATGCCTTGGTGAGAAAAACTACAGACGGCGGCGCGACATGGTTTCAGCAGTTCATTGATACTGAAAATGAATCGAACAACAGAGTTGTTTACTTCAGGGACTCAAGCAAAATATGGACTGCGGGAAATTATGGAAAAGTATTTTATTCAACGAATGGCGGAGCTGATTGGATTAGACAAAATTCATTCAGCGCATCGTATCTCTTTGATATCTACTTCAAAGACAATAATACGGGATGGATTTCAGGAGGAAGCGGAAACATTTTCAAAACAGTAAACGGCGGAAACAATTGGAATGAATATAGTATAGGCGAAAATATGACATTGTATAAACTTTCATTCTCTTCAAACGGCAATGCTTTTGCCTGTGGTCAAAACGGAACAATATTAAGAAGCACAGATGAAGGTAACACATGGAACAAACTGAGCAAGAGCATTAAGGGAGTGAACAATTCAATTTACTTCATTGATCAAAACACAGGATTTGTTGCAGGACTATATGGATTGTTTCTGAAGACAACAAACGGCGGCAATGACTGGATTCTTCACAATACGGGATTCAATGGAAGTTTCTATGATCTGAATTTTTCTCATTATCCAACGGGCTGGCTTAGCGGAGTTGTGAATTCCGGAATGCTGAAAACGACAAATGGCGGAGACAATTGGGTTTCAAAAGCTCCTGCGCAAAGCGGCTCAACCGAGAGATCTTACTTCATAAACGAACAAACGGGCTGGTTCATTGGAGATAAAGTGCTGAAAACAACCAATGGGGGTGAAAACTGGCAATCTCAAATTGTGATGACAGGACAACTTCTGAAGGGAATTGATTTCATTAACGAAAATACCGGTTGGATTTGCGGCGGCTATCTTCCCGGGAAGATCTTTAAAACAACAGATGGAGGACAGAGTTGGATAGAAAAATTGAGTATGGAATTCAGAAACTTTAATGAACTGAAGTTCTATAATGATAACACAGGATATGTATTCGGAAGCGACACATACAGAACAAGTGATGGCGGTGAAACCTGGAGCCTGATCAATGAAACGGCAGTAACCAAAGTATTCCATATTAACGGTGGCACATTCTATGCCATAAGAACCGGTTCGGTTCTCAAAACAACTGATACATGCAGGTCGTGGGAGTTTCAGCAACTAAACACTAATGCATCATTGTTCGGTATTTTTTTCACAGATGAGAATCATGGATGGATTGGCGGAAACGGTGTGTTGATGGCAACAACCAATGGTGGTCTGACATCAGTTAAGAACAAATTACTCAATATTCCGGAGAGCATAACTCTCTCGCAAAACTATCCCAATCCGTTCAACCCCTCAACAAAGATAAGTTACGATTTAAGATCTGCAGGTTACATTGTGTTGAAGGTGTTTGATGTTTTGGGTAAAGAAGTTGTTACGCTTGTCAATGAAGTGAAGAATGCCGGAAGACATGAAGTTGAATTCAATGCGGCTGATCTTCCGAGCGGTGTTTACTTCTATTCGCTGAATGTTGAGGGAAGACAGTTGGATGTGAAGCGTATGGCGCTGGTAAAGTAGGAACTGCAATTAGTGAATGCTTGCCACTTGGTGGCTTGCCATGTTGGTAGAGTCCATGAAAAATAATCGCAGAAAGAGATGCGTACACAGAAAAGATTTTTCGTATTCAAAGGAGGAATCAAAATGAAAAGGCTATCACTTTGTTTATTGGCTGTCTTAATTCATTCCGGGTACAGCAATTCTCAAACCGATTGGCAACTGCTCAACTCCGGAGTTAGTGTTAATCTCTTCGGAGTTCATTTCACTGATCATCTTACCGGATATGCATGCGGCGGCAACAGTACAATTCTTAAAACCACAAACGGTGGACAAGTTTGGAATGTCTTAACAGTTGGTTCAGGTCCTCAGTTAAACAAGATCAGCTTTGCCAATGAATCAACGGGATATTGTTGCGGTAATAACATTTTGCTAAAGACTACAAATGCAGGACTCAATTGGTTTACCGTGTTCAGCGGCGCAACTCTGTATGCAATTCAATGTGTTGACACGATCGTTTATTGCGGAGGAGGCTTTGGAGTTTATAAAAGTCAGGACGGAGGTCAGACATGGAACAATACTGTGACAGGATTTACCGGAAATATATGGGGCATTTATTTTTTGAATGTTGATACCGGCTATGCAATGGGAAGCTCCGGGACACAGAAACGGACAAGCAACGGAGGAATTACGTGGTCAGGCGGCTTGTTCTGGGGTCCCGGTGAATACACGTTCGGCGATTGTCATTTCTTTGCATCAGGATCTGGATTTGCCGCCTTTAGTTATAATTCCGGAGCGCCAAATTTTCAGACATCGTATGGAATATATAAAGCAAATGACTGGTCAAGCTGGCAACTTGTTTATGGCTCTCCGAACATGGCAGTTACCGGATTAACATTTGCCGGCAACGATACCGCATTTGCCGTGGGAGGCGGATGGATCGGTACGGAATACCAAAGCCTAATCATTAAGAGTACTAACGGCGGCAATGATTGGTTTGAGCAGAACTTTGTAGTTGATAAAGTACTGAGAGACGTGTGCTTTCTGAATTCCAGGACAGGTTATGTTGTAGGAAATTCAGGCACAATACTCAAAACTGAGAACGGCGGTGTCACATCAGTAAATGAAATCTCCGTAGTTCAAGCGGACAATTTCTATCTTTCTCAGAATTACCCCAACCCCTTCAACCCGACGACCACTATCAATTATGAATTGGGAACTAAGAATTATGTGGAGCTGAGAGTTTATGATATATCCGGAAAAGAAGTTGCAACACTTGTGAATGATGTTATGAATGCCGGAAGGCATGAAGTTGAGTTTGATGCAGGTAATCTTTCCAGCGGCGTGTATTTCTACTCGCTGAATGTTAATGGCATGCAGGTTGGTGTGAAGCGTATGGCGTTGGTGAAGTAGGATGATCTAGTCCGCGGATGAGTCTCCGGTGCTCTTCCGGGACTCAGACGCAGCAGGCCAACTCCAATCCCGCAGCGTTCTCGGACAAGCACGCCTGCCTGCAGCATGCAGGGAAGTCCCAACACCACAAGAATTCCAGCCCAAATTTTCAGAACTTTTTTTGACACATAATCCCCGCATATTTAACTTATTACATCCCGGACCTAAGTTCGGAAAAAAAGTTGAACTAAAATGAAAGCACATCTCAAATCAATTCGTGAATCCGGAATTAAGAACAGATTGTTATTCACTTTTCTCGCCGGAATCCTGATCACTGCATTTTTCAATAGCGCTAATGCGCAGACTTACCTGAACTTTCCAATTGATACCGTAGTAAGCGATGAGTTCTACAACTACCGCGGATATGTCAGATATGATAATGCAGGAAAGATACACCTCGTCAATTCAAGACAGTTTCATACGAACAGCGCAACGCGGGAGATCTTCTATTGGAATAACTTGTCAGGACAAATGATACCATACAGGGTTACCAACAATGCAACCGATGACAATTACGTAACAATCGGATTCGACGGAGCCGGAAAAGTTCATCTCGGATGGGAGAGGCGCGATGCCGCAAATCTGTTCCAGCTTATTTATACAAACAACAGAAATGTCTCTGCAGGATTCGGAGATTCCGTTTGGATCACATCCGGCGGATTGAATAAGGCAACGCCGTACATGGCTGTTGGAAAGAATGACAGCAGCGTTCATTTCGTTTACTTCACTTTTGTAACCGGACAGGACAATGCATTCTACAAAAAGTATAATTACATCTCCGGATCTCTGGGAAGCGAAGTAACTCTCGGACCTGCAGAGGCTAGCAGTGAAAATGACATCTCTGTTGCTGTTGACAGTTCCGGGAAAATTCACATTGTATATACCACCAATCACCTATCGGGAACAGGTACGCTGAAGTACTTCAACAATGAAAGCGGAAACTTAACAGAAGTACAAACTGGAGTTGCGGATCTTGTTTCTTATCCTTCAATTGCCATTGACAATGCGGGTATCCTTCATGTTGTTTACCGCAGAGCGACAGACAACCGCCTGTACACTGTGAGTCGTCCGTCCGGAGGAAGTTTCACATCACCTGTTGCTATCACGCCGGCAGTGGGATTGCCTTCTTACTGCAGGTCAATAGATACTGATGATGAAAGAAGACTGTATGTGACATATCAGAACAGCAACTCGTCCTTTCCTCGCGGAACATTTCTCGTTCACGGCAAGAACGGAATTTTCACAAATCCGATACTTGTATTCGAAGACAGCACAGGCAGCTATCTGGGCAGGGGAAATTCATCTGTTGCGGCAAGAAACAACGGTGAGATAACCGTTCACTTTGAGGCAACAGCATCACGCAACGGCAACGTAGTATCAGACATTTTTCTCAAACAGGGAACTCTGAACATAACTGGATTGAATCAGTTGAGTGAAGTAAAGCCCACTGAATACAGGCTTTACGATAACTTTCCGAATCCCTTCAATCCTCAGACTGCAATCAGTTATTTCATTCCGGCCGCCGGCAAAGTTAAGCTCAGAGTATTCGACATTTTGGGAAATGAAGTAAGCAAGCTTGTTGATGAATACAAACCGGCCGGAATACACTCTGTCATTTTCACAGCTGCAGGAATTCCGAGCGGAACATACATTTACAAACTCGAAGCTGGAGATTTTTCGGAAAGCAGGAAGATGATGCTCGTCAAATAGTGACAAATGTCTTGCAAGATCTTTTACCTGATTCTCTCTCTGTGTAATAAAAGATGATTTTTTGTGACACAGAGTACACGGAGATTACACTGAGTTCCACTGAAATTAAGAAAGAATAAGGTACAATTGTTTATTCATTTACAATGCTACTGAATTATAAAATCATTCAGGTTGTATTTTCTCGTAAGTCCTTTCACCTGATTCTTTCTCCGTGAATCTCTGTGTATTCTCCGTGTGCTACGTGTCAAAAAAAATGATTCTTCTTTCACAGAGCTACACGGAGATTACACTGAGTTCCACTGAAATTAAGAAAGAATAAGGTACAATAGTTTATTCATTTACAATGCTACTGAATTATAAAATCATTCAGGTTGTATTTTCTCGTAAGTTCTTTCACCTGATTTTCTCTCTGTGAATCTCTGTGTAATCTCCGTGTGCTCCGTGTCATAAAAGATGAGTTCTTGTGACACAGAGTACACGGAGGATACACGGAGGTCAACGGAGATTAAGTGAGAGAATGCTCTACATTTTACTTATCTACAAGGCCGCTGAACTCTGTATAGTTATTGAGATCTTAATTTCGTGTAAGGCCTTTCAACTGATTCTTTCTCCGTGAATCTCTGTGTATTCTCCGTGTGCTCCGTGTCATAAAAGATGAGTTCTTCTTACACAGAGCTACACAGAGATTACACTGAGTTCCACGGAGATTAAGAAAAAATAAGGTACAATAGTTTACTCATTTACAATGCTGCTGAATTATAAAATCATTCAGGTTGTATTTTCTCGTAAGGTCATTTACTTGATTTTCTCTCTGTGAATCTCTGTGTATCTCCGTGAAACTCCGTGTCATAAAAGATGAGTTCTTGTGACACAGAGTACACGGAGGATACACGGAGGTCAACGGAGATTAAGTGAGAGAATGCTCTACATTTTACTTTTTTAAGGGGCCGCAGAACTCTAAATGGTTATTGAGATTTTTACTTCGTGTAATGCCTTTCACCTGATTCTTTCTCTGTGTATTCTCCGTGTACTCCGTGTCAAAAAAAATGATTTCTTCTTTCACAGAGCCACGAGGGAAATTCTTTTGCATGACTTGTCGTGATTACTTATTATTTCTGAATCTATTAGATTATTTTAGTCACATCATTAACAACGTATGAAAGATCACATCTCCGTAATTGGAGGAATGAACATTGACATAAAAGGAGTTGCAGACTCCGGCAGCAAAGAATCTGATTCTCATCCCGGTACAATTCATTTCTCTCCTGGAGGCGTAGGAAGAAACATTGCGGAAAACCTTTCCAAGCTCGGTATGAATGTGAAACTGTTTGGGTGTATAGGAGATGATGTATTCGGAAATATCATCTTAGACAAGACGAACTCCACAGGTGTGAATACAGCAAATGTTATCGTAACTCATGAAGTAAGCACATCAGTATATTTGTCTGTATGTAACAGCAATAAAGACTTCCATTACGCGGTGAACGATACACAGAGAACATCAGACCTCGTGACCGCAGAATACATACGAAGCAATTCATCGGAATTGAAAGAAAGCAGCATGATAGTGCTGGATACTAATCTGAATGCAGATGCGCTTAATGAAGCTATGTCGCTTTCTAATGAACATCGAATACCTGTTTTCATAGATGTCGTGTCCGCGGAAAAGTCTGCCCGAGTTAAGGAGATTGACGGACGCGTAGATTTTCTTTCCACTAACAGGTTAGAGTTCAGGAGACTGTTTGGTGATGAAACTGATGTGCAGGATGTTAGTGAACTTGCTGGAAGAGAGGACTGCAGAAGATACAAGTTCATCATACTTAAGAAAGATAAAGAAGGTGCAGATGTGCTCGATATTGATGCAGGAAGGAAATACCGCCTGAAACCCATACTCACGGATGTTGTTGAAACCAACGGTGCAGGTGATGCATTCAATGCGGGATTCATCTTTTCAATCTTAAATTATGAGCAAGGTAAAGACAGCATTCTTACTGCAGGACAGTTCGGGATATGTGCGTCCTGGTTTGCATTGCGGACATTCAATTCTGTTTCAGAGAATCTGACAAAGAAAAAACTGATGGAGTTGTATGAGCAGTATCAATGGCAGTAACGTTCTGATCATGCCACCGCTTCGCGGTTTGTGAGTTCTCGGTTCAACTTAACAGCAAATCACAAAAAAGCGAAACCGCAAAGCACGCAGAGGTTTCGCAAAGTATACAGAGAATTCGTTGCAGCTTAAATCGCAGGCAATGATCAATCTCCGCGAACTCTGCGCCTACTCTGTGCACTCTGCGGTTAGAAAGTGCTGCTCTTTTCAATCTCAGATTGTTGCAAAAAGAAAAAGCGA
>WBZL01000233.1_pt1 | contig 61433 bp, 51 predicted proteins | sample 5204291 | NCBI WGS metagenome assembly WBZL01 (sample SAMN12344345, study PRJNA552823) | activated sludge metagenome | biome: Activated sludge suspended growth; feature: Nitrification reactor; material: Wastewater; isolation source: activated sludge from nitrification reactor of wastewater... | reverse complement strand
GCCGTGTGGCTGGACTCTTTCTCGGGTACTACCGCAACCAGGATCAGCAGCACAAAATGGTCACTTCGATGAATGTCCTGGTGACCAGTGATGATCCCGTATGGAGCAAGGTGAGTGGTGGAACGAGCGAGATCGCGATCGACCAGCAGGCACTCAAGGTGCGCACCGCCCTGTTGCGCGCTCACAGTAGCAGTGCGCGTCTGGTGGTCTGGCAATGGTATTGGATCAACGGACACTGGACTGCCAGCGATGTTCTGGCCAAAGTTTACACGACGGTGTCGCGGCTGACCGGCAGCGGGGACGATTCGGCGGTGATCGTTCTTTATGCGCTTCAGCATCAGGCGGGCGAGGCGGAAGCTACCCTCGATGCTTTTGCCCGCGCTGCAGGGCCGGTCATCGCAGCCGCGCTGCAGCAGAGCAAGGCCGCCCGGTGATGGGCGGGTATCACCGGCGCTGCGCGATTTGCGGAAGTTGCGCAAGCCAGGTTGGGCTGTTCGGAAGAGTGGGGCGGGCGTGAAACAGGATAGCAGACCCCTGATTCTGCATGTCATTCATCACCTGCATACGGGTGGTTTGGAGAATGGCTTAGTCAATCTGATCAACCATCTACCGGAATCAAGTTATCGTCACGCGGTGGCGTGTGTCGAGGATTATTCAGACTTTCGCCTGCGGGTGACTCGCTCGGATACCCAGGTAATTGCACTGCAACGTTCGCGTATCGGGGTTTGGCGACTCAGACAAAGGCTCTTTCGTCTTTGCCGCCAGCTGCAGCCAACGATCGTGCATTCGCGAAACCAGTCCGGGCTTGATGCCCTGTTACCCGCCAGGCTGGCGGGTGTTCCCCATTGTATCCACGGCGAGCACGGTTGGGATGTAGATGATCTGAATGGGGAAAGGGTGAAGCCCGCCTTGTTGCGCCGGATGCACTCACCGCTGGTCGACCGCTACATCACGGTATCCAGGGATCTCAGGAACTATCTTGTGCAGCGAGTGCGCATCTCCTCCAGACGCATCACCCAGATTATCAATGGCGTCGATACGGTACGTTTCTGCCCGCCAATAACTCGCTCACAGCAGTTTCTTCCAGAAGGATTTGCGGGTCCCAATGCCATGATCATTGGCACTGTCGGGCGGCTGCAGGCGGTCAAGGATCAGGAAACCCTGCTGCGGGCGTTTGCCCAGTTGGTCAGGAGTGGTGGTGAGGTCGAGTCAAGGGCGAGGCTGGTGATTGTGGGAGAGGGTCCCTTGCGCGATACCTTGTGTAGCCTTGCCGACACACTGGGGGTTTCAGCGCGCACCTGGTTTCCGGGAAATATCAGCAACGTTGCCGAGATCCTGCACACGTTCGACCTCTTTGTTCTGCCATCGTTGGCCGAGGGTATTTCCAATACCCTCCTGGAAGCGATGGCCAGTGGCCTGCCTCTGATCGCCACCGCCACCGGTGGCAATCTGGAACTCGTTACAGAAGGTGTCAACGGCCGACTGTTTATGCCGGGTGATATCGATGCTCTGACCCGCTTGCTGAGCCAGTACCTCGGCGAGCCCTCGATGTTGCGCACGCACGGCGGCAACGCGCGCGAGATGGCGGTCAGGCGTTTCAGCCTGCCGGTGATGCTGGCGAGCTACCAGGCGGTATACGAGGAATTCTGTGATCGACGCTAGCCTGTTCCGGGAATGCGTGGCAGGGAATCGCCAATCGGCGAAAGCAGATTCTGTGTTCAGGTACTGACTCTCTCAGGCATGATGTTTCGACGAAGCGCTTGGGCAAGCAACAGGTATTTTTCTGACTACGAGAGACATAGATAAACCATGTGCGGCATAACCGGAATTTTCGATACTAGAGGCCGACGTGATATCGATCGCGCCGTGCTCATGCGGATGAACGAGTCACAGCACCATCGTGGCCCGGACGAGAGTGGTTTGCATGTCGAACCAGGCGTTGGCCTGGGGCACCGGCGGCTCTCTATCATCGACCTGTCGACCGGCCAGCAGCCGCTCTACAACGAGGACCAGAGCGTTTGCGTAGTGTTCAACGGCGAGATCTACAATTACCAGGAACTGATCCCGGAATTGCTGGCGCTTGGACATGTTTTCCACACCCGTAGCGATACCGAGGTCATCGTGCACGCCTGGGAAGCTTGGGGCGGGGATTGCGTTCAACGCTTTCGCGGCATGTTCGCCTTTGCCCTCTGGGATCGCAACCGCGAAACGCTTTTCCTGGCACGTGACCGGCTAGCGGTCAAGCCACTCTACTATGCTCTGCTGCCGGACGGGATCCTTCTCTTCGGTTCCGAACTCAAATCCCTGCTGGCCCATGGCGCTCTGGCCCGCGACATTGATCCGCTGGCGGTTGAAGAATACTTCGCGCTCGGTTATGTGGCCGAACCGAGAACCATTTTTCGTCAGGCCAGGAAGCTGCCACCCGGCCACACGCTGACGCTACGCCGCGGCATCCCGGTTGCACACCCGAAAGAGTATTGGGATCTGCGCTTCAGCCTTGACAACCAGTGTTCGATGGAGGCGGCCTGTGCGCAACTCGACGACAAGCTCAGCGAGTCGATTCGCCTGCGCATGATCTCGGAAGTGCCGCTCGGCGCCTTCCTTTCCGGGGGGGTCGATTCAAGCGCGGTCGTCGCGCTGATGGCCGGGCTCTCGGCCGGGCCAGTCAATACCTGTTCGATTGCCTTTGATGACCCGGCTTTCAACGAAGCCGAATTTGCCCAAACGATTGCCAGCCGTTATCAAACAAACCATCACAGCGAACTGGTGGCCAGCGATGACTTCGATCTGATCGACACCCTGGCCAGGCTTTACGACGAACCTTATGCCGACAGCTCGGCGATTCCGACCTACCGGGTTTGTCAGTTGGCACGGAAGCATGTCACGGTGGCCCTCTCGGGCGATGGGGGGGATGAGACTTTCGGAGGTTATCGCCGTTATCGTCTACACCTGATGGAAGAGCGCCTGCGCTCGGCGATGCCGCATAGCGTACGCCGACCACTGTTTGGCCTGCTGGGCCGCGTCTACCCGAAAGCGGACTGGGCGCCGCGCATGTTCCGCGCCAAGACGACGTTTCAAGGCATGGGGAGAACTTCGGTGGAAGCTTATTTCCATTCCGTGTCGATCCTGCGGGGACCGATCCGCAGCGAACTTTTTACCGATCGTTTCCGCCGTGAAATCGACGGTTACAGCGCTGAAGATGTTTTTCGCTACCATGCGGGGCGGGCGGACACAGACGATCCGCTGGCCATGATCCAGTACCTCGATCTCAAAACCTATCTGGTCGGTGACATCAATACCAAGGTTGACCGCGCCAGCATGGCGCACTCACTAGAGGTGCGAGAACCGCTGATGGATCACCCACTGGTCGAATGGATGGCGACGTTACCTTCTTCGCTCAAGGTGCGCGGACGAGAAGGCAAGTTTCTGCTAAAAAAAGCAATGGAACTTCGTTTGCCACAAGACATTCTGTACCGCCCGAAAATGGGTTTTGCCGTGCCGCTGGCCCGTTGGTTCCGCGGCCCGCTCAGGGAGCGCGTTCGCCAGGCCGTGCTTGGCCCACGCCTGGCAGCGACCGGCTGGTTCAACCAGGATTATCTGCGACACCTGGTCGATGCCCATCAATCGGGGGCGAGCGACTACAGTTCGCCCTTGTGGACGGTGCTGATGTTTGAAGCCTTCCTGCGCAATGTCCTGGATGCCCAGCCGACCGATCCGGTGGCCATGGTCGCCGCAGCGCAAGCACCACGATGAGCCTCCGTGTTCTGCACGTGCTTGACCATTCGTTGCCGTTGCACAGCGGCTACAGCTTTCGTACTTTGGCCATTTTGCGTGAGCAGCGCGCGCTGGGCTGGGAAACGGTGCATCTGACGACGCCAAAACAGGGTGCCGGGGCAGTCCTGCAGGAAGAGGTCGATGGCTGGCTTTTTCATCGTACGCCGAGTGCCGAAGGCAGCGGCCTGCTCCATCAGATGCGATTGACGACCACTCGCCTGCAGGATGTCGTACGGGCTACGCGACCGGATCTCATTCATGCCCATTCACCCGTCCTCAATGCTCTGCCGAGCCTCTGGGTCGGTCGCCGGCAGCGCCTACCGGTGGTCTATGAGATGCGCGCTTCCTGGGAGGATGCAGCCGTCGATCATGGCACGACGAAGGAAGGTAGCCTGCGCTACCGGGTATCGAGAGGGTTGGAGAGCCTGGCACTTCGCCACGCCGATCAGGTGACGACGATTTGTGAAGGTCTGCGTGGCGATATTGCCATTCGCGGTATCCCGCCCGAGCGAATCACGGTGATCCCGAACGCCGTAGACGTCAGCCTGTTTCGTTATGGTGTCGAACCCGATGCCCGGTTGCGCCGTTCGCTGGGACTCGAAGGCGCGACCGTCGTCGGTTTTGCCGGTTCATTTTATGGGTACGAAGGCCTTGATCTGCTGATCGAGGCGGCCCGCAGGATGCTTCCCCGACATCCGCGGCTGCGTGTGCTGATGGTCGGTGGCGGACCGCAGGAGAGCAACCTGAAAGCACAGGTTGTCGCCGCCGGGATGCAGGAGCAGGTGATTTTTACTGGCCGGGTAGCGCACACTGAGGTGCAACGCTATTACGAACTGATCGACGTGCTGGCGTATCCGCGTTTACCGATCCGGTTGACCGAACTGGTCACGCCGCTCAAGCCACTTGAAGCCATGGCGCAGGGGCGGATGCTGGTAGCCTCTGACGTCGGTGGCCACCGCGAGTTGATCCGGCACGGCGAAACCGGTTTCCTGTTTCGTGCCGGTGATCCTGCGTCCCTCGCAGCGGCGATCGAAGACCTTCTGGCCAAACGCCCTTTGTGGCCACAGATTCGTCGGCAAGCGCGTGGCTTTGTCGAGGTCGAGCGTACCTGGGCCGACAGTGTGGCCCGCTATCGCGAGGTCTACTGTCGAGCACTAGCCCGTTATGATCGTCGTCCAACCATTTAATCCAGGGGCTGCATTGTGTGTGGTATTCACGGTATCTATCGTTTTGACGGGCTGAGCGTCGAGCCCAGAATTCTCACCGCGATGGGTGATCGCACGCGTCACCGCGGTCCCGATGATGAAGGCAGTCACGTCGATGGCCCCTGCGGCATCGCCATGCGCCGACTGTCGATCATCGACCTGGCTGGTGGTCACCAGCCACTTTCGAATGCCGATGGAACGTTGTGGCTGGTGTGCAATGGCGAGATCTACAACTTCCGCGAGTTGCGCAGCGAGCTGCAGGCAAAGCACTATCATTTCAAGACCGGCTCCGATTCCGAGGTGATGTTGCACCTTTATGACGCCGAGGGTGACGACTTCATCCACCGGTTGAACGGCATGTTTGACTTTGCGCTCTGGGACGCGCGTCGGCGTCGCTTGCTGATTGGCCGCGACCGACTCGGGGTGAAGCCGCTGTACGTGCTGCAGGACGGGCAGCAGCTTGCCTTTGCCAGTGAAGCCAAAGCCCTGCTGGCCTTGCCAGGTGTCCGTGCAGAACTTGACCGGCAGGTCGTTGCCGACTACCTGCACCTCGGCTACGTCGCCGCGCCTGACTGTATCTTCCGGGGAATTCGCAAGTTGCCACCAGCCACGCTGCTGGCGGTCGAAGGCGGTCAGGTGCACGAATGGCGCTACTGGCGGCTGCCCGATCGGGTTCGCCAGGATATTTCCGAGAGCGAGTGGAGCGAATCCGTGCGGACTCAGCTTGAGGAATCTGTACGCATGCAGATGGTCAGCGATGTCCCGATCGGAGCCTTTCTCTCGGGGGGCGTCGATTCGAGCGCAGTAGTTGGTTTGATGGCCCGTCACTCGCCGCAGCCGATACGCACCTATGCCATCGGTTTTGCTGGTGGCGAAGCCGAGGCACTGTATAACGAATTGCCTTATGCACGTCGAGTTGCCGAACTGTTTTCAACGCAGCATCGCGAGATTCTCGTTCGTCCCGACGTCGTCGCATTATTGCCAAAGCTGCTATGGCATATGGATGAGCCTTTGTCGGACACTGCATTCATTACCACCTTCCTGGTTTCTGAGTTTGCGCGCCAGGATGTCAAGGTGATCTTGTCCGGGGTCGGTGGCGATGAGCTGTTCGGCGGCTACCGCCGCTACCTCGGTGGCCATTACGCCCAGCGTTATCGGCGCTTGCCCGACTGGTTGCGGCGTTCGGCGAGTTTTGCGGCTGCGCACTTGCCTGCCGATCGGCACTCCGGGTTTCTCAATACGCTGCGCCTGGCCAAGGGTTTTCTGGCATCCGCTGAAATGACTGCCGACGAACGCTATCGCAGCTACCTGCAGGTGCTCGATCGACAGGCAGTCGCAGCTTTGTTGATCGAACCGGGTGGGGCGGCGTCCGATTCGCTGGCGCGTGCTTTTGCTGCCGCCGGTAATGCGGACGAACTCAACCGCATGTTCGCGGTCGATGCCGAAACGCAACTACCTGACGATTTGCTGCTGCTCACCGACAAGATGAGCATGGCCGTGTCGCTTGAATGCCGGGTGCCGTTGCTCGATCATGAACTCGTCGAACTAGCAGCGGCCATGCCGGCATCGATCAAGATGCGTGACGGCCGGCTCAAACATCTCTTCAAGGCGTCGCTCGCTGATTTGCTGCCCGACGACATCCTTAACCGCAAGAAGCGTGGTTTTGGCACGCCGATGGGCGCCTGGCTGAAGCGCGAACTGGCACCCCTGCTGAGTCGATTGCTGGCGGCCGAGGTGGTGACAGCACGGGGTCTGTTCCGCCAATCGGCGGTCGACCAGTTGGTGGCAGCGCACGCAGCCAACCGCATGGACGGTACCGACATCCTGTTGGCCCTGATGAACCTCGAGATCTGGAGCCGGATTTATCTCGACCATCGAGACCCGGGCAACGTTGCCGAAGAACTGAAAAGCTACGTCGCATGAACATCCTTTACGTCTGCCACCGTTTTCCATTCCCGCCCAAGCGTGGCGGAAAAATCCGGCCTTTTAACATGATCCGCCATCTCTCGGCCAGCGGCCATCGGGTGACGGTCTGTTCGCTCGTGCGCTCATCTCAGGAAGCCGAGGAAGGCCGCGGGATTGCACCGCACTGTGCCGCGTTCGAGATGGCTCAGGTTTCTGATCCGGTACAGACTCTGAGAATGGTCGCCCGCCTTCCCGTGCTGCAGCCTTCATCAATGGGTTATTTCTATTCCGCGTCGCTGCGGCAATGCTTGCGCCGACTATTGAGCGCGCAGCAGTGGGATCTGATCTTTGTCCATTGCTCATCGGTCGCGCAGTATGTCGAACAGGTTCGCGACGTGCCAAAGATCCTCGACTTCGGTGACATGGATTCGCAAAAATGGCTCGAGTATGCCAACTACAAACCCTTTCCGCTTTCCCTCGGCTATCGGCTGGAAGGCATGAAAATGCTGGCGGCTGAAAAACGTCTGGCCAGACTGTTCGATTTCTGTACGGCGACCACCCACGCCGAGTGGGAGACACTCGAAGGCTATGGCACTGGCGTGGCGACCGACTGGTTTCCGAACGGTGTCGATAGCGAGTTTTTCTGCCCTTCCAACGAACCCTATGACGCGGATACCATCAGCTTCATTGGCCGGATGGACTACTACCCGAATCAGGAATGCATGGCGCGTTTCTGTGAGCAGATCTGGCCTTTGCTCAGGCGCTGTCGGCCGAACATCAAATTGTTGATCGTCGGTGCCGATCCATCGCCAGAGATGCAAAAGCTGGGTGATCTTCCTGGTGTCACCGTCACCGGTTCGGTGCCCGATGTTCGCCCATACATTCGCAACTCGGCGCTGATGGTGGCGCCACTCAACATTGCCCGCGGTACGCAGAACAAGATTCTCGAGGCAATGGCCATGGGTGTGCCGGTGGTGACCAGCCGGGTTGCCGCAGGTGGCGTCGACGCCGAGTCCGTGAAGCATTTCCTTGTTGCTGATACAACAGAAGAATATTCTGCAGCGATTCTGCGGATCCTGGACGATCCGGCGGAACGACAGCGACTGGCACTGGCTGGACGGCAGCGCATGCTCAGCAACCATGCCTGGCCGAATTCGATGGCAAGACTAGACCAGATTGTTGATCGCTGCATCAGGAACTTCTCGCAAAGCAAAAGGAAACTCGCATGAAAATTAGCATTTTCGGTCTGGGCTATGTCGGTGCGGTGTCGCTGGCGTGTCTTACTCGTGATGGTCACGAGGTGATCGGCGTCGATATCGATGCGACCAAACTGGAACTGATCATGGCTGGCAAGACTCCGGTGGTCGAGGAGGGGATGGTCGACCTGATGGCCCTTGCCGTGGCCAGTGGTCGCGTCACCGTCACCACCGATGCGCAGCAGGCAGTGCTCGACAGTGAGGTTTCCCTGGTTTGTGTTGGAACGCCGTCCGCATCCAACGGTAGTCAAGATCAGGGGGCGATCCTGCGTCTGGCGGCAGAGATGGGCTGTGCGATCGCTGGCAAGCATGAGCCGCACATCGTCGTCTTTCGTTCGACGCTGGTGCCCGGTACGGTTGAGGACGTGCTGCGGCCGATTATCGAAGAAAAATCCGGTAAAAGGGATGGCGAAGGTTTTTTTCTCTGCTTTCAGCCGGAGTTTCTGCGCGAAGGATCGTCGATTCGCGATTACGACAAACCTCCGTTCACCATCGTCGGTGCCAACCATGCGTATCCTGTCAAGCGCTTGCGCGCACTGTTTGGCAATTTGCCGTGCCGCTTCATTGAAACCTCGGTTCGCTCCGCCGAGATGATGAAATATTGCTGTAACAACTTTCATGCGCTCAAGATCACCTTCGCCAATGAAACGGCACGCCTTTGCGAAGCTCTCGGCGTCGATGCCTTCGAGGTGATGGATCTGGTCTGTCAGGATACACAGCTCAATATTTCGACGGCGTATCTCAAGCCCGGCTATGCCTTTGGCGGCTCGTGTCTGCCGAAGGATCTGCGCGCGACGACCTACCTTGCCAAGATCCACGACGTGGACATCCCGATGCTTGGTGGCATCATGCAGTCGAACCGCAATCATCTGGAACTGGCGCTGCGAAAACTGCTTTCCCTCGGCAAGCGAAAGATCGGTTTCGTCGGACTGTCGTTCAAGACCGGTACTGACGACCTGCGAGAGAGTCCGCTGGTGACGCTGGCAGAACAACTCATCGGCAAGGGGATGCAACTGGCCATTTATGATCCGGAGGTCCATCTGGCAAGTCTACTTGGAGCCAACCGCAGCTTCATCCAGACGCATCTGCCGCATATCGGGCAGATGATGAGGCCGGAACTCGAGGAGGTCATTCGAGAGTCGGAGGTGCTGGTGATTGGGCTCGCCGGACAGGCGGTCGCGGATACCCTGGCCAGATCATGCAGTTCCGGGCAGGTGCTGCTTGATCTGGTCCGGCTTCCAAATCGTCCAGCGATTGCGGCCAGAGTGCTTGGATTGTGCTGGTAGGGACAGGCCGCATGTCGGACTCCGCTCGGCGCTGGCATCTGAGTGTCTGGGTCAGTCTGATCATCCTGGCTGGCGCGCTGTTATCCTTGGCGCCATACATGACGAGTCAGCTGGCGCTGCTGATTGCTCTCTCTGGATGGGTCTTGGCCAAACGAGAACTGTCGCGGCGTGTCGAGGGGTGACGGAGATGGCAGGCGTCGTAAAGCAGGTGACGGGTGGAGATCCCTTGTCGCTGATCTGTGTGGTTGGGCCGCTGCCGCCACCGTCTGGTGGCATGGCGAATCAATGCGAGCAACTCGTTCGTTTGCTGCGGGCTGACGGCTTTGATGTCGAACTGGTACGCACCAACGCGCCCTATCGACCGGCCTGGGTGGGTCATTTGCCGGTGCTGCGCGCCGGTTTCCGTCTGCTGCCGTATCTGCTGGAGCTATGGCTGGCGGCTGGGCGCGCGAGCGTGATGCATGTTCTTGCCAACTCCGGCTGGGCCTGGCATTTGCTTGCCGCCCCGGCGATGGTCATCGCTCGCCTGCGTGGCACGCCGGTGATCATCAACTACCGGGGAGGGAATGCCGATACTTTCTTTGCGGGAGCGCCGCGAAACGTACTCCACATGCTCGCCGGGGCAGCATTGAGAGTCACTCCTTCGGCATTTCTGCAGCGGGTCTTTTCGCGCTACGGGCTGACTGCCGAAGTCATTCCAAATATCGTCGATCTTTCCCGATTCATTCCAAGCCCGCCACGATGTTTTGGTGACGCGCCACATCTGGTGGTCACCCGCAATCTCGAAGCGATCTACGATATTCCGACAGCGATGCGAGCTTTTGCCCGGGTCAAGCCCTCATTTCCGGGCGCCCGCTTGACTGTCGCCGGCAGCGGGCCGGAGCTTGGACACCTGCAGCAACTGACTGTTGAACTTGGTCTGCAGGACAGCGTATGTTTCGCCGGTCGCATCGACAACGCCGACATTCCCGCGCTGTACTCTTCAGCGGATTGCCTGATCAATCCGAGCACCGTCGACAACATGCCGATCTCTATTCTCGAAGCTTTCGCCAGCGGTGTGCCGGTGGTCAGCACTTCTGCGGGCGGAATCCCCGACCTGGTTGAGCAAGGAGTCAACGGTTTGCTGGTGCCGATCGCTGACCACGAGGCGATGTCGCGAGAAGTCCTGCGTGTCCTGCAGGATGCTGGCCTGGCTATGGCTCTCAAACAGGCGGGTCTGGCACAAGCCAGAAAGTATTCTTGGCCGCAAGTACGGGGGCAGTGGCTGGACGCTTACCGGCGGGTCGGTGCAGCGAAGAGTAAGTTGACCCCTGTGATCCGTACTAATGGAGATTTGCCATGACTGCACTTTCCGAGACACTGCTGCGGAAATGCTACGCCAATAGCCCTCATCCCTATCGTTTGTACGAAGAGCACGTCACGCAACTACTGACTCCAGATTCCGTATTGCTCGACGCAGGTTGTGGGCGTACCGTCCCGGTCCTGAGAAAGTATCTTGGACGTGCCCGCCGTCTGATCGGGATCGAATTGGTCAGCTTTAGCGACGTTCCTCCTGGGATCGAGACCTATAATGCCGACCTGTCTGACATGCCGTTGCCCGACGCCAGTGTGGACCTCATCATGTCACGCAGCGTTTTCGAACATCTGACTGACCCCGCGGCAGTGTACAAGGAGTTCGCGCGTGTCTTGCGCCCGGGAGGCGTGCTGGTGTTCCTGACCGCCAACATGTGGGATTACGGTACTCTGGTTGCGCGCCTGGTTCCCAACCGCTTCCATAGCAGGATCGTCAAGCAGGTGGAAGGAAGGGCGGAAGAGGACACTTTTCCGACCGCCTATCGGACCAACACTCGTGCCGATGTGGAACATCTGGCGACTTCGGCTGGGTTCACTGTAGAGAACTTCGAGTACCTTAGCCAATACCCCAACTATTTGATGTTCAATGGTGCCCTGTTCTTCCTGGGCACATGCTACGAGAAATTGATCAGCCGCTTCGAGATCCTGCGCTTTCTCCGGGGCTGGATCATGGTCACGCTGCGCAAGCCGGGCCTGAGTCGCTGACAGCAGCTGCGAGTTAGTGGCTGGTCGGTGGTAGAGCACTGAAGAACAGGATGGCGGACATGGTTCAGCGGGGAATCCTTGGTTTGCGACTACGATGGCTTGACCAACCCGCCAGGGTTCGGGAAATGGTGCGGTGCTTACCAGCGTCCTCGCCGGATGGAGAAAAAGCCGGACAGGTGCGGGCGACAATGCGGTGTATTCGTTTGCAGGTGCGAACGCAACCAGGTGCTTTTTGTCGTCGGCTTGCCGCGAGGAGAAGCTCGTGAACTTGTATACAGCCATGTGTTCACATTTCCTCTTTCCCTTGCATGAGCGTCTCAAAGGGCACGATTCAGTGGCCGTGCGCAAGAGGCTTGAGGAAAGCCAGTGGTGGTCAGCGGATCGACTGGTTGACTATCGCACGGGTCGTCTGCGCGACTTCCTGGCCGACATTGGGCTGCGCGTTCCCTATTACCGGGATTTGTTCCGGCGTCTTGGCTTCGACCCGAGGTCGGTGCGCAGTATTGATGACTTGTCCGCCTTGCCGTTACTGAACAAACACGACATTCGCGTCAACGTCGACCGACTCAAGTCAGACAGTCACGGTCCGCTGACGCGCTACAACACTGGTGGTTCTTCCGGTGAGCCGCTGATCTTCTATATGGGCCGGGCGAGGAAGAGCCACGACGTGGCCGCCAAGTGGCGCGCCACGCGCTGGTGGGACGTTGACATCGGCGATAGCGAACTGGTGGTCTGGGGGAGCCCAATCGAACTGGGTGCGCAAGACCGTATTCGACGTCTGCGCGACGGGCTGATGAGAAGCCATTTGCTGCCGGCCTTTGAAATGTCAGCGACGAACCTCGATCGCTTTGTGGATACCATCCGAACCCGGCGTCCGACAATGCTTTTCGGTTACCCATCGAGCCTTTCTCTGATCGCCCGCCATGCGCAGCAGAAACACCTGGAAATGAGCAGGCTGGGTATCCGTGTCGCATTTGTGACTTCAGAAAAGCTCTACGATGAGCAGCGCACCCTGATCAGCGAAGTATTTGCCTGCCCGGTGGCCAACGGTTACGGTGCCCGCGATGCTGGATTCATTGCGCACCAGTGTCCTTCCGGTAGTCTGCACATCAGTGCCGAGGACATCGTGATCGAAACCGTGGGTCCGGATGGCAGGCATGTAGGGCTCGGGAAGCCCGGCGAAATCGTTGTCACACACCTGGCGACAGCGGATTTCCCTTTTGTCCGCTACCGCACCGGCGATATCGGTCTCCTGAGCGACAGGATCTGCCCCTGCGGCCGCAACCTGCCTGTTCTGGAAGAGGTACAGGGGCGCACCACAGACTTTGTGATCGCCCAGGATGGTACCGTGATGCACGGGCTGGCGCTGATTTATACGGTTCGTGACCTGCCTGGTGTCGAGCGTTTCAGAATCGAGCAGGTGTCCATCGATCAAACGGTCGTCAAGGTCGTTACCGGATCGGCTTTTGGCCAGGTGTCGGAGGATCGTATCGTGCGCGATTTCAAGGCGCGTCTGGGCAGAAACGTGGATGTTCGCATCGAAAAGGTCAGTGAAATTGCCAGCGAAGCATCCGGAAAGTTCCGCTACGTCGTCAGCCACGTGAAACCCCTTGTGGGTGTTGAGAAAGTTACGGATGCGTGACCTGCTGATACTGGGCATCATCATCGCAGCCCTGCCTTTTGCAATCGCTCATACCTGGATCGCCGTGATTTTGTGGACATGGATCAGCCTCATGAATCCCCACAAACTGGCCTTTGGCTTCATCCTCAACGCACCGATTGCTGCCGTGGCTGCCGGTGCTGCGCTACTCTCGATGGTCTTCACACGCGACAAGCTGCGCATGCCGTGGACTCCTCCGGTCATTGTCCTTCTGCTCCTGGTCCTGTGGATGTGTTTGACGACGGTTTTCGCCATTGATCCAATCGGTTCATCGAGCCAGCTCAATAAGGTCATGAAGATCCAGATCATGACTGTTGTCGCCTTGATTGCTCTGCAAACACGCAAACACATCGAGATGTTCATCTGGATCATTGTTCTCTCGATTGGATACTATGGGTTCAAGGGTGGCATCTTTACCATTCTCACAGGAGGAGGCTCCAGGGTTTGGGGGCCTCCAGGCAGCTTTATTGAAGAAAATAACGCCCTGGCCGTGGCGGTGATCATGACCATCCCTCTGATCAACTACCTGCGGATGGTCGCAACCCGCCTCGTTTTTCGCCTCGGTTTGCTAGCGCTGATGTTGCTGTGCACGCTTTCGGCCTTGGGATCGCAGTCGAGAGGGGCATTCCTGGCGATCTCTGCGATGGGGCTGGTGCTGTGGTATCGATCCGAGAGAAAAGTTGTGAATGGAGTGGCCATCGCTGTCATCGCCGCCGGTTTGATTGCGTTCATGCCCAGTTCGTGGGAACAACGGATGCGGACGATAGAGACATATCAACAGGATAACTCTGCGCAATCCAGACTTGGCGCATGGCGGTTCTGCGCAAACGTTGCCAATCACCGCCTGCTGGGCGGCGGCTTCGATCTCTATACACCCTTGAATTATGCGGTATATGCTCCTGCGGAAAGTGTCGGAACGCCTGTGGCACACAGCATCTACTTCTCGATACTTGGTGAGCATGGTTATGGTGGCCTGTTCCTGTTTCTGTTGTTATGGTGGCTAACCTTTCGTTGCGCAGCCCGGATACGCCGGCAGGCTAGGGATCGGCCAGAGATGGCATGGACCTATCATCTTGCCGGCATGTGTCAGGTCTCCATGGTCGGCTATCTGGCGGGTGGCGCGTTCCTCCAACTGGCCTATTTTGACTTGCCTTACAACATTCTGGTGGTTCTTGTCGTGACTGATCGGTGGATTAGAGAGGGGGGATGGCACCAGGAAAAAGTCGGCGCTTTTGGTTCCGGAAAACCCATTACTGCTGCCGCTGCACCCCATCCGGCAGCAAATAAATTGACATGATCATTAAAACTCTCGCCCATGCACTATCCCCGGCAGGGGTTCGTGGACGACTCTCGATCCTGATCTTTCATCGTGTTCTCGCCCATCGGGATGCCATTCGTACCTGGGACATCGATGCGAATGATTTTACACGCGCGATGACCTGGCTGAAGGAGTCGTTCAATGTCCTGCCTCTTGACCAGGCGATTGCTCGACTGATTGACCGTACCTTGCCCACGCGCGCAGCCTGCATCACCTTCGATGATGGATATGCGGATAATTTCACGGTCGCGATGCCGATCCTCAGAGATCATGGTCTGACAGCAACCTTCTTCGTGGCGACAGGCTTTCTTGATGGTGGACGGATGTGGAACGACACGGTGATTGAGGCAGTCAGCCATTGCGGTAAATCGCGGCTGGATCTTTCTGAAGAAGGTCTGGGAGTGCACGAATTGAATTCGGCTGTCACTGTTCGTCAGGCGATCATGAACATCCTCAATGAGATCAAGTATCGGGAGTCTGCAGAACGTCGCAGGACGGTAGATTACATTGCTGCAGTCGCCGGTGTCAGGCTGCCGAATGATCTGATGCTGACCTCGGAGCAGGTGAGGGCCATGCGCCGGGCCGGCATGTTGATTGGTGCGCATACCGTCACACACCCGATTCTCGCCCGTCTGAAGCCGGATGAAGTGCGCAGCGAGATTCTCGACAGCCAACAGTTCCTGGAGTCGCTGTTACAGGAACGCGTCAGCTTGTTTGCCTACCCCAACGGAAAACCCAATATCGATTATCGTGCTGGAGACGCCGAGGTCGTTCGCGGCCTGGGCTTTGATGCAGCCGTCACGACAGCATGGGGAGTCGCCGATTCTCGGTGCGACCTCATGCAGCTGCCCCGCTTTACCCCCTGGGACAAAACCCGACTTCGCTTTGGCGCAAGACTCATCAGGAACTTGTGGCAGAATGAGCAGCTTCGATCGGGACAGATGGCGTGTCCATGATGGGAGAGAAGCAAGGCGCATCGAGTCATGATGAATCGATCTGGGGTCCTGTCCAGATATTCCGTGCCGTTGCTTAAACACGTCCATGAAAACCGATGTCAACGACCCCCAAGATTTCTGTCATCATTCCCTGCTATAACGCAGAACGATACATTGTCTCCGCGATTTCCTCCGTATTCGCGCAGGACTGGCCAAATCTCGAAGTGGTGGTGGTCGATGATGGCTCCTCGGATCGCTCGGCCGAGCTCATTTGTGCCAGTTTTCCCGAGGTCAGGCTGGTGCAGCAGCGCAATCAGGGCATTGCTGTCGCGCGCAACCATGGCATCGCATGCGCACAGGGCGACTGGATCGCTTTCCTTGATGCTGATGACATATGGTTGCCAGGCAAGCTGCAGGCACAGTGGGATACACTAAGTGCCATACCCGGCACGCGCATGTGTCACACTGCCTTCGAGTTTTGGACCAGCACTGAACCTTCGCCGGAACCCGCCTTTCTGGCGGCATTGCAAAGGCGCTCGGGTGATCGCAAGCGCTGGCTCGGCGTGAGCGGCTGGATCTATCCTCAGTTGTTACTTGATTGTGCAGTGTGGACATCGACCGTGTTGGTGCATCGATCGGTATTCTCTGAAGTAGGCCCGTTTGATCAAAGCCTGCGGATTGGTGAAGACTATGATCTTTGGTTGCGCATCTCCCGCGTAACCCAGATTCTGCATGTGGCATTCCCGTATGCCCTGTATCGGCTGCATCCCACGAGTATTACAAGGTCAATTGTCCAGGAGAACCATCGTGGCCTGGTGATCAGCCGTGCCTTGGCACGCTGGGGTTACCTCTCGCCAGACGGCAGCAGCGCACGCAAGGCGGACGTGGATCGTGCATTGGCAAATACCTGGAGCGAGTTCGCGTGTGTCCACCTTACTGCCGGTAATTTTATTCGTGCCCGGCAGGCTGCCCTGACGGCACTACGTATCGACCTTACCCATGCAAAGGGATGGAAAGTGCTCATCAGCACCTTTGCAGGATCTTTGTTTAGCCAAAAGTAACCAAAGATATTGCATGGGTGATCTGCGCCGGTCGAGACTTTTCTCAAGGTGAAATGAAGAATGAAAGTTGCACTATTATGTTCCGGATTGGGCAATGTCTATCGTGGGCACGAAGTATTTGCACGTGATCTCTTCACACTTTTGGGAGACTCGGTTGACATTACTCTCTTCAAGGGTGGGGGCAAGTCTGCGCCGAGGGAGTGGGTGATTGACAATATTCCGCGCAATGCCGAATGTCTTGATCACGTTCACGTCGTGGCGTCTCCCAAGTGGGCCGCGGCAATTGCTGAAGGAGAGCGCTGCCGGATAGAGGGCGAAACTTTTGCCTATGCCGCGCTTAAACCCTTACTAGAAGGGGTGTTTGATGTCGTTCATTGCCTGGAACGTGAAGTATGCAACATCATTTATGATAATCGTCATTTGTTCAGGTCTACCCCGAAGATCCTGTTTTCCAACGGTGGAGCAATACCTGCCAGAGACCTGCCGCGCTGTGATTTCGTTCAGGAACATACCGAACTCAATTTGTCTTATAGTGCCAAAGGCAAGTCGTTTATGATTCCACATGGCGTGGATGTCAGCGTTTTTCACCCTGAGGTGGTTTCTGATTTTAGATCCCAGCATGGCATTCCGCAGAATGCATTTGTAGTGATCAGCGTCGGCGCTATCGCCTATGGGCACAAGCGCATGGATTATGTCGTCAAAGAAGTCTCGGCCATTAAGGATGCGTATCTGCTGATCGTCGGCCAGGAAACCAAGGACACCGCCGAGATCAAGGCCCTTGGCAAGCGCCTGATGGGTGAAAGAATCATTTTCACCAAGGTTCAGCACAGCGATTTGCCCAAGGCATACGCCGCCGCGAATGTGTTTACCCTCGGTTCTGTTTTTGAGACCTTTGGAATTGTCTACATTGAGGCTATGGCAATGGGTCTGCCGGTGATCTGCACCAATCACAGGAATCAGCGCGCCATTGTCAAGGAAGGAATCTTCATCGACATGCGTCAGGCCGGCGCTCTGACCAAAGCCCTTCGCGATACGGATCGGTCAACTCTGGCGGCGCTGGGGCAACGTGGCAGAAAAATCGTGCTTGAACACTATGACCTCGCGGTACTGAAGCGAAAATACATCGAGCGCTACGACACGATTGCGAGTTCTCCGACCTCTTTGCCCACTTATTCATTCGCAAACAAGCTCGCATGCAATGCAAGGAATGTGGTCCGGCTTGCTGCGCGGTTGACGCTTGGTCGCGCCGAGTAGACGAGACTTCTTGAAGTGTGAGAAGGATGACCGAGAGTGGAACATGGGAGAAGAAATGAAGTCTAGGAGCATGATCTCGAGAGGGTGCTTCTCTGCGTTCAAGTTGCGAGTGATAGTATTTGTATCAATATTCATGGGGATGTTGACTGTCGCCTCAGCCCAACCCGCGGGTGATATCACCAAGGAAGAGATGGCGCTGATTCCGCCCTATTGCCCCTACGCTCAACTCTTCCCGAAACATAATACCTCCGAAAGACTACAGTGGGAGGCGCGACTGGGTCGGGAGGGCTTCCAGGCCATTCACCATTATTGTTGGGGGCAGATCAATCTTCAACGTGCCCTTCGTAGCCGAACGTCAGCAAGCGAAAGAAAATTCCTGCTGAAGACGGTTGTTGCGGATTACCAGTTTGTTATCAGGCACGTCGATGGGCATGCGAGGGATTTCGTTCTGCTCCCAGAAATCCTTACCCGGAAAGGCGAGGCGGAATTGCTACGCTCGGATTTTCAAGATGCCAACATTTCGTTTGCCCGGGCTCGAGCGATTAAGCCGGATTATTGGCCAGCTTATTCAGCCTGGGCAGAGTTCCTGATCCGATCGGGACAGAAGGTTGCGGCTAAGCAGCTGGTAAAGTCGGGACTAGAATACAGCCCTGGTGCAAGAGTGCTTCGTGATCAATATCAATCACTTGGCGGTGATCTGTCGGATATCAAGCCGATAAGAAAGCCACCACCACCAGAAAGCATTGCCGAGGAAAGCAAGGAAAGCAAACAGACGGGCGAGGAAATCCCGGAGATCAATTCCGCCGATCCTCCTTCTGAGGGGAGTCCACAGCACTGACCGAATCGCAGCAGCAGGATCACTGAATTTGACTGCGCTCCGTCGGCGATCATCGATACGCTAGTTTCCGCAGAAAGCGGATAGCCTGTGTTGCTGGCCCGGCCAACTGACGGTGTACTCGCCACAGCAAAGGTGCGCGCGCCAGTGCCGCGGAGACGGTCAGACGGTCACGGATGAGTTCTCTTGCCCACAGTGATCCCTGAGCACGCAGACGGCGCACAAAATCGGCATTCAATTGCACCCATATGTCCAAAGGTGCTGTATATCCATAGCCGTTAGCAACCAGAAACCCGGCCAGCAACTCGGCTGCCGTGTCATCGGCAGTGATGTCCGTGCCCTCGAACTGTGAGAGGCCGAGTTCGGATGCTATCCGGGTCAGACGCTCGCGGTAGATGGCCTTCGTCTCTCTCTTGTGGACTTTCGCGTGATACATGAGCGAGAAGAAGTGGTCGTTGAGGGCGAGGACCATCACGCAGTCACCATGCACCTGCGCACGTGCAAGCATGTCGGCTTCCCATCGCGTATCGTAATAGTTGTCCCCGACCGAGCGCAGATCAAATTGTAGTGGCATGCCCCCTACTTGTGTGACACATGAGAATTTGCCGCATTTGTCGACCAGGATATTGGCATTGGCTACAGCAGAAAACTCGTGCGCTGACCTACACAGTGCGTCTATATCGGCATCACCACTGGGCAGATCTGCCGGCAACTCCTCGAAGTTGCGCAGGACCGCGTAGTCCACTGAACGTAGCAGGTGTCTGAACAGCACCGCGAGTGATTCCCATCCGCCGGTACCGGCCAGACTCGCTGATACCGTGCTGGGCACATCCGAGAATGGTTCATGAAGGTCCAGCAACCGCTCGAGTTCGATAGTGCCAACCAGCAGGCTCATGTCTCTAAAGAATTCCCCGAGCGAGTTGCTCGAGTGAATTCGGAAGCCTCCTCCGGTCCATTCGCGGTACTGAGACTTGGCAGCAACAACGGAGCGGTTAACCAGTTCGACCTTCTTGGAGAAGGTCCGGGCGTACACATAGACGGGAGCCGTATCTTCGACGACTACGAGGGCAAAGGGCCCAGATCCACAGATTTGCCTCCGTTTGAACCCCTGAGCGCCATTTGAGGAGCCCTCTGGCGGCATCCCATACAGGCGCAGGAAACAATCGTCCACTTCTTGTTCGGGCCACGCAATGTACCGCACGTCGAGTACAACAAAACGGCTTTGAATGTCATCAAGAATGGCTGGCCAGTGCTCGCGGGAGGTTTCCCATAATACGAACATCTGGAGGTCGCGCTCGAAATTGTGCGCGTAACCGGCGATTGACGACCGATACTCGTATCTCAACTGGTTAGGTCGAAAAGATAGTAAAGGGAGCAAGTGACACCCCGAGTTCCCTACGTTGTGATCATGATTCACTATTGTCCCCTTTATGCATGTGATCGATTTTACGACCCGGTACGGCTCAACCACCGTCCAGCGCTGGCTGCTGGCAAGGTGACCCACTCCTGGTGTTTAGCTGCCGGCCACTCCATCATCCATGGCCCTCGCAGCCGCAAGTGCATGAGCCACATCAAAATGGCAACAAAACGCAAGTCGTCAGTCGACATGCGAAAGGCTGTACACACCCGTTCGATCAGCCGTCTAAGGAATGGCTCGCAGCGGTCGTCCCAGAGGTCACACAGCACCTGAAACTCAGGGCAACCGCGCCAGTGCGAGAAACCGAACGCGACCAGGTACAGGGCATCAGCTCCGGGTAGAGCACGCATACGGCAGCGCTCCCAGTCGATAATGCCGCTTAGCGCGGGTGAGTCATCTTCGGCAAAAAGCAGGTTCTGAAACCAGTAGTCGCCATGAGCGAGCACCGTTCGGAAATTCCGTCTCTCGGGCCAGCTCCGCAAGGCTTCGAGCGGCCGTCTGATCTGTGCAGAGAGAGCCGAGTGGCATTCGAGGTTTCGAAGTCCGTCGAAGATCATTTGGAAATCTGCACCCTCGTCACAAGGTTCTGCAAGGGAGTCAAGCCATAACAGAGGCTTCAGCGCAGCCTCTATATATCCCTCCAGCGCCTGTTCCGAAAGGCGGGCTGGATTGACGGTGCGCCCCCCAAGCCGTTCCTGAAATAAGACCCACGCGCCATCAACCCGGCGCCATTCGATAACCCGCGGGATGAAATTGTCGGCATGACATTTAGCAAGGACTTTGCGGGCCGTTTCCAGGCCTTGCCTTTGACGGCTCAGATGATCTTCGTTAGCGCTGATGTGAATGGCCAGGGTGGCGCCCGACCGCTCGCCAAAAACGACAAGAACATCTTCGGTGGCCAGGAAGAGTTCGAGTTGGGTGTTCCTATCAATTGCCAGTCGATCGGCCAGTAGGGTGAGTCGGGCGTCGCGCAGTATGCATGATCCGCTCAGTAGGGCACGCACACTTAGCCGTTCGTCCGCGCGGACCCGTCCAATCGCCATAGGAACTCCTGCCCCGTGAACAGCCACGAATGTTCCACGAGAGCGAAGCAGTTCGACAGCATTTACTGCGATTTGCAGTCCGCGACGCAACAAGCCTGGCCAACTTCCGTCGTAAAGTCCAGGTGCAGGAGGGGATACCGCACCAGTGAGTCGTGCCAAGTGAGTAAACGACTCGATACTCATTTCCGCCTCGGACTGTAGCTTGGTTGTAGCCGTTCACCAGAGACTTTCCGAATGCCGTCGACACATTCCTCGCTGAGACTACAGCCTGTTAGCATGCCCCGCCTGTGAATGTAGACGTCTCGCCAGCGACCCGCGGATCTCGCCTCATCCGCAGACAGGGGAGGGAAAGAGGGGAGGAAAATGGTCATCGCTTGCATGGGCAAGAGTAACTGTGGAGTCGCTGGCGTAGCCATCATCGTTAGCCGCCAATACGAGCACGCCTGACGTGGAGAATCTGCTTGAGTACATCCTGGAAATCCTTGATATGCTGCCGGGAAAGAATCAAGAGAACCAGAAGGTAGGTAAGCAGGCCGATGGTTGCATGGCAAACGAGCATCATGATCGGTGAGGTGCCAATCGCCAAGGTCAGGGGGCGGGCGACAGCAATCGCGCCCCATAGTACGCTTGCTGCCACGATTGGTGCGCCCAGAATTGAGAGCAGATCTCTCGTTGAGAGCCCGAGGATGCCGATCGCCACTCGCAAAGGGACAAGGGTATAGACTGAAGCGAAAAGGGCAGCGAGAGCCACTCCCTCAACGCCAAACTGCAGCCCTACCAGCACCCCCGTAAAGAACAGAAGCGAACCAATCACATTGTACTTTAATGCCAGGCCGACTCGATTGCTTGCGTTGAGGAGGGGAGTTGAGATTGCAGTTGAACCACGCACGGCTGCACTCAGCCCAAACGTCGACACGAGCGGAATCATTTCCAGCCATTGGTTGCCGTAGAGGACCGGCACGACATCGGCGGACATCGCGGAAACACCGAAACCGACCGGCAGTATCAGCGTCGCAATAACGCGCGCACTGCGGATGAACACCTGCTGAAGTCGCTCCATTTCGCATTGAATGCTCGAGAATGCCGGAAAAAGAATCTGCTGCAGCGGTGCGGCTATCCGAGCACGTATTTCATCCGTCAGTGACCTGGCATTCTGATAGTAGCCCAGGGAAACCGCGCCCAGGCTGCGGCCGACGATCAACAGATCGATATTCATGTTGGCGTAATACAGGAGACCTGCACTCAGATAAATCCCGCTGGTTTTCCAGCTGGTGCTCAGATAGTGCCAACTGAATCTGAAACGTGGAACGTAGCGCACCACAAGAAACCCGAGAATGACGGTCATGCCCGCACTAACGAGCGCACCGCTGACAAGACTCCAGGCGCCGAAGCCGCCGTAGGCCATGCCAATCGCAACCAGCGCACGGATCACATTCACTAGGCTCTGAATCCAGAACTCGGTACGGAACATCATGAGACGTGCCAGCAGGACATTCGGCACATTGGTCATGCCGCCAAGCAGGAAGCTGAAGCAGAGCACGCGCATCAACTCGCCTGCGCGCGGCTCGGCAAAAAGCCAGCCCATCAGGAAGGAAACGGCGAAGACAAAGACGGACAAGACGGCACCCAGCGTGAACGATGCCCAGAATACGGTGTCGATTTGCAAACGATTGATGACTTGACGCTGGGTCAGCACGTTGGTCATCCCAAAAGTACTGAAGAGCGCGGCGAACTCGGTCACCACCGTGGCCATCGCGACATAGCCGAAGTCCGCGGGCTCGAGCAATCTCGCCAGGACTGCGAGCGAACCGAACGTGATCAATGTGCGCAGTGCGATGCCCGCGAACTTGAAACCGGCGCCGATGACCACACGGCCGCCAAGCTGGCGTGAGTCAAGAACAAAGGCACGACGAACTATCGTGTCACGTCGCCTCATGAACAAGGTTCCGTGATCTGGCCCTGGCCACGGCGCACCAAACGGTCATGCACTGCGCGTAATGTACCTGAATGTCCAAGAATCGGGTTTTCAACATGCTTGGTCATGGTCTCTCCCCCTTTCAGTCAAGTCTATCGCCAAGCCAGTAAATTTCCAAACGGCGGCGGGCGTTTGTGCGGGCAGGATGGCAGGGGTCAATGCGGCAGTGGCTCGCGCATCCGACCACCGGGAGCATCGATGATGAGGGTTTGGAGTAGGGGAGGAGACGATCGAGGAGAGTGGAAGCGTAAACAGTCGGATAGTCCAGCATCGCTGAGTCTTGTTTTGCCCGGCGCAGGGCGACATAGTTGCAGTCCCCGCACCCGTGCAGCACGCACGATACGGCGGATCATAAACTCGCAATCCGCCGTGCCCGTGCCTGGGTTGATGTCGCGAGGGGGACAATTGCCCCTTTTGTCATAGGCCTGCAGGCTACAGACCCGCTTCCGCTCTCAGCGCCGCAGCTTTGTCGATGGCCTCCCAGGTGAACTCGGGTTCGTCGCGACCGAAATGGCCATAGGCGGCGGTCTTTCGGTAGATCGGGCGCAATAGGTTGAGTGACTGGATGATTCCTTTGGGACGCAGGTCAAAGTGTTTGCCGATCAGTTCGACGATGAGTTCGTCACTGACCTTGCCGGTGCCGAAGGTGTTGACCATCAAGGATACCGGCCGGGCAACGCCGATTGCGTAGGCGACCTGCACTTCACAGCGCTCGGCGAGACCGGCGGCGACGATGTTCTTCGCCACGTAACGAGCCGCATAGGCCGCCGAGCGATCGACCTTCGATGGATCCTTGCCCGAGAAGGCGCCGCCGCCATGCCGGGCAGCACCGCCATAGGTATCGACGATGATCTTGCGGCCGGTCAGACCACAGTCGCCGTGCGGGCCGCCGACCACGAAGCGGCCGGTCGGGTTGACCAGATAACGGGTCTTGCCAGTCAGCAGTTCCGGCGGCAACACCGGTTTGATGACTTCCTCGATCACGGCTTCCGAGATCTGGGCATGTGATACGTCTGGACTGTGTTGCGTGGACACGACGATAGTGTCGATCGCCACCGGTCGGCCATCGGCATATCTGACCGTGAGCTGGCTCTTGGCGTCCGGCCGCAGCCACCGCAGACGACCGTCGCGACGTACTTCGGCCTGGCGCTGCATGATCCGGTGCGCGTAATGGATCGGTAGCGGCATCAATGACGAGGTCTCGTTGCAGGCGTAGCCAAACATCAGCCCCTGGTCACCAGCCCCCTGGTCGAGGTCGATTCCCTGCCCTTCGTTGACTCCTTGTGCGATATCCGGCGATTGACGGTTGATTGCTGTCAGAATTGCGCAGCTTTTGTAGTCGAAGCCGATTTCGGAGTCGTCGTAGCCGATGCGGCGAACCGCCTCCTGGGCGATTTCGCGATAATTGATATGGGCCTTGGTGGTTATTTCGCCCGAGATGACGACCAAACCGGTCGACACCAGGGTTTCGCAGGCGACCCGGGCCGGCGGATCGTCGGCCAGAATGGCGTCGAGGATGGCATCGGAAATCTGATCGGCAACTTTGTCCGGATGGCCTTCGGAAACCGATTCCGAAGTGAAAAGATACTCTTTGCTCACGCTAGGTCTGCTCCAAATGAAAAACCCCGAAACGGCTGCGTGGCCGGCTTCGGGGTGCGAGCTGACGACGCTTTAGCAGTATTTTGGTGGCCGCTTCAGCGGCCCTCCGCCCTGCAAGTTGTCCTGATTAACTCGGCGGATGGATAATTATAATTTTACTTTTCTCGGCGGGTCAAAATGTTCTGACCGCCCGCTGCCAACTTTCTCACATCCGGACTCGCGCGTGATCACCCTGTTTCGTCTTCTCAGCCACCTGCCGCTGGCGTGGCTGCATGTGCTCGGCACGTTCCTCGGCTGGCTGACCTGGCTGCTGTCGCCGACTTATCGTCGGCACATGCGCGAAAATATGCTGCTCGCACTCGGTGCGGACGAAACCCGACGGATGCGCTCGACGGCCATCGGCGAAGCCGGTAAGGGCGCGCTCGAACTGGCCCGAATCTGGCTGCGACCGCTTGCCGAGACAGCGGCGCGTGTCGTCGAGATATCCGGCTGGGAACTGGTGGAAGCCGCTTCCCGACGCGGCAAGGGGATCCTCTACCTGACGCCTCATCTCGGCTGTTTCGAGATCACCGCGCAATACCTGTCCACGCATGCTCCGATCACGGTGCTTTACCGGCCACCCCGGCAGGCCTGGCTGCAGGCCATGATCGAAGCCGGGCGGGCGCGTGCCCAGTTACATTTGGCGGCTGCCGATCTGTCCGGGGTACGCAGTCTGATCAGGGCTCTCAAACGCGGCGAAGCCGTCGGCATGCTGCCCGATCAGGCGCCAAAAGCGGGCGAAGGTCGCTGGCTCGACTTCTTCGGCAGACCCGCCTATACGATGACTCTGGCGGCACGGCTGGTCGAGAGCGGTGCCAGCGTGATCATGGTCTGGGCTGAACGACTGCCTGCGGGAGCCGGTTACCATTTCCACCTGCAGGAACCGACGCAGCCGATCCACGGTACCATCGAGGAGCGTGCGCAACAGATCAACCACGAGATCGAACATCTGATTCGCCAGTGCCCAGGGCAGTATCTCTGGGGTTACAACCGTTACAAGCAGCGTCGTGGCAGCACGCCGTCGGGGGCGGCGCCGACCAGTGTGGGCGAAGATGCGCCGCAGCACGCGGCGGGCAGCAATGGTGGGGGCAGGGGTTGATGCTGATTGCCTTCTGCCTCTATAAATACTTTCCGTATGGTGGCCTGCAACGGGATTTCTTGCGCATCGCGCTCGCCTGTCAGGCGCGCGGCCATGTCATTCGGGTGTACACACTGGAATGGCGAGGCGATATCCCGGCCGGTTTCGAAGTGGTACGGGTGCCGGTGCGAGCGTTGACCAATCCTCGCCGCTATGCAAAGTTCAGTTCCTGGATCGGGATCGATCTGGCGAAAATCCCGGCCGATCGGGTCGTCGGGTTCAACAAGATGCCGGGCCTCGACGTCTATTTTGCTGCCGACCCCTGTTATGAAGACCAGGCCAGGACGCGCATGCTGCGCAATCCATTCTACCGGATGACGGCGCGTTACCGCCATTTCTCGGCTTACGAGCGTGCGGTTTTTGCAGCGCCTGGCCAAACCGAGATTCTGCTGATTTCACCGCGGCAGAAACCGCTTTTCCAGAAATACTACGGCACCCCCGATGCGCGCTTCCATCTGCTGCCGCCAGGCATCGCCCAGGATCGGCGGGCGCCAGCCGAGGCCCCGGCAATCCGGGCCGAATTCCGCGACGAATTCGCTCTGCAGGAGGAGGATCTGTTGTTGCTGCAGATCGGTTCCGGCTTCAAGACCAAGGGGCTCGATCGCAGCCTGAAAGCACTCGCCGCCTTGCCCTCCGTGCTCCGCGGTCGTTGCCGGCTGATCGCCATCGGTGATGACGATGCCCGACTCTTCCTGGGTCAGGCGCGTGCCCTCGGACTGGCCGAACGTGTCAGCATCCTGCGCGGGCGCAGCGACATTCCGCGTTTTCTGCTCGGTGCCGACTTGCTGATTCATCCCGCCTACCACGAGAACACCGGCACGGTGCTTCTCGAAGCGGTGGTTGCCGGTCTGCCGGTGTTGACCACCGCCGTTTGCGGTTACGCGCATTACATTGCCGAGGCTGACGCCGGTCTGGTCGTTCCCGAGCCTTTCGAGCAAGTGTGCCTGGATCAATACTTGGTGCAGATGCTCGATGACTTGCCGGCGCGACGGCGTTGGCAGAAGAACGGACTGGCTTTTGCCGATCAGGCCGACATCTACTGCAATGCTGAACGGGCGGCCGAGGTGATCCTCAAAGACCGGCAATGAGCACTGACGAGTTGTGTCTCGAAGAACCCTTTCGCTCGCTGTGGGCGAGCGAGGATCCTTTTTCCGCCGTCGAGGCGCTCGAAGGCCAGGTGTTTCGCGAACTGGAGGGGCGCCGCACCTTGCGCAACGAGATTGCAGGCCGTGGCTATTTCGTCAAGATCCATCGCGGCATCGGGTGGGGGGAGATTTTCAAAAATCTCCTCTCGCTGCGTTTGCCGGTTCTCGGCGCACAGAACGAGTGGCAGGCAATCCGACGGCTGCAGGAACTCGGTATCGACAGCATGCATGCCGTCGCTTTCGGCCGGCGCGGTAGCAACCCGGCGCGGCAACTCTCGTTCATCGTCACCGAAGAACTGACGCCGACGGTCAGTCTCGAGGACTACTGTCTCGGCTGGGCGAACAATCCTCCTGCGATTCGCCTGAAACGTGCGCTGATCAGGCGTGTGGCCGATTCGGTGAGGCGGATGCACCAGGGTGGCGTCAACCATCGAGACCTCTATCTCTGCCACTTCCTGTTGCACCTCGACCCGAAGCCGACGCCGGAGAGTTTCAGGCTGTCGCTGATCGATCTGCATCGCGCCCAGCTCCGAGCCAGAACGCCACGCCGCTGGCGCGACAAAGACCTTGCCGCGCTCTATTTTTCGGTACTCGACATCGGCCTCACGAAACGTGACCTGTTGTGCTTTCTGGCCGCGTATTTTGTTCGGCCGCTACGCCTGTTGCTGCGCGAGGAGGCCCCATTGCTCGCCTCGCTGGCGAGCGAACAACAACGTTTGCAGACGCGTTTCGCACGCAAGTCCGCCGCGGGGGAAATGACATGATCAACTGCTCCCTGAATCCCGAAGACGCTGCCAGCGTCGTCGCAACCATTTTCGGTGAGATCGATCGCGTTTTTGCGCTTGAAGGCGACTTGATTGCCCATGACTCTCTAAGCCGCGTGCTGAGCGTCAGCGCCGGAGGCAGGCGCTACTACGTCAAGGGCTACAGCGGCGCCGATCGTGCGCTTTATTGCAGGTCGCGAGAAGGCGGCCCTGCCCTGACGACCCTGCCCATGACGCCTGGCCTGTGTGAGCGACGATGGCCCTGGACGCACTGACCCTGGCCAGCACCCTGCAGACTGCTGGTCGCCATCCAGCGCTGCCTTTTCGGGTGGCGCTCGCCGATGGGCGTCAGCTCGAAATGCTTCGCCTGTTTCGCGTGCTGCCCGGCAAGCGCCTGGTCGGAGAGGCCGAACTCGCCGGCAACCGGGTACTCGCCAAGCTGTTCATCGGGCGCCGCAGCGAGCAGCGCTGGCGGCAGGAACGCGCGGGCCTCGAAGCCCTTGTTTTTGCCGGCTTGCCGACGCCTGCACTGGTCGCCGCCATGCCGATGGCTGGCGGCGGTCATGCGCTGTTGACAGACTTCCTTGATCCGGCCGAGAGCCTGGCCGAATGCTGGTCACGCGTTGCCGGGCGCACCGCCGCTGACGACGAAACGCTGTCGCTCCTGGCGCCGGCGTTCACCCTAGTCGGGCGTCTTCACGCCGCTGGGCTGGTGCAGGACGACCTGCATCTGGCGAATTTTCTGCGCCACAACGGTCGCTTGCTAGTCATCGACGGCGACGCGGTGCGCGTCGTCAGTCAGCCACAAGCGATGCCGATGGCGGACGCCTGTGCCAATCTGGCCGTGCTGCTGGCACAGTTGCCTGTCGAATGGGAAGATCGGTGGGCGGCACTTCTGCCGGCTTATCGGGCTGGGGCGGGGGAAGTGTCGCCCGATCTGCCGGCCTTGCGCAGCCAGGTCGCGCGCGTTAGGGCTTGGCGTTTGCGTGATTTTCTGGCCAAGACCGTTCGTGATTGCACGTTATTCGCTGTCGAGCAGAGCTTCACTCGCTTCAGCGCAGTGCTGCGTCAGGATGCAGAAGTGTTGGCGCCGTTGCTCGATGCGCCAGACTGCGCGATCAGCGCGGGTCTGACCTTGAAGGACGGTGGTACCTGCACGGTCTCCCGTGTGCTCGTTGGCGACCGCATGCTGCTGATCAAGCGCTACAACCTCAAGGGGGTGAGTCACGCGCTTGGCCGCCTGTGGCGCCCGAGCAGGGCCTGGCATTCCTGGCAGGAAGGGCATCGGCTGCAGTTTCTCGGGATACCGACGCCGGCGCCGCTGGCGCTGATTGAGGAACGCTGCGGGCCACTGCGCCGTCGCGCCTGGCTGGTCTGCGAATATTGCCCGGGGCCGAATCTGCTGATGCATTTATCTCCCGACCAGGTCCCCCCTGCGGAAGAGGCACGGGCCATGCTGAATTTGTTCGAGTCGATGCACCGGCAGCGCATCAGCCACGGGGATCTCAAGGCGACGAATCTGCTGTGGGATGCGGGGCGCATTCTGCTCATCGATCTTGATGCGGTCGTTCAGCATCGTTTGCCGGGAGCACATACGCGTGCATGGCGGCGTGATCGTGCCCGTCTTCTGCGCAACTGGCCGGCTGCTTCGATTCTCCGGCACTGGCTTGACGATCACCTGCCGGCGGCTTGATTCAACGGCCTCCATCCGGTGTCTGCAGAATTCCAGACCCTGGACAGAGATGTTGAACCGGACGCCTCCTTGCCTTCATCATCGCAGCCGGCCTTATCGATAGATGACCTGCATTGCCCGTGCATCGGATTCAATTTCCGGCAGGATTCCACCAAAGATATTGCGGACGACTTCGAAGCCGCCTCCCTGCAGGTCAAAATCTTGATGAAGCCATTCAACATGGGCGCCGGTGAGGATGTTGCCGATATAAACAATGTCTGCCAATGTGAGTATCGTTTCCGGGACTAACCACGGCTGGCTGTGATCAACGGTGGCGTCGACGATTTCTCCGGGTATGCCAAGAGTGCTGAGCAGCGTGACCCCGATGCTTTCATGCCACTGCGCGATGAGTTGCTTCACGGACATCGGGTCGGCACGCAACTTCGCATACCGGGCTGCGCGGCCGAGCAAGAAAAAGGCTCCGAGGTTGTGCACCAGACCAGCCAGCAGAGCTTCATCCTGGTTGATCAGCGTTTGGTTGCGGGCCAGGATGCGAGCACCCGCGGCAGTTTTAAGGGAATGCTCCCAGAGTGCGAGAGCGAGGTCGTTAAAGACCAGGATTTCTTTCGAACGGATGAACTGGCGCATGGCAATGGCCAGGGCTGTGGTACGTACCATGTCGATGCCCAGACGACCGATGGCGGCTTTGAGATCCATGACCGGGGCGTGGTGGGCTTTGTAGAGGGCTGAATTGGCCAACTGCATCAGCTTGGCGGCAACCAGGGGTTCGCCGCTGACGATGTTGCTGATTCGGGAAATGGGCAGATCCGGATTCTGCAATGCTTGGCGTAGGCGGAGGGCTGCTTCGAAGCAGGTAGGAAAGGCAAAGTCACCCGCCAATTCTCGGGTGAGATCCTGAATCATCTGGAAGCCTTCGGTGTTGAGTGCTTCTCCAACCATATCGGTGCTGGGTGCTCGGCTCGTGTTCATCAAGTTAACTTTCGCAATAACTTTCGCAAGAAGGGCTCCATGGCTGACTGCTTATTCCGCTTTGCTGTCTGGAGCCTTTTCGTTGGCTAATACCGCATCGTCCTGAAACTGCATGGCGTGCAGGCGTGCGTAGTGGCCATTCGCGGCCAGCAACTCCGAGTGGGTGCCACGTTCGACGATGCGCCCTTGTTCCATGACCAGGATTTGGTCAGCCTTTTCGACGGTCGACAGGCGGTGTGCGATAACCAGTGTCGTTCGCCCGGCCATCACCCGATCGAGGGCATCCTGGATGTGACGTTCCGATTCGGTATCGAGTGCCGAAGTTGCTTCGTCGAGAATCAGGATCGGTGCATCCTTTAGCAGTGCCCGGGCAATCGCCAAGCGCTGGCGCTGCCCGCCTGACAGCATCACGCCATTTTCACCAACCAGCGTGTCGTAGCCATCCGGCAGGCGGTCAATGAACTCGCTCGCAAAGGCTGCCTCGGCGGCCTTTGCGATCGCCTCCCGCGGCGCTGTCGAAAGGGCGCCATAGGCGATGTTGTTGGCGATGGTGTCGTTGAACAACACCACCTGCTGTGTCACCAGCGCAATATTCCGACGCAGGTTGAGCAAGGTGTAGTCCTCGACGTCGACGCCGTCGATCAGGATTTGGCCGGAGTTGTGGCGATAGAAGCGGGGAATCAGGTTGGCCAGGGTCGACTTGCCACTTCCCGAGCGCCCGACCAGCGCCACCATCTGCCCGGGCGCGACCGAGAGGCTGACCCCGTCGAGCACGCATTGCGTAGTCCCGGCATAGACGAAAGAGAGGTCCTTGATCTGCAGATGACCGCTGACATGATCCCTTTCGACGTGGCCATGATCCGGTTCAGGGACTTCGTCGAGTTGGGCGAAGATGCTCTCGGCACCCGCCAGACCTTTTTGAATCGTGGCACTGACTTCGGATAACTGGCGAATCGGCTTCGGCAACATGCCGGCTGCGGTGATGTAAGCGACCAAGTCGCCGGCTGAGGAATCGCCGCGCAGCAACAGGACCAGTATCAGCAGCGCAGCCATCGTGCTGAAGGTGACAAATTGCAGCACCGGCGTGTAGCCGGCAACAGTCTTGACCATGCGCAACTGCTTGGCGGTGTTGTCTGCGCTGGCCGCCCGGAAGCGCGCCGATTCATAATCCTCACCGCCGAAACTGCGCACCACCCGGTAGCCCTGGATGGTTTCCGACGCGATATGCGTCAGATCGCCCATTGCGGCCTGTATTTTCCTGCTCTGCTTGCGAAACTTGCGGCTGGCGCGGCTGACCATCAGGGCGATGACCGGCAGGATGGCGACCAGTACCAGGGTCAGTTTCCAGTTCATCCACAGCAGATAACCGAACAGGAAGATAACGGTCATTCCTTCGCGTATCACCACCTTGATGGCTTCAGTCGCCGCGCCGGTGACCATGGTCACATCGTAGGTGATGCGAGAGATCAGATGCCCCGAGTTATGCTGGTCGAAATAGGCGTTCGGCAGGCGCAGCAGGCTGTCGAAAAGGACGCGCCGCAGATCATCGATCAGTCCCAGCGAAACCCTTGCCAGGTAGTAGGAGCCGAGAAAAGAGCCAATTCCTTGCCAGGTGACGACTATCACCAGTAGCAGGGGCATGCTGTAGATCAGGTCGATCTCGCCAAGCAGCGGGACGGCCAGTTGTGTTTCGCCGCTGGGCGCATTCAGTCCATCGACGAAATATTTCAGAATTGCAGCCATCATCGGTGACGATGATGCGAACATCAGGTAACCCAGCAGACTGATCAGGAACAGGCCGAGCAAAGGGCGCAGATAGCCCAGGAGCCGGAAATAGATACGCAATGAGGAAACAGACGGGGTATTCGCGGAGGGCATTCTTGGGCCGTGCCGGAAATTCTGACGCCGGAGTGTAACACGTTGCCCGGATCAGCCTGGCAGGCTGGTGGCAATGGGGTTGGTGGGCGACTGTGGTGCTGACTGCGTCATCGTCCTCCCATCCGGAAGGGCATTGCCTTCCGGGGTTCTCTTCAATCGAGAGTGGCGGGCGCCCCCTCGTAGATTGCGGCGACCTGTGCCGCGGACACGCTAGGTAATTCCACCGAACTGCGGAGCCGGGTCCTGAACTCGCCAGTGACTCCAAAAGCGGCCAGCAGTGCCCGGCCTTCCTCATCCTCCGGCTGGATCAGCAGTGCGCAACCATCGCCTTCCACAACCATCATCACTTTCATTGCGACCTCCATGTTTGCCCGACTCTCGCATGGGACAGGCGGGCCTGATTCGCAGCGGCTGATCAGTTGACTGGGCGCCCGCTGCTCCCGCCAAGGCTGAAAGGTCAGCAGATGAAGGCGTTGACCTCTTGAATAAGTGTCGCTGATCCCGCGCTGCGGGAGGAAGGAAGTAGTGCACAGTCGATCTTCCGCAAGAGGGGAGGCGGAGATTCGTGAGTCGCGCAAGCGACTTTCACATGAAGGAGATCCAGGACCATGGACATCTCTCTCCCGCTGACGGGAGCCGGTCAGTCCTCCGGCTTGCTGCTTTGGTCGACGGGCGGTGCAGGTTCCAGTTCGGCTGGCGCGTTCTCCTGATAGAACAGTTCTTCGGCCGGACCCTTGCTGCCTCCCGGTGAAGCCACCGAGACGAGTCCTTCGGGAGCCGGGAGGAAAGCCTCCGGAGCATCCTTGAGCGCTCTGGCCATATAGCTGATCCAGGCCGGCAGGGCGGCCGTTCCACCAGTCTCACCCGCGCCCATGCTGCGCGGCTGATCAAAGCCGATCCACGAACAGCCGACGACCGTTTGCTGGTAACCGCAGAACCAGGCATCGACGTGTTCATTGGTGGTGCCCGTCTTGCCTGCGAGATCCCGACGCTTAAGCGTCGCCGAAGCACGCGCGGCCGTTCCATAAATGGTGACGTCACGCAGCATGCTGTCCATCAGGTAAGCGTTGCGCGGGTCGATTGCGCGCAGGCTTTCCTCGCCGGCGGTGATCGGTTCCGCGCGCGCAAGCACCTGCCCCTTGTCATCCTGGATCTCGCGCACGACATAGGGTCGAATGCGATAGCCGCCGTTGGCAAAAACGGCGTAGGCGGTCACCATTTCCCAGGGTGTCACCGAGCCCGCACCCAGGGCCATGGTCAGGTAGGGCGGATGTTTGTTGGCTGCGAAGCCGAATCGGGTCACGTAGTCCTGGACAAAGTGTACGCCGCTCGCCTGCAGAAGCCGGATCGAGACCATGTTCTTCGACTTGGCCAGCGCGGTGCGCATGCGTATCGGGCCTTCGTACTTGCCGTCGTAGTTTTTGGGTTCCCAGGCCTGGCTGCCGGTCACGGCAGAGGGGAAACTGATTGGTTCGTCATTGATTACGGACGCGGGGGTGAAGCCTTTTTCCAGTGCGGCCGAATAGATGAAGGGCTTGAAGCTCGATCCGGGTTGTCGCCATGCCTGCGTGGCATGATTGAACTTGTTGCGGTTGAAGTCGAAACCGCCAACCAGCGCGCGGATCGCACCATCGTGAGGATCTGCGGCCAGGAAAGCGGCTTCCACTTCCGGCATCTGGACGATACGCCAGTTGTTCTTCTCGTCAGTCTGAACACGAATGATCGCACCACGACGCAAGCGTTTGTTGGGCGGTGCTTTCTCGTCAATCATTCGGGCCGCAAATTTCAGGCCGTCGCCGCTGATGGTGACGATCTCGCCGCCACGGCGGTAGGCACGAATCTTCCGGGTGTCGGCCTGCAGCACGATGGCCGGGTGCAGGTCGTCCGGATCGTGGAAATCCAGCAGCAATTCATCCAGTGTTTCGTCCTGCTCCGACTTGATCTCGCCAATATCGACGTAGGCCTCGGCACCGCGGTAACCATGCCTGCGGTCGTAATCCATCACCCCGCGGCGAACGCTGAGGTAAGCCGCTTCCTGATCATCCTTGAGGATCGTCGTGTACACACGCAGGCCGCGCGTATAGACGTCATCGGGAAAACGCTCAGCGGCTATCTGGCGGGCCATTTCGGTGACAAACTCGGCGTGCATTGGCGTTTCACTGACGTCCCGCCGAATGACCAAGGCCTGATTGAGTGCAGCCTGGTACTGCCGGTCGGTGATGAAGCCGAGCTCGTTCATCCGGTGCAGGACATACTCCTGGCGGACACGGGCACGCTTTGGATTGACTACCGGGTTGTAAGCGGAGGGTGCTTTCGGTAGTCCGGCAAGCATGGCGACTTCGGCGACGGTCAGGTCGGCTAGTGGTTTGCCAAAATAGATTTGCGCGGCAGCGGCGAAACCGTAGGCGCGCTGTCCGAGAAAGATCTGGTTGATGTACAGTTCAAAGATCTGGTCCTTGCTGAGATTGCTTTCGATCTTGAACGCCAGCAGTGCTTCGTAGAGCTTGCGGGTATAGGTTTTTTCCGATGAAAGGAAGAAGTTCTTGGCGACTTGCTGGGTGATCGTCGATGCGCCCTGGCGCTTGCCGCCACTCACTAGGTTGGCGTGCAGCGCACGCAGGACGCCCAGCGTATCGATGCCGCCATGTTGATAAAAGCGCTCGTCCTCTGCCGCCAGGATGGCTTGTTTCATGATCTCCGGAACGTCCTGGATGCGGACTACGGCACGGCGCTCCTCACCGAACTCGCCGAGCAGATAGTCATCCGCAGTGTAAACCCGCAGCGGGATCTTCGGCCGATAATCGGTCAGAATCTCCAGCGATGGCAGGTTCGGGTAGGTCAGGCTGAGGATGATGACCACCATCGCAATGGCGATCGCCGCAATTCCGAGAACGACCACGATCGGATAGATCAACCAGCGGAGGGCAGTAGACAACAGGACGTCCGGAAGTAAAGACAGGTACCCGGCATTATATCCTCTTCCCTCATGACAGGCGCAGCGTTGTCATGGTGGCACGGTGGATCGCCATATCGCGAGCTGTCTTCATTCTGTTATTTCCCGGCTAAACACCCCAATGAGCCGCGCAGTTTTCACTTTCGTTTCTGACTACTGGTGCGTTTGATGTACAAAATACTGCACATCTAGTGCTGCATCGGAGGTCATCATGGGTATTTCCGCAAGCGACGTTATCCCGCTCTCGCACGCCCGAGACCTGAAAACCGACGACGAGCTGCACAACATCCTCGGCAACTACGGCAAGACCATTGCCGGGAACATCCAACTGCGAATGGCGCTGCACTACTACGAGGATATTTCGGAATCCAAGGTCGTCATCAGCCAGTGCTTCACGCCGCTCAAGAACTGCGCCTTTAGCGCCGAGGTAACGTCCTGCCGTTGCATCAGGCACCCGACGAGAAGGGCAAGATCGCGCAGATCGTCTATGGCGGGTTCAGCAAGTGCGCTTATCCTTTGCAGAGGTTTCATTCAGACACCGAGCGTGTTCTCGCCTATGTGCCGGAGCGCGACACGCTGCGCAGGTTCCAACCGGTGGCCGGGCAGTTCAACATTTCCTACCGGTTCGGCGCCAACCAACCCGAGTACGTGCCGGACTTCGTTGCCGCAACTGCCGACCACAACCTGATTATCGAGAGCAAAGCGGCCAAGGACATGGAAGCAAGCGACGTGAAGGCCAAGGCGGAGGCAACGTGGTGCAAGAAAGCCGGCGATTATTCGCAGGCACAGGGCGGCAAGCCGTGGAAATATCTGCTGGTGCCACATGATGCGGTGGCCCATAACGCGACGGTGTCCTCACTGGCTGGCCGGTTTTCGGTCGCTTCGTCGTCATCCGCTACGGGTTCGAATCCATGTTAATCAAGCGAGAGCAAGCGCTTTGCCAAGGGCATCGCGGTCAACGAGCAGGGCGAGTTCGCCGCCTTTTATCGTCACCGATGCGCCCCAGCGAACATTGGGGGGTCCAGAAGCCTTTCGCAATAGCGCGCGATCAGGTCGACTTCGAGATTGACCCGGCTGCCGGTTTGCAGGCATCCAAGTGTGGTGGATGCAAGCGTGTGCGGGATCAGGTTGATGCTGAAGGCCGCCCCGTCGACCGAGTTGGTCGTCAGGCTGACCCCATCGACGCTGATCGAGCCCTTGCGTGCGATGTATCTGGCGAGACTTTCCGGCGCACGGATTTCAAGCAGACGATTGTCGCCGACCGGATCGAAACGCAGCACCTCGCCAACGCCGTCGACGTGGCCGGAGACGAGATGCCCGCCCAGGCGGTCAGCCAGGCGCAGCGCCTTTTCGAGGTTGACCGGACCAGGCGCCGCGAGACCCACGGTGCACGCCAGTGATTCGGGCGAGACATCGACGAAAAAGCAATTGTCCTGTTTGTCGACCACCGTCAGGCAGACGCCGCTGCAGGCGATCGAATCGCCGATCCCGACATCATCAAGTCCGAGCCGGCCGGCGTCGACCGTCAGACGGACGGTTGCGGCCCCGTCATCACGTGGGGTGATGTGGGTGATCTGGCCAACAGCGGCAATGATTCCTGAAAACATGGCGAACACCAATCGGACGGAGAAGAGGAGGAAGATCTTAACATGTCATGTCGTACCAACTCTTCCGTTCCTGCCGGCTGGCTCTCGGATCGTCATGAGGCCGGTGGTTGGCTGTGGTCTGGTGACTCGATGACGGCCACCACGCCTGCTGCCGTTTCCGCTTCCTCTGCAGCGGACGGACGCTCGTTGATCCACGCTTCGAGCAGGGTATAGGCGACGGCCAGAACGACCGGGCCGACGAAAATGCCGACCAGTCCAAAGGCCAGCATGCCGCCGATGACGCCGGCGAGGATCAGCAGCAAGGGGAGGTCGGCGCCCTGCCTGATCAGGAGCGGACGCAGGAAATTGTCCATGGTGCCGACGAAAATCGCCCAGACGAGAAGAAAGGTGCCCCAGCCGCTGCTGTCACTCCAGTACAGCCAGAATACGGCGGGTGCGAGAACCAGCGCCGGTCCAAGCTGCGCGATGCAGCACATGAACATCAGTGCGGTCAGGACGGGGACGAACGGCAGGCCGGCGATGGCCAGGCCGATACCGCCGAGGATCGACTGTACGAATGCGGTAATGCCGACCCCGAGGGCCACGGCGCGAATCGCCTGACCGGCCAGCACCACTGCGCTCTCGCCACGTGCACCGCCGAGACGATGGCCGAAACGCCGTACGCCGGCAGCGAAGCGCTCGCCAGAGGCATAGAGGATCGCAGACAGCGCGACGGTGAGCAGAAACTGAACGAAAACCAGTCCGAAGCTGCCTATTTCGCTGACGAACCACTTGGTCAGGTTGCCCGCGTAGGGAGCTGCCTTGGCGGCGAGTTCTGCCGTGCCGACTGCCGCAAGCTGCGCCCAGGCCTCCTCGGCACGTGCGCCGACCAGCGGCAGCTCACCGACCCATGCCGGTGGCAATGGAAGTCTGAACTCGGTCAGGTCTTTTCCCCATTCGACGATCCGATCGGCATTATCGACGAGGGTGGCAATCGCCAGCGACAGCGGAACGACCAGAATCAGCAGGACCAGGAGGGTCATGGCGATCACTGCCGGAGTGCGGCGATTGCCAAGGCGTCGCTGCACCCGCAGCAGCAGGGGCCAGGTGGCGATGACGACCATCGTTGCCCAGATCAGTGCCGGCAGAAACGGGCGCAGGATCCAGACCGAAGCGGCGATCAGCGCACAGAGGAACAGCACCGCCAGTACAGGACGGGCCATTTCGGGCTCGTTGGGGTTCATCGTATAGTCATCCGAATCCAGGGTTCTCCGGGGGCACGAGCGTGAACCACGATTCGCCCGACCAGGACTTCTCTGGCTTGTTTGTTGAGCGCATGGTAACGCAATTCGGGGCTGGCGAGCTACGCCGCCGTTTTGGCTGGCGGGTGGCTGCCTGCTCGCCCGTCGGTGGACCTCCTGCGCCTGGCGGCGGGATTCGCTTTTCGGAATAGAATGGCCTGCGGGCGCCTTGCCCGTTGGCCTGTGAATCGCTGACCCGTCCCGATGATGAACCACGCGCTGCTCTTTTCCGTTTTCATAGTCGCTTCCTGTGGGCTGGCTTACGAGCTGATCGCCGGGGCTTTGGCGAGTTATCTGCTCGGCGACTCGATCACCCAGTTCTCGACGGTCATCGGGACCTACCTGTTTGCCATGGGAATCGGTTCGTGGCTGTCGCGCTACATCGAAAAACAGCTGGTGGCGCGCTTCATTCAGGTCGAGTTGCTGGTCGGCGTTCTCGGTGGCTTTTCGGCAGCGGCGCTGTTCTTCATCTTCGCCTGGTCGCCGGCACCGTTCAAGCTGGCGCTGTATCTGGCGGTAGTCGCCATCGGCGTGCTGGTCGGGCTGGAAATTCCGCTGATCATGCGCATCCTCAAGCGCGACCTGGTATTCAAGGATCTCGTCTCGCAGGTGCTGACCTTCGATTATCTCGGTGCACTTGCCGTTTCGATTCTCTTTCCCGTGCTGCTGGTGCCGCATCTCGGGCTGATGCGCAGCGGTCTGTTGTTCGGCCTGCTCAACGTCGCGGTGGCGCTCTGGGCGTGGTGGCTGTTTCGCCAGCAACTGGAGAACGCCGGCTGGCTGCGCGTGCAGGGTGCTGTCTCGCTGCTGGCGCTGCTCGCGGCATTTGCCGCGGCGGGCGAACTGACTTCACTGGCTGAAGCGCATCTCTACGCCGATGAAATCGTGCATGCCGAGAATACGCCGTATCAGCGCATCGTCGTCACACGCTGGAAGGATGATTTGCGCCTCCATCTCAACAACAATCTGCAGTTCAGTTCGCGCGACGAGTACCGCTATCACGAGGCACTGGTCCATCCGGGGCTGGCCACGCTGCCGACAGCAGGCCACGTGCTGGTGCTGGGTGGCGGTGACGGGCTGGCCCTGCGCGAGATTCTCAAGTACCCGCAGATCAAGTCGGTGACGCTGGTCGACCTCGACCCGGCGATGACGCGCCTCTTCGCAAGTGCGCCACCTCTACGCAAACTCAATCAGGACGCGCTGCACTCGCCGAAGGTGCAGGTGGTCAATGCCGACGGGCTACAGTGGCTCGAGGAAAACGACGCTCTCTTCGATTTTGTCGTCGTCGATTTCCCTGATCCGTCGAACTTTGCGATCGGCAAACTCTACAGCGCCGCTTTCTACCGCCTGCTCGAAAAGCACCTGGCGGGAGGGGGCTTGATGGTCGTCCAGGCCACCTCGCCACTCTATGCACGACAATCTTTCTGGTGCGTCGTCACGACGCTGGAAAGCGTCGGCCTGGTCGCCACCCCCTACCACGCTCTGGTGCCGTCGTTCGGTGAATGGGGTTTCGTGCTTGCCGGTCGCCGCGACTATCGGCCACCGCAGTTCTACGCCGTCGAAACCCGCTTCCTGAGCCCCGAAACGACGCCGGCCCTGTTTCTCTTTCCAAAGGACATGGCGCGCGTCGAGGCCGAGGTGAACCGGCTCAACAACCAGGTACTGGTCCGCTACTTCGAGCACGAGTGGCGGCAGGTGATACGCTGATGGATCGACGCGATTTCCTCACCGCAGTTGCCGCAGCTGGTGCAGCTTCGCTCACTGGTTGCGGCAGCGCACCAGTCCCCTTGCCGCCTGGCGATCTGCTCGGGGCTTCGCTCGACCTGGGGCATCGGCTGCGTGCGCGGAACTTCGCTCCGCCCGGCGAGACCAGGCAGGTACCGGTGCTGATCGTCGGCGCCGGCATCGGCGGACTCGCCGCCGGCTGGAAACTCGCCCAGTCGGGCTTCGCCGATTTCCTGATCGTTGAACTCGAGAGCGAAGCTGGCGGCAATTCGCGCGCCGGGAGCAACGCCGTCAGCGCCTATCCCTGGGGCGCGCATTACCTGCCACTGCCGACACGCGAGGCGACAGCGGTGCGCGAGTTGCTCGCCGAGCTGGGTGTGCTGCAGGGCGATCCGCGCGCCGTGCAGCCGGTCTATGACGAGCGCTACCTGTGTGCGACGCCGCAGGAACGACTCTATCGTCACGGCCGCTGGCAGGAAGGCCTGATGCCGCAGACCGGGGTCAGTGCCGCCGAGCGCAACCAGTATCAGCAGTTCAGCGAATTGATGGAGGATTTCAGGATCCGCCGCGATGGCCTCGGGCGACGTGCCTTCGCCTTGCCGATGGCGCTGTCGAGCCGCGCTCCCGAGCTGCTGGCGCTCGACCGGATCAGCATGCGCGACTGGCTGCTCACGCAGGGTTTCGATTCACCGCATCTGCACTGGTACGTCAACTACGCCTGCCGCGATGATTATGGAACCGGCAGCGCGGCGGTCTCGGCCTGGGCCGGCATTCACTATTTTGCGTGTCGCGACGGCGAGGCGCGGAACGCAGGCAGCGAAACCGTGCTCACCGCACCGGCAGGCAACGCCTGGCTGGTGGCCGGCATGCTGCGCTCGATCCAGGCGCGCGTTGGCGAGCGCTTGCTGACGGATGCGCTGGTCTTCCATGTCGCTACCGCTGCGCGCGGCCGTCCGATCGCCGTCGATCTGTTCCTGCCAGGCGAAGACCGGACGCTGCGCCTGCTCGTCGAACAACTGATCTGGGCCGCGCCCTTGTTTCTCGTTCCCCAGGTCTTCGCCGGACAACCCGCGTTGCACGCCGCCGCTCGCAGCTACAGCTACGCGCCCTGGCTGGTTGCCAACCTGACCTTGTCGCGCTTCCCCGACGACCGTGTCGGCGCAGCACCGGCCTGGGACAACGTCCTCTACGGCGGTGCCAGCCTGGGTTATGTGGTGGCGACGCACCAGCAGATGCGCCTGCGACCGGGGGCAACGGTGTTCACCTGTTACCGGGCCTTCGACGACATGAGCCCGCAACGGGGCCGCGAAGCGCTACGCGACACGCCACGCGAGATCTGGGCCGAACAGATCCTCGCCGAGCTCGAGCAGCCGCACCCCGACATCCGGCAACTGACGACTCGCCTGGATATCTTTCGTAATGGCCATGCCATGGCCCGTCCCTTGCCCGGTCTGATTACCGGTGCGGCGCGCCAGCAATTTGCCATCGACGGCGAACGCCTGCGCTTCGCACACGCCGACGTTAGTGGCTTTTCGCTGTTTGAGGAGGCACAGTACCGCGGTGTGCTGGCCGCGGAAAGAACGCTACGCCGGCTCGGGGTACGCTTTCGTTCTTCGCTGGGGTGATGTAGTGACGGTTCAGGAATTCGGCGATTGTCCGGGCAGCATGTCACTGACGAGCGTAATGCACTGCCAGCCAGACCGTCTCCGCCTGCGGATCCGTCCACGCCACCCGGTGTTTCTGGTGTGCCGGGATCAGCAGCCAGTCGCCCGGGCCCAGGCGGACTTCATGACCGTCGGCAAAAGCCAAGCGAGCAGCTCCTTGCACAAGCAGCACCCATTCGTTGCGCTCCTGGTCATACCAGAATGGTTCAGGCGAGACGTGGCCTCGGGAGACGATACGTTCGATGTGGACGGCGTCGCTCCGGGCCAGGATCTCGCAGAGTTCTTCGGGCAGGTCGCGAGGGATGTTGGCGAAGAGGTTGTTCATGGCGCCAGGGATCAGGCGGTCATCGCCGGATAGTCGGTGTAGCCTTCCGGTCCCGGCGTATAGAACGTCCCCGGATTGGGCTTGTTCAGCGCTGCGCCGGCCTGGATTCGTGCCGGCAGATCGGGATTGGCGAGGAAGCCGGTGCCAAAGGCAACCGCATCGAGCCTTCCTTCGCCAATGGCCTGCGCCGCTTCGCTGGCGGTGTAGCCCATGTTGCCGATCAGCGTCCCTTGGTAGTTCGCCCGCACCGGCGTCAGCACGTCACCGCTCTGCTGCCGGAAGAAGTCGGCGCGCATCACGTGCAGGTAGGCGAGGGCGAAATCGTTGAGCCGTTCGGCAAGCCAGGTGACGAGTCCGATCGGGTCGCTGTCGATCATGCTGTTGTAGCTGTTGAGCGGCGAAAGGCGCAGGCCGACCCGGTTTCTGCCCCAGACGCCATTGACGGCTGTGATCACTTCGAACAGCAGGCGAGCCCGGTTTTCGAGCGAGCCACCGTATGGACCCGAGCGCTTGTTGGCGCCGTCGCGCAGGAACTCGTCGAGCAGGTAGCCGTTGGCGCCGTGGACTTCAACGCCATCGAAGCCCGCTGCCTGGGCATTTTCGGCCGCTTTCCGAAAGCCGGCGACAATGCCTGGCAGTTCGTCGTCGCGCAGTTCACGCGGGATGACGTAGGGCTGCTTGCCCTGCGGTGTCAGCACCTCGTCACCGGTGATCGCAATCGCGCTCGGGGCCACCGGCTGGGCGCCACCGTTCAGCAGTGGATGGCACGCGCGGCCGCCGTGCCAGATCTGCAGGAAGATTCGGCCGCCGGCGGCGTGCACTGAATCGGTGGTCCGCTTCCAGCCGGCCACCTGGGCGGGAGAGTGTATTCCGGGCTCCCTCCAGAATGCGGAGTTGTTCTCCATCGCCATGGTGGCTTCGGCAATGATCAACCCGGCAGTCGCTCGTTGGGCGTAGTATTCGCTCATCAATGCAGTGGGCACGTGCTCGGCGTCGGCCCGGCAGCGGGTCAGGGGGGCCATGAAAATCCGGTTCGGGGCAGTCAGGGCGCCAAGCTTGAGCGGGCTGAAAAGCGTGGTCATGGTTGCAAGTCTCCTGAGATATGGGGTGACGAATACTAACCCAACGCAATTGATCACTGCGGCTGCCTGGCGAATAATCGCCCCATACGGTCAAGCCCCCCCAGGAGTTCCCGATGTCGCAACCACCGAAACGCGCCCTGATCGTCATTCGTTTCTTGAAAGGTTTCCAGCATGCAGGATCCACGCGTCGCACCGACGACGGCCGAGATGGCGCTCCTGGCGTCATTCCCCGGTCTGTCACTCGAAAGAATCTGCGTACCGGAGACGAAGGCGCAGTTCGCAGCTGCTGCGACTGACCTCGCGCAGCATCGCTTCCTTGGCTTTGACACGGAGTCCAGGCCGACCTTCAGGAAAGGCGAGGTTTCGCAAGGCCCGCACGTCGTCCAGCTAACGACTCTGGAAACGGCGTACATCTTCCAGTTGCACCGGGTCGACTGCCACGCGGTTCTTGGCCAGCTGCTCGAGGCGACCGACCTGGTCAAGGTCGGCTTCGAGCTGAAGTCCGACCGTGCGGGACTGCAAAGGAAGCTCGGCATCACCACCAGATCGGTGCTTGACCTGACCGTAGTCTTCCGTCGTGACGGTTATCGGAAGGCAGTAGGGGTGCGGGCGGCGGTGGCCATCGTCTTTAATCAGCGGCTCAGAAAGTCGCGGAGCGTCACCACGTCAAACTGGGCTGCTCCGAAACTGACCCCCAATCAACTGCTCTACGCAGCCAACGACGCCTATGCCGCGATCAGGGTTCTGCACGCATTGAACAAACCGGAGTCGGAGCTGCCGATCGCCGATCACTCAGGCCAGCCCAGCTGAGTCATCCCTTGCGAACGCCCTGGACGACCGTTCAGACAGGTGATTCGCCATCCGCTATCGAGTGCTGGGACAATGGCAATACTCCAGCCTGCTATGCCGACACCGTGACGCCATTGGCGCTATGCACGCACAGAGCCAAGCACCTGACTCCAGCCTTCGGCGTAGAAGACGTTGGTGTTGGTGCCGGTGAGATCGGCGATGGCGAAATCGCAGAAGATCAGGTACTCGAACATCGGCTTGTGGACGCCGCAGCCGGTGGCCTCCGCGTTGGCGCGCAGTGTCTCCATGCCCGCTGCCGCGATGGCCGGGGCGATCAGTTCGCGGTACACTGCGTCAAAGTCGACCGCCATCCCGGAGGGAATGACCTCCTGTCAGAAGGGCATGAGAACGAAACAAGGAGCACACCATGGACGCCGAATGGGTTCTCGCAACGCTTACCGATGCACTCGAAACGCTCGAAAGCGCGATTGAAGAAGTCGAGGCCGATCCGGACGCCATCGCGGAGCTGTTGCCGGCAGCGATTCCGGCGGTCTACGCCAAGCTCAACTACGCTTGGAACAGCCGCATACTCGGCGCCGCGGCGCTCGATCAGGTTGATCACGACGAGTTGATTGCTTTCCCGAGGGACTTGCCTTTCTGAGCCGATGAGGTGGTGCTCGTCGAATTTGGACAGACACTGATCGCGGCACCGCTTGAGCCCGTTCTCGATGTCGAGCGCCTCTTACCGGGGCAGAAGGCGCTGTGGGCAAGCAGACGTGAGGCGTCATCGAACAGGGAGACGCCCTTTGGCATTCGTCCATCAAGGCCTTGGGCTCAGTCGGTGAGTACCCCCGAATCGTTTGGATGTGGCTCTTCTGAGCTACGGTATCTCGGCGCTCAAATCGGCTGATCACATCCAGCACCTGCAGGGCAAGTTATCCGCATATCTGGTACGTTACGCGAATGACTTTGTCGTCATGTTGAACGGCATCCCGCTGCGGCTCCACCGCTTGAGTCTGCCTGGCCGTTGAACCGCAGGACTGGCCCGTCACCCGTGCAGCGGTTCCGTGGGTAACCAGTGGCCCGATGTCCGTCGCACGCTTCTCGGCCTGTTTGGCGGATCGCATTTCCTTGGGAGTCAACAGCGGCTGCTTCTTCTGTTCCTTGTTGCCCTGCCTTATCTTGCTCATGATCGTATTCATCGTCGTGGCCAGGGTGAAGAAGCACAACGACTAATCGATACAAGGACTGCGCACGCAAGCGCTGGCCAGCGGTGTGCGACAAAGACGACCATTCGCACGGCGGATCGGGTATCTTATCCTGACCCACAACATATCTCGCGAGTTGACCATGACCTCCACCCCCTCCGTCTGGCTGATTACCGGCTGCTCGACCGGCTTCGGCCGCGAACTCTCCAGAGTGCTGCTGCAGCGCGGCTACCGCGTCGTCGTGACGGCGCGCAATCCGGCAACGCTCGACGAATTTGTCCCGGCCGGGAACGCCCTGGTCGCCGCCCTCGACGTGACCGTTCCGCAGCAGATCGCAGACGTCGTCCGGCAGGCCGAAGAACGCTTCGGGCAGATCGATGTGCTGGTGAACAACGCCGGCTACGGCTATCTGTCGGCGGTCGAGGAAGGCGAGGACGACGAAGTCCGGGCGATGTTCGAGACCAACGTCTTCGGCCTGGCCAACATGACGAAGGCCGTGCTCCCAGGGATGCGCGCCCGCCGTCGCGGCCACATTGTCAACATCTCGTCGGTGGGCGGATTGGTCGGTTTTCCGGGCATCGGCTACTACAACGCCAGCAAGTTTGCCGTCGAGGGACTGTCCGAGGCCCTGGCCAAGGAAACCGCGGCGCTCGGCATCAAGGTGACGATCGTCGAGCCGGGCCCGTTTCGCACGGATTGGGCGGGCCGTTCACTGAAGATGCCGAAAAACGCCATCGCCGACTACGCTTCGTCCGCGGGCGCCCGCCGGGCCGTCATCCAAAGCTACAGTGGCAGGCAGCAGGGCGACCCGGTGCGCGGTGCGGAAGCGATCATTCGGGCGGTCGAAGCGCCGCAGGCGCCGCTGCATTTGCTGCTTGGCCGGCCGGCGCTCGAACTGACCGCCGTCAAGCTGAAGGAGTTTTCGGCGGAGATGGCGACCTGGCGGGACGTTTCGCTCGGTGCCGACTTTCCGGACGCGGGTTGACCGGAAAGGGTCCGCAGGATCGACACCCGGCATGAGTGCACGCCCGGTCCGGCGATTTTCATCAGCTACGCGCGCAGCGACCGGCAGATCGCCGGTCGTCTGGTGGCCGAACTGCGGCGCGCTGGCCGTGACTGCTGGCTCGACACCAGCGAAATCACTGGCGGTGAGGTATGGGAGGCGGCCATTGCCGAAGGCATCGAGCGAGCCTACGCCGTCGTCACCCTGGTCTCCGCGGTCGCCAACACCAGCAAATGGGTGCGGGTGGAGTTCCTGTTGGCGGAGAAGCGCGGCAAGCCCATCGTGCCGCTACCGGTGGCGAAGGCCGGCGCTCGCTGCCGGTGAGCGTCGCGGCCCACTTCCTGGTTTCGATGACGCCGGCGGCCTTGCGGCGAGGCGCAGCAGCCTTACTGCTGCTTGGCGCCTTCGCTCAGGCGACGTCCCAGCGAAACGGCGTAAGGCGCTGCACGTGCCTCGAGCAGCGGGTCGGCCGAAGGCAGCACACCCCTGGGCATGACCATGGGGTTGTAGGTGATGTTCAGGCAAGCGCCGCCGGCGTCTGGCGACACCGAAGTGACCTTCAGCGTGCCCAGCGTGACTTTCTTGCGGCCCTCGGGCAGCGGTACCGTGGCGTTGTCGATCCGGTCTCCCGGCTGTGCCAACTCGAGATTGAAGTGGAATGCCACCTTGCCGTCCTTGACGCGCTGGCGCAGGTCATCGAAGAGGAAGTTCGGGCCCTTGGCCTTGGCTTCCTCGTCGGTCAGTCCCTGAACGCCACCGACGGGCTCGAAGACCCACTTGCCATATTGCCTCACCCCACCGGCATTGACGAAGCCATAGCCATGGACGCCCCAGTAGTTGACGCTGCCAAAGCTTGCCGGAACGGGCTGCGACGCGAAGTGCTTGCCCTGCAGAAGCACTTCCGGGTTGGCGTCGTTGAAGGCCTTGACCCTGGCCGGATCGGCTTGCCTGGTGGCGGGGTCGGGCTGTCGTGACGCCACCAGCGCGAAGAACTGCTGCGGCGACGAGGCAGCAAACACCGGTGCCGAAATGTTGCCCATCTGCCATTGCTCGCCGTCGGGCAGATCGAACTGGAGCGCCAGGTTGCGCTGGGTCCTGGTGTTGTCGGCGGCCTTCGGGTTGGCCCCACCGACCGAGAATCGCACCAGCACCGGGATCGGCTTGCCGCTGAAGGCCGAGGCGGTGGACAGGGCGCGGGCATCGGCCGTGCCGACGAATTCGCCCAGCGCACAGATCCCCTTCGCACCCGAGCGCCGATAGCCTTCGTATTTGCCGAAGGTGGCTTCGAACTGGTCGATGAAGGCCGACGGATCAACTTGTTGGGCAGCAGACGATTGCGCAACAGCGCTCATCGACAAGACGGAGGCGCCGGCGGCCAGGGCGGAAAGAATCCAGGTTTTCATGAATAGGGTCTCCAGTGTGGTCATCAAGATGGGGAACGCGCCAAAAGCCGGGACATGGCGATTCAGCGATCGTGGCGCTTAGTCTCTCGACGCCTCAAGACCTTACAAACTGCGCAGAATGTCGCCGCGCGACACCACGCCGAGCAGTAATTCATACTGTTTCCCTTGCGGGTTCGAGTTGCCTGCCAATATCGGCCTGATGGAAGTGTTGCCAAGGAGGCGGCGATGTCAAGGGCTTGGCTTTGCCCGGACTACGTCCGCCGGACATCGCTGCTCCCTCGATCCCTGTCCCCATACCCCGTTTTCACACGAAACGACATGGACCCTGGAAAAGTCATAGCCGTTCACTCAAGGACAACCGCTCGGGTTCGACCATTGTTCAGGAGCCTGAAGAAAGGCAGGAAGAACGAGCAAGAGAGAACGAGCAATACTGCGGATCGGCCGCGCGGTAGGTTGATTCGCAGCCTCTCAGGTCCTGAACTGCGCGACGGTATTGCGCAGGCCTCCCGCCAGATCGCTGAGGGTTCGCGCCGCGCTGGCGGTTTCTTCGGCCGCGGCATTATTCTCCTCGGATGTCTGCGCGACCTGCTCGACACGCTGGGCAATCTGCTGGCTGGCGATCGATTGTTCCTGAATGGCGCTGCCGATGTCGTTCACCACGGAGACCACCTGATCGACGCTGCTGCGAATGTCGCGGATCGCTTCGCCGGCCGATCCGGCCAGCTCGACGCCACGATCGACCTGCTGCACGGCGGTTTCCATCGAGTCGAGGGAATTGCGGGTTTCGTGTTGAATCTGCTGGACCATGTTGTTGATCTCGTTGGTGGCCTTGCCGGTACGCTCGGCGAGCTTGCGCACCTCGTCGGCGACGACCGCGAAGCCACGGCCCGACTCGCCTGCTCGGGCCGCCTCGATCGCCGCGTTCAGCGCCAGCAGATTGGTCTGATCGGCCACCTCCTTGATCACCTGCACCACCGTAGAGATGCGCTTCGCACTTTCTTCGAGGGTACGCATCGCTTCGGATGTCTGGCGGACGGTGTCGGCGATGTGGTTGATGGCGCTGGTCGCCTGCTCGATCACGCCGCCGCCGCTGTCCGACAGTTCAGCCGCATGGCTTGCCGTTTTCAGCGCATCGCGGGCATTGTCTGCCACCTGACTGATGCTCACCGACATCTGTTCTACCACCGCCGCCATCGAGGCTGCCGAATCGCTGGCCGAGCGCGAGGCGGCCGCCACCTGCTGTGAAGACCCGGCCAGTGTCTGCGCAGCGTCCTCGGTGCTGATCACGGTACTGCCGATATTCTTCAATATCGTCCGCAGTCGCAACTGCATCTGCTGCTGGTGCGCCATCAGGCTCTGCGTGTCGCCGCTTTGCAGCGCGAGATCCTGACTCAGGTCGCCGTCGGCGATGCGTTGCACTAGTTGCCGGGCATATTCGGGCTCACCACCCAGCTGGCCGGTGATCCGCCGCGTGACCAGCAATGCGATACCGATTGCGATCGCCACTCCCGAGAACAGCAGCCCGATCAACAGTTTTTCCGCCAACTCGTGTGCCGCTTCGGCCGCTTGCTCGGCTTGTAATTTACGCTCCTGCTGAATCTTGATGAACTTCTCGCTTTCCGCGGCCAACTCGCGCTGTGCTTTGCGCGCCTCTCCCTGGATCAGATCGCGCATTGCATCGAGACTTCCTTCCTTGCCGAACGCAACCGCCTGCTCGTGGCTGCGCACGTAGCGCTCATTCAGCGTGCGCATGTTGGCCGCAATCTGCCGGGTTTCGGGGTTGCGCTGATACTTCTCGAGTTCTTCCGCCAACTGGGTGTTTTCCTTGCCGGCCTTGGTCGCACGCTCCAGTTGCTGGTCGCGTTCATCGGCGGTGACCAATGCCCCGAGTTCATAACGCCGCATGCCGTTAACTCGCTCGGCAATTTCACGCGACATTGACTCGTTGCGACTCGCCCTGACGATATTGTCGACCGCCTTGTCGATCAGGTTGAGCTGCCAGTAAGCGATGACCACCTGAACTGCCATGACCGTACAGACAGCGGCGAATCCACTGCAGAGAAGCGTCTTGATTTTCATTGTTGGAGCCTCTTGGAGATGAATGATGGAGTGTGACGGGAAGGGGTACATGGCTGTCGGGCAGGTATGCCATTGCCAGTGGCACGCACTTTGCTATACACTACAACGTATTGTCAACGCTAAGGTTTTCGCCTTCCCTGCGGGAGCGCTCCGGGGGCTGTACGGGCGAATCTGGAGCAGTTCTCCGGAGCATCACGCTGCCTTCCGCGCTGCTGCCGGAAGCTTGTCCGTAGGCGGGACTGTTAAGCGGTCAGCAAAAAGTGTTCCGCGTTTCGATGCACACTTTTCGAGGCTAGGAGCCTCTGAAGATCTGAGAATTTATCTGGGGGCGCTTAGAATGCGCTCACCCCGCAACCGGTGTCACCGTCCGTGGCGTCTGCCGACAATCCCCTTCTGAACTCCCTCTTACGGCGGGCCGGCCCGTCACTACGCTACCGACTCCCAGGCAACCTGGACTTGCCGGGACATGCGCTCGGCCGCCACCTCTTCAGGTCGGACGTGCCGCAGGTGCCGATCGGCCTGCAGAACCAGGGCAGCATGTTCGACCTGAACGATTTCCAGGCCGAGCAGGGCGAACTCCTGATCAACCGGCTTCCGGACCGACTGCGCACCTGGCGTGACTCCGGCTACCGGGGTGTCACCAGCCGCGTCACTCGCGATCGGCAACTGCGCGCTGGTCCGTCGGCCGTGCGATCAGCTCGCGCAGGATGCCGGCGACAGCCCAGACCATCAAGGCGATGCCGACGATGACGGAAAGCACTGCGCTTGGCGTGCTGGTCGGAAAATCGGGAATGAACAGCGTCTGACCCCGCGCAAGCCACATCGCGCCACTCGCGAGAACCAGCATGCCAGCAACGTCGAGCAGCGCGTAGAACAGCACCTTCGGCGTAACCCGCATGCGTGAGCGCGGGCGCATGTTCATGCTGCAACGAGCGCGGTCGGATCATCAGTCGCCTGGATGCCGGCAAGCACCTGCCGGCTGCCGAGTGATAGGCGAACCGGCTTCTGAGCGCTCATCTTCCGGAAATGTATCCGGATGTGGGCTTGCATATACTCGGCCAGGTGATCCAGGGGGATCGCGCTGTTGGCGTACGGCAGGGCAAAGCTGAGCAGCATCTTGCGGGTCATTGGGTTGGGCGCAACCGGGACTGGGGTAACAAGACATTCTACCAAAGGGGTTGAACATTCCGCGGCGATGTTTCTGGATCGTCAGCAGAGGTCACGCGCTGCCGCTGCGCAGCGCTTCCAGTGGTGCGCTCTGCAGCAATCTGGTGGCGGCAAACCAGCCGGCGGCGCTGACCAGCAAGGCGCCAGCGCAGATCGCTGCCGGCAACAGCCACAGATCCACCGCTACTTCGAAGCGAAACACCTGGCGCGCCAGAAACTGGCCGACAGCGATGGCTCCAAGCGCGGCAATCAGCCCGGAAAGTCCACCAATCGCGGCAAACTCGGCCAGCAAGGCCCGCCTGAGCTGTTCCCGACGCGCCCCGAGGGCGCGCATCACCGCCAGCTCGTAGCGCCGCTCTTCAGCCGCAGAAGCCAGCGCCGCGTAGAGCACGATGACCCCGGCAGCCAGCGTGAACAGAAATACGAATTGCACCGCCCGCGCTACCTGATCCATGATCGATTGCAACTGGCGCAGAATCGCGGCAACGTCGATGACCGTGAGGTTGGGAAATTCGCGAATCAGTCGATTGACGAATTCTGCCTTCTCCGGGGGAAGATATATACTGGTAATCCAGCTTGCCGGGTAGCCCTGCAGAACCGGCGGCGGCGTCAGGACAAAGAAATTGGCGCGCATGGTGTCCCAGTTGACCTTGCGCAATCCAATCACCGTCATGCTGACCTTTTCGCCGGCAACGACGAAATCGATGCGATCGCCTACGGACAGTCCGAGTGTTTTCGCCAGTCCATCCTCTACCGATGCTGCCGCTTCACCCTCCCGGCCGGCGACTTCGGCGGGAGAAAACCAGCGCCCGCCACTGAGTCGGTTGCCTTCCGGCAGATCGGCGCGCATCGACAGATTGAACTCACGGTCGATCAGGCGCTGCGCGCGATCGTCCGTGTAACTTTCGGCACTGACTTCGACGCCGTTGATGCGCGTCAATCGTCCGCGCACCATCGGTGCCAGCTCGGCCGCCAGGCCCTGCGCCCGCAGCAGCGCGTGTACCGGTTTGACCTGGTCGGGCTGGATATTGACGACAAAGCGGTTCGGCGCGTCGGGGGGAACGCTCCGCCGCCAGGCGTCGAGCAACTCGCTGCGCGTCACGGTCAGCAGCAACAGCGCCATCAGGCCGAGTGCCAGTGCGACGATCTGGACGACACTGGTGCCCGCTCGCCGCTCCAGGCTCGCCAGCCCGTAACGCCAGCCGATTCCGCCCGCGCCGGCGGATCGACCACTCCCACGCAGCGCGGCGGCCAGTCGGACAGCCAGGCGGGCAATCAGAGCAAAGACGATCAGCGCGGCGCTGAAGCCGCCAATCACATAGGCACCCAGCTCGACTTCGCCGGCCACCCAGAACATCAGGCCAGCCAGTGCCAGGAAGCCTAGCAGATAGCCGCCGAGCAGACCACTGCGCGGATTGCCCAGTTCGCGGCGCAGAACACGCAGCGTCGACACCTTCTTGAGTTGCAGCAAGGGCGGCACGGCAAAACCGAAGAGCAGCAGCAGGCCGACCGCCACCCCCTGCACGGCCGGCAGCAGGCCTGGCGGCGGCAGTGGCGTCGCCAGCAACTGTGCGAGCCAGGCATGCAAGGCGAAATGGGCGAGGTAGCCGAGCGCGCAGCCAATGCTCGCCGCGAATACGCCGAGCACGGCAAACTGGCCCAGGTACAGGCGCAACAGCAAGGATTGTGTCGCGCCGAGGCAGCGCATCACGGCGCAAGGGTCGAGATGGCGTTGACCGTAGCGTCGCGACGCCAGGGCCACCGCCACCGCTGCCAGCACCACCGTCAGCAGCGCCGAAAGACCGAGGAATTTCTGCGCCCGCTCGAGCGCGGTACGGATCTCCGGGCGGCCGTTCTGCGGGTCCTCGATACGCTGCCCACGCGTCAGGCGTGGCTTGAGGTCGCGCTGGAAACGTTTCACCAGCGACAGGTCGCCGGCCAGCAACAGACGGTAGCCGACGCGGCTACCGACCTGCAGCAGGGCAGTCGCCGGCAGATCGTCGAGGTTCATCAACAGGCGCGGCGCGACACTGAAGAAGTTGATGCCGCGATCCGGCTCCAGAGTCAGTATGGCATCGAGGCGCAAAGCACTTTGCCCGACGACGATCAGGTCGCCGACATGCGCGTCCAGCGCCGAGGCCAGACGCTCGTCGATCCAGATCGTTCCGGCAGACGGTACACCACGCGCCGGCGCATCCGGAACATTGAGCGCCCGTGCGATGCGAAGGATGCCGCGCAGCGGATAAGCGGCACCGACCGCCTTGATCTCGGCAAGCTGCGCACGCAGCCCGTCACTCTCGCCGCGTGTCACCATGCTCGGGAAGGTGCGTGTCTCGACCACCTGCAGGCCGCTTGCGCGTGCCTCTTCGACCAGGGCCCGCGGCCACGGATGATCGGCAGTCAGCAACAGATCGGCGCCGAGCAACTGGTGAGACTCGCGGTCGAGCGCCTGGCGCACGCGGTCAGCAAAAAATCCCACCGCCGTCAGGGCGGCCACGGCAACCGCCAGAGCCGCAGCCAGGAGGCGCAACTCCCCGCCGCGTACGTCGCGCCGGAACATTCGCCAGGAGAAGGACCACAGCTGCAGGACTCGCATGCATTGCCCGTTCGAGAATACTTAATGTGAAAGTCGCGCCAGCGACTCACGACTCTCCCCTCCCCACTTGCGGAGGAGGGGTCGGGGGAGAGGGAAAAGGTCATGACCGTTGGCTGACTTGACCTCGGCAGGATGTTCGGAGTACAACCTTTCCCCGATTTCTCGCTCTCCTCGTCCTGTTTCCGACTGTTATGGTAACGCCAAATGACAAGATCCAAGATGCTGTTGCTGGCCGTGATCGCGGCCAGCCTTGCTGGTACAGGATACTGGTATCAGAGCATTCGTCAGAGCACCGCCAGCACAGCCACCAGGACTGCGTCGCCGGTGCCGGTGACCGTGGCCAGGGCGACGCTCGGCGATATTCCCATTCTGCTGGAGGTGGTGGGTCGCGCTGAAGCGTACGAAAGCGTGACCTTGAAGGCACGGCTGGACGGGCAGGTTCTGGCGGCGGACTACAGCGCAGGGCAACATGTCCGACAGGGCGAGGTTCTGGTCCGGCTTGACCCTGGCGACTTCGAGTCGCGGTGGCTGCTGGCGCAGGCCAATCTCGCCCGGAGCGAAGCCCAGCTCGCCAAGGCCAGGGCCGACGTGCAGCGCTATCTGGCCCTGCAGGGACGCGGCTTCGTATCCGAGGAAAAGGTCAACGAACTGCGCACCGGCGAAACTGCAGCCGCCGCGACGGTGAAGGCTGACCAGGCCGCTCTGGAACTGGCCAGGCGCCAACTCGCCTACACCAGCATCCGTGCTCCATTTGCGGGCGTGGTCGGCGCGCGCCTGGTGTTTCCCGGCTCAGCGGTCAAGATGAATGAAACGGTGCTGGCTGTGGTCAATCGCATGCGGCCGCTCTACGTGACTTTTTCGATCCCCGAGAAGCATCTGCCGCGCGTGCGAGAGGCCATGGCACGCGGCGACATGCCCGCCAGCGTGACGATTCCCGGTGACCGGGAGCCGCGTTTCGCAGCAACGGTGAGGTTTCTCGACAACACCGTCGATGCCAGCACCGGCACCATCCAGATGAAGGCCCTGCTGGAAAATCGGGATGAACAACTGACTCCCGGACAATTTCTTCAGGTCAGCCTCTCTCTCGCCACCCTGAGCAACGCCGTGGTCGTTCCCACGGAAGCCGTGCAGCAGGGGCCGGACGGCAACTTCCTGTTTGTCGTCCGGCCGGACAACACCGTGGAACCCAGGAAGATCGAAGTGTCGGCCAGCTACCATGGCCTTTCGGCGATCGGCAAGGGCGTTGCCAGCGATGACATGGTTGTCATCGACGGCCAGCTCAGACTGGCCCCCGGATCGCTGGTGCAGGTGAAACCCGTACAGCCGGCAGTGACCAGCACCACCGCCCAAACTGCCGCCACGCCAGTGCCGGCCACGCAGCCGGGCGGCAGCGCCAAATGAATCTGCCTGAACTCTGCATTCGCCGCCCGGTCATGACCACGCTGCTGATGGCGGCGTTCCTCATTTTCGGCTTGATCGGCTATCGTGCTCTGCCGGTTGCCGAATTGCCGACAGTCGATTTTCCGACCATTGCCGTGACCGCCAATCTTCCCGGCGCCTCCCCGGAAACCATGGCAGCGGCAGTCGCCACGCCCCTGGAAGGGCAATTCTCGACCATCGCCGGGCTCGATTCGATGACTTCGACGAGTGCCCAGGGATCGACCTCGATCACCCTGCAGTTCTCGCTTGAACGCAATATCGATGCCGCCGCGCAGGATGTGCAATCGGCGATCTCCGCCGCCTTGCGCAAGTTGCCGCCGAACATGCCGGCGCCACCGTCGTTCCGCAAGGTCAACCCGGCCGACTCCCCGGTCTTCTACATCACCCTGCTGTCACCGACACTGCCGCTATCGCTGGTGAACGAATACGCGGAAACCCAGCTTGCGCAGCGTCTGTCGACGATCCCCGGTGTTGCCCAGGTACTGATATTCGGATCGCAGAAATTCGCCGTGCGCGTGCAGGCCAACCCCGACCAGCTCGCCAGCCGGGGAGTCGGCCTCGACGAACTGCAACAGGCGCTTGCCCAGAACAACGTCAACCAGCCGATCGGCCAGCTCGATGGCAGCCGCCAGACCTTTGCCATCAAGGATGGCGGACAGCTTTCCAGCGCCGCGGCCTACCGCCCACTGATCGTTGCCTGGCGAAATGGCGCGCCGGTGCGGCTCGAGGAAGTCGCTACTCCAATCGACAGCGTCGAGAACAACAAGATTGCCAGCTGGAACGTCGACAAGCGTGCCATCGTCCTGGCGATTCAGCGCCAGCCAGGCGCCAATACCATCGAGACGGTCGATGCCATCAAGCGTATCTTGCCATCGTTCCAGTCCAAGCTGCCGGCGGCGATCGAGATGAGAGTGCTTTTCGACCGCAGCGTCTCGATCCGTGACGCGATCGACGACGTCCAGTTCACCCTGATCCTGGCTGGCTTCCTGGTGATCCTGGTGATCCTGCTGTTCCTGAGAAACCTCTCGGCGACGCTGATTCCGGCGCTGGCGCTGCCGATTTCGGTGGTCGGGACCTTCGGGGCGATGGCGGTCCTCGGTTACAGCCTCGACAATCTCTCGCTGCTGGCGCTGACTCTGAGTGTCGGCTTCGTCGTCGATGATGCGATCGTGATGCTGGAGAATATCGTCCGCCACGTCGAACAAGGCGAAACACCGTTCGAGGCGGCGATCCAGGGTGCCCGCGAGATCGGCTTCACGATCCTTTCGATGACCCTCTCGCTGATTGCCGTGTTCATTCCGGTACTCTTCATGAGCGGCATCGTCGGTCGCCTGCTGCACGAATTCGCAGTCACCATCTGCGTCGCCATCCTGGTCTCCGGTTTCGTGTCGCTGACCCTGACCCCGATGCTCTGCAGCCGCTACATCCAACACGCCGAGCCTGATACGCATGGCCGTCTGTTCCAGATCTTCGAGCGTTTTTTTGTTGCCCTGCTCGCGGGCTACGAGCGGACCCTCAAGCTGGCGATGGCGCACCCACGCAGCGTGCTGGCGGTTTTCTTTGCCACCCTGCTGCTTACCGGCCATTTGTTCACCGTGGTGTCCAAGGACTTCCTGCCGAGCGGTGACTCGGGTCAGATCGTTGCCTTTACTGAAGGTGCCCAGGACGTGTCCTTCGCTTCTATGGTGAAACATCAACGCGCGCTCGCCGAAATCGTCGCGCAGGAACCCGACATCCGCTCGTTCATGTCCGCCGTGGGTGCCGGCGGCATTCGCCCGACGGCCAATACCGGCACCATTTTCATGATCCTCAAACCCCGATCGGAACGTCGCTCATCGCCAGACCAGATCATTCAGCGCCTGCGCCCCAAACTCGCCGAAGTGCCGGGAATCAAGGCGTACATGCAGAATCCGCCAGTCATCCGCATCGGCGGCCAGCTCACCGCCGCGCAGTATCAGTACACCCTGCAGGACACCGACCTCGGCGAGCTATACCAATGGACCGCCACCTTGACCGAACGTCTCCGCCAGTTGCCCGGATTCGTCGATGTCACCAACAACCTCAACCATCTCAGCCCGGTGCTGGCGCTGGACATCGACCGCGACAAGCTGGCGACGCTCGGTCTCAGTTATGGGCAGGTGGAAGATGCCTTGCAGAGCGCATTCAGCGCACGACAAGTGTCTACGATCTACGGCGCGACCAATCAGTACCAGGTGATACTCGAAGTCGCCCCAGAATACCAGGCCGATCCGGCAGCACTGTCACGCCTCTACGTGCGCAGCAGCAACGGCAAACTCATCCCGCTGGACACTGTGGCGCGCTTCAGTCGCAAGACGCAGGCGCTGACCGTCAACCATCAGGGGCAGTTACCGTCGGTCACTTTGTCGTTCAACCTGTTGCCAGGGGTATCGCTGGGCGAAGCGGTAGACCGGATCAAGGGGCTAGAACAGCAACTGCGCATCCCGGTCTCGCTAAACACCAGCCTGCAAGGCACCGCACAGGCCTTCCAGTCCTCACAGCAGGGACTCGGCATCCTGCTGCTGGTGGCGATTCTGGTGGTGTACCTGGTGCTCGGCATCCTCTACGAGAGTTTCATTCACCCCCTGACGATTCTTTCGGGGCTGCCCTCGGCGGGCCTGGGCGCGCTGTTGACACTGCTGCTGTTTGGCGTCGATCTCAGTCTCTACGCCTTCGTCGGCGTCATCATGCTGATCGGCATCGTCAAGAAGAACGCCATCATGATGATCGACTTTGCGCTGGCGCAGCAACGGCAAGCGGGAATGGCCGCGCGCGACGCAATCTTCGAAGCCTGCCTGATCCGCTTCCGGCCAATCATGATGACCACCATGGCGGCGCTGGTCGGAACACTGCCGATCGCTCTCGGTCTCGGTGCCGGCGCCGAGGTCCGGCGACCTCTCGGTCTGGCGGTGGTCGGCGGCCTGCTGCTCTCACAGTTCCTGACGCTCTATCTGACGCCGGTGATCTACCTTTATCTCGATCGATTTTCGCGAGAGGATGCGCATGCGCAAACCGCTGCCTGATACCGGATGATGCGAGCAAGATTTCCCCTGCGCTGGACAACTGAAAGCCAGGTTCCGGCACTTGAGGTCAATTCCTGTTCGTGAGTCGCTGACACCGATCTCCGGTTCAGGCACCTACTCTTCGAGCAGGCTGCGGAGCATCCAGGCGGTCTTTTCATGCACTTCCAGACGCTGGGTGAGCAGATCGGCGGTGGGCTGGTCGTTCGCGGCATTCACCACCGGGAACAACTCGCGTGCGGTTCGGGCCGTGGCTTCCTGGGCGTCAACCAGGTGCCGAATCATCTCCGTTGCCTTGGGCGTCCCTTCCACCTCCCTGATCGAGCTCATCCTGCTGAACTCCTTGTAGGTGCCGGGAGCGGGATGGCCGAGTGCGCGAATCCTCTCGGCAATGACGTCGAGTGCGTTCCACTGTTCCGTGTACTGGCCCATGAACATCAGGTGCAAGGTATTGAACATGGGTCCCGTAACGTTCCAGTGGAAGTTGTGAGTCATCAGGTAGAGCGTGTAACTGTCGGCCAGCAGGGCGGACAAGCCCTGGGCAATCTTTGCACGCTCACTGGCACTTATGCCGATATTGATCAAAGGGGCTTGGGTTTTCTTGGCGTTCATCGTCGTTTCTCCTGGGTTGAAGGCGTTGAGGGGAACAAGTTCGACCTCTTTCCGTGCGGATGCTCTTCCTGCTCGATGCCCGTGGGCAGAGTCGTCCTATGTTTTTCGGGAAGCCGAGGCGGGTTGCTCGGGAACCTGACGAACACATTCTATGCAGAACTTCTCGATTGATCAAATTGATTATAAGTATTAATCCAATAGCTAATTGTTATTTATGATGATCGCAGCATGCTCGTCAGCCTCGCCGCCCGACGGCAAGCTTTCATGATATGACGGGCCGTCAACGGACCACAACCAAACAGTATCTTCAGCATGAGCACATGTTCCGCAAGTGACGCCAGTGTTGCCTATGAGTGCCTGCAGGATGCACGTGGCGGTACCAGATTTCACAATCTATCGTCTCCAACTCTTCAGCCGCGAACCAGAGAGCCGTACTTTCGCGACGATCGGTACCTTAAGGGCACGCGTTTCGTGCTACCACAGGCGCTGAGCGACAGTTCCGTTCGCGTCGAAGCAACTGTGACGAGCCAATGCCCGGAGGGGACTTCGTCGGCGCAAACGCCGAGCCGTGGGCATCGTTTCCTGATCGACGACCGCTCTGCTTGTACGCTCAGCGCTCTGGCCCTTAACCCGAGGGGATGAATGATTTGCTGGGCACCGACGACGGGTGCTGACCGCTAAGAAGTCTTTGGCTACGATCCAGCCGGCGGCACATTGCTATTCAAGATGGAAACAGGTGGACCCATCACCGTGACACCCGTACCCACAGGGCAAATGCATGAATCCTATACAAGAACCAGAAGACCACACAGAACCGCGCAAACGACAATCACGAGCAATTCCGCCTGTCTCGGATAGCGCACTCCAACCCACACATTGACAGCCGAACCGAATCTCTGCCTTGAATGAAATTAAATAAAAACAGAGATATACACAATTCATCAGGTTGTGAACAGCACCCTTCGCAATTGGTTGAGTGCGGGCAAACCTCCATTCGCGAGAGGCAACGACTTTGGCATTCATGCAATTGCGCTGAGGGCCACTGCTTGTACCCCACTCCCCGCGGGTCTATGATTGACGATTATTTTGCCCAATACAAAACGAATAGACGAGCGTAAGGGGATTCTCATGAACTGGTTCGACAACATGAGCCTGCGTGCCAAGCTCATCCTGAATTTCCTCGTCAGCGGTGGCGTTCTCGTCGCTGCGATCATCTTTTGCATCATCCAGGTCAAGGCGGTCGGCCGCGATACCGAGGAGATTGCGAGGAACTGGCTACCCTCCGTTCAGGCCGCAGCTGAAATCAGCCAGTTGCGGCTACGCTACCGCGTACGCAGCTTGGAATACCTGCTATCGAGCTCCGACGCCGAGCGAGAGAAGATCGAGAAATCCCTGGGCGATCTGGACGGAAAACTGGCGGAGGCATTGAAGAAATACGAGCCGCTGACGAGCAGCGACGAAGAGCGCAAGGTATTGCAGCTGGCCGTCAAGGCAGCTGCAGATTACAAGGCGAACGTACTGGAGGCCATCTCTCTGGCCAAGGCGGGAAAGCATGACGAAGCCCAGCAACTGCGCAAAACAACTTGGGTGAAGGCCGCCGACCACATGCGAGACCAGACAGACCTGCTACAGAAGATCAATCGCGAAGGATCGGACAAATCGGCCGCCATGGCAGCCAGTGACGTTAAAGCAGCAACGAGTGGCGGCATGGCCGCTCTTGTCTCCGGCATTGTCCTTGCCTTGATCTGCACTTTCCTGATCACTGCCCGCATGTCGGCGCGCCTCGCCACGACCGTGGATGCCGCTCGCCAGATCGCCAAGGGTGACCTGACCGCACAGCTGCCCTCTGGCAGCGAGGATGAAATCGGAAAGCTGATCCGCGCCATGGCCGAAATGCAGGCAGCGCTGCGTACCGCCATGCGAGAAACGACCGACAGCGCGCGCAATATCCTAGAATCCTCGAAACAGCTCAACGAAGCCGTCAGCCAGATGGACACCTCAGCCTCGATCCAGAGCTCCACCGCATCGGCGATCGCTGCCAATGTCAAGGAGCTGACCGTTTCGATCAACATCGTTGCTGACAACACCGGCGAAGCGGCGCGTGTTGCGCAGGATTCCGATGCCCAGGCTAGAGAAGGCCATGCGGCGATCGAACAACTGGTTCAGCAGATCGGCGAGGTTGCCAACGTCGTACGCACGGCAACCGACCAGATCGCGAAGTTGAAGAACGACAGCGAAAAAATCTCGGACATCGTCTCGGTGATCAAGGATATTGCCGACCAGACCAATCTGCTCGCACTCAATGCCGCGATCGAGGCCGCCCGTGCCGGTGAAGCCGGGCGCGGTTTTGCCGTCGTCGCCGACGAAGTGCGCAAGCTCTCTGAGCGGACCGCGCATTCTACGGGAGAAATCTCGCAGATGGTCGGTGCCATCCAACGTTCGACAGGTGAAGTCGTGACCGGCGTCGGGCGTGGCGTCGAACTGGTCGACAGCAGCGTCTCCTTCGCCGGCCAGGCAGGCGATGCGATCGCCCGCTTGCGTGAGATGGCTCAGCGTGTCGCCAAACTGGTCGGCGACGTCGACGGAGCCCTGCGCGAGCAGTCGGCTGCCTCAACCGAAGCGGCGAAGAAGATCGAGGACATCGCGACGCAGGCCGAGGAAGCCAGCGCCATCGCCCATGATACCTCACGTGCAGCCGAATCGATGGCGAGCACCGCGCACGGCATGGAAGCAATGGTTTCCCGCTTCCGCGTTTAAGCGCAGACGGACGATTCATAGAACACCCATGCTTCCAATTCTGAACCGGGGAGTTGCGCACAAACAATGGCTTGGCTGTATTATTGTAGAGTCGAGATGTGGCGTGATGGCCTTAGGTTCCGCTTGTCACCCTCCCGCGACGGTCTGAACAAGACACCCGCTCCAGCCCCTGGCGGCAAACCGGGCAGAGGTAAGCGAGGTGGCCAGCAGGGACTCCGGCCCAGAACCCGCTCAACCAGCTTCAGCGGCAAGCCGACCAGGTGCTGGAATTCCCGCGCAATCCTGCTTTGCCCTTGACGAACAACCTGGCGAAGCGCACTGTGCGCATGTCGATGGTCATCGGACGGATCTTCCCCCCGTTCGCTCTAATAAGGTGATCTCCGCAAATCCTTATACCAAGCAAGCCGGTCGGATCAAGATGTCCCACTTGGGTAGAAGCGGGTTTCGTTCCAGTCTGGATTCGACAGCTTGCATGGCGTCTTTGCCGAGGGAAACTCC
>WBZL01000159.1_pt2 | contig 61493 bp, 66 predicted proteins | sample 5204291 | NCBI WGS metagenome assembly WBZL01 (sample SAMN12344345, study PRJNA552823) | activated sludge metagenome | biome: Activated sludge suspended growth; feature: Nitrification reactor; material: Wastewater; isolation source: activated sludge from nitrification reactor of wastewater... | reverse complement strand
CATGATAGACGATGCGGTTCGCGGCCTTTGACTTGATGCCATCGCCGCGCGAATCCTCCACCGCGAAACCACGCAGGACGACGTCGTCTGCCGTGACCAGCAAGCCTTCGCCTGCCCCCTTCTGCCCCTTGAAACTCAGGATTGTTGCGCCAGGGCCAGCGCCTTTCACCGTGACGCGATCGACATCAAGCGAGAGTCCGTCAGTCAGGTCGAACCGCCCAGCACCCAGTTCCACGACGTCTCCGGGCTTGGCATCGATCAGGGCCGCCTGCAGCCGCGATTGCGCATCCGCACCCGGCTCGACCCTGATCGTCCCTGCAAGACCCGGTTCAGCCAGAACCAAAAGGCTGGCGGCGATGAGAAAAGGGATTGGCTTCATGCGCCAATCATTGCACTTACACGGGTGTAAGCCAAGAGAGGATTGCCATGTTGCGTACGATTCCTGCTGCCGTGATGATCAGCTTTGCCGCCATATCGCCCGCGTGGGCGGCAGCGTCTGTTTCCGGAACCTGGTTGACGACCGAGAAGGACAGCGTCGTCGAGATCGGGCCCTGCGGCAACGCGCTGTGCGGCCGGGTTGCCCGCATCCTCAAGCCCGGGCCCAATGGCCCGCCGCGTGACAGCAACAACCCGGATGCAAGGCTGCGCGGCCGCGCGATTCTTGGTCTGCCGATCCTGACTGGCTTTCGCGATACAGGCCAAAGCTGGGAAGGTACGGCCTATGATCCGCGTGCCGGAAAATCCTACCGATCCTACCTCACCCTCAAGCCGGATGGCACGCTTGAGGTAAAGGGCTGTGTTGGACCGTTCTGCCGCAAAAAGATCTGGACGCCCGCCCGCTGACTTACTGCGGGCGCACTTCGAGCCGGAAGGATTTTTCCGGGACCAGCCATTTTCTCGCCGCCTGCTGAAGCTCGACCGGCGTGATTTTCAGATAGTCAGTGATGAGAGTCTGAAGGGCGGTAATCTTCCTGGGGTCACGCGTGGCCCCGGTTAGCTGGCCAAGCCAGAATGAATTGCCGCTCGAAGCGCGGTTGATCACCTCATGAAGCGGATTGATCACACGGGCCAGTTCGTCAGCGGATACCGGATGTGCGGCGAGATCGGCAGCAATTCCGCTGGAAATTGCAAAAAAGCGTTCAAGGCCTTCGGGCTTCAGCTGCGATGTCACAATGAAGCTGCCGCCGCTTTCGAGGCCGGTAGGCCAACTCGAATCAACGCTCGGGCTGTAACTCGCCCCTTCCTCTTCGCGGAGCTGCGTGAACATCCGGTCATTGAAGATCTGCGCCAGCAGCTCAAGCTTCCGGGCTTCGTAGATGCTTCCCAGTCCCCCACCCAAAGGCCAGGCAAGGACACCGGCTGCTTGTTCGCGGGGGCCCTTGTGTGTGCGGACGATGGGGACAGGCGTGGGAAGGACACTTGACGGAGAGGCTTGTCCGGCAGGAACCTGTCTTGCGGCCCGCTTTTTCAGCGCCCCAAAGCTTGCCGCTGTGGCCGCAACCGCATCGTCGGCAGAAACGTCCCCAAAAATCATGACCTCAATTGGCCCCGTCTTCAGTAAGGGTTCCCAGAATGCCCGGAACGCTTCAGGAGTCAGGGCTTCCACGCTTGCGCGCGTGGGCGTGGTCCAGCGCGAATCACTTCCGCGCAGCAGACCGCCCAGATCGCGTCCAAGCACTGATCCCGGAGACGATTCCAGCGTATCATACCCCGTCAGGAACGAGTTCCGCGCACGCAACACCGGCGCGGGGTCCCAGCGCGGCAACGTGATGGCTGCGGCCATCAATCGCAGCTGGTCCGCAAGATCAGAAGCACGTGTCTGAGCCCGGAACTGGAAGGCATCGTCTGCGATATCGAAGCCCATGTTGATCTTTCGCCCGCTGGTCAGACGATCGAGCGCATTCTGGTCGAACGGACCAATGCCACTGGCCACAAGCGCAGCTGGTCCAGCCCAGGCTGGCGTCTCGCGATTGGAGGGCAGGGCCTTCATTCCGTCACCAAAGCGGATATTCACATAGACCTTGCCCTGTTCCGACGGGTTGGGGGATACGAGCAGTTTCACGCCATTGGCGAAATTCACCTGCTCAACATCGATCTGCGGGACTGCGAGGGCAGTCCGCTTCTTGATCTTGCCGGGTTTGCCAAGGCTTGGCAGCTGGTCAAAACTGACCGGCGCCCCCGAGCCTGACGATGCAACAGCCTCCACGGGCGCAGTGATGGCTTCGGCAAGTTCGACCTCGGAATTTTCGAGCGGAACCGGGCTTGTCAGCAATGCCCGCGGCCCGATCCCTGTGAACAGCTTGCGAGTCGAGTCGAGAATCTTTTCGGGTGAAATACCGTCCTTGATGCCGCTGAAGACATCAAGCGCCACCTGCGCGGTGGCCACGGTCTCGCGGATGTTGACGGCTTCGATCAGATCGTCCGCCTGCTTGGCTGCGGCCTCGGTGCGCTGGGTTTCAACGCCGACCTGAAGTGACGCGAAAAACTCATTCGCTTCACGGTCGATGTCTGCCTGCGAGCTCGGGCTCGTCAAGGCATCCGCAATGACGGCGCGGACATCGCGCAACGCAGCCTTCCAGTCGTTTCCAAGCGGAGCGATCTGCACAAATGTGCCATCAACCGAGCGGGCGATATCGTCCTGGTCAACCTGCGCCTGCAGAAAGCTTCCTCCTGCCCGGGCCCGCTCTTCCAAACGGCGATTGATGAGGCGAAGCGCAACAAGATCAACAAGGCGCCCCTGATTGTAGACGATGGTATCGTTCTTCTGGAACCATGGACGCAGCCAGGCCATGCTCAGGACAAGCGGCGCACCCGGTTCGGTGATCGATTTGGCAATCGGCTTTCCTGCAACCGGGCGGCCGAAATCAGGATCAGGAAGCGAAGGACCGACGCCTTTCCAGTCTGAAAAATACTTGGTGACCAGGTCTGCAAAAACCAGTGGATCGCCGTCTCCGGAAATGACCACGACAGCGCGCTCTGGGCGGTACCAGCGGTCATGAAAGGCCCGGATCGCCTGGGGCGTCGCAGCATTGAGTGTTTCGGCAGTTCCGATTGGCTGGCGATTGGCCAGCAGCTGGCCGGCAAAGAAATGGGCTGTGGTCGCCTCGCCAATGCGCATGCCTGCGCCAAGCCGTTCGCGTGCTTCGGCAAGCACGGTGCGCCGCTCTGTATCCACGCCTTTCTGGGATATTTCGGGCGCCATCATCATGCCGGCGAGAATCTTCATGCTCTCTTCCAGCCCGGCCCGTGTGGCGCCTGGCAAATCCAGCTTGTAGACGGTCTGGGTCAAGCTCGTGTTTGCGTTGGTATCACTGCCAAAGGTTGCGCCAAGCCGCTGCCATGTCTTGATCGCTTCGCCATCGGCAATATAGCGCGAGCCACGGAAGCTGAGGTGCTCCATGAAATGGGCAAACCCCCGCTCATTTTCGCGCTCCATCAGGGAACCGGCTTCAATGTCGACGCGAATGGATACCTGCCGCGGCGGGACCCCGCTCCGACGCACTGCATAGCGGACGCCGTTTGGCAATGTCCCGAAGATCCAGTTCGGGTCGGGCGGGATGTCACTTCCCTTGTAGAGCCATGGAACCGAACGTTCAGGGGCCGGGGCAGCGACCGGGGCCGTCCGTTTCGGCACAGGCTTCGACACATGCCGTGCGCTCCAGGACGGGGCAGCAAGACCGAAGGCGGCAAGAAGGGCAAGGGTGAGGCGCAGAAGGCGCATGGACTCGAATAACATCAGATCCTGTTTACCCGTTTCGGGACGCAAATCCAGAAGATCACGCGGCCCGTGCCTCAATTGCCTTTTGACGCCGCCGTTGCACGGATGATCCAATGCCCATGGCTTCACGATATTTCGCAACCGTGCGGCGTGCAATGTCAAAGCCCTTTGCGTTGAGCATCTCGACCAGGGTGTCGTCAGACAGGACGGCCTTGGGGTCTTCGGCAAGGATCAGGGTACGAATGGCGCTCTTTACCGCTTCTGCGGAAACCGCCTCGCCGCCGTCTGCCGCCGCGATCCCGCTTGTGAAGAAATATTTGAGTTCGAACATGCCGCGCGCACAGGACAGATATTTGTTCGACGTGACACGGCTTATCGTGGATTCATGCATCCCAACGGCTTCGGCAACAGCCCGCAGAGTCAATGGCCGCAACTGCGACACCCCTTCATTGAAGAAGGCTTCCTGCTGCTTGACGATTTCGCTGGCTACCTTGACGATCGTCCTCTGCCGCTGGTCAAGAGCACGCACGAGCCAGTTTGCGCTTTGCAGGCATTCGCTCAACCAGGCCTTCGACGCCTTGTCCTGCGCTCCGCTCGCAATTTCGGTGTAGTAACTCCGGTTGATCAGCAGCCGGGGCAGCGTCGCGCTGTTGATCTCGACAGCCCAGCCAGCGCCCTTGCGAAAGACGAAGATGTCCGGAACGACCGTTTCGACTGGACTGGCCCCAAACTTCAGCCCGGGCTTCGGGTCATAATTGCGCAGCTCCCTGATCATGTCTGCCATGTCTTCCGCATCGACGCCGCACATCCGCTGAAGCTGGGCCAGACGACCTTCTGCAAGGAGATCCAGATTATCGAGAAGCCGTGCCATCGCGGGATCATAGCGGTCCGCCTCGCGCGCCTGCAGCGCAAGGCATTCGCCCAGCGAGCGCGCCCCCACCCCCGTTGGATCGAATGTCTGGATGACCCGAAGAACCTCTTCGACATGGAACAGGGCAACGCCAAGCCGACCAGCCAGATCGAGCAGGGACATCGACAGGTACCCCGCCTCATCCACCTGATCGATCAGATGGCTTGCAATCATCAGATCCTGCGGGCCAAATGCCAGTCCCGCCTGTTCGAGCAAGTGATCGCGCAGCGATGGCGCGCTTGCTGCCATGGCGTCAAAATCCGGCCCGTCTTCAAAGCCGCCTTCGGTGCCCCCCGAGAGGCCAAGCTGCCCATCCTTGCCAGGGCCACCATCTGCTGAACTGTCGTGGTGAAAGGTCTCGGCAGTCAGGTCCACGTCAAGGCTGGCATCGGCGTCGCCTGGCGCCGTATCAAGAAGTGGGTCGTCCTGGGAACTGCGATCCTCCGACAGCAATTCAGGTTCTGGCGGGGCCAATTCATCCCGTTCCGCATCAAGCAGCGGGTTCTTCTCGACCTCTTCAGCAATAAACGCCTCGACTTCGAGGTTTGAGAGAGCAAGCAGGCGGATCGCCTGTTGCAGTTGTGGCGTCATGACCAGCGACTGGCTTTGCCTCAGGTCAAGGCGGGGTCCCAACGCCATGGCTACAGACTGAAGCCCTCACCCAGATAGAGCCGGCGGACGTTTTCATCCGCGACAAGTTCCTGCGGGCTTCCTGCAAACAGGACACGTCCATCGTAGATGATGCACGCCCGATCCACGATGTCGAGCGTTTCACGGACGTTGTGATCGGTAATCAGAACGCCAATCTGGCGCTGCTTCAGGTCCTTCACCAGATCACGGATGTCGGCGATGGAAATCGGATCGATTCCGGCAAACGGTTCGTCGAGCAGCATGATCGAAGGCGTTGCGGCAAGTGCCCGGGCGATCTCGCAGCGACGCCGCTCACCGCCGGAAAGCGCCATGGCCGCAGCAGATCTGAGTTTCGTGAGGCCAAATTCGTCAAGCAGGAATTCCAGCCGCTCTGCCCTCTGGGCCTTGTCCGGCTCCGCCAGTTCAAGAACCGAACTGATATTCTGTTCAACCGTCAGGCCGCGAAAGATGGACGTCTCCTGAGGAAGATACCCAAGGCCGAGAATCGCACGGCGATACATCGGCAGGCCTGTAATGTCCGCACCGTCCAGCATGATGCGGCCCGAGTCCGGCTTGACCAGCCCCATGATCGAATAGAAACAGGTCGTCTTGCCCGCGCCATTCGGGCCGAGCAGCCCAACGACTTCGCCGCGCCCGACAGACAGGGAGACATCAGAAAGGACGGTGCGCTTGTCATATGATTTGGCAATCGAGACGACCGACAATCCATTCGTTGTTACGACCGGATCAGCCACTCGGGCCTCAAGCGTGGAAACATCGTTCATCGGCACTCCTGCAAGCCTGCTGGCATGGCAATGGTTTATCAAAGGCTAATTTTTCGAAATTGGCAAGATTATTGCATGGTACAAGGCAACCTGAATGCCATTGCGGCGGCTATTGCGCCTTCTTCACCGTGAAGCGGCCAGAAACCCGGCCCCCGGCTGCCCCTTGTGTTCCGGGTGCGCCGACCGAGCTTCCATCCACGACTGCTCGGCCGGTGTTGAGGTCGATCACCAGACGACCGCCGCTGACCCGGTTGCCTCCCTGGGTCAGCGTGACACCGCCGACCATTGTGATCAGCCGACGGGGCAGGTCATAGATGGCCGTACTGCCCTGGGCCGTCTGGTCGCCCTTGTGGATCGTCACCCCGCCGGTTGCATCCAGCCGCTCGATCTGGACACCGTCAGTTGCACCATTGGCATAGGCCACGGTGAGGCGCGCCGCTGCAAGCGAGAGCTCCGCCTGATTGACACGCACATTGCCCACGAAAATTGCACGATCGGCGCGGTCCTGGACTTCGATGCGGTCAGCTTCCACGTCCACCGGTGCGTTGGTGTTATGGCCCCTCAGCGCCTGTCCCGTCGCGGGTCCAGCAAGCATGGGCAGGGCAAGGGAAAGGAGGAAGGCTTTGCGCATGGCGGCTATCTGGCGCGGCCCTGCACGATATGCAAGTGCGCGCGCCCTTCCAATGTGACCGAATGTTCGCCCAGGTCGGCCTCGATACGGTCTGCGCGAAAACTTCCGAGCGGCATCTGGCCATCAACGGGGCCTCCGCTTGCAAGCCTGCGCGTCTTGAGGCCAACCGCGACGTCGCGGGTCTGCAGGCGATAGCCGCCCGACGAAGTGAACACGACAGGGCCAACCACCGAAACAATTTCCCGGTCCATGTCATAGCGTCCCGCGTCTGCATGGAGCGAAGCCGGACCATCCTTGAGCAGGATCGTGGCGGTCAGGTCGTTCAGCCGCACGACCGGGTCGCGCGACGTGGCCTGCACGGCCGAACCGGCCGTGAGCTGGAAAGGCTGTCCCTTTCCGTCTTCCCCGCGATAAATGGCTGTCGTCACTCGCATGCGCTCCTTGGCGATCGCCACTGTGTCCTTGGCCAGCACGAAACTGACGTCCCCGCGCATGGCCAGTGGAGCAAAGACAAATCCTGCGGCCAGTACGCCAATGATCGAGGGCAAGGCAACGCGCGCGCGCGCGATCAGCCGGTCATGCCGCCCCCCTGGTGCTGCCCATCGCTGAAGCGCGGTGCGTTGGGACAGGGCCGTTTCATGCATGAGCGAAAATATCGATTTCGGGCCAGCCCCGGAGATCAAGCAGCGCACGTGCGGGAAGAAAATCGAAGCATGATTGTGCAAGGTCCATGCGTCCCTCCCGGACCAGCCGGGCATCGAGTTGCGCCTTCATGCGGTGAAGATACCGCACATCGGAGGCAGCATATTCGCGCTGCGCGTCCGAAATGACCGGCGCCCCCCAATCCGAGGACTGCTGCTGCTTGGACAGCTCCACGCCCAGCAGTTCGCGGACGAGGTCCTTGAGGCCGTGCCGGTCGGTATAGGTCCGCACAAGCCGCGATGCGATCTTGGTGCAATAGACCGGCGCCGCCATGACACCCAGATAGGCATGGATCGATGCAAGATCGAAACGGGCAAAATGATAGAGCTTGAGCCGGTCGGGATCAGCAAGAAGCGCCCTGAGGTTTGGCGCTGCATAATCGCTGCCGGGGCCAAACCGGACAAGATGTTCGTCCCCCTGGCCGTCGGAAATCTGCACGAGGCACAAGCGATCCCTGCCGGGCTGAAGGCCCATTGTTTCCGTATCAACTGCGACAGGCCCGGCCGCAAGGGCACCAGCTGGCAGGTCTTCCTCGTGAAAATGGATCGTCATTGGGCCAGTTCTTTCTGCAGCGCCGCTTTCCTCTTCCGGGCATCGCGCGCCTTGATGTTGAGCAACTCGACAAGGACCGAAAAGCCCATCGCCGTGTAGACATAGCCCTTGGGAACATGAACGCCAAATCCGTCCGCAATAAGGACGGCACCGATCATCATCAGGAACGCCAGTGCCAGCATGACCACCGTCGGATTCTTGCCAATGAAGCTGGCCAACGGATCCGACGCCAGCAGCATGATGCCAACGGTGATGACGATTGCGATGGCCATCACGGGAATCTGGTTGGTCATGCCAATGGCCGTCAGGATCGAATCAATCGAAAAGACCAGATTGAGGACTGCGATCTGCGCAATGGTCGCGCCGAATCCGACGACGCCATGTCCCTTCTTGTCCAGCATTTCTCCGCTGGGCTCCGGGTCCATGGCATGATGGATTTCCTTGGTTGCCTTCCAGAGGAGGAACAGACCACCGGCGATGAGGATCAGGTCGCGCCCGCTAAGGGCGGTCTCGAACGTGGGCTCGCCATGTTCGCCAGGCGGCCCCGTGAGGCCGAAATCCACGAGTGGAGCCGTGAGGCTGACAATCCAGGCAATGGCACCCAGTAGGGCGAGCCGCATGGCAAGGGCCAGCCCGAGGCCGATCCGCCGCGCGCGCTGCTGCTGCTCTGGCGGCAGCTTGCCAGAAAGAATGGCTACAAAGACCAGATTGTCGACGCCCAGGACAACCTCGAGGACGATGAGCGTAACGAGTGCCAACCAGATGCCCGGATCGGCAAAAAGGCCAATGATGTCTGTCATGCGCGCAGCATTGCCATAGACTTGGCAATTCCCGCAAGTCGGCTAAGATCAACCATCCTTTTGGGAGGCAGCCCCATGAATGATCCTTTGCAAAGGCCTGACGCCACGCCGGGCTCGACCGGTTTCGAGTTCAATCGTCCCACAATCATCGCGCTTCTGTATCTTGCCAGTTGTATCACGGGAGTATCTGCCCTGATCGGAGTTGTGCTCTGCTATGTCTGGAAAAGCGAACCGCACCAGGCCTGGGAAGCAACCCACTATACCTATCTGATCCGTACCTTCTGGATTGGCGTCGCCGGTTCCGTGTTGGGAATCCTCACATTGCTTGTCGGTATTGGTTTCCTGATACTGTTTGGCATCGGGATCTGGGCCCTTGTTCGCGCTGCCATGAGCCTTGCCAATGCCCAGAAGCGTGCACCCATGAAGGACCCGGAGACGCTCTTCATCTAGCATTCCCCTGCGTCGCCGGACGGTGTGTCGGGCGGTCTGAATCAAATTGCTCGCCCAAGACCAATTTTTAGGCTATTGCGAATCAAAGGTGCGTAATGGTTCTGCGCCGAATACCATGAGCACCATCGCCCGGTGCTTTGGTTCTTTGGACCTAGGGGCGATGAATTCGGGAAAGTCATACAGGGCATGAGTTTTGATAAAGGGCGTCGCGGTGATCGCGGCGGACGCGGCAGGGACAAGCGCGAGAGCTTCGGCGACGAGAATTTTGGTGGCTATGCTGGCGGCAATGACCGTTTTGGCGGCGGCGACCGTTTTGGTGGCGGCGGAGATCGGTTTGGTGGTGGCGGATTTCGTGGCGGCGGGGCCCCACGGACGTCAATGCCGGCACAGGTCGTGGGCGAAGGCTCAGGCGTCGTAAAATTCTTCAATGGCCAGAAGGGGTTCGGCTTCATCGTGCGCGATGATGGCGGCGAGGATGTCTTCGTGCACATTTCGGCCGTGGAACAGGCGGGCCTTGCAGGCCTGGCCGAAGGTCAGCCCTTGAGTTTCACGCTCGTTGATCGCGGCGGGAAGATTTCTGCGACCGAACTGAAGATCGATGGCGAGCCAATGCCCGTTGAAGATCGGCCGCGCGAACCGCGCGCAGATCGCGGCGGATTTGGCGGAGGCCGCGGGCCGCAGCGTCAACTCACCGGCGAAAAGGCCACGGGAACGGTCAAGTTCTTCAATGCGATGAAGGGCTTTGGCTTTGTCCAGCGCGATGACGGCCAGCCGGACGCGTTTGTGCATATTTCAGCTGTCGAGCGCGCAGGCTTGCGCGGGCTGAACGAAGGTGATCGGCTTGAGTTCGATATCGAAGTCGATCAGCGTGGCAAGTTCGCAGCCGTCAATCTGGTTCCGAGCCAGTAATCGAACGCAATGTCAAAGGTGCAGCGTCCAGCGGATGCTGCGCCTTTTCATTGAAAACTCGCCTTTATCCCGTCGATGATGAATTGCGCCGCCAAGGCTGCAAGAACGACGCCCAGAATGCGCGTGATCACGGCTTCGACCTTGTAACCGAGCGCCTTCATCAGCGGCCCGGCTGCCAGCAGCGACGCAAGCGTCACGACCAGCACGACAGCCAGCGCAGCCAAAACGGTCAGGCTTTGCTCCAGCCCGCGGCTGCGCGCCGTCATCAGCATCACCGATGCGATGGACCCCGGCCCTGCAATCATCGGGATCGCCATGGGGAAAATCGAGATATCCTCGTGCGAGGGATCGGCCTTGACTTCCTCGGCCCGGCTTTCCCGACGTTCGGTGCGCTTTTCGAAGACCATGTCGATGGCAATCATGAACAGCATGATGCCGCCTGCGATACGGAAAGCGTCCAGGCTGATTCCCATCGCACCCAGAAACTGTTCCCCGAACGCAGCGAAAAGCAGGAGGATGAAGCCCGCAACTGCGGTTGAGCGCAGTGCCATGGCCCGTCGGTGTGCGGCTGGCGCGCCTGCGGTCAGGCTTGCAAAGATCGGTGCGCATCCCGGCGGGTCGATGACGACGAAAAACGTCACGAGCGCCGAAACGAAAAGTTCGATCAAAATCTGCGATCCTGCTGCATGCCTCTTCGCATGCGGGCAGCCTGAAGCGTATTGTGGAGCAGGCACGCAATGGTCATCGGGCCAACACCGCCCGGCACGGGCGTGATGGAGCCGGCGACGGCACTGACCTCTGCGGTATCGACATCACCCACGAGCTTGGTCTTGCCATCCGCGGCAGGGACTCGGTTGATCCCGACATCGATCACACAGGCGCCGGGCTTGATCCAGTCTGCCCTCACCATTTCCGGCCGACCGACGGCGGCAACCACGATATCGGCCCGGCGGACAACATCGGCCAGGTTCCGGGTCCGGCTATGCGCCATGGTGACTGTGCAATTGGCCGCCAGCAGGAGTTGCGCAACCGGCTTCCCAACGAGGATCGAGCGGCCGATCACGACCGCGTCCTTGCCTTCCAGATCACCCGCCAAAGTATCGCGGATCAGCATCATGCAGCCCAGCGGCGTACAGCTGACAAGGCCAGGCAGCCCGGACGCGAGACGGCCAGCACTGACGACATGCAATCCGTCGACATCCTTGTCGGGGTTGATCGCACTGACGACCGCCAGTTCGTCGAGATGACCCGGAAGGGGCAGCTGAACGAGGATCCCGTCAACGGCGTCATCTGCGTTCAGGCGTTCGACCAGCGCGATCAGATCTGCCTGAGACGTCTCCGCCGGCAATTTGTGCTCGAAACTGTTCATCCCGGCTTCGACCGTCTGTTTGCCCTTGTTGCGGACATAAACGGCACTGGCGGGATCGTCTCCTACCAGCACGACGGCCAGTCCCGGTACGGTTCCGGTCTCCGTCTTGAACGCCTGCACTCCCTCTGCGACGCGGGCGCGCAGCCCGGCGGCAAAGTCTTTTCCATCAATGATCGCTGCTGTCATGCGGTGCGGCTTTACAGTTTCACCAGCATTTTTCCAGTGTTCGCGCCCGAGAAAAGTCCAAGAAAGGCGTCGAACGCCGTGTCGATGCCGTGATGCACGGTTTCGCGCATCTTCATGTCCCCGTTCATCACCCAGGGGCCCATCTCACCCAGGAACTCCATCATGTGCGCGGCATAGTCCGTGAAGATGAAACCCTGCATGCGAATGCGCGCCGGAATGGTCCGGATCAGATATTTGTACTCCACCCCGCCGTCCGTATCATTGTAGCGATCAATCATGCCGCAAATGGCGAAGCGCGCGAAATTCCGCGCGACTGCGAACGCAGCATCGAGATGATCCCCCCCGACATTGTCAAAATAGACATCAATGCCGTCCGGTGCCGCTTCGGCCAGTTGCGGCAAGACGGGTCCCGCCTTGTAGTCGATGCAGGCGTCCGCGCCCAATTCCCGCACCCATGCGCACTTATCAGGCCCTCCCGCCGATCCGATGACCGTCATGCCCTTCTTCTTTGCAATCTGGACAACAGCCGAGCCGACGGCGCCTGCGGCTGCCGAGACAAACACGATATCGCCCGGCTTTGCCTCGGCTGTCTTGAGCAGCCCGAAATAGGCAGTCGCACCTGTCAGCCCGAGGTTGTGAAGCCACGCCTGGATCGGCACGTTCATGGGCGGCAGTTTTTGCGTGCCCATGCCCCCGGGCCCCGGCTGGGTGTCGACGATTGCCTCATCCCGCCAACCGTTCATGTGCATCACCTTGTCGCCCACGGCAAAGCCTTCGGCATTGCTTTCAATGATTTCCCCGACAGCGCCGCCGGTCATCGGTTCACCAATGGCAAAGCCCTCAACATAAGATGCAAGATTGGTCATCCGCCCGCGCATGTAGGGATCGACGGACAGATATTCGTTGCGCACGCGAATCTGCCCGGTGGCAAGCGGCTGATCCGGCATGTCGCGAAGTGCCACAGAATCAAGTGTCGGCAATCCTTGGGGATAGGATGTGAAATACCATGCACGGGCCATTTCAGGGATTCCTTTTCGTCTGTTCTGCCCCGAACCAGGGAGATTCATGGGCCATGGTTTTAGGGTCAAAAGGCCATGAGGCAAGCCCATTGCCTTGGCCATTCGTCGGCGCTAAAGGCCCTTTCCCGGTGAAGGGGCTGTAGCTCAGTTGGGAGAGCGCGTCGTTCGCAATGACGAGGTCAGCGGTTCGATCCCGCTCAGCTCCACCAAATCCGATCGTCTTGGGGGAACCCGGCAGAGCGCCGGTGAGAAGACGCACGCAACCGAGTCTTCCGGACAGTATCTCCAATTCGTCGCGCATCCTTGCGCAGGCAGCATCGCTAGCGGCTATGGCCTGTGCCGGTCACAGCAAACAGCGATCGTAGAACGCGGCGGGTGACGAGCAGGATGGCAAGTGCACCGGCAGCGAGGAGGAGCGCCACGATGATGGCCGCTGCCGGATTTGAAAGCGCAAGAAAAAGGAGCCCGCCCACGGCCACGTCTTCGCCAGTCGACACTGCGATGTTGCTGAACGGCTCTGGACTGGCATTGATCACGGCACGTGCGCCTGACTTTGCGGTATGGCTCGCCAGTGCAGCACTGCCGCCTAGCAGGAGGCTGGCAACCTGCCATTTCGGGTCTGCCGGATCAACCAGCGCCAGAGCGAGCACTGCCCCGCCCAGTGGGCGGATGGCCAGGTGAACAGTGTCCCAGAGTGAATCGACCCAGGCAATCTTGTCCGCAAGGAATTCCGCGGTCATGGCAAGCGCGGCAATGCCCATGACCCAGTCGTCGGCAAGCACGGTGAGTGCATGCAAGTGCTCGGGAGGCGCAATCCAGCCAAGGCGCTGTGCAAGGCCTGTCGCAAAGACGCAAAGATAGAGGCGCCATCCGGCAAGAAAGCTGACACTGGCGGCAAGGCCCAATATCTCGATGATGCCCATCTTTGCGCTTCCCCTGCAATTAGAAGAAGGATAGGCCCTTGGCGATGAATGACAACAGGACAGGCGAAGACAGCGAGCGCCCGGCTCCGATACCGGCAGCCACTCTCGTCATCTTCAGACACCGTATTGCGGCCCCGCCCGAACTTCTGGTGGTGGAACGATCGACCAGCATGGCTTTTGCCGGCGGCGCCATTGTCTTTCCCGGCGGGCGCATTGATGCGGATGATCATGTCATCGCCGCAGCGCATTCCCATGAATTGGATGAGGGTGCCGCCCGTGTCGCCGCGATCCGGGAAACGCTCGAGGAAAGCGGGATTGCCATAGGGTTTGCGCGTGCGCCTTCGATGGACTGGATTGCTGCGGCACAACCCAGGCTCCACGCACATGAGCCGTTCAGCGCGCTGCTGGCTGAAGGCGGCTTTGAACTTGATCTCGACAGCCTGGTACCCTTTGCGCGCTGGTGCCCCGCACACCGCGAAGCCCGCGTTTTTGATACGCGCTTCTATATCACCTGTGTTTCGGATGACGCGCCCGATCCCGTCGTGGACGCGACCGAAAATATCAGCAGCTTCTGGGCCGGTGCGCAGGACGTCCTTGACGCTGCGGACGCGGGCAAGGTGAAGATCATCTATCCGACACGCAGGAATCTGGAACGACTGGCCCAGTTCGGAAGTTTTTCGGAAGCCGAGGCCCATGCCCGCGCCACACCTGTGACCGTGGTGTCGCCCTGGATGGAGGAGAGGGGTGGCGAACCACATCTCTGCATTCCCGAAGGCCTGGGCTACCCTATTACGTCGGAAGCGCTCACCTCGGCAGTGACCGCCTACCCGAAGCCGCGTTAACGAAACAGTAACCATCTTGGCCCACTCTGCCATCCTGAACCAACGGGGGTGGACGCATGGGTATTGCGAAAGATGCGCTGATGCAGGCCCAGGCGCAGCTGTGGGAGAGGATTGACAGCCTGACGGCCGGCCTCCCGCAGCTTTCGATCTCGGCCATTGCACATGAAATTGACGAGCTTCGTCGCATTGCCGGCGATCATGGCCTGATACCGGTGGTTGAAATCGCCCATCGATTGGAAAGCGAACTTGCGGTTTCGCGGGGCGGGCCGATGGTTGCCTCCTTCCTCGAAGCCATGCGCGATGCCGTTGGCTGCGATCGGCTTGATGCTGCGGCAACGCAGGTCTTTCTCGCGGCGGTCAACCAACGGCTGTACGGGTAGAGGGCAGCGGTCCAAGCCGCGGTTTTTGATTTACAAAAACGATCACTGAGTGATTTTTAATCAATTCGACTGCTAAGAAGCCCTGATCTATGGCTTGTTCATCCGTAGGGAGAACGACCATGACGAACTCGATGACCAATGTCACAGCCATCCTCAACCAGCTTTTGGCGGACAGCTTTGCGCTCTACATCAAGACCAAGAATTTTCACTGGCACGTGTCTGGCCCCCACTTCCGGGACTACCATTTGCTGCTTGACGAGCAGGCCGGGCAGATCCTTGCCTCGACAGACCTGATTGCAGAACGTGTTCGCAAGATTGGCGGAACCACGATCCGTTCCATCGGCCATATTGCCAGGCTCTCGACCATTGCTGACAATGACGCGGAAAGCGTTGCGGCAAGCGACATGCTGGCGGAACTTCGCCGGGACAATCTTGCCCTGGTGGATCTGCTCAGGCAGGCAAAGGCCATCGCCGATGAAGCGGGAGACAATGCGAGTTCCGGCGTCATTGACGGCTGGACAGACGAAGCCGAGCAGCGCGCCTGGTTCCTGCTTGAATCCGCCCGCGTCTAGCCCAGCAGCCACTCTGGCAGACGTTCGGCGGCGATCAGTGCTTCCGGCTGAACCCGATCGGCAACGACAGCATATTTGTCACCATCGACCATGACCTCCGGCACGAGAGCGCGGCTGTTATAGGTCGAGGCCATGGTTGCTCCATAGGCGCCGGCCGTGCGGAATACCGCAAGATCACCAGCCCGCACTGCATCAATGTCGCGGGCCATGGCGAAGGTATCCGTACTCTCGCAGACTGGTCCAGCGATGTTGGCAATCATGCGTTCGCCATTGGGAACGACCGCTTCGAAATCATGCCATGCATCGTAGAGGGCGGGCCGGGCGAGGTCGTTCATCGCTGCGTCGACGATGACATAGGGATTGATCACGCCGGGCTTCACCCAGATCACGCTGGTCAGCAGCACGCCTGCATTCCCGACGATCACTCGGCCGGGTTCGAACATCAACGTCACGTCCCAACCCTTTGTCACGCGGGCAACCATCCGCCCATATTCGGCTGGCTCCGGTGGAACCTGTCCGCGCTGATAGGGAACACCGAGCCCGCCGCCCAGATCAACGCGATCGACGGAAAATCCTGCCGCCCGCAAGTCCCGAACGAATTGGCCGATGCGCGAATAGCCGGCCTCCAGCGGGTCGAGATCGAACACCTGACTGCCGATGTGAAGCGCCACGCCGCGCATGTCGAGCCCGGGCAGGCTGGCCAGTCGGGCATAGATCGCCCCTGCCTGATCGATCGGCACGCCGAACTTGTTTTCCTTCTTCCCGGTTGAGATCTTGGCGTGTGTCTTTGCATCGACGTCCGGATTGACCCGCAGGACGGCTACAGCCCGCAGGCCCATCTTGGCCGCAAGCTCGGAAATGGCGATGCCTTCATCTTCCAGCTCGATGTTGAACTGGCCAATGCCATCTTCCAGTGCACGGCGCAGTTCCTCGCGCGTCTTGCCGACACCGGAAAAGACGACATCCTTGGGGGCAATTCCGGCCGCCAGGGCGCGTGCAATCTCGCCACCGGAAACGACATCGGCACCAAAGCCGCACTTGGCGAGCACCCTCAATACCGACAGATTGGGGTTGGCCTTGATCGCAAAGGCGAAGTGTTTCCGTTCAAGGCCCGACAGCGCATCCATGAACACGCGCGCATGGCGTTCGAGCGTTGCGCGGGAATAGACATACACCGGCGTGCCGACTTCTGCGGCAATCCGGCTCAGCGGGACATCTTCGGCGTACATCGCGCCGTTCCGGAGAGTGAAATGATCCATTTGGGCCTCAGTGCGATGGAGGAAGGTCGAACTTGTCGTTCTGTCTTTCTTCGGAGCGTTTCAACTGTTCATCGCTGCGTTTGGGCCGGGACTGTACATCGGGGACCAGCAACTGGTCCGGAGTGGGAACGGCAGACGCGGTTTCGGGCTTTGGGGGCAGGCTGTTGCCTGTTGCCGGCTTGAGAGCGACGCGCCCGCCACAGGCTGAGAGGGCAAGTGCCGTTGCCACCAGAAAAAACAATGCCTTCATGCGTTCCGTTCCAATTCCGCCCGCGCGTCCGCAATCCGCGCCATTACACCAGATGGCGCCGTACCGCCATGGCTGGTGCGGCTGCGCACAGAGGCTTCAACCGAAAGGACGCCAAAAACCCTGTCGTCGATCCGGTGATCGATGGCTTGGAGATCCGCAAGCGCAAGGTCTGCAAGGCCGCAACCTTTCGATTCGGCGAGCTTGACGGCCCTTCCCGTAATGTGATGCGCTTCCCGGAACGGAATGTCGGCTTCCCGGACCAGCCAGTCGGCAAGATCAGTCGCCGTCGAAAACCCGCCTTCTGCCAGGGCCCGCATCCTGTCCGTGCGAAATGTCAGGCTTTCGATCATCCCTGTCATGGCTGCAAGCGATAGCGCAAGCAGGTCATGCGCTTCGAAAACCGGCTGTTTGTCATCCTGCATGTCTTTGGAATAGGCGAGCGGCAGACCCTTCATCGTTACCATCAGCGCGGTTGCACAGCCCACAATCCGCCCTGCATGTCCACGAACAAGTTCCGCTGCATCCGGGTTGCGCTTCTGCGGCATGATGGAACTGCCGGTCGACCAGGCGTCTGGCAGGGTCACGAATCCGAAGGGCTGGCTGGCCCAGATGACAATTTCCTCTGCCATCCTCGAAAGGTGAAGCGCGCATTGGCTTGCCGCCATGAGATAATCGAGCGCGAAATCACGGTCCGAGACGCTATCCAGCGAATTGGAGGTCGGCCTGTCGAAACCAAGGGCGGTGGCCGTCTGTGCGCGGTCAATCGGGAAACCGGTCCCCGCAAGCGCTGCGCTGCCAAGCGGACACTGGTTCAGACGTGCCCGTGCGTCTGTGAAGCGAGAGGCGTCCCGACGGATCATTTCATGCCAGGCCATCAAGTGGTGGCCCAGCGTCACCGGCTGGGCACTTTGGAGATGCGTGAACCCGGGCATGACTGATTCCGCATGGTCTTCCGCGCGGGCAATGATGACGGTGCGCAATCCACGCAGTCCCAACGACACGGCATCCATCGCGTCGCGCACCCACAGCTTGAAATCCGTGGCGACCTGATCGTTGCGGGATCTGGCTGTGTGCAGCCGGCCTGCGACAGGCCCGATCTTTTCGGCCAGCCGGGTTTCGGTCACCATGTGAATGTCTTCGAGCGCCAGGTCTTCCGGCACGCCATCCCGCGCATAATCGGCGGCGACTGCATCAAGGCCCTCACAAATGGCCTTCGCATCGGCAGCCGAGAGGATGCCGGTTGCGCCCAGCATGGCAGCATGAGCCTTTGACGCTGCAATGTCCTGCTGCCAAAGCCGCTTGTCGAACGGGATGGAGGCATTTATCTCGCGCATCACCGCCGCCGGGCCTTCTGCGAAGCGCCCGCCCCACATTGAATTGGAGCTGTCCTTGCGACTGGAAATCTTCGGCCTCCTCGGGAGTTGTGCCCTTCTTCTGGCCGGGTGCGATAGGCAATCTGCTTCGACACCGCAAGCCGAGGGCAATCAGACTGTGCAATCCGCGATCCCTGACGGGCCTGAACAGGCTGGCACGGTGGACATGTCACACCGGGGAGAGGCGATGCCAGACGTCGTGTTCGAAGGCCCAAAAGGCGAACCGGCCAGACTTTCCGATTTCAGGGGCAAGCCGCTTCTGGTCAACCTCTGGGCAACCTGGTGCGGTCCTTGTGTTGCAGAAATGCCCACTCTTGATCGCGTTGCGGCTCGGGAAGCGGGCAAACTTCAAGTCCTGGTCATCAGCCAGGACAGCAGCCGCACGCTCGTTGACGCCTGGTGGTCGAAACGGTCCTTGCCCAGTCTCCGGCCCTATCTCGACGCGAAGAGCGACCTGGGCTTTGCCTACAACACCGGCATGCTTCCGACGACCATCCTTTATGATGCCGCAGGCAAGGAGGTGTGGCGTGTGATCGGGAGCATGAACTGGGAAGGCCCCCGTGCGAACACGCTGCTTGCGGATACTCTCGCGACCAAGCCCTAACGGAGTTTTGCGGCAAGCTCAGCCTTGGCAGCGTTGAATTCGGCCTCAAGCCTGTCAACGCGGTCGGCAACGCTTTCAACGGCGGTGACGGCGCCAATGCCCTGGCCGGAACCCCAAATGTCCTTCCAGGCCTTGGCCTTCATGTTGCCGCCAGAGCCGAAGTTCATGGTTTTCAGATCGCCTTCGGGCAGATTGTCCGGATCAAGCCCTGCGCGTTCAATGGATCCGCGCAGATAATTTCCGTGCACTCCGGTAAACAGGTTCGAATAGACGATGTCTGCAGCCCTGCCTTCGACAATGCCCTGTTTGTAGTTGGGATCGGCATTGGCTTCTCTGGTCGCGATCCACGGCGACCCGATATAGGCAAGGTCAGCACCTACTGCGAGGGCCGCAAGGATCGAACGTCCGGTCGCGATTGCCCCGGAAAGTGCAATCGGCCCGTCAAACCATTCGCGCAGTTCGGAGACAAATGCGAACGGTGACAGTCGCCCGGCGTGGCCGCCTGCGCCTGCTGCGACCGGGATAAGCCCGTCTGCACCCTTCTCGATTGCCTTGCGGGCAAACCGGTCATCGATCACGTCGTGAAAGGCAATTCCGCCCCAGCTATGGACGGCCTTGTTGAGGTCTTCGCGCGCGCCCAGCGACGTGATCGTGATTGGGACCTGCCACTTCGCACAGGTCGCAACGTCCGCGTCGAGCCGATCGTTCGACTTGTGGACAATCTGGTTGACGGCATAGGGTGCGGCTGGTCGGTCAGGATTGGCCCGATTATGCGCGGCCAGCTCTTCGGTGATCTGATGCAGCCATTCATCAAGCTGGGCTTGCGGCCGGGCATTGAGCGCCGGGAAGGACCCAATGATGCCCGCCTTGCACTGGGCAATCACCAGTTCCGGACCGGATGCAATGAAGAGAGGAGAGCCTATGACCGGAAGCCGCAGGCGATCGAACAGCGGAGATGGCAATGTCATGGGCAGGCTCAATAACGGAACAGGCCAAGGTGTCCAATCGCTGATTTGCTAGGTGCGCCACAATGCACCCGGTTCGCTTTTCCCGGTGCGCCGAGCCTGTGACCAGGCAATCCAGACCTGCGGCCCTAGCATTCTTGAGCATGGGTCGTTTGATCTCGATCAAGGTTCCAGTTGGCCATGGCTGCAGAGTGAAGGTCGATCCAGGAGAGACAGTTGCATGAAATGTGGGCCCATGTTGGCAAGGAGTCACAAGCGGCACTGCCAGAAGCAAGCTGCGGCCATCTGCATCACCCTCACATGCAAGGATAAACAGGAGGCACCATGGTAGAAACTCTGACGGGGACAAACCGGTCCAAGGGACTGACCTATGACGAACTTCTGGACATGTACACGCACAATGTCCCCCCGAAGCTGCGGGAGGATTCACCGCTTGAACCAGGGCCGACAATTGTCGACCCAAGCATCTATTATTCGCGGGACTTTTTCGACCTGGAGGTTGAACGACTGTGGAAGCGAGTCTGGCAGCTCGCGTGCCATGAAGACGACATCCCCAATGTGGGCGATACGCTCGTGTATGACATCGCCAGCCTCTCCTTCATCATCGTTCGCACCGGGCCGGACGAGATCATGGCATTCCCCAACGCTTGCCTGCATCGCGGGCGGGCGCTGGCCACAGAGGACACAGCCGGCCTGCATGAATTTCGATGCCCCTTTCACGGCTGGGCCTGGAAGCTGGATGGAACCCTGAAGGAGGTTCCCTGCCATTGGGACTTCCCGTCAGTCAGCGAACGGACGCACAGCCTCCCGCGCGTCCAGGTCGATCGCTGGGGCGGCTTTGTCTTCATCAATCCCGATGAGAATGCCGGGCCGCTCAAGGCGTTTCTGGGAGACATCAACCGGCACTTCGAACCCATCCCGTTTGAACGGCGATACAAGGCCGTTCATGTCGCCAAGAAGCTGCGCTGCAACTGGAAGGTTGCGCAGGAAGCGTTCATGGAAGCCTACCATGTCGTGGCCACCCATCCAACGTTGCTGCCGGTCATGGGTGATGCCAACAGCAAGTATGATGTGTTCGGAAACATGTCGCGCGCGATTTCACCGAACGGGCTTTTGAGCCCCCATGTTGTGCCCGAGCTTGTGGCGGATCCGGTGGACGGCGCCATGGCTTATACGAAAGTGCGCCATGCCTTATCCGGAAATATTTATGAACGTGTCGCGCCGGGGCGTGTCAAGGTAACGGCGAGGGATGGCAAATGCGGGCTTTTTGACGAAGCGGCCCACCATCTTGAAGGGGACCTTCACCATGCCGACGTCCAGCTGTGCAACTGGGTGGGAGGGCCGCTTGTCGAAGGCATGGAAAACGAACCCGACACGACAACGACGGGCCCGGTGCCAGAACGGCGCAAGGCCCAGGCGGATTCACAGCGGGCGCTCTGGCGACAGACCTTAGGAGACGAGGTTGATCTCGTCAGCGACGCCGAGTTTGTCGACACCATCTATTATAATGTGTTCCCGAACATCAGCCCCTGGGGATGTTTCAATCCGATCTTCTATCGATTCCGTCCTCATGGCGACAATCCTGAGGAATGCATCCATGAAACGATGTTCATGCTTCCGGTCCGCAAGGGGGATTCCCGTCCCGCACCTGCAAGGATTCACTGGCTCGATTTCGACGATGACTATGTCGACGCGCCGGAACTGGGGATGCTCGCCAAGGTCTTCAATCAGGACGTCGTCAACCTGCCCCATGTCCAGAAGGGGATGAAGTCCATCAAGTCAAAGGAAATCGTTTTTGCAAATTATGGCGAAACGAAAATCAGGCATTTCCACAAGATTCTCAAGCAATGGCTGAGCCGATAGGGCCCATAGGCACCCGGCGGGCAGCCAGGCCCGCGTCAAGGTTGGCTCGTCCGCACGCGGCGGTAGAGCTGGGTCGTCGCGGGCGGAAAATCGACCTCCCCCATGAATGTGAAGCCGAGTTTGGTCGCTACCCGTTGGGATGCCACATTACCGGGATCGATAATGCACCGGATCTCGCGATGCGAGAGGTGATGATCGGCCCAGTCAAGCACGGCACCGACGGCTTCGGTGGCCAAGCCTAATCCCCAAGCATCGGGAACAAAGGCCCATCCCGCTTCCGGAAACCCTGCGAGTTCCGCGATGCCACGTTCAAAGCTGGCCAGGCCGCCACATCCGAGGAACGAACCATCCCCGCGTGAAACAAAACTCCAATAGCCATAGCCGAACAGGGGCCAAAGCCCGATTCCCTGAAGGAATTTGCCCCAGCTTTCGGTCCGGCCTCTTGGCTGACCGCCGATATAGGCTGTCATGCGCGGGTCGGCCCATGCCCGTGCATATGCTTCCCAATCAACGAGCGTAAGCGGGCGTAGTACCAGCCGTTCAGTTTCCAGAATGGGCGCAATCATGTTTCGTCTCCCGCCCGGTTCTTCCAGAATGCAAAAGTCTTGTGCTGAATACCGGACAGGAAAGCCTGCGCGTCCGGCCCGGTCCAGGTCCCGGTATAGTCCCGGCGGCCAACCCACCATCCCTGCCCGGGCAGCCCGTCACCCTCGCGCACGACAAGGGCCGCCAGTTCAGGTTCGCCACGCAAACCACCCCGACGGTCGATCTCGTCGAGGACCTTGCAGAGCGCCCGCATCTTGGGGCGCGTAAAGCGATAGCCAAGCTCCATGAGAAGCTCGGAATAGCTGACCGACTTTCCCTGCCTGGCCCGATTCTGCAACAGCCGCTCGACGTGGTTCACATCGAACAGCGCTCCGGCAGGGCGCGCTGGCTCGTCGTCAAAAAAGTCCTCGAACATCGCGCCAATCTAGCGCGACATGGCAAAACCTCAAATCGTCACGACGCGGGTTTTCACGCCGCCAGGGGTTGAGGGAGGCGGGCAGCTTCATATTCGCTTTCCGCCATGTTGATGAGGTGCCGGTCATCATGGTTCCATGGATGAAAGCCGGGCAAGAAAAAGGTCGCCCAGGGAAGGATCAGCTTTCGAATGGCGCCGGGTCCGCCAAAGAGGAACCAGAGCAGGCCAAGATGTGCCTTCGCCCCCGTAATTCCGTCCTGCTTCAGGAGTTCGATGACTCCCTTGTACCGGTTGACCCAGAAATTCTTGGACACGAGCACCATCATGATGCTCTTGACCTTCCAGCGCTTCCACCGGCTCCAGTCCTTCGTGGCATGGAGCCAGGTGTCATACGCAACGCCCTTGTGCTCAATCTCTTCCATCGCATGCCATTTCCAGAGTTCGATCTGATCGGCGTCTGCGCCCTGCCACAGCTTCCTGTCGGTAATCATTTGTGTCGCCATGATCGCTGTGTAGTGCTCCAGCGCCATCGTCACCGCGAGGTTGAGGATCTGGGGCCGGTTCCTTGTCATTTCAAGCGACTCGATGACTTTCTTCTCCAGTCCCGAAATGTCATATCCGGCGTCTGCCACGCGCTTGTTGAAAGCCACATGCTCACGGGTGTGCATGATTTCCTGCTGGATGAACGCACGGATCTCCTTCTCGAGCTTTTCGGGGGCGCCATCACGGAAAGCCTTGACCGACTCGATGAAAAACGCTTCGCCACGCGGGAAGGTAATCGAAAGCGCGTTGTAGAAAGCCGTTGCAATCGGATCGCCGCCAAGCCACCAGCGATCCTGCTTCGCGTTGCGGCCGAAACGGCGATCGCGTGGGGTGATGGTCAGGTCAGCAGGCGTTTTGAGGGCGACAGAAGTCATGCACGAATCTCCTTACACCATTGTCAGTAGGGTTTACTTACATAAATGTCAATAACTCGTAAACGACTGACGCCCGAGGAAAGCAGGGCTGTCGCGCTTGAGGCTGCTCGTGACTTGCTGATCGAGTCCGGCCCACAGGCCGTGACGCTTAAGGCCGTTGCGGCCCGGATCGGGCGGACGCATGCCAATCTTCTCCACCATTTCGGTTCAGCAGCGGAGCTTCAGGGGGCCCTTGCCGGCAGTATCGCGGCGCAAGTCTGCGAGACCATTGCGGGTGTCGTGATGAAGGCGCGCCAGGGTGAAGCTGAGCCGCGCCGGGTTGTGGATATGACCTTTGATGCGTTTGATCAGCAGGGCGTCGGCGGGCTGTGTACCTGGATGATCATGTCCGGCAACCAGGACGCGCTCAATCCGATCCTTGATGCCATACACAATCTGATGGACAGGCTCAGCGAAGGGGATGAGGACGGGCTGATGCGTGAAGAAACGCTGACGCTTGTCCTGCTTGCCATGGGCGATGCATTGCTTGGAGCGCCGATGGCCCTTGCGCTCGGGTTGCCTCGGGGGTCGGCACGCGACCTGGCGCACAAGATCCTCCTGGCTTCGCCGGGAATGCAAAGGCGCCTGTCCGAACCCACGGCGGGGTAACAGTTTCACAATCCCCCAAATCCCGTTAAGGGGGCCGCCATGCACTTCCTTGACCAGGCCAAGATTTATGTCCGCTCCGGCGCCGGTGGACCTGGCGCTGTCAGCTTTCGTCGTGAAAAGTTCGTTGAGTTTGGCGGACCCGATGGCGGCAATGGCGGCAAGGGAGGCGACATTGTTTTCGAGGCCGTAGCCGGGCTCAACACGCTGATCGATTTTCGATACACTCAGCATTTTCGGGCCCAGCGCGGGAGCGGCGGCGCCGGACGCAACAGGACGGGGGCCGGCGGAAAGGACCTCGTGATCAAGGTGCCGGTGGGTACGCAGGTTCTATCTGAAGACAAGGACCATGTCCTGGCAGATTTTACCCGGGCTGGAGAACGCAGGGTATTTCTGCGCGGCGGAGACGGCGGCCGCGGCAACATGTCCTACAAGACATCAACCAACCGGGCACCGCGGCAGCATGGAACCGGATGGCCGGGGGAAGAGATGTATGTCTGGCTCAGGCTGAAACTTCTTGCCGACGCCGGGCTGGTGGGACTGCCCAATGCGGGCAAGTCGACATTCATCAATGCTGTGACCAATGCCAAGGCAAAGGTTGGCGACTATCCGTTTACAACGACCCGGCCTCAGCTTGGCGTGGTCAGCCACAGGGGCGGGGAATTCGTCATTGCCGACATTCCGGGGCTGATCGAGGGGGCAGCGGAAGGGGCTGGGATCGGAGACCGCTTTCTTGGCCATATCGAGCGCTGCAAGGTCCTGCTTCACCTTGTCGATGCAACGGGTGCTGACCCCGTCAAAGCATGGAAGATCGTGCGCGCGGAACTGAAAGCATATGGTGCGGGCCTTGAGGACAAGGTGGAAGTCATTGGCCTGAACAAGATTGATGCCTTGGACCCGGCGGACGTGAAAAAGCTGGTGACAAAGCTGAAGCGCGCATCAAAGGCGGAGGTTTATCCGCTTTCCGGCGCGAGCGGAGAAGGGCTGCCGCACGTGCTTGATCGGCTTGCAGATGCCATTGGACTGAAAGCGCAGGCGCCCGAAGAACAGCCTGCGGAGGTAAAGCCATGGTCTCCGCTTTAGATCCGGCGGTGACGCCAAGGCTGGTGGTCAAGATCGGATCCGCGCTCCTTGTAGATGCGGACGGCAATGTTCGCCGGGCCTGGCTCGAAACGCTGGTTGCCGATATCGCATCGCGCATCGGGTCCGGCCAACAGGTCGCGATTGTGTCGTCTGGCGCAATTGCTCTGGGTGCAAGGCGGCTCAAACTTCCCAAGGGCGGGCGTGCCAGCCTGGAGGATGCCCAGGCAGCCGCAGCGACCGGCCAGATTGCGCTGTCGCAATGCTGGGCCGAACTGCTTGCTGCACACGGTGTGACCGCTGCACAGATGCTTGTGACGCTGGATGATCTGGAGGACAGGCGGCGGTATCTCAACGCGTCGGCCACACTTCATCGCCTCATCGGCCTTGGGGTTGTGCCGGTCATCAATGAAAATGATTCGGTTGCCACCGCTGAAATCCGTTTTGGCGACAATGATCGGCTGGCGGCGCGTATTGCCCAGGCAGCGGGCGCACAGGGGGTCATCCTGCTTTCGGATGTCGACGGCCTGTATTCTTCGGATCCATCGCGTGATCCGACGGCGGAACGGATAGACCGCGTCAGCAAGATCGACGGCTCCATCATGGCCATGGCAGGACGCGGAACATCTTCCGGCATGGGGTCAGGAGGCATGTCATCGAAGATTGAAGCGGCCCAGATCGCTGCCAGTGCCGGTGTTGATCTGGTCATCGTTTCCGGCCTGCATGATCACCCGCTGGCGCGGCTGGCGCAAGGAGGGTGCGGCACGCTCTTTGTGGCGGATGGCACCACGCGCGCCAAAAAGGCCTGGCTGGCTGGACGCTTGACCGTCAAGGGTTTCGTTCATGTTGATGCTGGCGCGGTCAAGGCACTGCAAGGGGGTGCCAGCCTTCTTCCCGCTGGCGCAAGGCGCATTGAGGGAGTGTTTGCCCGCGGTGATGTCGTCTCGATCATGGGGCCAGACGGCACCCTGATTGCGCGCGGCCTTTCGGAATATGACAGCAGCGATGCGGATCGGATTGCAGGCAGGCGCAGTGAGGCGCTGCCGGCGATTCTGGGCTATGCCCCAAGGGCGGCCCTTATCCACCGTGACCACATGGTCCTGCTGTGACACAGCCTGTTCTGGCGATTACGGGGGGCACCGGATTTGTTGGCTCCTGCCTGATCCGCCTTGCCCGTGCTCAAGGGTATGGTGTTCGGGCGCTGACCCGTCGTCCGCAGGCTGGCAAGCCGGGGCTTGAGTGGATCAGCGGCGCGCTCGACCAGCCGGAAAGCCTTCAGATGCTGGCGAATGGCTGCGATGCCGTAATCCATGTTGCCGGCGTGGTGAACGCTCCGGATCGCGCTGGCTTTGAATCCGGCAATGTTGCAGGCACCCTGGCCATGATCGATGCCGCGCGACATGCCGGAGTGCGCAGGTTTGTCCATGTCTCCTCGCTTGCGGCGCGTGAACCCGGACTGTCGCTCTATGGCTGGTCCAAGGCACGGTCGGAAACTCTGGTCAAGGCCAGCGGGATGGATTGGACGATTGTTCGACCGCCTGCCGTTTACGGGCCAGGGGACCGGGAGATGCTCGATCTGTTTCGCATGGCACGCCATGGTTTTATTCTGTTGCCGCCCGAAGGACGGATTTCTGTCATCGAAGTGAGTGACTTGGCCCAGCTTCTGCTCGCAGTGATTCCGGCCGCAGATACGCACGAAAAGCTGTTCGAGGCTGATGATGGACGACCTGGCGGCTGGAGCCACAGCAGCTTCGGGCAGGCGATCGGATTTGCGTTTGGCAAGCAGGTGAGGGCCGTTCACATGCCTGCAGGGATTCTCGGTATGGCCGCACGGCTGGACCGATTTGCGCGTGGTTCTGCGGCGAAGTTGACAGCGGACAGGGTCAGCTATTTCTGCCATCCAGACTGGGTGGTCGATCCCGCAAACAAGCCACCCGCAGCAATCTGGCAACCCGGAACGGAAACGCTTGACGGCTTGCGAAAGACCGTCGACGCCTATGTCGAGGCTGGCTGGCTCCGGCGCTAGTCAGCGCCTGCGAATGAACACAGCGCCGAGCCAGGGTGCCCAGCGTTGCCAGCCTCCGTTCAGCGAAAACCATTCCCACTGAGCCGTGAAGATCAGGCTGAGCGTTGCGGCCACGCCGACGGACAGGGCCTGCCATTGGCCGATGTGGCCCGCAACGCCAACGGCCACAAGCAGCGTGTTGCCCACGAAATGAGACAGGGGCGGATAACGCTGTTCGCTTGTTACCCATTTGAACATCTGGTTGCCGAAAAGGAAAAGCGCGGGACCCCCGCAAGCCGTCGCAAGGAAAAGCCGATCTGCTGTTGCGCCGGGATCGGCAAGCATCTTCGCGTCCGCAACGGCTGTCACAACAATGCCGGCCACAATGGGCATGTGCAGATAGGTATAGGCATTGCGCGCAATGAAACCGACATTTTCAGATGCGCTGATCATCGAAGACGCCCGCTTTGCGCCAATGTCAAAATAGATCCACCAGAGTGCGGCGCTGCCGACGAAGCTGCTGGCAAACGCCGCGGTCGTGGGCCCGTCTTGCGGCAGTGTGGCATAGGTTGCGCCTGTCACCAGAACAGCTTCGCCAAGTGCAATGATGATGAACAGCGCACATCGCTCTGCCATATGGGCGCCTGAAATGTCCCAGTCCGCTCCCGTCGAACGACCAAGGAACGGTGTCCTGAAAAAGACCATGGGCCCAGAATATTCGACAAGGATCGCCAATGACCAAAGTCCCATGCGCACTGTCGAATCGAAAAGGGCGCCCCCGATCCAGAGTGGCGCGGCGAGCAGGAAGTAGAAGCTGATCCGCAGGAAATTGAGGGCGCGGGCATCATTCACGCCCCTCGATGCCCACACCATGTACAGGTTTCGGAGCAGCTGCATGGCCACATAACTGGCCGCAAACAACATGCCTTTGGCGCCAAAGGCATCCGGAATGGAAATCGCAAGGGCAAGCCCGCCGAACATCATGAGAATCAGCATGAGCCGAACATGAGCCCGCTCAGGGTCGAGCCAGTTGGTCGTCCAGCTTGTATAGATCCAAACCCACCACACAGGAAGGAACAGCAGGACCGTCTTCAAGGCGCCGACAGTCGTCAGTTGCGAAAGCAGGCGGTGCGACAACTGGGTTACGGCAAAGACGAAAACCAGATCAAAGAAAAGCTCGATGTACGTAACTGGGCTATTGCCGTGGACTGTGCGGTCCCGAAACAGATGTGGCCGAGGCTTCACGGCAACCAGTCCTGCAGCGCGGCCGTAACGGCCGCTGGCGCTTCCCATGGAACGAAATGTCCAGCGCCTTCGATTCTGGCAATAGTGAGATCGCTGACCAGCGGATCGAGACCGTCCAGCATGCAGGGAAGCAAGGCCTTGTCCTCCATGCCCCAAACGATCAGGACAGGCATCTCGAGCCGGGGAAACGGAGCATCCAGGAACGCAGGGCGCGGGACGTCCTGATCCATGGAGGGCACGGTCATCGGCGAAGCCCTGTACCAGTTGAACATGGCCGTCAGCGCTCCGGGCTGGCTCCACTGTTCGAGATAGATGGCACGTTCCTCCGCACTCACCTGTTCGTCCTTGAGGAAGCGCATGAAGCTGTGGGCAAAGAACCATTCGAGTCCATTGTCCGATATGCGCTGTTCGAGGGCCTCGTCCCGAAAGGCCCGGATATATTGCGACGCTGCACGCTGGTCCCGGTTCTCAACCAGCATCTTCTGGAAGATGTAGGGGTGGGGAGCATTGGCGATGATCAGCCGTTCGATCCGGTCAGGGTGGCGAAGCGCCGCTGCCCAGCCGACCGCGCCACCCCAATCATGGGCAGCGAGCGTGAAGCGTTCAAGCCCGAGAGCGTCAGCCAGTGCGAAGACATCGGACACCAGCTTGGAAACCTCATAGTCCTTCACATCGGCTGGCTTCGATGATCCGGCGTAACCCCGTTGATCGGGCGCCACACAAAAATATCGGGATGATAAGGCTGCGATCTGGTGCCGCCATGTCCGATGGGACTCTGGGAAACCATGCAGGAAGATGATGGCGGGGCTGGCCCGATCGCCGGCAAGGCAGACATCGAGTTCAACACCCGTGGCGAGCGCGATCCGACAGTGGGAAAAATCCGTCATGCACGCTCCGTCCAATAAGTACTGAAAGGCGGCCTGACCGCCGGGGCCAGGGGCTCTCGATCATCAGAACCGAACCAACCCAACGCGGAAACTTCGGCCCGCGTGTTCGGCTTTCCGCCCCAGTGCGCATTTTCGCGAACCCGGGCAAGAAGAAGGCCTCTGTCGCGCTCCACAGGAAGGCAGGCACAGCGAAGCGGATTTTCGTGTTTGTTCAATCCGCACTCCGTGTCAGAGGAATTTCAGGGATCGGGATGAATTCCTGATCGTCACCCGGGATGGTCGGGAAGTTTCCGGCGTTCCAATCGGCCTTGGCCTGGTTGATCCGCTCGCGCGATGACGAGACGAAGTTCCACCATACATGACGGGGAGTGGCAAAGGCCTCGCCACCGAGTAGCATCACCCGGCAGGCCGTTTCTGCCCGCAGGGTCGGTGTCCAGCCGGGCTTCAGCATGTTGAGCGCAAAGGTCTCCAGTTGCTCGCCGTCCAGGCTGGCCTTGCCGATCGCGACAAGAATCGCCCGCTCGTCGGCCATGGAGTCGATGGGCAAGGTACCGCCGGCTTCCATAGCGATGTCAGCATAGATGGTGGCTGCATATTGCGTCGTGGCCGCAACCTTGCCCCACAAAGATCCCATGATGATCCGGGCGGAAACGCCCCCGCCTTCCACAACAGGAAGGTCGTCGGGCATGATTTGCTCGAAGGCCGGGGCCATTTCCTCGAATCGCTCGGGAAGCGCTAGCCAGGTTTGCATGCCGGATATGGCGCCGCCGCTTTCGCGCTCTGCAGGGGGTGTCCGTTCCGAGTGAACGATCCCGCGTCCGGCCGTCATGAGGTTCACGGCCCCGGGGCGAATTATGGCAGACGTGCCGAGCGAATCGCGATGCCCGATTGCGCCTTCGAACAGATAAGTGACGGTCGCCAGATTGATATGCGGGTGCGGGCGCACATCCATGCCCGTTCCCGGCGCAAATTGGGCAGGGCCGAACTGATCGACGAAGATAAACGGGCCGACCATGGTTCGTGACTTCGCCGGCAAGGTGCGGCGCACCGCAAAGTCGCCGAGATTGTGCGTGACAGGCATTAGTGTCTCAAGCATCAGGCTTCTCCCGGCGCGCGTGCCCGAATGGCGAGCGCATGCACACGCTGCCCGGGCAAATCGCCCAGGGCACGGTTGACCATCCTCTGGCGCTCAAGTCGCGAGACGCCGGCAAATGCGTCTGCCTCGATTTCGACCGTGAAGTGAGATTCCCCGGATCCATCGTCGCCCGCATGGCCATGGTGCCGAGCGCTGTCGTTGATGACGGAGAGGCGGACCGGGCTGAACGCTGTTTGGAGGCGCGTTTCAATTTCTTGCGAGACGGGACCAGACATGGCTTCCCTTGTAGCATCCGAGTTGGCATTGGCCAGCCTTATGGAGCGCGAGAAATTTCATGGGCGGGTGAAGGGCGGCGGGCGGCGCTGTGCGCATTCCGGCTGCCCTGAACCGGGCGAGTTTCGAGCTCCGGCGCGCATCGACCAGAGAACGGGCCACGAAGGCCCTGGCGACTGGCAGTGGCTGTGCCTTGAACATGTCCGCGAATTCAACAGCCGTTATGACTGGTTCAAGGGCATGACGCCCGAGGAGATCGCCGCCGCCCAGACTCCCTATGCTGCCTGGCCAACTGAAACGCGGGCCTTTTCCCGCCCCAATGCCGATTCGCCCCCCAGATGGGCCGACTTCAACGATCCGCTCGATGCAATTTCCGCAAGGTTTCGGGATCGAATGCCGCGCCAGCGCGCAGACGGCCGACCGCTTTCGCCCGACGATCGCAAGGCCTTGAAGACGTTAGGGCTAGGCGAGGATGCCGACAGACGAGCACTGCGCCGACGCTATTCAGAACTGGTGCGCAAATATCACCCGGATCGCAATGGAGGAGACCGGACCAATGAAAAGGCTTTGCAGGAGACGATTGCTGCCTATACGCACCTCAAGACCGCGCCTGCATTCAGTTGAAGAAGATCGATCATGACCGATATCCCCAACATCCAGCCCGATGCCCGAGGAACCACATTGCTTGATGCTCCAGACAGGACAGTCAAGGTGCGCGAGGTCTTCGGCATTGATTCCGATATGGAATGCCCGGCCTTCAGCGAAGCCGACGAACGGGTGCCGGATCTCGATTCGGCCTATGTGTTCGACCCCGATACCACACTCGCGATTCTTGCCGGCTTTGCATTCAACCGGAGGGTCATGGTTCAAGGGTATCACGGCACCGGCAAATCCACCCATATCGAGCAGGTTGCGGCGCGCCTCAATTGGCCTTGCATCCGCATCAATCTGGATGCCCATATCAGCCGCATTGATCTGATCGGCCGGGACGCAATTGTCCTTAAGGATGGCCAGCAGGTGACAGAGTTCCGTGAAGGCCTGCTGCCCTGGGCCTTGCAGACGCCGACGGCCCTGGTTTTCGATGAGTATGACGCCGGTCGACCTGACGTCATGTTCGTGATTCAACGTGTGCTCGAAGCCGAGGGCAAGCTGACGCTGCTCGACCAGAACCGCGTCATTCGGCCCAGCCCCTGGTTCAGGCTTTTCGCAACGGCCAACACGGTCGGCCTCGGTGATACGAGCGGCCTCTATCACGGCACGCAGCAGATCAACCAGGGCCAGATGGATCGCTGGAACATCGTTGTCACGCTGAATTACCTTCCGGCCAAGGTTGAAGCGGAAATCATTCTTGCCAAGGTGACAGGCACCGCATCAAAGGATGTGGACAACATGGTCAAGGTCGCGGACCTGACGCGCCAGGGCTTCATCAATGGCGACATCTCGACGGTCATGAGCCCGCGTACGGTGATCACTTGGGCCCAGAATGCTGCCATCTTCAAGGATATTGGCTTTGCCTTCCGGCTTTCTTTCCTCAACAAGTGCGATGAGGCGGAAAGGGCACTGGTCGCAGAATATTACCAGCGTGTGTTTGGCAAGGATTTGCCGGAGTCCGTCATCGGCAAGGCCTGACCTCGCAGGTATGCCGAGATGAACAAGCCATAACGTTTGCGTTCAGCATCGGTCCACGGTGCATGCCCCAGAAGGCAAGTGTCACGAGATGAAACGTGCCGATGTCGATGGAGACGCAAATGTTGACGAAATTTGTTCGGGCCGGCCTGATCGCAAGCATGGTGATGACTGGCCTTGCGGCAACGCCTGCTGCTGCGCACGGGCGTTACGACCGGGCCTATGACTATAACGACAGGGGCTATCCTTATGAGGGGCGCTGGTCGCGTGGAGAGGGTCGTTACGACCGTGGCCGCACTTACGACTATGACGATGGTCGGGGCTATCGCGATCGCAGGTACCGCCATCACAACAGCCGTTGCGGATCCGGCACGACCGGCGCGATCCTTGGTGCCGTCGCAGGCGGTTTGCTCGGTCGGGAAATTGGTCGTGGCGGCCGGTACAACCGGGGCAGCACCACCGGACTGATCATCGGCGCTGGTGCGGGCGCTCTTGTGGGACGAGAAATCGACCGCAACGGCAACTGCCGCTAGGACGGCCACAACACCAACGGGCATCTTGCCGGCATCGGCGCGGCGTGTATCTTCCCGGTGCGGGCAGGGGGAGATCGCCGGATGGACCAGATTGACGCTTTCATGGCCCGGGGGTCGCTCTGGCTTGTCGGTCTTGCCCTTTTTCTTGTGATGCTGGCGGCGTTGCAGGGTGGCCTCCTGCTTCGCACGCGACTTGCAAAGCCAAGCGGCCGGGGCGATGCCGCAGAAGGTTATCTGCTGTCCGCGGTGCTTGCGTTGCTCGGGCTGCTGGTGGCGTTCACATTTTCCCTGGCCGTCGCGCGGTTTGATGCACGACGCCAACTCGTTGTCGATGAGGCCAATGCGATCGGGACCGCCTGGCTTCGTGCCGGGCTCGCAGGTGGTAGCGAGGACAAGGCCCTGCAAAAGGCCATCGCCGCCTATACGGACATTCGTCTGGGCCTGTCTCGGGGGCGGGCGCCGGACGCGGTGGAGCGCGACACCCAGTCCGCCCAGGCGGTCGTCTGGGACACGCTGGGCAAGACCGTTGCACATGCTCCGCCGGCTCTGGTCAATTCTACCGTCATCGCAGTCAACGAGATGTTCGATGCAGCATCTGCGCGCAAAGCGGAACGAGGAGCCGTCATACCTTCGCGCGTGCTTGAGGTGCTTTTCCTTTATGCCATCCTTTCCGCAGCCATTGTGGGGTATGTCCAGGGCGGCGTCGGCCAAAGGCACTTTGCAGTCAACGCGATGCTCTTTTTTCTCCTGACACTGGCCATCACGCTCATTCTTGATCTCGATCGCCCGCAACAGGGTTCGATCCGTGTTCCGCAGCAGCCAATGCTGGATGCGCGACTGTCCATGAAGTAGGAAGCGGCCAGTTCCCCGAAAGACTGGGCCAGCCCATTCATGCTGGTGCCCGCCAGACCAAGGTGCCAAAGCAACATAATGTTCTCATGCGACCACCCGTTTGTGCTGCTCGATGATGCCCGCCCGGTCGGTGCGGCTCCGGCGCGTCTCTACAGGAATCCGGTCGAGACGATCGTTGCGCGGACCGCAAAAGAGGTCAGGGATGTCCTGCCCAGCCTGAGGAACAGCCGATACCATCTTGCAGGGTTCGTGTCCTATGATGCTGGCCATGCGCTCGAACCGCGGCTTGAACCGCTGGCGCAGGCAACAACACTTCCCCTGCTCTGGTTCGGGTTGTTTGATGGTTTCGAGGAAATCCCGGCTGCCGAAGTCGCCGCTGTCCTACCGGACCCCCGGGGCGGCTGGGCTGGCAGGCCGGTTCCGCAGATTGACCGCGCCGGCTATGCGGCGGCATTTGCTCAGGTCGCGGACTATATTGCCTCGGGCGATGTCTATCAGGTCAATCTTTCCTTTCGCGCAAATGTGGCCATCGCCGGCCATCCTCTGGCTGTATATGCGGGGTTGCGGCAACGGGCGCAGGCTGGATACGGCGGTCTGGTATGGACAGGCGAGGATTGGCTGCTGTCAATGTCGCCCGAGCTCTTCTTCGCCCTGCATGATGGGAAGATTACCACAAAGCCGATGAAGGGCACGGCCGCCCGGGCCTCGACCCCCGCTGCCGATGAACTTGTCGTCAGGCAACTTGCGCAGGATCCCAAACAGAGGGCCGAAAACCTCATGATTGTGGACCTTTTGCGCAATGATCTGTCCCGCGTTGCCGTTTCGGGGAGTGTTGCCGTTCCACAGCTGTTTTCGGTCGAAACCTACCCGACGATCCATACCATGACGTCCACAGTAACGGGCCGGCTCGAAAACGGCCGCAGCGCCGTTGATGTGATCACCGCGATTTTTCCCTGCGGATCGATCACTGGAGCGCCGAAGATCCGGGCGATGGAAATCATCGATGAAGTGGAACAGGGCTCCCGTGGGCTATACACGGGAAGCATCGGGAGGATCGACCCATGCGGAGATGCTGCATTCAACGTTGCGATCCGCACGCTCCATCTGCAAAATGGTGCAATGGAAGCCACCATCGGGCTGGGGGGTGGCGTTGTGGCAGACAGCCGGATGGGAGATGAGTGGGACGAATGCCTGACCAAGGGCCGATTTGTGTCTGACCCCAGGAGTTTTGACCTCATCGAAACCATGCGTTTCGATCCCGAGGGTGGAATCCACCTGCTTGACCGGCACATCGAACGCATTCGTGCCAGCGCTTCAGTCTTTGGCATTCCCTTTGACCGTCATGCCGTCCGCAATGAACTCCAGGCCGCAACCTTTCGCATCGCATCGCCCCGACGCGTCAGGCTGATGCTGAGCCCAAGCGGGCGGATTGCGATCGAGATTGCCAAGCTGGCCGCCACGCCCGAGGGCCCCGTAGATATCGCCCTTGCCCGCCTGATGGTCGATCCAGATGATTTTCGGCTCCGCCACAAGACAAGCGACAGGGCTTTTTATGCTGAGGCGAGGGAAAAAGCCGGCACGTTCGAGGTTGCCCTTGTCGATGCGCAGGGGTTCCTGACCGAAGGAAGTTTCACCAACATTTTTGTCAAAGGCAAAGGCGCACTTTTGACGCCCCCCGCATCGCGCGGGCTGCTTCCCGGTGTCTTGCGGGCCGAACTTCTCGCCAATGGCAGCGCCATCGAGGCGGATTTGCGGCCGGATGATCTCGCGAACGGATTTTTCATCGGAAATGCGTGCCGCGGGCTGTTGCCCGCTGCGCTCAAATCGCTATAGGCGCAGCCGTCCTCCGCACCAAAAGAAGGCTTCCATGCGCACCACCTCTGCCGCGCTGAATCGCATTCAGCCCTCCGCCACGCTTGCGATGACCAGTCGCGTTCTGGACCTGAAGGCAAAAGGGGTCGACGTGATTGGCCTTTCGGCGGGCGAACCAGATTTCGATACGCCCGACTTCGTGAAGGAGGCGGCCATCGAGGCAATCCGCAAGGGCGCGACCAAATATACCAACGTCGATGGCACGGCCGAACTGAAGGCCGCGATCAAGGCCAAGTTCAAGCGCGACAACGGGCTCGACTATGAAACGAGCCAGATCAGCGTGAATGTGGGCGGCAAGCATACGCTGTTCAACGCGCTCGTCGCGACTGTCGAACCCGGTGACGAAGTCATCATCCCTGCGCCCTATTGGGTGAGCTATCCTGATATTGTCGCCTTTGCGGGCGGCACGCCGGTCTTCATCGACGGGCCGGTTTCACAAGGGTACAAGATCACGCCTGCGCAGCTGGAAGCGGCGATCACGCCGGCGACCCGCTGGCTCATCCTCAATTCGCCTTCGAACCCGACGGGCGCTGCCTATACAGCCAGCGAGCTCAAGGGCCTCGCAGAGGTGCTCCTGCGCCATCCGCAGGTGATGGTGATGACCGACGATATGTACGAGCATGTCTGGTACGCGGAAGAGCCGTTCGCCACCATCGTTCAGGTCTGCCCCGAGTTGTATGACCGCACGCTCACCGTCAACGGCTGTTCCAAGGCCTATTCGATGACAGGTTGGCGGATCGGCTTTGCGGGTGGCCCCGCCTGGCTGATCAAGGCCATGGCCAAGCTCCAATCGCAATCGACCAGCAACCCCTGCTCTATCGCGCAGGCCGCGGCAACTGCCGCGCTGAATGGGGACCAGTCCTTCCTTCTTGCGCGCAATGCGGCCTTCAAGAGCAGGAGGGACCTTGTCGTCTCGATGCTCAATCAGGCAAACGGGCTGTCCTGTCCCACGCCGGAGGGTGCCTTCTATGTCTATCCGGATGCGTCGGGTACGATCGGCAAGGTGACGCCGGCAGGCAAGAGGATCGAATCCGATGCCGACCTGATCGATTATTTCCTCGACGAGGTGCAGGTGGCCGCCGTGCATGGCGCGGCCTTTGGTCTTTCGCCGGGTTTTCGCATTTCCTATGCCACGTCGGAGGCCATCCTGACTGAAGCATGCACGCGAATCCAGCGTGCCTGTGGCGATTTGCGCTGACATTTCCACGCTCTCCGGTGTAACTTCATTCTGTCCGGCCACGAACCGGAGGCAACAGGGTGAGGCAAAGGAGATATGAAATGCTGACTCTCTCGCGGCGCGACTGCCTGGTTTCCACAGGCGCGCTGTCGGTTACCCTGCTTGCCGCCTGCAATGGCGCGAATGCAAACGAACATTTTGAAGTGACGCTGACGGACGCCGAATGGCGCAAGCGGCTGTCGCCAGCAGCCTATCAGACGCTGCGTCACGAAGCGACAGAGCGACCCCATACAAGCCCTCTCAACAAGGAGCATCGGAAGGGATTGTTCGTGTGTGCGGGATGCGCTTTGCCGCTCTTTTCCTCTGCGACCAAGTTTGACAGCGGGACGGGATGGCCCAGCTTCTGGCAACCGCTTCCAAGGGCAATCGGCACAAAGACTGATTGGTCCATTGGGTCCCCGCGGACTGAAGTGCACTGTCGCCGCTGTGGAGGGCACCTTGGCCATGTGTTTGATGATGGGCCAGCTCCGACAGGCAAGCGCTATTGCATGAACGGCGTCGCAATGACGTTCAGGCCTGCGTGAGGACCATTGTGATGCGTGCAGGACTGATCATTGGCGCGGCTGCCGCGCTATGGGCGATTTCCATGCCAACCGCCGGTGTTGCGGAAAAGGCTGTTCCCATCCCCCCGATCGCGGCCGATGCAAAGGAGGCCGGTCGCACCGCCGTCGCGGTTTTTGCAGGGGGTTGCTTTTGGGGTATGGAGGCCGTGTTCGAACATGTGAAGGGCGTGAAATCCGTCACGAGCGGCTATGCCGGCGGAACGGCCGATACGGCCTATTATGAAGCAGTGTCATCCGAAACGACAAAGCACGCGGAAGCGATTCGGATTGTCTATGATCCCCAGCTCGTCAGCTATGGGACCCTTCTGAGGGTCTATTTTTCCGTGGCACATGATCCGACGCAGCTGAACCGGCAAGGCCCTGACAAGGGCCCCAGTTATCGATCTGCCGTGTTTCCCCAATCACCGGCACAGGACAAGGCGGTGCGCGGATATATCGCCCAGTTGTCCAGGGCCGCGGCCTATTCGCGCCCCATCGTGACACGGATAGAGACAGGCCGGTTTTTCCCGGCGGAGTCCTATCATCAGGATTTCATGCAGAGAAACCCGAACCACGGCTATATCGTCCGCTTCGACGTTCCAAAGCTCGCTGCGTACAAGGCTGCCTTTCCGACGCTATACCGATAGGGGAAAACGCAACAGCCGGTTTGCAGCCGGAACGAGGGCCGTCGCATTGACCCCAAGCACGGCCCGGATCTCCGGATGATCGGCGGAAAGCCCCCCCGTCAAGGCACCAAAGGCCGGAAGGATGAGCTTCGTCGCGGTCGCCACAAAACAGGGGCGGTGGATGGTCTTGCCCCGAACCGCAACCCTGTGCTTGGGGTGGTAGTGGCCCGACAGTTCCGGTGCCGTTTCCTCCACATCCGCCTGATGTCGCAGGACAAGACCATCAAGCACGGCATCGGTGAGGATTCGCCCGCCAATGCCGGCCGGCAGATGTTCGTCATGGTTGCCGGTAATCCAGTGCCAGCTGGTCTCTGCGGTCAGTCTTGCGAGAAGCGCTCCGGGCATGTCGGGCATGCGAGTGGCGCCGTCATCGTCGTGGAAACTGTCCCCCAGGCACCAGACCTCCCGGGCCGCCGTCTGCCCAATCAGCTGTGCAAGGCGTTCAAGCGTAGCTGCGCTGTCATAAGGCGGAAGCATCTGGCCATGCATTGCAAACCAGCTCGCCTTCTCCAGGTGGAGATCTGCCACAATCAAGGCCCGCCTGAGGGGCCAGAATATCGCGCCTTCCTTCAGGATAAAAAGGTCATGGCCGCCAAATGCGTAGGAGATCACAAGGTTCGCGCGCTTACATTCCGGCCAAGATGAAGTCCGGCATCGACAAGCAGTGTCTCGCCCGTGACATGGCGGGATGCCCGTGACAGGAAAAACAGGCCGGCCGCGGCAATGTCTTCCGGCGTCGAGGCTGCCTGCAAGGGCACAGAGGCCACCACATCGGCACGAATGCGGGCGGTCACCTCTTCTCCAAAGGCATCCGAGAACCAGCGCGTATCGATAAAGCCCGGGCAGATGGCATTGATACGGATGCGGGGCGCAAGAGCGCGGGCCAGGCTCTTGGTCATGGTATTGAAGGCACCTTTTGAGGCGGCATAGGCGACCGAAGATCCGATTCCGGTCACGCCCGCAATCGAGGAGACGTTGAGGACCGCAGCCCGATCACTGGCTTCCAGCAGTGCGCGCGCCGCGCGAATCATCTGGAACGGGGCCACGACGTTGACCGAGTAGATGCGGTGAAAATCCTCCGCTGACAGGCCGTCGAGGTCTGCGTGGTTGGGTACCTGCTTTGTCGTTCCTGCATTGTTGGCCAGGGCGTCGATGCGTCCATAATGTTCCGCAGCGGCTGCAATCGCGCGACAGGCCGAGTCTTCCGAGACATCGCCCTGGACCACGGTGGCTTCTGCGCCGGCCGCGCGCACCCGCCGCGCCGTGGCTTCCGCTTCGGCAAGGCTCTTGCTGCAATTCAGGATAACGGCCTTTGCGCCCTGTTCGGCGGCGCCAATCGCCAGTGCCGCACCAAGGCCGGTCGCAGACCCCGTCACCACCACAACGGCATCGTCAAAATCGCGCATTTGCTAGCTTCTCCTTTTCGAAAAGCCTAGAGCGGGTCGCGCCGAACCTCAAGCAGAAGTGCCTTGCCCCTCATCCTCGGCTGCGGCTTCGAACCATGCTTCAACTTCACCGTTGAGCTTGATCGTCAGCGGTTTGCCGTGGCGGTCGACAGTCTTGCCGGCCTGAACGCGGATCCAGCCTTCGGACATGGAATATTCTTCCACGTCGTGGCGCTGGCGCCCCTTGAACCGGATGCCAACACCGCGTTGCAGTGCTTCGGAATTGAAAAAGGGGCTGGATGGATCGATCGAAAGGCGATCTGGTGGGCTGTCAGTCATATATGTGGCCTTAGACGGAAGGGCGGGGTGCGCTCAAGCAGCCATTTTGGCGCGCGAGGCCTTCTTGCGTTCGTGCGGGTCGAGATGGCGCTTGCGCAGGCGAATGGACTTGGGCGTCACTTCGACGAGCTCATCATCGTCAATATAGGCGATTGCCTGCTCAAGAGTCATCCGCCGGGGCGGGGTCAAGCGAATGGCATCATCTTTCCCGCCCGATGCGCGAAAGTTCGTCAGCTGCTTCGACTTCATAGGATTGACTTCAAGGTCTTCCGCCTTGGCATTTTCCCCGATGATCATGCCTTCATACAGCGGCTCGCCCGGAGAGACGAACAGGATGCCGCGATCTTCCAGCGGACCAAGCGCATAGGCCACTGCCTCTCCCGTGCCGTTCGAGATGAGGACACCATTCTTGCGGCCTTCGATGTTGCCCTTGTACGGACCATAACCTTCAAAGAGCCGGTTCATGATGCCCGTGCCACGGGTATCCGACAGGAATTCGCCATGATACCCAATCAGCCCGCGTGACGGCGCGCTGAACGTGATGCGCGTCTTGCCCCCGCCTGACGGGCGCATGTCGGTCATTTCCGCCTTTCGGATGGCCATCTTGTCAATGACCGTGCCCGAATACTCATCATCGACGTCAATGACGACCTGTTCATAGGGTTCGGTACGCTGGCCATTGTCTTCGCCAAAGAGGACGCGCGGGCGACTGATGCCAAGTTCAAAGCCTTCGCGCCGCATCGTTTCGATGAGCACGCCAAGCTGAAGCTCGCCGCGCCCTGCCACTTCGAACGAGTCCTTGTCCGCACTTTCCGTAACCCGGATTGCGACATTGCTCTCGGCTTCGCGGAACAGCCGGTCGCGGATCATCCGGCTGGTGACCTTGCTGCCTTCGCGACCGGCCATAGGGCTATCGTTGACGGCAAAGCGCATCGACAGCGTGGGCGGATCGATGGGCTGGGCATGCAATGCGTCTGTCACGCTGATGTCGGCAATCGTATTGGCGACGGTTGCGTCCGTCATCCCGGCGATCGAGATGATGTCCCCGGCAAAGGCTTCATCCACCGGCACGCGTTCAAGGCCGCGAAATGCCAGCAATTTGGATGCCCGCCCCTGCTCCACGACCTTGCCAGTGGCATCGAGCGCATGGATGGGCTGGTTGAGCTTCACCGTGCCCGCAGCCACGCGCCCGGTCAGGATCCGGCCAAGGAAATTGTCACGATCCAGCAGGGTCACGAGAAACCGGAAGGGTGCGTCTGCATCGACCTTGGGTTCGGGCACATGGGACACAATTGTTTCGAACATGGGGCGCAGCGTGCCATCGCGCGCATCGGCATCAAGCGAGGCATATCCATTACGCCCCGAAGCAAACAGGACCGGAAAGTCGAGCTGTTCATCGGTTGCATCAAGCGAGACAAACAGATCGAACACTTCATCCAGCACTTCCTGGATGCGCTGGTCTGGCCGGTCGACCTTGTTGACAACAACGATCGGGCGCAGGCCGAGCGCCAGTGCCTTGCCGGTTACGAACTTGGTCTGCGGCATCGCGCCTTCGGCACTGTCCACCAGCAGGATGACGCCATCGACCATGGACAGGATGCGTTCCACCTCCCCGCCGAAATCGGCATGGCCGGGCGTGTCGACGATATTGATGCGCACGCCTTCCCATTCGACCGAGGTGCACTTGGCCAGAATCGTGATTCCGCGTTCCTTTTCCAGGTCGTTTGAATCCATGGCCCGTTCCTCGACACGCTGGTTGTCGCGGAACGTGCCTGATTGGCGGAAAAGCTGGTCAACCAGCGTGGTTTTGCCATGATCGACATGCGCGATGATGGCCACATTGCGGAGCGGCATTCAAAATCCCGAAGTTGCGAGGAACGGTGTGGCCGCGCCCCTAGACCAAATTGTGCGGTGCGGCAAGGTTGCGCCAGGAACGCCAAGCCTGCCTCAGCGTCACTAGCAAAAGGAACCCCGCCCGGATCGCTCCGGACGGGGTCCAAAAAAGTAGTGAAAAAGATCGGTCTTACAGGCCGCCGTGTGCAAGGGCTGCAAGCAGCAGCAGGGCGACGATGTTGGTGATCTTGATCATCGGGTTGACGGCGGGGCCAGCAGTGTCCTTGTAGGGATCAGCAACCGTATCGCCGGTCACGGCAGCCTTGTGGGCTTCGGAGCCCTTGCCGCCATGATTGCCGTCTTCGATATATTTCTTCGCATTGTCCCATGCGCCGCCGCCCGACGTCATCGAAAGGGCGACGAAAAGGCCGCTGACGATCACGCCGAGAAGAAGTGCGCCGAGCGCAGCAAAGCCGTTATCCTGTCCAGCGACCGCCGTGATCACGAAATAGACCACGATCGGCGCCAGCACCGGCAGCAGCGACGGAATGATCATTTCCTTGATCGCTGCCTTGGTGACGAGGTCGACGGTGCGGGCATAGTCCGGGCGGCTGGTGCCGGCCATGATGCCCTTGTTCGTTGCGAACTGCTCACGCACGTCCTTCACAACGTCTCCCGCCGCGCGACCCACAGCCGTCATGCCCATTGCACCGAACAGGTACGGCAGGAGCGCGCCCAGCAGAAGCCCGACGATGACATAGGGGTTTTCAAGGCTGAAATTGACCTGCAGATCGGGGAAGAATTCCCGAAGGTCGGTCGTATAGGCAGCGAACAGCACGAGGGCCGCAAGACCCGCTGAACCGATGGCATAGCCCTTTGTGACAGCCTTGGTGGTGTTGCCCACGGCGTCGAGCAGGTCGGTCTTTTCACGAACCGAATCGTCTAGCCCTGCCATTTCCGCAATGCCGCCGGCATTGTCGGTCACGGGGCCATAGGCATCGAGCGCCACGACCATGCCGGCAAGCGCCAGCATCGCGGTTGCGGCAAAGGCAATGCCGATCAGGCCAGCGAGCTTGAAGGCAATGATGATGCCGGCGCAGATGACCAGCGTCGGAAGGGCAGTGGCTTCAAGGCTGATCGCGAGACCCTGGATCACGTTCGTACCGTGGCCCGTTTCCGAAGCCTTGGCGATCGAGCGGACCGGGCGGTAGTTCGTGCCCGTGTAATATTCGGTGATCCAGATGATCAGGCCTGTGACAGCAAGGCCGAGGAACGAGCAATAGAACAACATCCGGCCAGTAAAGCCGCCCGTGCCGTCAAGATTGGCGCCGATCACGGTTTCCATGCCGCCCAGCGCATAATCGGTGGCGAACCAGATGGCTGGAACCGAAAGCACCGCCGTCACGAGGAAGCCCTTGTACATGGCGCCCATGACATTGTTGCTGCTTCCCAGACGAACAAAATAGGTGCCGATGATCGAGGTGATCACGCAGACGCCACCAATGAGCAGCGGCAGGCTCATCAGGGGCATGATATCTTCAACCCCCTTCACGAGCAGCGCGATCAACACCATCGTTGCGCCAACGGTCACGACATAGGTTTCGAACAGGTCGGCGGCCATGCCGGCGCAGTCGCCCACATTGTCGCCCACATTGTCCGCAATCACGGCCGGGTTGCGGGGATCGTCTTCCGGGATTCCGGCTTCGACCTTGCCAACAAGGTCCGCGCCCACGTCTGCTGCCTTGGTGAAGATGCCGCCGCCGAGACGCGCGAAGATCGAGATCAGCGAGGCACCGAAGGCCAGCGCAACGAGCGCGTCGACGACCGTGCGATCATTTGCGGCATAACCGGCAGGGCCAGTCAGATACCAGAAGAAGACTGCAATCGCGAGCAGCGCAAGGCCGGCAACGAGCATGCCGGTGATGGCGCCAGCGCGGAAAGCCATGGTCAGGCCGGCCTGCAGTCCGGTTTGGGCCGCAGCCGCGGTGCGCACGTTCGAACGCACCGAAATGTTCATCCCGATAAAGCCGGCAACGCCGGACAGAACCGAACCCGTCACGAAACCGACGGCAGAAAGCGTTCCCAGAAAATAGCCGACGAGAACCGCGACAACAACACCGACCATCGCAATCGTGCGGTACTGGCGGCCCAGATAGGCTTGAGCGCCTTCCTGGATCGCGCCTGCGATTTCCTGCATCTTTTCGGTGCCGGCAGACGCGCCGAGCACCTGGCGGCTGGTGACGAATCCGTACACGACAGCCAGCAACCCACACAGGATTGCAAAAGTTACGAGTGACATAAGGGTATTCCCTTTCCCCCAAGCAAATTGAACGACCCCAAAAGGCTGAAAGCCTCTCTTTCACAGGATCCGCGCGGGGCTATAGAGGTGCTTTGCGAGCAAAGGCAAGGCCTAGGGCGCTCTCGATGCGGCTATTGGTGCAGCCAGCCGAGCGTCATGGGCAGCGGAACAGCACCGTCGCGGTCATGCAGATGGATGCCCGCACCGCGCACAAACTGTCCAATCCGCGTTACGGGGCAGGGGAGTGCCGGCAATGGCCGGGAAGACGCAAAGAGCAGCTGATAATCGTCCCCCGCCGTGGCCGCAGCCAGCCGCACGGCGCGATTTTCCCCGCGCAACGCCCGCACCTCGGCAGACAAAGGAACGGCATCCAGGTCTATAACGGCAGCAACTCCGCTCGCGTCTGCCAGACGCAGCACATCAATCAGCAGGCCGTCAGATACATCCATCATGGCGCTCGCTGTCGGCGCAAGCAAAGCCCCAGCCGCAAGTTGCGGTTCGGGCCGCCGGTACCGGCCAAGCAAGGCGGCCTCAGTTGGCATTTCACCGCGCGCCATTGCAAGGCCGAGGCCGGCATCGCCAATCGTTCCGGTCACAAACAGGGCATCTCCTTCATGAGCCCCACTGCGAGAAGGCACGATGCTGCCCGCCTCCCCGATCAGAGTGAGGCCGATCGAACGCTCTCGCGCCCGGACCGTGTCGCCACCGATGAGGGCGATGCCATAATGGTCAAGCGCGGCGCCAAGACCCTGGACGAACAGGCTGTCCCATTCGCCGTTTCCCGTCATTGCAAAGGCGGAGAGGGCGGCCATCGGCCGGGCACCCTTCGCTGCCAGATCGGAGACATTCACTGCCACCAGCTTCCAGGCAACGCTGTCGGCAGGGTCCTGTGGCAGGAAATGAACGCCTTCGACCATCGTATCGAGCGTCAGGACAAGTCGGGTGCTCCCCAGATCCAGCAACGCCGCATCGTCCAGCAGCCCACGCGCAGCGGGGTCCGTTGCAATCTTGCGCAACTGATCGATGAAGGAGAGTTCGGGGTTCACGGCCCCTCCATGCCTGACTGGCAGCCGTGTTGTGAAGCGCTATTTGCCGCGTTCAGCCAGAACCCGTTCCCAGGCCAGGGCATCGTGGACGATCAGGTCCAGATTGTCGCGCTGCGGCCGCCAGGGCAGGGTAGCCAGGATCTTGCTGTTGTCTGCAATCAATGCATCAGGATCACCCGCACGGCGCCCCTCCAGGCGGCGCTCGATCTTGAGGTTGGTCGCACGATCCACAGCGTCAAGAACCTCGCTCACCGAAAATCCGCGTCCATAGCCACAGTTCATGATGTGGCTTGAAGTAGGGTCCTCGATCAGCTTTGCAAGGGCATGGACATGCGCAGCGGCCAGATCCGACACGTGAATATAGTCGCGCACGCCGGTCCCGTCCGGAGTCGCAAAGTCGGTGCCGAAGATCGCGACATGGCTGCGCTTGCCCGTCGCAGCCTCGACAGCGACCTTGATGAGGTGCGTTGCCCCAGCGGTTGATTGGCCCGTCCTTTGCTGGGGATCCGCGCCGGCCACGTTGAAGTAGCGCAGAGCGCAATAGTTGATCGGATGCGCAGCAGCGACGTCAGCAAGCATGAATTCCGTCATCAGCTTGGACATGCCATAAGGGTTGATCGGCTGCTTTGGACTGTCTTCCCGCACGGGGATCGTTTCCGCAATGCCGTAAGTGGCCGCAGTCGAAGAAAAGATAAAATGGCGCACCCCGCCTTTGACCGCGCACTCAAGAAGAGTCCGGCTGTTTGCCGTGTTGTTGCGATAGTATTTGAGCGGGTTTTCAACCGATTCAGGCACAACAACGGATCCCGCGAAATGCATGATCGCGCCGATGCCATGATTCCTGATGGCGGTTGAAACCGCGTCAGCATCGCCAATGTCCGCTTCGACAAAGCCGACGCCTTCGGGGACGGCCCACCGAAAGCCGGTAACAAGATTGTCGATAACGACAACGGGCCAGCCTGCATCGCGCAGCGCAAGCACGGCGTGGCTGCCGATATAGCCGGCGCCACCAGTAACAAGGATCGGGAATTTCTCGGTCATGACATTCGCCATATTGGGAAAGGTTGAACAAAGCGCAAATCACAATCGAAATGGCTGACGGGCCGGGCGGATGATAGGGATACTGCGATCACACGGCAGCAATGCGAAAAGGGGCTTGAATCGCACTGCCATCGCGTTTCAAAGGCATAGGCTGGCGATTGAAGGAAAAGGCAAGGGCCATGGGCACGCGCAAGGCGATTTTCATTACAGGCGGAGGTTCCGGCATCGGACGGGCCACGGCCCAGCTCTTTGCCGCGCGCGACTGGTTCGTTGGGCTTGCCGATATCAACAAGGCTGGCCTTGCAGAAACTGCGGCCCTCCTCCCCGAAGGCCAGTCAGCCACCTATGTCATGGACGTTCGGGATCGCAGCCAGTGGGAATCGGCCCTTTCAGACTTCTGGGATGCATCGGGTGGTCGGCTCGATATCCTGTTCAACAATGCCGGGATCGCGCGCGGCGGCCCGTTCGAGGCAACCCTGCCCGAAGACAATGACCTGCTTGTGGATATCAACTTCAAGGGTGTCCTGCATGGCGCGGAAACTGGCCTGGACTATCTGAAGCAGACGCCTGGCTCCTGCCTGGTCAACACCTGTTCGGCGGCTGGGCTGTATGGTTCGCCGGGCCTTGTGACCTATTCGGCGACAAAGTTTGCGGTGCGCGGGCTGACGGAAGGGCTGGACCTCGAATGGGCAGATCATGGCATCAAGGTGCGCTCGATCATGCCGAGCTTTATTGATACGCCCCTGCTCGACGTCACGGCTGCCGGATCAAACCGGACCGCGCGTGAAGGTGTGAAGGACGCAGGGCTGGAATTCACGCCGGTGGAAACGGTGGCACAGGCGGTCTGGGATGCAGCCCATGGCGGCAAGGTTCACACCGTCGTCGGGAAGACGGCCCGGGGTCTCGCATTTGCGGCACGATGGGCGCCCTGGTTGATCGTGCGGCGCAGCAAGCGACTCAAGAACGCGGTCTGACAATCGTCCCGGTCTGGCACGCCTGCGCATTAACCAGCATTTCGGCTGGTCAACATGGTCAACAGGATCTTAACATCCTGGCCCATGAGAAGAGCCCTTGTCCTGACCAGCGAAGCCGCCCGTCACCCCTTCCGTCGGGGCAATCTTGTTCATCAGCCCGCGCCAAGGGCTCCAAGGGAACCCCTCTCTGATCTGGCCTTTTTCGCCGTGAGTTTCCTTTGCTGGTTCATCGTCATCATGGGCATGATTGCTTGACGCCCAAGCACTTGCTTTGCGCGCTCAATGCCCTTGAGGCCCTGCTGTGCCTGGCCAAGCCAATGGACGCAGCGCCGTCCGACTGTTAATCAGGAGCCATGTTCGAACATGTCCATGATGTGCCGCCACCGGGCGCTGCGCCCGACTGGACGATCCCACAGGATTGGGAAGCCTTTGATGCGGACGAACATGGCATGTGGGACCGGCTGTTCGCACGCCAGTGCGCCATGCTTCCCGGCCGTGCCGCAAGCGCATTTTTGCGCGGCATCGATGTGCTCAAGCTCAGCCGCCCGGGTATCCCGGATTACCGTGAGCTCAATGCTCGGCTGATGGCCGCGACGGGCTGGCAGGTCGTCGCTGTCCCGGGACTCGTGCCCGACGATGTCTTTTTTGAACACCTCGCCAACCGTCGATTCCCCGCTGGAAATTTCATTCGCCGGCCGGACCAGCTGGACTATCTCAAAGAGCCGGATGTGTTTCATGATGTCTTCGGCCATGTCCCCATGCTCGCAGACCCGGTGTTTGCGGACTATATGGTTGCCTACGGCAAGGGCGGACTGCGCTCGCTTGGCTTTGGGGCGCTTCACAAGCTCGCGCGGCTTTACTGGTACACGGTCGAATTCGGGCTGATCGAGGAAGCCGGCGCCTTGCGCATCTATGGCGCGGGCATCGTGTCCAGCTACGGTGAAAGCATCTTTGCGCTGGATGATCCAAGCCCGAACCGGATCGGCTTTGATCTGTTGCGGATGATGCGGACGGAATACCGGATCGACGATTTCCAGCAGAATTATTTTGTCATCCCGAACCTTGAGCATTTGCTGGAAGTGACTGTGGAAACGGATTTTGGCCCGCTTTACGGCCAGTTGGACACGCTGCCCGATATCGCCATCGCGGACATATTGGCTGAAGACCGCGTCATCACGCGTGGCACGCAGGAGTACGCCCGGAGCCGGGCGGCCTGATCGCTACCAGCTCCCGAAATCGCCGGGCGGCTGGCTGGTCTGCCCCGTTCCTCGCATTGGGCGTTGCCAGCCGAATCGATTTCTTTTGGTCAGGCGAAGGCAGGGCCATTCTCCGCGATCCTTTCGTTCGGCAAGGCGCAGGCCCTGAGCGCGATATGCGGCGGCCACGGCATCTGCCTGGCCAGACAAAAGGCCTGCCAGGATGAGAGAACCCCCATCGCGCAAGAGCATAGACAGGGCTGGTGCCAGTTCGATCAGCGGCCCGGCCAGGATATTCGCCATCACCAGGTCATAGGGGGCCCGCCGCAGGATCATTTCATGCTCGGTCCCGGGGGCGACGTACAGGGCGACCTCGCCAGGGTGCAGGCCAATGGGCACGTGATTGACAGCGGCATTGTCGGCAGTCACTTCGATGCTGACGGGATCAATGTCAGATGCGGTCAGTCGAGCTCGCGGCCAAAGATGACGCGCCGCAAAGGCAAGCAGGCCAGTGCCTGTGCCAATATCTGCAATGTGATCGAATCGCAGACCACGCGATTTCATCCGGTCAAGCATTTCAAGGCAGCCATGCGTGGTTTCATGCCCGCCGGTGCCAAAGGCTCGGCTCGCCTCGATGTGGAAAGATTTTGTGCCCGTTGGCGGCGGAGCATCATGGGCAGACGTATGAACATAGAAGCGTCCGGCATGAACCGGCTCAAGGCCTGCCTGGCTGATGGTCACCCAGTCTTCGTCCGGCAAGCGTTCAAGCTTTGGCCGGGACGCTGCAGCGCTGGGGATGAGCGACTGGATCAGGTCAATGCTTTCGCGGTCCGGCTTGCCCTCGAAATAGGCGTTGAGCTCCCAGCGATCGGGGCGCGACTCATCCGGCTCCTGCACGACCAGCGATGGCGGCGGATCAAGCAGCGCAAGCGGCGTGATATCGGCGTCCAGCGCTTCAGCTTCCGCGCGCGTACAGGGCAGCGTCAGTTTCCAGCAGTTCGACATTGGCCGCCCTATTACGGACTTGTTGGGCAAGAGGGAATGCCATAGGCGCCTGGGCATGATCTGGGTCTTACTGGCATTGGCAGGCGTCTGGGCGGGCATCCAGAATGCAGTGGCGGGCGGTGGGTCGTTCATTACGTTGCCGGCCTTGATCTTTGCCGGGCTGGATGCGCGGGTCGCCAACATCACCTCGACCGTTGCTCTCTCAGTGGGGCAAGTCACGACGGGCTGGGGCGGCCGCAAGGCAGTTCAAGGTGTGCCCGGACTGCCGGTCTGGGTCATGCTGGGGATTGCCATCGCAGGCGGATTGGTCGGCGCACAACTGATCCTGCTGACCCCGACCAAGGTTTTTGCAGATATGGTCCCCTGGCTGATCTTGGCCGCAACTGCACTGTTCGCATGGGGCAGCTTCGGGCCGAAACCAGAGGAGCCGCGAGCGCCGCTTTCCCCCCCAATATCCGGGGCCGGGCTGTTCCTGAGTTCGATCTATGGCGGCTATTTCGGGGGCGGGAACGGGATTATTCTCGTGACCGTGCTGACCGCAGCAGGGCTTGCGATCCGCGCTGCGAGCGCCACCAAGAATGTTCTGGCAGCGATCATCAATGTAGCAGCCCTCGGCTTGTTCGTCTTCTCACCGGAAGTGGACTGGCTGAAAGCGGTCGTGCTTGGCACCGGGGCGATGCTGGGCGGTGCAATCGGCAACATGGTCCTGAACCGGATCAACGAGCGGGTCCTTCGGGTCGTGATCGTCCTGATCGGCGTCATTCTCTCGATCGTGCTGTTCCAGCGTTAGCGCACGTAGCTCGCGCCATTCACGTCAAGGACCGCGCCAGTCATCGAAGGCGGTGCGTTGAATGCACAGAACGCGGCCATTTCTGCGACCTCTTCTGGCAGCGCCACGCGCCCGAGCGGGATATCCGCGAGAAGCTTGTCGCCGCCCCGGCTGGCCAGATAGTCGTCAGCCATCCCTGTCATCGTAAATCCCGGGCAGATGGCAAAGGCAAGGATTCCATCGGCTGCATAGGCACGGGCAATGGTCTTGGTCATCGCGACCATCCCGCCTTTCGACGCTGCATAATGCCAGTGATCAGGGCTGTCTCCGCGATGGGCGGCCCTGCTGGCGATGTTGACGATTCGTCCGCCAGTGCCGCGCGATTGCCAATGGAGCACGGCCGCGCGACAGAGTTCGGCAGAGGCCGTCAGATTGATCTGCATGGTGCGGTTCCATGCGGCAGTCCAGTCCGGGCTGCCCAAGGGATTGGACTCGAAAATTCCGGCATTGTTGATCAGTACGTCGATCCGGCCATCAAGTCGCTCGAGCGCCAGAGCCCAGAGTCGCGCCGGTGTTTCCGGATCAGCCAGATCGCCGTCCGCACTGGAGGCTGCGAAAAGTTCGGCCTCAGAACCAACTATTCTGTTCGCGATAGCTGCACCAATTCCGCGAGAGGCGCCTGTCAGCATGATGTGCATGGTCATGCCCTCCTGTGCGGCGTCGATGCCTGTCAATCAAGAGGCTGATTGTGGGTTGTGTGTCCGATTGTCTGGTCTGCGCAGCTGCGCTAAGGCCGTGTTGCAGGGCCAGCGTTCTGTGGGGCATTCACGTGGGCAGCGACCGTGGTCTTGCAAGCCGGAAAAATTGATCCAGCGAGAATCTCATGACGCGTCTAGGACTCGGCTTTGTTGCTGCAATTGCCACGTTGCCGCCTCTCTCCGGCGTGGCGTCAGCCCAGATTTTGACGCAACCCCCTGAGGCGGCCGGGGCGTTGCCCGATCTTCTTGGCGGGGCAGTCCCTCCGGTGCCTTATCAGCCCGTCTCCGATCCCGAGCATGCAATTGGACGCTGGTCACTGTTGCCTGATCCGAGAGAAGGCCCCGCTTCGGGTGCTGAGGCCGCCAATCCGCCAGTCGCATCGGATGCCGCTAAAGGTCGCGCGGACCATCCCGAATTCGGCCGCTATCGCCTTTCCACCTTTCAGCACCAAGCGGGCACGGTTGGCTGGGAGATGATCGGACTGACTGCAGCTCTTACGGCAACCCGTTTCAAGGACATCACAAAAGGCGGATCGGCCTTTCACTTCAAGTCTGAAGGCTGGTTTGGCCGCAAGACAGAAAGTCTTGGCATGGACAAGATCCATCATGGCTGGAAAACCTATGTCATTGCAGACGTTCTCCACAGTCTTGTCGCCCATCGTACAGGCAATGCGCGAGGCAGTGCCTACACCGGGTCCCTGCTGGCACTGGGCCTGCTGACCTACGCGGAGGTGCTGGACGGGTTTACTGCCAGAACCGGGTTCTCAAACGAAGACATGGTGTCGCACCTCGCCGGCGCTGGACTGTCGCTGTTTCGTAATACCGTTCCTGGCCTGCGCGAGAAGATCGACTTCCGCATGGCAATCGGCACGCAAGGCTTGGGCAAGGATCTGAGGCTTGTCGATCAGCTATCCGACAGAAAATACCTCCTTGCGACGCAATTGTCGGGGTTTCGCAGATTTGAGGCCAGTCCCTTGCGGTTTGTCGAATTGCATCTCGGCTATTATGGTCGTGGGTTCAGCATGACGGAACGGTCCGCAGGCGATCCATTGCGCCGCAGGATTTTTGTCGGTGTCGGGTTCAACGTTCAACAGCTGTTTTCGGCGCGGCCCAGATCTGCGGTGGAGCGACTCGCCAAGGGTGCCTTTGATTACATACAGCTTCCCTATACCTCGGTGAGGAACTAGCGGGGCAGCGCCGCATCAGTACGGGCTTCGCTGTGACCTGTGGCCTCGGATTTCCGATTTGAATGAAAAAACAGGACTTCAACGCTGTTGCACGCTGCGGTCGAGGCGTTAAAGGCCATTCCACAGTTTGAAATCAGCCTTTGGGGGCATGCATGGCGCGATCATCCGCGCGGCCAGTTTCGCCGCATCTGGGTATCTACAAGTGGGGACCGCATATGGCGGTTTCGATTCTCAATCGTGCAATGGGGATCGGCCTTGCCACGGTTGGCATGGTGGCGCTGGTCTGGTGGCTGGTTGCCGCTGCATCGGGCAAGGACGCCTACGACACATTCATGGGCTGGGCGACCTGGTGGCCGGGCTATGTCGTGGCTGTAGGTCTCACTTTTTCGTTTTTCCTCCATCTGTTCGCGGGGTTGCGGCATTTTGTCCTCGATCTTGGTGCGGGCTTTGAATTGCAGACAAACCGTGCCTGGGCCTGGGCAACGCTTGTAGGTGCGCTCGTCTTTACCGGGCTGACCTGGCTCCTCATTATGTGGAAAGGGCTCTGACCATGGGCAGCGGAACAGGACTGGGCCGCGTTCGCGGCCTTGGATCGGCGCGAAGCGGATCGCATCATTGGTGGCTCCAGCGTGTCACGGCCATTGGCAATGTCGCTCTCTTCCTTTGGTTCCTTTTCTCGATCCTTCATTTGCCGTCGCTCAGCCATGAGGTTGTGACGGGCTGGATCCGCTTGCCACTCAATGCCGTTCTGCTTGTCCTGCTTGTCCTCAACGTCTGCTGGCATTTCCGGCTGGGGCTACAGGTCGTGATCGAAGATTATGTCCATGGCGGGATGCGCGTGATCACGCTCGGGATCCTTCATTTCTGGACCTTTGGCGCGGGCGGGTTTGCTGTTTACGCCATTCTGAAAATTGCCTTTGCAGGGACACCAGCCTGATGTCTGAAGCTTACAAGATCATTGATCACACCTATGATACTGTCGTCGTGGGCGCAGGCGGATCCGGCTTGCGGGCAACCATGGGCAGCGCGGAAGCCGGCTTGCGGACGGCCTGTATCACCAAGGTTTTTCCGACGCGATCACACACCGTGGCAGCACAGGGTGGAATTGCCGCGTCGCTGGGCAACAATAGCCCGGATCACTGGACCTGGCACATGTACGACACGGTCAAGGGGTCGGATTGGCTCGGAGACCAGGACGCAATCGAATATATGGTGCGGGAAGCTCCGGCCGCTGTCTACGAACTCGAACATGCCGGCGTTCCGTTCAGCCGGAACGAGAATGGGACCATCTATCAGCGACCCTTTGGCGGGCATATGCAGAACATGGGTGAAGGGCCGCCGGTTCAGCGTACGGCTGCTGCTGCCGACCGGACCGGTCACGCCATTCTGCACGCGCTCTACCAGCAGAGTCTGCGCTACGATGCCGACTTCTTCATCGAGTATTTTGCACTCGACCTGATCATGGAAAATGGCGAATGCAGGGGTGTGGTCGCCATGTGCATGGAAGATGGCACGATCCACCGTTTCCGCAGCCATGCTGTTGTGCTGGCAACCGGCGGCTATGGCCGAGCCTATTACACGGCGACATCGGCACACACCTGCACGGGTGATGGCGGAGGGATGGTGCTGCGAGCAGGACTGCCGCTGCAGGATCTGGAGTTCGTCCAGTTTCACCCGACCGGCATTTATGGCGCGGGTGTTTTGATCACCGAAGGTGCGCGCGGTGAGGGCGGATATCTGACGAATTCTGAGGGCGAGCGGTTCATGGAACGCTATGCCCCGTCTGCCAAGGACCTTGCCAGCCGCGATGTCGTGAGCCGGTCAATGGCGCTCGAAATGCGCGAGGGTCGGGGCGTTGGAGCACACAAGGATCATATCTACCTGCACTTGGATCATATTGATCCGAAGGTCCTGGCCGAACGTCTGCCGGGCATCACGGAAAGCGGAAAAGTATTCGCAGGCGTTGACCTGACACGCCAGCCGCTCCCCGTCACACCGACAGTGCATTACAACATGGGCGGAATTCCCTGCAATTATCATGGTCAGGTCGTGACGAAGCAGGGCAAGGATGATGATGCCATCGTTCCCGGCCTTTATGCAGTCGGTGAAGCTGCCTGTGTTTCAGTGCATGGCGCGAACCGGCTCGGCTCCAACTCGCTGATTGACCTGGTCGTCTTCGGGCGTGCAACCGGGCTGCACCTGAAAGAGACGCTCAAGCCGAATGGTGCGCACAAGGCGTTGCCGAAGGACGCTGCCGATCTTGCGCTTTCCCGCGTGGACAGGTTCCGCAACGCCAAGGGTGGTTCGCCGACGGCGCAGGTGCGCGTGGAAATGCAACGGACCATGCAGAAGCATTGTGCCGTTTTCCGGGATTCGGCCCTGCTGGCCGAAGGTGTGGACCTGATGGCGAAGGTCAACAAGCGGATGGAAGACATCGCCATCACCGATCGCAGCCTGATCTGGAATACCGACCTCATCGAAACGCTCGAGCTTGACAATCTGATGGGTCAGGCAGTGTGCACGATTGTTGGCGCTGCCAACCGCAAGGAAAGCCGGGGCGCGCATGCGCACGAGGACTATCCCGATCGCGACGACAAGAACTGGATGAAGCACACCATCACCTGGTTCGATGGATGGGGTGGCTCAGGCGGCGATGTGAAGATCGACTATCGCGCGGTTCACAACTACACGCTGACGGACGAGGCCGAATACATCAAGCCGAAGGCGCGCGTTTACTGATCGCTCCAGGTCGGCTCAATCCGGGACTTTCTTCACCGTCTTGCCGACGGATTCCACGTCACGGCCGATACCGCGAACAGTGTTGCAGGCATTGAGTGCGAGTACGCCTGTAACGAGTGCGATGAGGGCAATTCGGCGAGCCATGTGCAAGTCTCCTGTCGAGTGTTCGCGCCATATTGGTCAGCGAGGCTTTCCCAATGCTGAATACCTGCAGGATGGGGGAAAAGCCATGTGGCGCTTGCCCCGGCCCCGACAAATCTGCCACAGGGAATCCCGGTTCCCTTGTGCCGAAGGAATACACGGACATGACCGTTTCTGTCTCTGCGACCGCGCGACTCTATGCGCGGCCTACAGGCCTTATTGACGCACCTTTCGGCTTTGATGGCCAATTTGCGCGCCTCGCAGGCGGGATGCAGTTTTTCTCGGCATGGGAAATTACGGCCGTCGAGGGCGGTCTGCGTGCAGGGCAATGGCTCGTGCCGATCGATCGGGTCGAAGGCGTGCTGGCTGGCCTCGGCTCCGAGCAGGCGCAGCAGCTATCCGCGATGATGGACAGGGCAACATCGGCCCGGCCGCCGCTTCAACTTGGCGAACGGACAGTCCGGCTCGATCAGCCGCAGGTCATGGGGATCCTCAATATCACGCCCGACAGTTTTTCGGGCGGGTCGGATCATATCGATGACCCTGCGTCCGCGGCTGCACTCGGGGTGGAAATGGCTGCTGCAGGGGCCGCGATCATTGATATTGGCGGCGAATCGACCAGACCGGGCGCGGCGACCGTCTGGGAAGAGGATGAAAAGGCACGCGTCCTGCCAGTCATTTCACGGCTTGCTGCCAGCGGAACGGCTATTTCGCTCGATTCCCGCAAGGCGGCCGTCATGGAAGCGGGCCTGGCTGCCGGTGCGCACATGATCAATGACATTTCTGCCCTGCTGTTTGACGATCGGGCCCTGTCGATTGTGGCGCGCTCGACAGCGCCTGTCGTCCTCATGCATGCCCCCGGCAAGCAGCATGACCCGCATAGCGGAGCACAGTATTCCGATCCGCTGCTGGAAGTGTTCGACTGGCTTGAGGATCGGATTGCAGCCGTGGTTGAGGCGGGCATTCCGCGCAATCGGATCATTGCCGATCCGGGCATTGGTTTTGGCAAGGGCGTTGCGGAAAATCTTGCAATCCTCAATGGCCTTTCGTTGTTTCATTGCCTGGGTGTGCCGATCCTGCTGGGCGCCAGCCGCAAGCGGATTGTCGGGGCGCTTTCGAATGAGGCACCAGTCAACAAGCGCCTCGGCGGATCTGTGGCCCTTGCACTCAAGGGAGCAGATCAGGGCGTGCAGATATTGCGCGTCCATGATGTTGCGGAAACCGTCCAGGCACTGCACGTCTGGAGGGGCATGCGTGATGCTGCCCTCAGCCCACGTTAGGAGTGAACATGGAAAAGCTAGTCCTGCACGAGGATCCGGTTTCGGGGAACTGTTACAAGATCAAGCTGACTGGGGCTTTGCTTGGCCTTCGCATGGAGTGCCGGCCGTACAGTGTGCTGAACGGCGAGACGCGGACGCCGCAATTCCTCAATTTCATCAACCCCAACGGCCGTATTCCCGTGCTCCAGGTCGGGGATCGTTTTCTCCCTGTAAGCGGTGCGGCCTGCGTGTACCTAGCCGATGGATCCCGGTTGATCCCCGAAGATCGTTTCGACCGTGCAGATATGTTCCGCTGGATGTTCTTCGAGCAATATAATCACGAGCCCAATGTCGCGACCCTGCGGTTCTGGTTTGCCTTTATCGGCGAAGACAGCCTGTCCGAAGTGCAGAAGTCGATGGTCCCCGGAAAGAAGATTGCGGGCGATGCGGCGCTGAAGTTGATGGACGATCACCTTGCAACGCGAAACTGGTTCGTGGGTGAGAGTCTGACCCTCGCGGATATCGCGCTTTATGCCTATACCCATGTCGCGGAGGAAGGCGGGGCGTTCGACTTGTCCTTCTATCCGTCGATTTCGGCCTGGCTGGCGCGTGTTGCTGCTGAACCGGGCTATGTAAAAATGTAGGAGAGAAGTGACATGGGACGTTATGCGTTTGCCTATCTGGCCACAGGGATCGCCTTTGCGTTGATCGATTCAGTCTGGCTGCGCACCATGTCGGAACGCCTCTACAAGGTTGAAATTGGCGGGATGCTGGCAGAACAATTCCGGCTGGCTCCGGCCATCGTATTCTACCTGCTCTACATCCTCGGCATGATGATTTTCGCGGTCGGCCCGGCCCTCCAGAGCGGCAGCTGGAAAGTGGCGCTTTGCTATGGCGCTGCCTTTGGCTTCTTCGCCTATATGACCTACGACCTGACGAACTTTGCGACGCTGAAGGTCTGGAGCCTGAAAGTCACGATCCTCGACATGATCTGGGGGACTGTGCTGACCGGACTTGCCGCTGCTGCAGGCGCTGCTGCCACAAACCGGGTCTTTTCAGCATGATGGATTTCAGTGCCTGGCGTGCCCGTTCCCCTTATTATGGCGAAACGCACGAAGCGCTGGCCCAATCCGTTCGGCGGTTTGTGGAACGGGAAATCGCACCGCATATCGATCGTTGGGAAGCGGAAGGAGAGCTTCCTCGAGACCTGCACAGGAAGGCCGCATCGGCGGGGATTCTTGGACTGCGCTATCCGGAAGCCTATGGCGGGCATTCCGAAGGGTTCGATATTTTTCATGGCCTGACCCAGACCGAAGAACTCGCGTCCGTTGGCGCTGGGGGGCTCACAGCATCGCTGATGACCCATGGCATTGGCCTTCCGCCCATTCTTGCCATGGGCTCGGAAGAGCTAAAGCGCCGCGTTGCCGTGCCGGTTCTGGCCGGTGAAAAGATCATTGCGCTGGGCATCACGGAGGCATCAGGTGGCTCGGATGTCGCAAACCTGAGGACCAAGGCCGAACGCGTTGGCGATCACTATGTCGTCAATGGTTCAAAGATGTTCATCACCTCTGGCATGCGTGCAGATTGGCTGACGTGCGCGGTGCGGACCGGTGGGCCGGGGGCAGCGGGAGTGTCGCTGCTGCTCATAGACATGGATTCTCCCGGCGTCTCTTGCACCCGCCTCGACAAAATGGGGTGGCGCTGTTCGGATACAGCCGCCATTCATTTCGACACTGTGAAGGTGCCGGCCGAAAACCTGATTGGCCCCGAAAATGGCGGTTTCATGGGGATCATGCGCAATTTCAACTCCGAACGGCTTGGCATGGCAATGGGCTGCTGCGCCTATGCACGGGTCTGCCTGAAGGAAGCGGTTGAGTGGGCGCAGCAGCGCGAAACCTTTGGCAAACCGCTGGTCGGGCATCAGTCGATCCGTATCAAGCTGGCGGACATGGCGCGGCAGATCAATGCGACGCAGGCATGGGTGGATCAATGCGCCTGGCAGGTACAGGAAGGCCGCGACCAGCCCTCTGATTTTGCGATGCTGAAGGTGCAGGCCACACGCATGCTGGAAATGGTTGCCCGCGAGGCTGCACAAGTGCTTGGCGGTGCAAGCTTCATCACAGGCTCGAAGGTGGAACGCATCTACCGCGAAGTTCGGGTCAATGCCATTGGCGGCGGGTCCGAGGAAATCATGCTCGATCTGGCAGGCCGCCAGCTGTTCGGAGGACGCTGATGAACGAGGGAAACCACAACTGGACGATTGATGCCGAAGCGATCCTGCCCGATCTCGTGGCGCTCAGGCGTGCCATCCATGTCGAACCCGAACTGGGGCTGCAGAATCCCAAGACGCTGGCCAAGATCAAGGATGCGCTGGCGGGCCTGCCGCTCGAGCTGCGTGAAGGGCCTTCGACCTCTGGCCTGATCGCAATCCTGCGCGGGTCCGACAATGGTCGCACGGTCCTGTTGCGCGGAGATACCGACGCGTTGCCGCTGCATGAAGATACCGGCCTCGACTATGCATCGGCGACGGAAGGCGCCATGCACGCCTGTGGTCATGACACGCATGTGGCCATGCTCGTCGGGGCTGCGCGCCTTCTTTCGGCGAAGCGCGACACGCTCGCAGGAACAGTCCTGTTCATGTTTCAGCCTGGCGAGGAAGGGCACCACGGCGCCCGCTACATGCTGGATGACGGATTGATCGACCCGCTGCCCGATGCTGCCTTTGCGCTCCATATCATGCCCAATGCGCCGCACGGAATCTTCACGGGGCGGTCCGGCCCGCTGCTCGCTTCGGCAGACAAGCTGTACATGACGATCACCGGCAGGGGTGGTCACGCGTCCATGCCGCATGACGCGCTCGACCCCGTCCCCATTGCGTGCGAGATCGTAACAGCGATTCAGGCGATGGTTACCCGCAAGGTCTCCGTCTTTGATCCGGCGGTCGTGACCATTGGTCGCATCCTTGCCGGGACGACAGACAATATCATTCCCGAAAGCGCCTCGCTGCTGGGCACGATCCGCACTCTTTCGCCGCGCCAGCGCGAAGCCGTGGCGAATGAACTCAAACGGCTGGGGCCGGGCATTGCCGCTGCACATGGTGCATCGGCGGACGTGCGGATCGAACAGGGCTTTCCCGTGACCATCTGCGATAGCCGCGCCGTCACGTTCGGACAGACGGTGATTGAAGACCTGTTCGGACATGCGGCCTGGCGGACGCTTGAAACGCCGATCATGGGCGCGGAAGATTTTGCCTATGTTCTTGAAAAGGTACCGGGCGCGATGTTTTTCCTCGGGGCGAGCCATGAAGGCAGCGACTGGCGCCAGTGCTGCGGCCTGCACTCCAACCGGATGGTGCTGGACGACAGCGTGATGGCCCGTGGGGCCGCAGCCCATGCCGCGCTGGCCGAGCGGTTTCTGGCGGACGGGTTCGGCGGGCAATAAGGCCCGCTTAGTCCCTTGGTGTCAATTGTGGGCCCCGAAGACTGGTACGGAGGCGTGACGAAGGCCCCGAAAGCGGGGCCTTCCGTACACATTACATGCCGTCCACGCTCTTGCTGACGAGGATGTTCACCGAAACGCGGCGATTCTGTGCCTTGCCTTCGGGCGTGTCATTGCTGGCCAGCGGGTCGGATTCCGCCATGCCTGTCGGCGTCAACATGCGATATGGCTTCCAGCGGCAAGCCTGCTGGAGATAGTTGATCACGCTTGCGGCGCGCTTTTCACTCAGCGTCTGGTTGTATTCCTCGCTGCCGACCGAGTCCGTGTATCCAACGACCAGCATCAGGGCATTGTCGGTCGCTTCGGCCTGGCTTGCGGTCGCGCAAAGCTCAGCCTTCGCGCTGGGAGAGATCACGGCCTTGCCGGTATCGAAATAGACGTTGGTCGTGCTCTTGACGTTATACTTGTCAATGTCTGCCATGCGACCACGCAGCGCTTCGGTTGCGGCCGTCTGTTCCTCGAACTGCTGCGCAGTGCCATTGCGGATCATGCGCGCGGTCTTGAGGTCGTTGTTCCGGAAGGTAATCTGGCCGGCAATCAGCCCGTTTGGCCCTTGCAAGGTCTTCACGGTTACGGGAAGGCCGTTCAGCAACTCGCCCGCCGTCAGTTTGCCACGGCTGCCACCAAGGAAACCGCCACCGGAACTGATCCGTGTTCCGTCCGTCACCATGATGACAGTACTCGTGCCGTCAGCCGCGGTGACCTTGATCTTTTCATCATTCCGTGCGGAGATGATACCCTTGATTTCCGGTCCCGCGGGCAAAGGCGCGCCGGTAACGGTGATCCCGGGCTGAGTTGCGTCCGTCTGCTGTGCGTGCAGACCTCCTGCTGCCGGTGCGGCAAGCAGAAAGAGCAGAGCGTAACGTTTTGACATTGAGTGCATTGAGCTAACCCCTCTAGCTGAAACTTCGCCTTTCGCCTGTTCGTGTTAACCTTTCTGATCAATGAACAATTGAGGCCACGCGGATGCAAGTGCCGTTGATTGGAGCACATCGTGCGATGAACCGATGCCGGCACTTGTCAGAAGTGCCGTCTTGTTGCGTAGCCTTGTGCTCGCCCGGATGCCGTTACGGCACCAAGGCAGGACGCCCCGCAAAGTGTCTATAAAAGTCCCAAAGTCCGCATGGAGCTGTGCCCATTGGCGCCGATGACGATGTGATCATGCACGGTTATGCCCAGCTTTTTTCCTGCATCGGCGATGTCGCGTGTCAGGGCTATGTCGGCGCGGCTCGGCGCGGGATCGCCACTTGGATGATTGTGGACGAGGATGATTGCCGCAGAGCCCAGATCAATTGCGCGCCGGATGACCTCTCTGGGATGGATCGCTGCCTGGTCGATGGACCCTTCCGCCATGGCCTCGTCACGGATCAGCATGTTGCGGCTGTTGAGATGCAGGACCCGGACACGTTCGGTTGTTTTGTGCGCCATGTCTGCCCGCAGATAGTCCAGCAGGGCCTGCCAGCTTGCAAGCACGGGCCTGTCCATGACCCGCTGCCGCAAAAGCCTGAGAGAGGCGGCCTGAACGATCTTGAGCGCAGCCACAGCGCCTTCGCCCATGCCCTTGACCCGTGCAAGCGCCTCGGCATCTGCCGTCAGCAGCCCGGCAAACCCTCCAAATTCGTTGAGAAGGTCCTTCGCCAGCGGCTTCGTGTCGATCCGGGGAATCGCGAGCGCAAGGACATATTCGATCAGTTCATGGTCCAGCAGCGCATCACTCCCGCCTTCGATCAGGCGTTTCCTGAGCCGTGCGCGATGCCCTTTTCCCGCTGGGTTTGGATCAGCCATTGTCCAGGAGGGCGCGGGGCAGCTTGAAGACCATGGATTCGGTCGCGGTCGTCACTTCTTCCTCGGTAATTGCAAAACGCGTCGCCAGCT
>WBZL01000232.1_pt1 | contig 61592 bp, 57 predicted proteins | sample 5204291 | NCBI WGS metagenome assembly WBZL01 (sample SAMN12344345, study PRJNA552823) | activated sludge metagenome | biome: Activated sludge suspended growth; feature: Nitrification reactor; material: Wastewater; isolation source: activated sludge from nitrification reactor of wastewater... | reverse complement strand
ACCATCCGAAGCCCGGCAGCGACGGGGCCACCACGTGGAACGCGTCGGATGGGTCGCCGCCGTGGGCGGCGGGGTCGGTGAGCGGACCGATCACCTTCAGGAACTCCACCACCGAGCCGGGCCAGCCATGGGTGATCACCAGTGGCATGGCGTCGGGTTCGGGGGAGCGGACGTGCAGGAAATGCACGGCTAGGTCGTCGACGACCGTGCGGAACTGCGGCCACGCGTTGAGGCGGTCCTGCACGCGACGCATGTCGTAGCCCGAGGACCAGTGCAGCGCGAGCTGCTGGGCGACGCGCAGCGGCATCCCCTGGCTCCACGGCTCGTCGGATCCCTCGACGGTCTCCTGTTCGGGCCAACGCGCTCTGCGGATCCGCTCGACCAGGTCGTCGAGCTGCTCCTCGGGGACCTCGATGCGGAACGGGACGATGTCGGCGGAGCGAGCGTCGGCGGTCACGCCGGTCACGGTAGGCCGGTGCTGTCGACCGCGCCTGCAATGCTCGGGCCGTGAGTGGCGTCGACCCACAGTCCGTTCCCGGGCCCGGACCCGGGGCGATCGCGGACCAGCTCCGAGGCGTCCTCGACGGCGCGACCAACGCTGCCTCCGGCTCCGGTGCGACCAACGCTGCCTCCGGCTCCGATGCGACCGGCGGAGACGGACCGGTTCCGCTCGAGGACCTCCGACGCTTCCGCAGCGACCTCGAGGTCGCTGCGGATCGAGCCGTCGCTCTGCTCGACGGACACTCCCCGACCGAGGACGTGGGGGAGTGTCCGGCGGCGATCGGACCGCCGCTGCGACTACCCAAGGGGCGGGTCATCGCCCTGACCGACTGCGAGCGGTTCGCGTTCGCGTCGGCCCGGCCCGACCCGGCCCCCGAACTCGACGATCCGCCGTTGCGCCTCCTCGCCGGACGCGCCCTCGACGTCTACGTGGAGCACGAGATCGTCGAGGGCCCGATCGGTCAGCCGCTCGAGGACCTCCTGTCGTGGCTCGACGCCGAGGGAGAGCACGACGTCCGCGACCAGGTGATCGCGGCGGGCGAGCGGCTGCAGTTGGAGCGGCTGGCCTCCGCGGCCCGGGCCTGGTCGGGCCTCGACCCGTCCTGGTGGCCCCGGACCCAGGCGCGGGCCGCGGTGCACCTGGCTGACGGGCTCGTGCTCTGCGAGGGGCGGACCGATGTCGAGCTGGGTGGGCCTCTCGCCGGTCGCCCGGCGGTCGTCGTCGAGGTGAAGCTCGGCCGTCCCCACGCCCACCACCTGGCCGAGGCCACCCACTACGCGCTGCTGACCGCGCTCCGCGACGGCCGTGCCCCCGTGGTGGTCGCCCGCTGGTACCCGGGCGGTGCGCTGGCCGCCATGGCGGTCACCTCCGACGTGCTCGAGTCCGCCGCCCGTCGCCTCGGCGCCGCGATCGACGCCTGGGCCGAGCTCGCGGTCGGACGCCCGCCCCGGGAACGACCCGGCCCGGCCTGTTCGTGGTGTCCCGACGCCGACGTGTGCCCCAGCTTCGCTCCCGCGCCCGACCCGTTCGGAGCCGACGCGTGAGCGATCGGGATCGAGACGACCTGGCAGCTCGGGCGCGATCCCTCCTGCACGAGCGACTCGACGCCCGGCTGGGTGAGCGGCTCCGCCGTGACGGACCCCGACCCCGCGACGGCGCCGGCTGGGTCGACGTGTCAGCCCACGACCTCGAGCTGCGCTGTCCGGCCCGATGGTCGGTCCCCTCCGACGACTTCGTTCTCTCGGTCCGCACCGCGGCGGGGGCGGTCGGTCGGCTGGCACTCCGCGAGCGGCGTGAAGGTGAGCCGGTCGGCGTCGCGGTCGCCCGCGTGGCGGCCGGCCTGGCCGACGCCGATCCCTCGGTGGCGTGGTTCGCGTCCTGGTACGACCAGGAGCTGGACCGCTCCGGGCAGGCCGCCCTGCGCGCCGCGGCGATCACCTGGGCTCACGGCGCGCTGGCCGCGGTCGGGGGGCGGTCGCTCAACTGGGCCACTGCCCGCCAGCCCCATGACGTCGACGGTCGAACGGTCCGGCTGAGGACCAGCTGGGACGCGTCGTCGAGCGGGGCCCGTCCCGAGGTGCTCGTCGTGATCTCGACCCGACCACCCGCCGATCCGGCGGCGGCCCGGCTGGCCGGTTTCAACGCGCTGGTCGACGGCCTGGTGCGGCGGCGGGTGCCCGACCGGGTCCGGGTCGCGTCGGCGGCGACCGCCTCGACCGCCGCGTTCCCCGTCAGCATGGACCTGCTCGAGCCGGTCATCGACCGCGTGGCCGAACTGGTGGGGTGGCGGGTCGACGGCGACTCGGCCCCCACGGTCCCGGGCCGCTGGTGCGCCGACTGCCATCTCCTCGAGATCTGCCCCGCCGCCCCCGAGTTTTCATGACCGTACGCGCCACTGGTGGCGCGTGTGGTCACCGGAATCGCCGGCCTCCGATTCTCATGACCGTCCGCGCCACTGGTGGCGCGTGTGGTCACCGAAATCGGTGGGTGGGTCAGGTCGGTTCGACCGCGGCGGCCGCGGTGCACGTGGCCGACGTCGTGTTCACAGGGTTGCAGCGGGCCTGCACCCGCGTCGGGAACGAGACCTGGTAGCCGGTGCCGAACTGGGGCTCGCCGGCGGGGAAGTCCGAGTGCACCATCTGCGCGCCCGACGCCAACGCCGCGGTGCGGTCCGCGCCCGGGTTGACCACATCGGCGTCGGCACGGGTGCGCACCAGGAACCCCTGGGCGACCAACGCCGAGATCTCGGACCCGTCGCCCGGTTCGTTGACCTTGAGCACCGCCGCGTCGTCGCGGCCGAACCCGTCGCTGGTGAACAGCACCCGTCCGGCGAGAGAGGGATGACCGTCGAGGTAGCGCTCGGCCACCGACCCGCCGTTGTCGAGGAACAGCAGGAACCGTCCCCGGCTGTCGGCCACCGACGGCCAACCGCCGCCCGAGTCGGGATCGGTCACCGCGGCGCGCAGATCGGCGGCGGTGCCGCGCACCTCGTCAGGGGTGATCAGCCGGTCGCCGATCTGGGAGTGCAGGTCGGCGTCGAGCGCGTCGAGCGTCGGGGCGTCGAACGGCTGGATGGGGGTGACGTCGAACGGCGCCGGGAGCGGGTCGGCCTTCAGCTCGAGGTTGATGGTGATGGGCAGGTGGCCGGGGTGGGCATCGGACCACGCCCGCATCTCCTGCAAGCAGCCGTCGAGGGTCGGACACGTCGACCGGTAGTCGATCTCCTGGATGTGCAGAACCTTGAAGCCGGGCGCGTCGACGCCGCTCGGCCACGGCTGGCCCGACAGCTGCGCGGCGAGCGGCGCGGCGAAGCGGCCGCCGGTCGGGTCGGCCCACACGTCGAGCTCGAAGCTGCGGATGCCGCTGTCGAGCTGCTGGGTGAGCGGCCGGTGCGTGTAGTTGAGCTGGGCCGGATCGAGGCCGGACCCGGCCAGGTCGGGCAGCGCGGCGGCGCCGAGCCCCAGCATGAGAAGCAGGTCGGCCTGCGGGCCGATCTTGTAGGAGTTGTGGCTGCCCAGGTACTGGAACTGGTTGAGCCCGATGGCGTCGTCGCCGCTGGGCACCGAGGGCCCGGGGTCGACCGGACCTGCCGGCTCACCCGGAGGGGTGCACGCCATCGCCGCGATGCTGCCGAGAGCGATCGTCGCCATCGCGACGCGGAACCCGCGCCGTCGTCCCCGCTGAGCCATGTCGAACCCCCGCTGTCGCCTCGGGGAATGGTCGCAGGTCCGGTGGCCACCGGCAACCGCCCTCCCCCCGTTCCGGCCGCGGCCCCCGTTCTGTAGTGCGAGATCCAGGCGAACGCCTGGATCTCGCACTACAAAGCGGGTCTGGTCGGGGACGGAACGCGCCCGCCGGTCAGCTACTCGGGCGGAGGCGGGGAGCCGACCACGTAGATCAGGTCGCCGGTGGCGACCGTCACTCCGCTCACGGTGCGGACCTCGACCTCGCAGAACACCACCCGCTTGCCCCGTCGGGTGACCCACCCCTCGGCGACCAGGTCCTCCTGGCGGACGGGTTGGATGTAGCGCACCGACATCTCGATGGTGGAGAACGGCCGGTTGTCGGAGTACGCGGTGCCGATCGCGGGTACGACGGCAGTGTCGATCAGGGTGGCGATGGCGCCGCCGTGCATCATGCCGGTCGCCTGGTTGAGGTCGTTGCGCCACGGCATGCGAAGGCGGGCGTAGTCGCGGCGCAGCTCCTCGACCTCGATGCCCAGCAGGTTCGGGAACCAGCGCCGGTCGCCCTCCTCGTTCAGGAACGCCGACCATCGCTTGGCCACCGATGGCGACAGCAGGTCGAACTCCTCGGCACGCCAGGTCCGCTTCACGGCTGTCCCCTCGTCATGGCCGGCCTCGTGGGGGTCCGGTCCACTTCCTGCGACGGAAGTCTGCCCGATCGGAGGGGGTGCGTGGGCCGTCGCCGCCCGATGGGGTGGGACCGACAGCGGTTGCGTACCTTGGAGCCCCGATCGTGACCGAACCGACCGGCCCGCACCGGTCGCTCTCCGAGGAGCTCCCATGGCCGAGGCCTACATCATCGACACCGTCCGCACCCCCGTCGGCAAGCGGGGCGGTTCGCTGTCGCAGATCCACCCCGCGGACCTCGGCGCCCACACGCTGCGCGAGCTGGTGGCCCGCACCGGCATCGACGCGGGTGCCGTCGACGACGTCGTCATGGGCTGCCTCGACACGATCGGATCCCAGGCCGGCGACGTCGGTCGCACCGCCTGGCTGGCCGCCGGTCTGCCCGAGCACGTCCCGGGCACCACGATCGACCGCCAGTGCGGGTCCTCCCAGCAGGCGGTGCACTTCGCCGCGCAGGGCGTCATGTCAGGGACCCAGGACCTGGTCGTGGCCGCCGGCCTCCAGAACATGTCGCGCATCCCGATCAGCTCCGCCATGCTCGTCGCCGAGCAGTTCGGCGACACCGACCCGTTCTCCGGTTCGACCGGGTGGGTCGAGCGCTACGGCGACCAGGAGGTCAGCCAGTTCCGCGGCGCCGACATGATCGCCGAGAAGTGGGAGATCTCCCGGGAGGACATGGAAGAGTTCGCCATGGAGTCCCACCGGCGGGCGATCACCGCCCGGGCGGAGGGGCGATTCGACAACGAGATCGTCGAGCTCGCCGGGTTGACCTTCGACGAGGGACCACGGGAACCGGACCCGGTGAAGATCGCGTCGCTGAAGACGCTGCGCGAGGGCGGGCGCATCACCGCCGCGGTCGCGTCGCAGATCTCCGACGCGTCGGCGGCCATGCTCGTCGCCTCCGAGCAGGCGGTGAAGGACCACGGTCTGACGCCCCGGGCCCGCATCCACCACCTGTCGGTGCTCGCCGACGATCCCGTCTACATGCTCTCGGCGCCGATCCCGGCCACCAAGCGGGCGCTCGAGAAGGCGGGCATGACGCTGGACGACATCGACCTGGTCGAGATCAACGAGGCGTTCGCCTCGGTCGTGCTGGCCTGGGCCAAGGAGCTCGATGCGGACCTGTCCAAGGTTAACGTCAACGGCGGGGCGATCGCCCTGGGCCACCCGCTCGGCGCCACCGGCGTCCGGCTGATGACGACGCTGCTCAACGAGCTGGAGCGCACCGGCGGCCGCTACGGCCTGCAGACCATGTGCGAAGGCGGCGGCCAAGCAAACGTGACGATCATCGAGCGGCTGTAGCGCCCCCCACCCCCATCACCGTCTGCTCTCCGACCGGTTCACGGTCGGTCTTGGCCCACGAGTCACGTCGGGCGACCAGACGGATCGTGGCCCGGATCAGCACCGGGAACAGGAGCCAGCTGTACAGGGCGTAGGGCTGCGCGACGACCAGGCCCACGAGCCACGCCCACGGTGTGCGGCGGGCGCTTCGGGCCACGGTCCCGAGCACCGCTCCGGTGAACCCGAGCGAGTAGGTGATGAGGAGCAGCCACCACGGCATGGCGCTGGTCCAGAACGGCACGTCCTCGAACGCGAACAGGTAGAGCCCGACGACCAACGACAACCCCACCACCGCCTGCCACAGCGGGTTGAGCAGGTAGGCGGCCAGGTCGAGTCGGGCGCCGACCGACACCGGGGCCCGGAGCACCCCGGGGAGCTGCGCCATGGCCTGCAGGTTCCCCTGGGACCAACGGGTCCGCTGCCGGTACAGGCGTCGCAGCCCGGGGAGGCCCTGCTGGTCCACGGTGACGCGGACCTCCTGGCGCCCGTGCCACCCGGCCCGGATCAGGCGCAGTCCGACGTCCTGGTCCTCGGTGAGGCGGTGGCGCCACGGACCCTCGTCGTCGGGGGTGACCACCGAGTCGAGGGCCGACAGGCGGTTGAACTGCCCGTTGCCGCCCATGCCGGCGGTGCCCCAGCGGCTGCGGCCCAGCTGATACAGCTCCCCGTAGATGCCGAACTCCACGTCCTGGCACCACGTGAGCGGACGGTGGCGGTTGTAGATGCGCACGAGGGCCTGGACGCCCCCCACCCGTTCGTCCGCGAAGTGAGCGGCGACGAACCGGGGGGCCTGCGGGTCGAGTCGACCGTCGGCGTCGACGATGGTGACGACGACCTTGTGGGGATCCCAGCCCACGAACGGGCCCTCGCGCAGGACCACCTCGTGGAGGTGTCGCCACGCCGCGTTCAGCGCGGCGGCCTTGCCGCGACGGGCGTCGGGAGGATCGCGTCGCAGCACCGACAGCGATCCGTCGGGAAGGTCGCGACGCAGCGCGTCGAGCAGTTCGGGCGTCCGGTCGGTCGACCCGTCGTCGATGACCAACACGACGCGGTGTGCGGCCTCCAGCGCGTCCAGCCGACCGACGGAGTCGGCGATCGTGACCTCTTCGTCGAGCGCGGGGACCATCACCACCCACAGCAGCTCCGCGGCGGTGACGTCGTCGGGATGGGGGAGGTGGCGCAACGCCGCCCGTGACCGTGCGAACAGCAGCACGACCCAGGCGTTGCAGCCGACGATGACGACCAGGGCGGCCAGCAGGATCGTCTGCGCCCACGGAGGCGCGCCGTCGTAGAGGCCGAGCCAGGCGGTCACACGTGCTCCCACCGTTCGGCGTCGTGGCCCTCGTTCGGAGCCGCCCCGAACGCCGACTGCTCGGTGGCGTGGCGCAGCGACTCGTAGCCCGCCGCCTCCATGACCGCCCGACGGTCGAAGCCCGGTCCGAACTGCTCGGGCACGATCCGGTCATCGCCGGCCAAGAACCGCAGCGCGTCGGCGATCCGCGGCGCGGAGCGCCCGTCGCCGTACGGGTTCTCCGCCGCCAGCATGTGGCGTCGTTCGGGCGTGTCGTCGAGCAGCCGCTCGCTCCACTCCACGATGCGGGTCGGGTCGGTGCCGACCAGTCGCAGCGTGCCCGCGTCGACGCCCTCGGTGCGTTCCGTCTCCTCGCGGGCCACCAGCACCGGTGTGCCGACCACCGGCGCCTCTTCCTGGATGCCGCCCGAGTCGGTGAGCACCAGGTCGGACCGGGCCAACAGCGAGGCGAACTCGACGTAGGCCATCGGCTCGGTCAGCACCACGTTGGGACGGTCACCCAGGTGGGGGACGATCTGGTGGCGCACGATCGGGTTCGGGTGCATCGGGACCACGAAGCGGGTGTGGGGCCGACGTTCGGCCAGGGTCGCGACCGCGGTCGCGATCCGCTCGATCCCGCCCTCCCAGTGCTCGCGTCGGTGCGTGGTGACCACCATCAGCGGATCGGATCCCGCGGCGACTGCCGCGACCGCGGGGTCGGTCGGGACCATGCCCAACGACGCCGCCCAGCGCATGGCGTCGATCCCGGTGTTGCCGCACACGTAGACCCGGTCGTAGGGGACGCCCTCCCGGACCAGGTGCTCGCCGTTGAGCGGGGTTGGGGCCAGGTGGAAGCACGCGATGCGGGAGATGATCTGGCGGTTCATCTCCTCGGGGAAGGGGGTCAGCGTGTTGTAGGTCCGCAGCCCGGCCTCGACGTGCACCACCGGCAGCCGGAGGTGGAACGAGCTGAGGGCCGCAGCCATGGCGGAGCTGGTGTCGCCGTGGACGAGCACCGCGCCGGGGTAGCCGTCGCGCACGACGTGGGTGAGCTCGGCGACGTCGCCGGTCGGATCTCCGTAGCGGGACCGGCAGTAGCGGTCGAAGCCGGTCATCACCGAGGTCGCCAGGTCGTTGAGGGTGATCCCGGGGCCGCCGCAGCCCAGGTCGACGTCCGCGGTGATCCCGGCCATGGCCAGGATCGGTTCGACCAGGTCGCGGTGCTGGCCGGTCGAGATCACGACCGGGTGCAGCGCCGGGTGGTCGTGCAGCGCCTGCACCAGCGGCACCATCTTGATCGCTTCGGGTCGGGTCCCGATCACCACCAGGATCTCGATCGGATGTCGCCGGTGGGACCGCCGGTCCTTCTCGACGCCCGGGGGCAGCATCCCGTCGGGCAGCGTGACCCGACCGCGGCCGGGTTCGTGGGGATCGGGACGGTCACGGGGTTCCGACATCCCTCGACGCTATCGACGCGCCGCGCTGAAGCGACGCGAGCGGTCGATCGGGAGATCCGCTCAACCCCGACCGCTGCCGGCCGATGGAGCGGGGCGGGCCGGTGCGGTCCGACGGCGGAACCGACACGAACAGCTGGGGAGCATGCAGGAACGTCACACCGACATCCACGTCGGACGCCAGGACTGCGACGGCGACCGTGACGGCAGCCGCGACGCCGGCCGAGACGGCCTGCACCGAATCATCGACGCCGCCGTTCTCGGCTCGGACGACCTCGTCCCCCAGCGCCGACCCGGGCTGCTGACGGGCCTGTCGATCGTGGTCAGCGACGACGACCCCGACGACTCGGTCACGGCGGCCATCGAGTGGGCTCCGCCGGCGTTCCGGGTCGAGTTCGTCCTGCGGGACCCGTCGCCGGCGACGACTGCTCGGCTCGACGTCCTGGCCTGGCCCTGGCGGGCGGTCACGGTCCCCGACGGTCGAGCCGCTGCACTCGACGCGGCCACCGCGGTGAGCGCGGGGGAGTTCGTCGTGGTCGCCTCCGGTCCCCGCGGCGGGACACCGGCTCCGGGGCCGATGTTCGAGCACCTGCGCGACGCCCTGGGGTTGATGTGGGTCAACGGCGCGGATGCGCTGGTCCTCGGTCCGTTCGCCGACGCCCCGCCGTTCGCGGACGTGACCGCGGTCGGGTCCGGGCCCGACGCCCGGCCCGAACGCCTGGCCGCGGCCCTCGGGCTGCGCAACGGTGGAGGACCGACGCTGGTGGTGCTGCGGCGTTGGGTGGCCCGCTTCCTCTTCGACGAGATCGGTCTGGCGATCGACCCGATGGACGAGTTCGCCGATCGCGTCCGTCTGCTGGAGCTTCGACTGCTCGAGGTGCTGGGCCGGCCCTGACCAGCGCGCTCGACCCGCGGGTGGAACGCGTTCCAGTTCCGCGGCCTACCATCGGCGCCCGTGGACTTCGACGACTCCCCCGCCCTCGCCGAGTTCCGCGCCGAGGTGCGGGCATTCCTGGACGAGCACGCCGAGCTGCGCCACGGCGACGAACGGGACTGGTCCCGCAACGGCGCCACCACCGACGAAGAGGTCGCGGCCGACTACCGGGCCCGTTGCCGGCGCTGGCAAGCGACCCTCGCCGACCACGGTTGGGCCGGCCTGACCTGGCCCGTCGCGTTCGGCGGTCGGGGTGGGACCCCGGCCGAGCAGATCGTGTTCAACCAGGAGCTCGCCCGCTACGACGCCACCTCGGGCTTCATCACCGCCGCCCAGGCCCTGGTCGGCCCGACGCTCATGAAGCACGGCAGCGCGGCGCAACAGGAGCGCTACCTTTCGCCGTTGCTGCGGGGCGACGAGTGGTGGTGCCAGCTGTTCTCCGAACCGGGGGCGGGCTCGGACCTCTCGTCGATGGCGACGCGGGCGGTGCTCGACGAGGCGACCGGCGAATGGGTCGTCAACGGCCAGAAGGTCTGGACCTCCAACGCCCAGTACGCGGACTTCGGCATCCTCGTCGCCCGGACCGATCCCGACGTCCCCAAGCACGCCGGACTGACGTACTTCATCGTCGACATGCGTTCGCCGGGCATCGAGGTCCGTCCGCTGGTGCAGGCCCAGGGCGTGGCTCACTTCAACGAGGTGTTCCTGTCCGACGTGCGCATCCCCGCCGACAACGTCGTGGGCGAGGTGGGCGACGGCTGGAACGTCACCCGCACCACGCTGCGCTCCGAGTCGTCGATGATCTCGGGGGCCGGTCAGGCCACCCCGTTCACCGCGGTCCTGGCGTTGGCCCGCCGCCACGGCCGGACCGACGACCCCACCGTGCGTCAGGACCTGGCCCGGGTGTACGCCAACGAGCAGATCCAGAAGTGGATGGGCTGGCGCACGCAGACCGCGGTGATGACCGGACGCTACGAGCTGATGCTGCACGGGTCGCTGCTCAAGAACTTCTTCACCCGCAGCTTCGCGTTCAAGGTCGGGGTGGCGCTCGACCTCGAGGGCGCCGAGGGGATGCTGTCCGACGACGCCGAGGCCGACGGGTTCTGGCAGTACCAGTTCCTCAACCAGTTCGCCTCGCGCATCGGCGGTGGCACCGAGGAGGTCCACCGCAACAACCTCGGGGAGCAGGCGCTCGGCCTGCCGCGTGAGCCGTCGGTGGACCGCGACCTGCCATGGAACCAGACCCGGCGTTCGTGACCGGGCCGTCACAGGGGGAACCGACGATGATGCTCGAAGGACTGACCGCGGTGGTCACCGGAGTGGGGCCGGGCATGGGGCGTGACATCGCCCTCGGCCTGGCCCGCGAGGGCGCGGACGTCGCCCTGGTGGCCCGAACGGAGCGCAACGTGCCGGCCGTCGCGGCCGAGGTCGAGGCGCTCGGTCGGCGCGCCGTGCCGGTGTACGGCAACATCGCCGACGGCGACGACTGCGCCCGGATCGCGGCTGAGGTCCGCGCCGCCTTCGGCGACCAGCTCGACATCCTGGTGAACTCGGCGTTCTACGGCGGCCTCGACGAGCGCTTCGAGGATGCCGACCTCGACAAGTGGCAGCGGCCGATCAAGGTCAACTACCTGGGCACCCTGCGGTTGACCCAGGCGATGCTGCCGCAGCTCAAGGCGGCCGGCGAGGCCAAGGGCGACGCCCGCATCGTCATGGTCAACACCATGTCGGTCCAGGTCCTCGAGGAGGGCGCCGGTGCCTATGCCGGGTCCAAGGCCGCGCTCGGCGCGGTGTCCAAGACCCTGGCCCGGGAGCTCGGTGGGTACGGGATCCGGGTCAACTCGGTGCACCCCGGCTACATCTGGGGTGACAGCGTGAAGATCTACCTCGAGTGGCAGGCCCAGGAGCGCGGCGGTGACGCCACCTGGGAGACGGTCTACGAGGAGCTCGCGGCGGAGACGGCTCTCGGGTACCTGCCCCACAGCTCCGAGATCGCCGGGGCGGTCGTGTTCTACGCGTCGCCGCTGGCCCGTTGCGTCACCGGGACCGCTCTGCCGGTCAACGGCGGGCACTGGATGCCGCCGTCGGCCTGATCAGACGTCCATGTACTTGCGCTTGGTGCGCCGGGCGCCGAGGCCGATCCCGATCAGGACGCCCATCGCCGCGGCGATGGCGAGGGCCAGCCACAGCGGCATCTCGAAGGTCCACAGCAGCAGGGTCACCGGAGCGGTCTCGGTGTTGGTGACGATGAACAGCAGCAGCACCACCGCGACGACGGCGCCGACGATCTGACGGCCCGAGGGCCGGAACCCCTGCTTGGGTGCCGGTCGCCCGCCGCTCGTCGCCGTCATGGGTCCACCTCCGTGTGGGTCAGGTCCTGACTCCGGGGTCAGGGTAGGGGAGAGCCCCGTCGTGATCGGCGATCCAGGCCTTGATCTCCCGCATCATCCAGGCGGTGTCGAACAGGTCCATCTGTCGGCTGATCCGTCCTTCGCCGGCGTAGGTGAGCACCGACGCGCCCGGCACCTCGTAGTGGGTGCCGTCCTCCCGGGTGCCGGGCAGCCGGTTGCTCCAGTGGGTCAGGATCACGCCGGCATCCACGTCGTAGGCGACCGCCGAGATCGGGAAGGACCAGTCCTCGAGCCCGGTCATCGACCGCTCCAGGAACGATCGGATGGCCGGCAGTCCGTGGCTCCAGCCGTACACCGAGTCGAGGTAGCTGGCGTCGTCGGTGAACAGGTCGCCGAGGCCCTGCCAGTCCCCGGCCTCGTGCAGGGCGCGATGGCGGGCGTAGAAGCGCCGCAGCTCGTCCTCGGCGTACGTCGTCGTGTCGTTCGGTCCGGCCATGCGGGATGCTCCTCGTGGTGTTGGTGACGGGGTCAACCCCGCAACTCGTCCAGCAGTTCGGCCTGCTCGTCGAGCACCGCCATCACCTCGTCGGTCGGAGCGGACGGCAGCCGGAACACGCACTCGGTGACGCCGATCGAGGCGAAGTGCTCCAGCTTGGGTGCGGTCGGCAGCGAGCCGAACGGGATGATCCGCATGGCCTCGGGGTCACGCCCCACCGCGGCGACGGCCTCCTTGTAGCGGGGGATGGATTCGGAGAGCCCGGCGCCGCCGATGGGAATCCATCCGTCCGCGTACTCGGCGAGGTGGGCGAACATCGTCGGCCCGGCACCTCCGCCGATCAGCACCGGGACGCGCACCTCGGGCTTGGGCCAGGACCAGGTCGGTGGGAACGACACGAACTCGCCCTCGTAGGAGGCGACGTCGTCGGTCCACAGGGCCTGCATGGCCCGGACGTGGTCGCGGGTGTGGTCGCGTCGGGTGGCGTACTGCACGCCGTGGTCGGCCATCTCGTCCTCGTTCCAGCCGAAGCCGATCCCCAGGTCGAGCCGGCCCCCGGACAGGTTCTGCAGGGTGGCGACGGCCTTGGCGGTCACGATCGGCTCGCGCTGCATGGGCAACATGACGCCGGTGCCGAGGCGGAGGGTGGTGGTGAGCGCCGCCGCGCCGGCCAGGGCGACGAGCGGGTCGACCGAGCGCTTGTACTCCTCGGGCAGCTCGGCGTCACCGGTGGGCGGTGGGGTCCGACGACTGGTCGGGATGTGGGTGTGCTCGGGGATCCACACCGAGTCGAACCCGCGCTCCTCGGCCGCGACGGCCAGGTCGGGCACCGGCATCGAGACGTCGGTGGCGAACATCGTGACGCCGAACTGCACCGGCGGAACCCCCTGGTGAGCGAGGTGGGCGGCGTGAGCGCCACCCCGGAGCGAACGGCGCCGCACCCCCGCGGCGCCCGCGTCGGAGCGTACCTGGTTTGTGTCGCATGTGACGGGGTGTCAGATTCTGTGCCCATGGGAATCTGTGACGGACGAGTCGTGATCGTGACCGGAGCCGGACGGGGCCTCGGCCGGGCCCACGCCCTGGCCTTCGCCGCCGAGGGCGCCCGGGTCGTCGTCAACGACCTGGGGGTGGCCCAGGACGGGTCGGATCCGTCCGACACCCCGGCCCAGCAGGTGGTCGACGAGATCGTCTCCGCGGGTGGCGAGGCGGTCGCCTCCTACCACGACGTCGCCGACTGGGACACGGCCGGCGAGATGGTGCAGCTGGCGATCGACACGTTCGGCGGCCTCGACGTGCTGGTCTGCAACGCCGGCATCGTGCGGGACCGCATGTTCGTCAACTCCGAGCAGTCCGAGTGGGAGGCGGTGCTGCGGGTCCACGTGCTCGGCCACGCCGCTCCGGCCCGACACGCCGCCACCTACTGGCGGGCCCGTTCCAAGGCGGGCGAGCCGGTCGACGCCCGCATCATCAACACGTCGTCGGGGGCGGGCCTCATGGGCTCGATCGCCCAGGCCGCCTACTCGGCGGCCAAGGGGGCGATCACCAGCATGACCCTGGTGCAGGCCGCCGAGCTCGGTCGCATCGGCGTCACCGCCAACGCCCTGGCCCCCGCGGCGCGCACCCGGATGACCGAGGAGGCGTTCGCCGACATGATGGCCGAGGTCGGCGAGGGAGCCTTCGACGCCATGGCGCCCGAGAACGTGTCGCCCCTGGTCGTGTGGCTCGGTTCGGCGGAGTCGGTCGGGGTGACCGGTCGGGTGTTCGAGGTCGAGGGCGGCATCATCGGCATCGCCGAGGGGTTCCGCCACGGTCCCCGCTTCGACAAGGGCGCCCGGTGGGAGCCGGCCGAGATCGGTCCCGTCGTCGCCGACCTGCTGGCCGAGGCAACCGCACCCACCCCGGTCTACGGCGCGGGCTGACCTCGCCGCCGCGGCCCGTCCCTCCGCGGTCGCGCGGGGTCGGACCGGTCGGGGTTGCCGCACCATGGATCGACCCCGACGGGTCGGGTACCGTCGCCGGCAGCGTGCACCCGACAGGGGCGCGACCGATCAGGAGCAGGCCATGACCGCACCGTCCGAACGCGGACCCGTCCGACGGATGTTCACGTCCAAGATCCACCGAGCCACCGTCACCGGAGCGGATGTCGACTACGAGGGCTCGGTCACCATCGACCGGGACCTGCTCGACGCCGCCGGGATCCTCGAGTGGGAGGAGGTGCACGTGTGGGACGTCACCAACGGTGCCCGACTCACGACCTACGCCATCGCGGGCGAGCGGGGCCGCGGCGACATCTGCATCAACGGCGCGGCGGCCCACCTGGTCCGTCCGGGTGACCTGGTGATCCTGGCGACGTTCGTCGACATGGACGACTTCGCGGCCCGCCGCCACGTCCCGACCGTCGTGTTCGTCGACGAGCACAACCAGGTGCGGGACCAGCGGGCCGAAGTCGCCGGACCGGCGTCCACCCGTGCGCTCGACTGACTCGGAACGCGCCACCGGCCGGTGTCCTCCCGACCGTGGACGGGACGACACCGGCCGGTGGGCCGAACGGTTGGGGTTCAGCTCAGGCGCTCGACGACCATCGCCATGCCCTGGCCGCCGCCGACGCACATGGTCTCCACGCCGAAGGTCTTGTCGGACTCCTGCAGGTTGTGGATCAGCGTCGTCATGATGCGGGCGCCGGTCATGCCGAACGGGTGACCGAGGGCGATCGAGCCGCCGCGGGTGTTCAGCTTCTCCATCGGGATGCCGAGCTGACGGGCCGACGGCAGCACCTGGGCGGCGAACGCCTCGTTGATCTCGAACAGGTCGATGTCGTCGACCGACATGCCGGCCCGACCCAGAGCCTTGCGGACCGCCTCGACCGGGCCGAGGCCCATGATCTCGGGGTTCAGGCCGGTGGCCGCCGAGGAGATGATGCGGGCGAGGGGGGTCAGCCCCAGCGCCTTGGCCTTGGTGTCGCTCATCACGACCACCGCAGCGGCACCGTCGTTGAGCGGGCAGGCGTTGCCGGCGGTGACGGTGCCGTCGGGACGGAAGACCGGTGACAGGCCGCTGACCTTCTCGTAGGTGGTGCCGGGTCGGATGCCGTCGTCGGTGCCGACCACGCCGTCGGGGGTCGTGACCGGCGTGATCTCGGCCTCCCAGTAGCCGTTGTTCAGGCTCTCCTCGGCCAGGTTCTGGCTGCGGACCGCGAACTCGTCCTGGTCTTGGCGGCTGACGTTCTCGAGCTGGGCGACGTTCTCGGCGGTCTGACCCATGGCCAGGTACATGTCGGGCAGGCCGGCCTGAGCGGCCCACACCGGCGCACCGCCCTGGGCTCGTTCGACGGAGTGAGCCTCGGCATCGGTGAACACGGGGTTCTTGGGCCCGTCGGCCATGCCGAACGGGAAGCGGCTGGCGGTCTCGACGCCGCCGGCGACGAAGACGTCGCCGTCGCCGGCCTTGATCGCGTGGGCGGCCATGCGGATGGTCATCAGCGACGACGAGCAGTAGCGGTTGACCGTGGCGCCGGGGACGTCGTCGAGCCCGGCGAGCACTGCCGCGACCCGGGCGATGTTGTGGCCGGACTCACCGCCGGGCTGACCGCAGCCCCACAGGACGTCCTCGATCTCGGTGCGATCGAGCGCCGGCACCTTGTCCAGGACGGACGTGATGATGTGGGCTGACAGGTCGTCGGGTCGCATGTCCTTGAGCGAGCCCTTGGACATGCGTCCGATCGGCGTGCGGGCGGTGGCGACGATCACGGCCTCGGTCATGGCGAATCCCCTTCTGCGGACCCCGGTGTCGGGGTCGACGGCTCTTCTGGCGGATCGCAGGTTACCGATCGGTAACCATGCCTCCCAATCGCCAGGGCGGTGGGGCGCCTCGGGACCGACCTGCCGAGGTCCGCTCAGGGGAAGAAGCGGCTGACGGTGTCGGCCACGCACGCCGGCTTGGCGTCGGGCGTGCCGGAGCCGTCGAGGTCACGCTCCACGGTGAGCCGGACCGTGACCTGTACCCCGCCCTTCGCCTCGGACGCGGCCACGACCTCGCCGCGGGCCCGGATCCGGGACCCGGAGGGGACCGGCGCGGGGAACCGGACCTTCTCGAGTCCGACGTTGACCCCCATCGAGAACCTCTCGACGGTCAGCAGCTCGGGAAGGAACAGGTTGACCATCGACAGGGTCAGGTACCCGTGGGCGATCGGCCCACCGAACGGCGATTCGGCCGTGGCCCGTTCGACGTCGACGTGGATCCACTGGTGGTCGCCGGTGGCATCTGCGAACAGTGCGATGCGGTCCTGGGTGACGGTGGTCCATTCGGTGGTGCCCAGGTCGTGACCGACCATGGTGAGCAGGGCGGTGGGTTCGGCAACGACGGTCATCACGATCTCCTGGCAATGGCCGTTCTGTAGTGCGAGATCCAGGCGAACGCCTGGATCTCGCACTACAGAACGGGTTCGGGGGTGGGGTGGGTTCTCGGGGTGTGGGGGTCAGGGGTGCTGGCTGGAGACGGCGAGGACCTCGCCGGTCATGTAGCTCGACAGGTCGCTGGCCAGGAACACCATGACGTTGGCGATCTCCCAGGGCTCCGCGGCCCGGCCGAACGCCTCCTTCGAGGTGAGCTCCTCGAGCAACCCCGGCGGCGTCACCTTGGCCAGGTTGGCGTGCATGGCCAGGCTCGGGCTGACGGCGTTGATGCGCACGCCGTGCTCGGCCGCCTCGATCGCCGAGCAACGGGTCAGTGCCATCACCCCGGCCTTGGCCGCGGCGTAGTGGGACTGGCGCTCCTGTGCACGCCACGCCAGCACCGAGGCGTTGTTGACCACGGCGCCGGAGCCCTGCCCGTACATGACCGGGAGCACCGCTCGGAGGCACTTGAACGTGCCGGTGAGGGTCACGTCGATGACGCGGTCCCACTCCTCGTCGGTCAGCTCGGTGACCAGCCCGTTGCCGCCCAGGCCGGCGTTGTTCATCCACACGTCGATGCCGCCCATGCGGTCGACCGCGGTGGAGACGAGCGCCTGTACGTCGGAGTTGTCGGTGACGTTGCACACGACGGCTTCGGGGCGGGTGCCGAACTCCTCGCCGAGGGCATCGGCGGTCTCCCCGATGCGCCGCTCGTGGGCGTCGGAGATGACGATGGTCGCACCCTCCATCAGGCACCGTCGGGCCAGGGCTCCGCCGATGCCGGTGCCGGCTGCCGCGGTGATGACCACCCGCTTGCCGTCGAGCAGACCTCGTCCGGGGGGTTCGATCGGTGTCGGTGCTGCAGGCATTGGTGTCTCCTCTTCACCCGCTCTGTCCTGCAGAGCGGGGGTGATCACGCCCGCTGTGCGGGACAGAGCTGTGCGGGTGGGGTCTCAGCGGGGCTCGCGGGGGAGTCCGAGGGCTCGTTCCCCGATGACGTTGCGCTGGATCTCGTTCGAGCCGCCGTAGATCGTGTCGGAGCGGCTGAAGAAGAACAGCTTGTGCAGCGCCGACATCTCCTGTTCGCCGGCGTCACCCTCGTCGGCCTCGGAGTACCGGGTGGTGGTCGCCTCGAGACCCAGCACGTCCATGGCCACCTCGCCCATGTCGCGGTGCAGTTCGGCCCAGTAGAGCTTGTTGATCATCGCCTCGCGGGGTAGCGCGACGTTCTCGTCAACCCGCAGCGCACGCACCGCGTTCCAGCGCATGATGCGGACCCGCATCCACAGCTGGACCAGGCGTTGGCGGGTCACCGGGTTGTCGATGGCGCCGGTGCGGCGTGCCGCGTCGACGATGTGGCCGAGCTCCCGGTCGAAGGCCATCTGCTGGCCGAGGGTGAGCACGCCCCGTTCGAACGCGAGCGTGCCCATGGCGACCTTCCAGCCGTCGCCCGGAGCTCCCACCACCAGGTCGGCGGCTGTGCGGGCCCCGTCGAAGAACACCTCGTTGAACTCGGCGGTTCCGGTGATCTGTCGGATCGGTCGCACCTCGATGCCGGGCTGGTCCATCGGCACCAACAGGTACGACAGGCCGTGGTGTCGGGTCGATCCCTCCTCGGTGCGGGCCACGACGAAGCACCAGTCCGACCACTGGGCGAGCGACGTCCACACCTTCTGGCCGTCGATGACCCACTCGTCGCCCTCGAGACGTGCCCGTGTCGAGACGTTCGCCAGGTCCGAGCCGGCGTTGGGTTCGGAGTAGCCCTGGCACCAGAACTCGGTTCCCGACACGATGCCGGGCAGGAACCGCTTCTGGATCTGCGGCGATGCGAAGTGGATCAGCGTCGGACCCAGAAGGCCCTCGCCGATGAGACCGGCCCGGCCGGGGCCGCCGGCTCGGGCGTACTCCTCGTGGAACGCGACCTCCAGGGCGATCGGAAGTCCTCGCCCGCCGTGCTCGACCGGCCAACCCACCCCGGTCCATCCGCCGGAGGCGAGCTCCCGCTCCCACTCCATGCGCTCCTCGACGAAGGCGTGCTCGTCACCCGGCCCGCCCCGGTGGCGGAGGATGGCGAAGTCCCCGGTCAGGTGCTCCGCCATCCAGTCGGCGACCTCCCGGCGGAACTCCTGCTCGTCGATCTGCGCTCCGGTCGATTCCACGGTCCCGACGATAGATGGAACTGACGACCCGTCAGAAAGCGCGACCGGAAGTCGATCGACGTCGCCCGACCCGATCCCGGCGCCGCCGACCCGATCGCGGGTGCCCGTAGACTCGCCCGCCGTGACCGCGCGGAACCGGACGGTGTGGATCCTGGCCGGGATCGTCGGCGTCCTGGTGATCGTGGTGGTGGTCCTGGCCGTGGCTCTGGTCCGCTCCGACGACGGCGCCACGACGAGCAGCCTGCCCGCCCGTCGTCCGACCACCAGCACGACCCCGGCGGTCACCTCCGTTCCCCCGTCGGTGCCGTCGGCGCCGACGTCGACCACCTCCACCCCCGCCGGGGCGGTGTCGGTCCAGGACGTCACCGTGCAGGAGGGCATCGTGCAGCGGCAGTACCTGGTGGTGCGGCCCGTTGACGTCGGTGCCGATGAGCGCCTGCCCACCGTCATGGTGCTGCACGGCCTCACCGTCGATCGCTTCTCGATGGCCGCCACCGCTCCGTGGGCCGAGGCGGTGGCCCGCGACCGGTTCGTCGCGGTGTTCCCCCAGGGGATCCTCTCGTCGTGGAACGCGGGTCCGTGCTGTCCGCCGGCGACCCTGGCATCGGTCGACGACGTCGGATTCCTGACCCGGGTGGTCGACCAGTTGCGGGTCCGTCCGGACGTCGACCCGGACCGGCTCTACCTCACCGGGTTCTCGAACGGCGGGATGATGGCGTACACCCTGGCGTGTGCCCGCACCGAGGACTTCGCGGCTGTTGCACCGATGGCGGCGACCAACGTGTCCGGCTGCTCGCCGAGCCGGCCGATCTCGCTGCTGCACATGCACGGCGACCCGGATCCGACCGTCCCCTACGACGGATCGCCGTCGGTCAGCCAGCTGCTGTCGTCGCAACCGTTCCCGGCCGTGCCGACGTCGGTCGCGGCGTGGGCCGAGGCCGACGGCTGCGATACCGATCCCCAGCGCCGCTCGCCGACCGACGGGGTCACGATCGACTCCTGGCCCGGCTGCCCGCGGGGGATCCGGGTGGAGCTGATCACCTACCCCGGCAACGGACACGCATGGCCGACCGCCCCGCTGGACGGGCTGGACGTCATGTTGCGCTTCTTCGGCATCAGCGGCTGACCCATCTGCGGGACCCGAAGAACCGGTCCGGTCAGGCGATCGGCACGACCGGAGCGACGCGTCGACCCGTCGAGGGATGTCGGCGGCGACCTCGATCACCGCCGTAGTCGGCGATCGCTCGTCGCAACAGGGTCACCGGATCCGAGCCCGCGGCGAGCAGGCGATGCGCGGACAGATAGCGGAGGTAGGTGTGCAGGGTGCGGGCGATGTCGTCCGGTTCCGGGACCCGGGCCGAGCGCTCGCCGCACCAGGACGAGATGTCGCCCCAGAGCAGTTCGCCGATCTGCTCGCCCACCCACGCGGTGGGACCGTCGAGGTCGGCAGGGGCCGACAACGAGTCGGCGCGGGCGCCGATGATCGCGGCCAGGGCGTCGCGGTGCACCGGTCGTCCGCTGGCCAGCGCCCATCGGGCGACGGCCCGTCGATGCCGGAGAACCACGGGTGACCCGGGGGCGGCATGAGCTCGGATCGGTGGTGCGGTCGTGGTGCTCGGAGCCATGACCCCATCGTGGTCGGGGGGTGTGACAGTGGCCGCGGCCGCTGGTCCCCTGGCCGTGTGAGCACGGTTCCGATGACAGTTGAGTACCGCCAGTGTCGTGACTTGTCGTCAGAACGCGGGGTTTGGTGGCGGGGTGGGTGGGGACGCGGATCGGGTCGGGCGGGATGACCCGCCCGACCCGATCAGATCCACCCTCGTGCTCGAATGGGATCAGCCGGCGAGTGCCAGCGACGCTCCCGTCTGGTTTGCCCCGGCCACATCCGCTCCCGGCGTGGAGGCCCCGGCGACAGCGGTCGGCGCCGCGGCCGGGACGGCCACGTCGATGATGCCCTGGGAGCAGATCCCGATCGGGGCCTCACCGGCGGTGGTGGTCACCGCGTTCGGCGGGGTGCTGAACAGGCCGGTCAGCATGGCGATGGCGGCGTTGACGTCGATGTCGGCCATCGCCTTCTTCATCTCGAGGCTGGCTCGCTGGCCGAACAGCTCCTGCCAACGGGGGCTGAAGATCGGCTCGGCGTTGATCTGGGCGGTGAGCCATGCGATGGCGCCGTCGAGGTCGGCGGCGCCGCCGGGCAGGGTGGTCGTGGTGGTCGGACCCTCGCCGCCACCGCCGCCGAGCAGGCCCTTGGCGGCGTCGATGATGCCGGCGAGCGCCTCCTGCGGGAACACCGAGTAGTAGTGGTCGATCGCCAGGCTGTCGACGTCCTTCTGGCCGTTCTTGCCGACGAACTTGATGTCGTAGGTGCCGGGCTTGCCCTGGACTGCGGTGACCACGACGCCGCCGCCGCCGATCGAGGGCAGGCGCTCGAGGGCCGACTGGATGTCACCGGGAGCCGGGAGGGCGAAGCCGGCCAGGAAGTAGCTGTTGGCGTTGTTCATCCAGTCGTTGGTCGGGATGTTCAACAGGCCCGGGTTGAGGATCACCGGCAGCGAGTTCTCGTCGATCATGTTGATCGGCGCGGTCACCTCCTCGCCGTACTTCAGCGTGAACGCCACGCCCTTCTTGAGCGTCTCGCCGGTGGTGTCGAGGGTGAGGGTCTGGACCTCGTCGGTACCGGGCAGCTCACCCGAGCAGACCTCGAAGGTGACCGAGCTGGTGGTGCCCGCCGCGCCGGTGTTCACGACGACCTTGCCGTCGGTGACCTGACCTGGACCGTCGACCACCTTGAGGGTCTCGGGCTTGACCGGCATCTCCTTGCCGTTCTCGTCCTTGCCCGGGGTGACGTACTCGCCGAGCACGTCGACGGTGACCGAGGAGTTGGCCGTGCCCTCGAGCTCGATGGGCTGCTTGATGTCGGGCGAGCCGGGGATCTTGATCGAGGTGATGGCCGCGGTGCCCGCAGCCGCGCAGTTGACCTTGACGTCGGTGGCCTTGCCGCCGATGTCGATCGAGATGGTCAGGCCGATGGCCTTGGGCGAGTACTTGATGACGCCGCCCTTGCCGATGCCGGTGAGCTGACCGGCGAACGGGCCCATCGCGAACGTCGCCGGCTGACCGGCGGTCACGTTGACGTTGAGCGGTGCCGGGCGACCCTCGACGACCTTGGTCTCGGTCGGGCCGGTGACCCCCATGTCGAGCGTGATGTCCTTGATGGTCAGCGACGGGTCGATCGCCGCGACCTGCGAGGTGACCGAGGCGGCGAGCGTGACCGACCAGGTGAACGAGATCGGCTGGTCGTCGGCCTCGGGGTCGAGCTGTGCCGGGACGTCCGAGGTGATCTGGAACGGCATGTTCAGAGCGCCGCCGAACGCGGCGAGCAGTCCGGCCGACGCTGCGTCGGCTCCGCTGCAGGAGCCGGTGAGCGTCTTGGTCTGCGGCGCCGCGGAGGTCGGCGATCCCGCCGAGAACGCGAACACCGTGGCGACCAGCGCGGCGGCGACCGCCACCCGTGTCCCACGCGCTGTGATGATCCTCGACAACATGCAGCCCTCCAGACCGTCGATCGGTGTCGCCTGCAGCCCCCAGACGGAGCTGTCCGGAGAGGTCCCGAACGGCTCCGACCGCCCACCGCGCCGCACAGCGACGAGTCGGACGACACATGTGTGTGGGGATTGAATAGGCGTTGCAGGTGACCATGCGCAAGGGGTGCGGGGGGCCTCGGGTAGGATTCCCCACCCCAGATCTACCCACGGTGGTCGCGGCACCACGGAACGTGTCCGAACCGGTGAGAGGGAGCGTTGGTCGCACCGCGGTCGACGCGTCGGCGATGGGGGATCGCCTCCTCGGGCCGACTGCGTGACGTGTGTACCCTGGGATCCCGAGCGGCGCCGGAGCACCGGCTGCGCTCGTTGCCGGGGAGTGCTGGGAGACAAGTGGCGGACGGTGCGACGACGCGGGGCGGCGGCCCCGACGAGCCGGGTGGCCCGGCCGCGTCCACAACGGCCGCGCCCACGCCGGCTGCGCCCGTCTCGACAGGGGAGGCGCCTTCCGGACATCCCGCCGGCCCCACCGGTGTCGCTCCCTCACCGCCCGGTGTCGGGGAGCCCGATCCTCCGGCCGACCCGGGCGGAGCTTCCACCTCCGGAGTGGTGCACGTCCGCGACGAGACGATCGTCCTGTCCGGACTTCCCACTGGAGCGGCCCCGTCCGCACACGTCGTCGACCCGCCGGTGCCTCGTCCCGGAGCCGCAGGAGGCGGCGATGGGAACGGCCCGGTGCGGGACCGCCGGCCGGCATCGCGGTCGGTCCGCGTGCTCGTCGCGACAGCGGCTGCGACATTGGTCGCGGCGGCCGCCGTTGCGGTGGTCATCGGCGCGCTGGTCGTCGACGGTCCCGACGCGGTGGTCGTCGCGGCCGCCCAGCTGGCGATCCTCATCCCGGCGGTGGCCGTGGCCGTCACGTTGCTGGCGATGGTCCGCAACCGTCTGCGCGACCAGGTCGACGAACCGGTCGCCGAGCTCCGCCAGGTCGCCGCGGCCGTCCTCGACGGCGACCTGACCGCCCGCACTGGCAGGGCCGGACCGACCGATGTCGACGCGCTCGCCGAAGAGCTCGACGCCGCGGTCGGGTCGGTCCAGGTGCACATCCGGCGGTTGCGCCAGCACGCCGAATGGGGCGCTCAGAGCCGGATGATCTTCGAGGCCCTCGACCTGGCCGACGACGAGTCCGGAGCCCACGACGTTGCCCGTCAGGCCCTGGCGATCGTCGATCCCGAGCGACCGGTCGAACTGCTGCTCGCGCCGCACGGCTCGACGGAGCTGACCGTCGTGGCGACCAACCCGAACCAGCCCGCTCCGGGGTGCCCGGTCGACGAGGTGTCCGGTTGCATCGCCATCCGTCGGGCCCAGCCGGTCGTCTTCGACAGCTCCGAGTCGATCAACGCGTGCCCCAAGATGCGGGGTCGTCCGTACGGTCCGTGCTCGGGGGCGTGCGTGCCGGTGAGCGTCGCCGGCCGCCCGATCGGGGTCCTGCACACCGTCGCCGCCGACCGCCACCCGCCTGGGGAGCGACTGGTCGGCCAGCTCGCCACCCTGGCCACCCAGCTCGGCAACCGGCTGGGAGCGCTTCGGGCCCTCGAGAGCTCGCGGCTCGAGGCGGCCACCGACAAGCTCACCGGACTCCCGAACCGGCGCCTCCTCGAGTCGCAGCTGGCGTCGCTGATCGAGCGGTCGACGCCGTTCGTCCTGGTCCTCGCCGACCTCGACAACTTCAAGCACCTCAACGACACCTACGGCCACGAGATCGGCGACCGCGCCCTGCAGCTCTTCGCGCAGGTGCTGCGCGACAAGGTCCGGGGCAACGACGTCATCGCCCGCCTCGGCGGCGAGGAGTTCGTGCTCGTCTACCCCAACATGTCGGTCACCACCTCGATCGAGGCGGTCGAGCGGGTCCGCGACGGGCTGACCCAGACGCTGGCGGTGTCGGCGGTTCCGGAGTTCACGTGCTCGTTCGGCATCACCCACTCATCGGTGGGTCGGGACTCGGAGTCGATCCTGCGGGTGGCCGACGCCGGGCTGCTGCGGGCCAAGGAGCTGGGCCGCGACCAGGTCGTCTACGCGGACGAGACCCTGGCGGCTCGCATGTTCGGCGAGGGCGACGACCGCCGTCGCTGACCGTCAGGCCGTCGCGGTCCGGGGCGGAACCGTGGTCGGCCCCTGCGACAGGTTCTGGTCCTCCGGGGTGGCCGGCGTGAGCGCCCCCGGCGCGTCCGCCGCGGCGAGCAGCGTCGACATGGTCACGAACTCGAGCCCGGCGGCCATCCCTCCCTCGAGGATCGCCGGCACCGCCTCGACGTCCACGTCGCGCTTGGCCTTGAGCGTCTCGACGATGCGGTCCGACTGGGGGAGGAACAGCCCGCGGCCGATCGAGTCGTGCATGTCGACGATCGCTCCCGGACGCAGGCGCTCGACGATGTGCTGCGCGACGACCTCGGGGGTGCCGACCCCGGGCACGTTGCGCGAGACCGACCAGAGGAACGTGTCGTAGTTCTCCTCGGCGAGGATCCGCAGACCGGCGCCCGACAGCTCTCCCCGAGGGGGCCGGAACCAGGTCGTGTCGACGCCGAGGATCTCCTTGATGGCCCGGTGGCCACCGACGATCTCCTCGCGGGTGCTCGCGGGGTCCTGGAAGGCCAGGTCCTGGTGCGACCACGTGTGGTTGCCGATGTCGTGGCCCTCGTCGAGCACCCGGTGCGCCAGCTCGCGGTGGTGGTCGACGTTGTAGCCCATCAGGAAGAACGTCGCCTTGGCGCCCGCGTCGCGCAGCGCGTCGAGCACCCGGGGCGTCCAGCGCGGGTCGGGCCCGTCGTCGAAGCTGAGCGCCACGTACGGCTTCTGCGTCCCGACGTCCCACAGCATCCGGTGAACGCCACGCAGCTGGTTGTCGGGCGCCGCGGCGTCGGAGGACTCGACGAGCTGGCGCAGGGTCATGCCCTTGCTTCGCGTCGACAGCCCGGTGTAGGTGTGCTCGATGATCGCCTCGTCCGGGCTGAGCCGCCCACGGGCGGGCAGGTCCACGTCCTCGGTGCAGCCGGCGAGCGCCGCGGCGGTGACGGCACCGCCGACGGCGCCGGACAGGCCCAGGAAGCGGCGCCGACTGGCCTCGGGGAGGGCGACCAGACCGCGGGGGATGTCCTCGGAGCACATGGGCCGAGATCGTGTCAGCTCGAGCGGCTCCGGTGGGGGAGCGTGCTCAGGGTCAGGACGTCAGCAGGCTCCGGGGACGGCGCCGCCGCGCTGCCTCAGTTGCCGTTGGTCGACCAGTGCCAGGGCTCCGACGGCAGGTTGCGGAACCCGAAGCTGCCGGCGTTGGCCTTCAGCCAGGCGAACCCGGAGCTGCCACGGCTGAGGGTGGAGCCGCCCTGGGTGAAGTCGATGGCCAGACCGCGCTCGTGCATGGACGAGCCGGGCCGAGCGGTCGGCGGACTGCACGACGACGCCGGCGCCTCGTAGATGGCGTAGTGGCTGGATCCGCAGTTGTTGCGGCGCACCGCGATCTGGCCGGCCGGATCGCGGTAGCCACCCCCGCTGAGGTGGATCCCCGCCGCCGACGCGGCGTTGAGCAGCGCCTGGAGGTTCCCGGCGATCGACTGGTGGACCCGGATGCCGCCGACGCTGACGATCTCGCCGCTGCCGGTGATGGTCGCCGGGACGCCTCCACCACCGCCGCCACCACCACCACCACCACCGCCGCTGGGGGCCTTGAGCGTGACGCGCGCCGCCCGGGCCCGAGCCTCGGCCGCGGCGCGCTGAGCGGCGAGCGCCCGGGCGATCTCGGCCTGCTTGGCCGAGATGGTCGACGACAGGTTGGAGTCGATGGACGCGAGCGAGTCGGCCTCGGACAGCGCCCGGTCGAGTCGGGAGTCGACCTGCGCGGCGAACGCCTGCTGCTTCTGGAAGGCGGCGTTGAGATCGCCGAGGCGGTCCTGCACCGCAGCCTTGCTGCGGGCCGCCCGCTCGGCCGCCGCGGTGGCCGCGGCCCGCTGGAGCTCGAGGTCCTCCTGCTTGGAGCGGAACTGCTCGACCACGTCGGTGTTCTCATTGGCCTGGACCGACAGCAGGGTGCGCTTGTTGACCGCGTCGTTGACGTCGTCGACGCCCACGCCCGACATCGGGTCGGAGCTGCCCATGGTGACGTAGGCCTCGACCGCCGAGGTCTTCATGCGGGCCCGCAGGTCGTCGAGCTCCTGCTGGGTCCGGGCCTGAGCGGACTCGGCCGCAGATCGCTCGGACTCGGCCTGGCTGACAGCTCGCTGGGCCTCCTCGACCCTGTCCTGCTGTGCGCTCACCTGGGCGTCGAGGGCGCTCAGCGCCGCCGACACCTGGGCATCGGTCGCTTTGAGGCCGTTGACCTCGGACGCCTTGGCCGCCTTCTGGGCACGGACGGCGTCGCGCTTCTTCTGGAGCTCGGCCAGGCTCGATCCGCCGTCCTCCTGCGCCGCGGCGGGAGTGGCGGGGACCAGCGCCACCGCGAGGGAGATGGCGGCGAGGGCGGCGACCAGCAGGCTGGGAAGGCCACGGTGCGTCCGGGGAGCGTCAACGGAGGTGTGGGAGAGGTGCTGCACGTGGTCCTGGGAGGGATCGGTCGGCGCCGGGGCGAGGGGGCGCCGATTCGTTCGTAACGAGAATGCAATCTAACACACCCTTCCCGCCCATCCAGTCGGTGCGCATGAGGCCCCTCCCAGCTCCGTCCGTCGACGGGGCTGGACCCATGCGGGCCGGGTCGGCCGGCGGCGCTCGGGGACGGTCATCGACGTCGCTGGCAGTCGGGGCACCAGCTGGTCGATCGGGCATCGACGACCGAGCCCCGCAACTCGGTGCCGCAACGGTGGCAGGGCCGACCGGCCCGTCCGTAGCAGTCGAGGCGATGCTGGTTGCGTCCGGGCGAACCGTCGGCGTCGACGTAGTCGCGAAGGGTCGTGCCCCCGTTGTCGACCCCTTCGGACAGCACGTCGCGGATGGCGTCGCGCAGGCGGGCGGCCGCGGCGCGGGTCAGGTGTCGGGCGCGAGGATCGACCCCGGCGCGCCACAGCGCCTCGTCCGCGTAGATGTTGCCGACGCCGGCGACCACGCGTTGGGACAGCAGGACGGTCTTGATCCGACGTGACCCGGCGTTCACCCGCCGCCGCAGGTGCTCGGCGGTGAACTCCTCGGAGTCGGGTTCGGGGCCGAGTGCGGCCAGGGTCGGCAGCGACCGGTGGTCGCCGAGGTCGACGACGGCGATGCGACCGAAGCGACGGACGTCGTGGAAGGTCAGCACCGAACCGTCGCCGAGGCACCACCACGCCCGCAGGTGCGGCTCGCCCTCGATGCGGTCGATCGACCGGTCGGTCACCGCGAGCCGGCCCGTCATCCCCAGGTGGACGATCAGCTCCTGGGCGGGCGGCACGTCGTCGCGGCGGAGGGGGAGCAGCAGGTACTTGCCCCTCCGGGTCACGTCGGTGACCGTCGTGCCGGCCGCGGCGGGCGCGGCGGAGAACTTCGGGGAGTCGAAGCCCCACGCGTCGAGGATCTGGCGGTCGGTCAGCCGGTCGACCAGCTGACGTCGGATCGTCTCCACCTCCGGCAGCTCGGGCACCGCCCGAGTGTGCCCCGCGGCGGTCCGGCGGACCACCCGTCGGTCTCTTGACGTCGCGGTCCGTTCGACCGGTCCGCGAGTAGTACCGTCTCGAACGGATCAGGAAGCACGGAGGGGCCGGTTGCCGCACGCCGACGATCACCGCCGGTCGGACGACCGCACGACGATCGACCTGCGCGCGGACTCCGACACCCGTGACCGCCTGGTCCAGGCCGCGGCCGACGTCTTCCGGGAGAAGGGCTACACGGGCACGCGCGTCCAGGAGATCGCCCGACGCGCCGGGTTCACCTCCGGCGCCCTCTACGCCCACTTCGACAGCCGGGCCGAGCTGCTCGCCGAGGCGATCGCGGTCGAGAACAGCAGGATGTTCGAGCTGGTCTCGGCCGCACTGGGTCGGTCGATCGTCGACGGTTCCGGGGCGATCGCCTCGTCGATCGCCGACTTCGTGAAGGCCGAGAGCGCGCCCACCGACCAGTTGATGCTCGACGGCTTCGCCATCTGCGCCCGTGAGCCCGAGGCCCAGGAGCGCATCGGCGAGTCGCTGAACCACCTGCTCGACCAGATCGAGGAGCAGGTCGGCCGGATGGCCGTCCGGCCCGGCAGCGTCATGGCCGACGACCCGGGTGGTATGGCGTACCTGGTGGTGTCGTTCATGTGCGGGGTCGCGGCGTTGCGGGCCGCCGGCCTGGGCGGCCGGGCGCCCGAGCACACCGAGACCGTCCTGGCGACCTTCCTCCAGGGGTTGGGGGCGATCGATGATCCGGCCGTGACGACCGCGGCCGACGATGGCCCGGGCTGAGCGGTCGCCCGGAGTACCGTTGCGGCATGGGGATCCTCGCCGTGGTCAATCAGAAGGGGGGCGTCGGCAAGACGACCGTCGCCCTCGGCCTCGCCTCCGCGGCGATGATGCGCGGGCGTCGGGCCCTGGTGGTCGACATGGATCCCCAGGCCAACGCCACCACCGGGCTCGGGGTGTTCGACGCAACGACCACCATCGACGAGGTCCTCGCCGAGGACCGGGCCGGTGCCGCTTCTGCAGCGGTGCGTCGCTCGGGCTGGGAGCCGTCGGTGGGCCACGCTCCGGACCTGGTGCCGAGCTCGCCGCGCCTGGCCCAGCGCGAGCACCAGCTCGCGACCGACCCGATCGGCGCCCAGGACCGACTTCGGGTCGCCCTCGACGGGCTGGCTGATCGCTACGACGACGTCATCATCGACTGCCCGCCGTCGCTCGGGCTGCTGACCGTCAACGCCCTCTTCGCGGCGGACCGGGTGCTGATCGTGGCCGAGCCGGCGGCATGGAGCCTCGACGGCGTCGAGCAGATCCTCCGCAACGTCCGTCGGATCGCCGATCGTCAGAGCGGTCGACCAGAGGTGGCGGGGATCGTCGTCAACCGGCTGGGCCGCACCCGCGACGCCGGATACTGGTTCGCCCAGCTGCAGGAGACCCACGGCGACCTGCTCCTCGAGCCCGCCATCTCGGCCCGTGCCGCGGTCACCGAGGCGGCGGCGCAGTCGATGCCCATCCACCTCCTGCGCCGTGACGGCGCCGAGGAAGCCGGCGACCAGTTCGCCGCGCTCGCCCGGACGCTCGACTCCCGACCGGCAGCCGACGCGGTCACCTCCCTACCGACCCAGCGGCTCGACCTCACCGCCGAGCTCGACCGCTCCGACGTCGTCGCCCCCGCGGCGGGCGTCGCCGGACTCTCGAGGGAGCTCTGATGGCGGCCTACGACCCCAAGCGCCCCCGGCCCCGCGCCGACGGCGAGGAGCCGGCGCCGGTCGAGGCGCTGCTCGACCCCGACCCCGCCGAACCGGTCGCGGTCGCCGAGCCGGCCGAGGTTCGCTACGTCGTCGAGTTGGAGGACCCTGATCCTGCTCCGGATGACGCGGCCCCGGTCGAACCCGCGGCCGACTCCGCGGCAGGTGCTGTCGACGAGCCCGCGGGAGCGGGGGCCGCGCCCACCCCGTCGGCGACGGATCGCCCGGACCTGCGACTCGCCGGTTCCGACGTGCCGGTGGCCGAACCCCCGCCGGAGCCGACGGCCAACCGGGCGGTCGTGGTCGTGGGGGCGGTCGGCGCGGGGCTGCTGACGTTGCTGGTCCTGCTCCTGCTGCTGCGCCGCCGTCGTCGCTGACCGGACAACCGCCGACCCGGTCGCATCGGTCCGGGGACTGCGGGCGGGCCACATCGATCCCCGGATCACGGGACGGCTCGCGCGCTCAACCCGCGGCCCGTCCGTGCCGATCAGGTGACGATCGTCTTTCCGTCACCTTTCCGTCGTGACGCTCCGATGACAGACTGCCCGCCCTGTGTCGCGGATCCGTCACCTCAGGGGCGGGACCGGCGCAGCCTCCACCGCCCTCATGACCACCTCGCCACGACTCCTCCGCCGCCGATCGCCCTCGGTCCGATCCCCGTTCCGCCGCCGCATCGGTGTGGCCGCGGTCGCGGCCTCCGTCCTGGTGGGACTCGCGGCGCCCGTGGGATCGGAGCCGCTCGCCGGGGCCGACCCGGTCGCGGTCGGTCGCCAGAAGGTCGCCGCGGCCGCGGCGGCTCGCCAGCGGGCCGAGTCCCGCCTGGCCCAAGTGGTGTCGCGGCGCACGGCGCTCGAGCAGCGATCGCGAGAGCTCGACGGAGCTGACGCAGCCTCGACCGAGGCGCTGGCCGGAGCCCGCCGACAGGTCCGGGAGCTCGCGGTCGCTGCCTTCATCGACGGAGGGCGCACCGAGCTGCTCCAGGCCTCTCTGACTCCCGACGAGGCCGCCGTCGTGGCCTGGCGGGTCGGCATGGTGAGCGGCGGAGCAGACACGGTGTCGGACGCGGTCGACCACTTCGAGGCGTTGCGGTCGGCGAACGACCCCGAACAGGAGCAGGTCGCCTCCGAGCTCGACGCGGTGCGAAGCGAGGAGGAGCAGGCCCGCAGCGACCTGGTCCAGAGCTCAGCCGCCGAGCGCGACGCCACCGCCGCGCTCGACGCGAGTCGCCGTGAGCAGGCCGCGGCACGGGCCGCTCGGGCATCCTCGGCGGCTGTGGCTCCGACGCCCCGGGCCCCTGCCGCCCCGGGTCGGCGTTCGACCGCACGCCCGTCCCCGTCGTCGTCCAGCGCGGCCGGTCTCGGGGTGCGGAGCTCGGGAGGAGCTCCCACCGCCGATGAGGCCGCCTTCCTGGCCCGGGTCCGCCAGTGCGAGTCCCGTGGCAACTACCAGATCGTGAGCTCGACCGGCCGCTACCGGGGCGCCTACCAGTTCAGCGTCGAGACGTGGCGAGGCGTCGGTGGGTCCGGTGACCCGGCCGCGGCGTCGCCCGCCGAGCAGGACGCCCGTGCCCTCGCCCTGCTGCGGCTCCAGGGCAAGCGCGCCTGGCCGGTGTGCAGCGGTCGTTGAGCCGATGGGGATGCCATTGCCGTGGGTTTCCCGCGGACGCCGTGCTTTGGCTAGGGTCGCCCGCGGTATGACCGGCCGAGACCGAGGAACGCTGTGACCGTCCGACTCCGCCTCTCCGCACTGCTGACCGCCCTCGTCGTGGTTGCCGTCGGTTGCCAGCACGCCGAGGCGCCCGCGCCGGCGATCAGCGGCGACATCGACAAGGGCAACCCGACGACGACCGAGCCGGCGGCGGTGCAGATCTCCACCGACACGCCGACGCCCGAGCCGCTGAGCCCCGAGCGCCAGGCCCGGCTGAACGCCGCCCTCGCCGCCATCCCCGCCGGATGCGAGATCCTGAGCGACAAGAGCTGCCTGCTGCCGTTCCCGAGCGACGTGCACACGGTGGTCGACGACTCGACGGGAACGCACAAGCGGATCAACCTGCCCTCGGGTCAGCTGGTCAACGTCGACGGCGTCCCGCTCGACCCGACCGCCTGGAACCTGAACGACGGCTGGAGCCCCTCCACCCCGATCCTCGCCTTCGTCCCCGGCCTGGACCCCTCCAAGACGGCGCTCCCGTCCGAGGGTGACATCGGCTTCTCGGTCACCGAGGAGTCCGCCACCGTCATCGTCGACCTCACCACCGGTCAGCTCGTCCCGCACTGGGCCGAGATGGACTCCCGGGCGACCAGCGACGCGGAGCGCCTGCTGATCCTGCGTCCGGCCACCTCGCTGATCGAGACGCACCAGTTCGCGGTGGCGTTCCGCCACCTGATCGGCACCAACGGGGCACCGCTGCCGGCCCCCATCACCTTCCAGGCCATCCGCGACAACAACGCCACCGGCAACGCCCGCGTCGAGGCCCGCCAGCGCGACTTCAACCTGGTGTTCCCCAAGCTCGCCACCGCCGGTGTCGCCCGAGAGGGCCTCTACCTGGCGTGGACCTTCACCGTCGCCTCGCCCCAGTCGCTGGCCGGCCGGGTCCTGTCCATGCGCGACGACGCCTTCGGCAAGGTGTCGGGCACCGCGCCGGTGTTCACCGTCACCGAGACCCAGACCGACGACCTCCAGCCCGGGATCGCCAAGGTCGTGCGCGGAACCTTCGAGGTCCCGCTGTACCTGACCGGCGACGGCGGACCGGGATCCCGGATGACCTTCAGCCCCCTCAACGGCCAGCCGATCTCGACGGGGACGACGACCGCGAACTTCACGTGCTCGCTGCCGGTCAAGGGGATCAAGGAGGGCAACTCCGTCCCGGTGGTGTACGGCCACGGACTGCTCGGCTCGGCCGACGAAGCCGCCAGCTCGCAGGTGCAGCACACCGCAGCGGCCAACAACTCGGTGTACTGCGCGACCGACATCGTCGGCATGGCCGAGGGCGACACCGCCAACGCAGCGGCGGCTCTGGCCGACATCAACCTGTTCCCGTCGATCCCGGACCGGCTGCAGCAGGCCATGCTCAACACGCTGTTCCTCGGCCGGCTGCTGACCAACGTCGACGGGCTGGGCTCGGCGCAGCAGTTCCAGACCACCGGCGGCGCCAACATGTTGAACAACGCGCAGGCGTACTACGACGGCAACAGCCAGGGCGCCATCTTCGGCGGCGCGGTCACCGCGGTGTCCAACCAGTGGACCAAGGCGGTGCTCGGCGTCGGGGGCATGAACTACTCGACCCTCCTCGACCGCAGCGTCGACTTCAACCGGTTCCTGCCCGTGCTGACCGGCGCCTACCCGGACCCGATCGACCAGCAGCTGATCTTCGGCGTCCTGCAGATGCTGTGGGACCGGGGTGAGACCAGCGGCTACGTCCAGCACCTGACCGACCGGGCCTACGACCGCACGCCCAAGCACCAGGTGCTGATGACGGTCGCGTTCGGCGACCACCAGGTGGCGACGATCACCGCCGACAACATCGCCCGCACCCTGAAGCTGCCGATCTACGAGCCGACGCTTCCGAAGAAGACCGAACCCATGCAGGGCGTCACCACCTCGCAGAACGACTTCTTCTACAACCTCGGGCCCATCCGCAAGTTCCCGCTCGACGGCTCCGCCCTCTACTACTGGTACCAGGGCACCCTGGCCCCGCCGCTCGGCAACATCACGCCGGAGATGAGCGCGGCCTACCAGGCCCAGTGCCAGGGCGCGGCGGCCGAGACCGAACGGCAGTGCGAAGATCCCCACGAGATGCCGCGGCGTCAGCCGCAGGTCATCGCCCAGAAGAAGGCGTTCTTCCAGGACGAGGGCGTGATCACCAACGTCTGCAAGGACAAGCCCTGCCTGGGCAAGCCCCGCAGCGAGTTCGACTACTGATCGGACCCGTCCACTCCTGACCTGTTCCGGCTGTGGCCCGGTCGCCGTCGGGCGGCCGGGCCACAGAGGTCCAGGGCCGGAGTCGTGCCGCTCAGCTGCTGACGTCGAACACGCTGAGATCCGCGGCGAGCTCGGAGCGGAGCCGCTCGGCCACCGGACCCCGCACCGTCTCGCGCGTCACGCGGAACGGTCCGCGGTGCAGGCGGGTCCCCAACTCGGCGGCGACCTCGACAGCCCGGTCGCGGACCGCTGCCACATCGACCACCTCGTCGAGGAACCCGGCGGCGAGCGCCTCGGCCGGCGAGTGGATCCGGGCCAGCTGGATGGCCGCGGTGAACGCGGGGATCGCCAGTCGGTCCTGGCAGATGCCGACCGCGAAGCCGGGCACCGGCATGCCGATCGCCACCTCGTTGAGGCCGATCTTGAACGGGCCGTCGGCGCCGACGCGCACGTCCGCGCAGCACAGGAGGATGGCGCCCATCGCCAGCGCGTGCCCGGTCACGGCCAGCACGACCGGCTTGGGGAACATGTACATCCGCAGGCCGAGCAGGGCTCCGCGTCCGAGCATGTCGCGTGCGCCCTCGGGACCCGAGGTCATCACCTTCAGGTCGAAGCCGGCGGAGAACTTCCCCTCCCGGCCGACGATGACGACGGCGGAGACGTCGTCGGCCTCGGCGCGATCGAGGGCGCTCTCGAGCCCGGCGAGCACGTCGAAGCCCAACGCGTTGGCCTTGCCGTCGTCGAGGTCGATGACGGCGACGCCGTCGGTCACGGTGACGGTGACCGGGCCGGCGCCGTCGGGGGTGGTGGTGTCGTCCATGGCCGCACGCTAGTGCCGGCCCCCGGCTCGTCCCGGAGCCCGCAGCGGCGTGGCACACGGTGCTCGGGGCGCGTCCGGATCGGCTTCGCCCTCGCTACGCTGACCGGCGAGGCCCCGTCGGGTGTCCGTGAGCCCACGGTGCGGCGGAGCCTGCCCCCACGATCACGACCCGCACCAGCGGTGACCCGACCGAACGCGAACGACCCGGAGGTTCACAGATGGGATTCCTCGACAAGGCGAAGGGCCTGGCCGACCAGGCCATGGCCAAGGCCGATCAGGCCATGGCCGGTGGGCCGACGAGCAAGTCGGCCGACCCATATTTCCGTGACCTCGGCGTCCTGGCCTACCTCGAGGCCACCGGCCGCGCGCCGGCCGAGATCGATCGGCTCCGCCAGGAGACGATGACGGCGATCCAGGGCCTGGAGGGCCAGACGGCATTGAACTTCGCCATGTCGTCGGCCGCCCCGCCGCCCCCGGGTGCCGCCGCGTCGGCCCCGCCGCCGCCGGGCGCTGCTGCGTCCGCGCCGCCGCCTCCTCCGGGGGCTGCCGCGGCTGCCCCGCCGCCGCCGGCCGCGCCCGCGGAACCGGCCGAGCCCGTGGCTCCGCCGCCCCCGCCCGGTGGTGGCGGGACGGTACCGCCGCCGCCACCGCCCACCAGCTTCTGACCACCCCACTCTCGCTTTGTCCCGCACAGGCGCGGTGATCACCGCGCCTGTGCGGGACAAAGCAGCGGGGGAGGGGGTGGGGGCTGGTCCGTGGGCCGGCGCGGTCCTACCCTCTGGGCATGCGCGGGAGAGCAAAGCGTGGCGGATTCGTGATCGCGGTCGTGTCGGCCGCCGTGGTCGGGGCGTGCACGGCCCCACCCCCGCCCGACGGCCCGGTGCCGTCGCCGGCGGGCACCAGCGGCCGGACGTGCGCGCCGGCTGCCGTCCGATCCTGCGCCCTCCCGTACCCGAGCGACCAGTGGACCGTCGCCGATCGGTCCACGCCGACCGGACTCCGGTTGGACCTGCCCGCCGATCTCATCCCCGCGTCGGTGCAGTCCGCCCTCGGCCCGGGTGCCCACCTCGAGGACGTGCAGGCCGGTGCCGACGGGTTCTCGGCCGTCGGCCCGGTCGTGTTCGAGCTAGACCGACCCGTCGACGCCGCATCGCTCCCCGCGGACGGCGGTGACGTCGTCCGGGTCTTCGACCGCGCCACCGGCGAGCCGGTTCCGCTGCGTGTCGAGCTGACCCTCGACTCGATCCGACAGGGCGCACCCGACACGATCGTGATGGCCTGGCCGCAGGTCCGATGGGAGCCGGGCCGCACCTACGTGGCCCGGCTGGCCGACGGGCTGAGCGGTCCGCAGGGCGCACCCGGACGACCGGCCGGCATGGACGACACCGCGGGCGTCGGCGGCAGCTTCATCTCCTCGGTGCGTGCCGATCTGGCCCGCATCGAGGGTGACCGCTGGGACACCACGCTGGAGGCGACCCGCTTTACCGTGCGCAGCACCCGCACGGCCACCGCCACGATGGATCGCATCGTGGCGGCGGCCCGGGCCGCTGATCACCCGGTCCGCAACCTGACCGTCGGCCCGGCGCCGTTGACCCCGTCGGGGTCCGCCGTGGTGCGCGGCGAGGTCCAGCTGTCGGACTTCCGCGACGCCGACGGAGTGGTCCGAGCCGATCGGCCGCCGGTCGGGACCTGGGTCCCGTTCGTCATGGTCCTGCCCGCCCGCCCGGCCGGCCCCGACGGAGCGCCCGTCGTGGTCTACGGCCACGGGCTCACCGCGGCCAAGGAGACCCTGCTGGTCGTGGCCGAGGCCAACGCCGTGCACGGCATGGCCACGATCGGCATCGACGTCCCCAACCACGGCGACCGCCAGGCCGGCGAGGGGGGCTACCTGCTCGACATCACCACCCCGGGCACCCTCGGGCGGCTGGTCTCCATGCCCCTTCAGGGCGAGGTGGACACGGTGTCGCTGTTCCGGGCGATCACCGCTCACATGGCCGATCTGGACCTGGCCGGTCCGGGGGCCACCGGGTGGAACGCGCCGGACGGTCGACCCGATCTCGACACCGCCCGGCTGCTCTACCAGGGGACGTCGATGGGCGGCGTGCTGGGCGCGGCGTCGATCACCCAGATCCCCGAGCTCGACGGCGCCTACCTGCAGGTGCCCGGCAGCGGCATCGCCGACATCCTCTACCACTCGCAGCTGTGGCCGCTGTTCGCCGGCGTCGTGCCGTGGGGAGCCAGCGCGGGTGACGCCGCTGCGCTGCGAGGGTTGGCCACGCTGCTGCTCGACCCGGCGGAGAACTCCTATCTGGTGGACCGACTTCGTGACGGCGCGCCTCCGCTGTTCGTGCAGTACGGCGTCGGCGACGGCGTGGTCCCCAACTTCAGCACCGAGCGGCTCGCCGTGCTCGCGGACCTGCCGTTGGTCGGGCCCGAGATCTCACCGCTGAGCCTCGACCTGCGGCGGAGCGGGGCTGACGCCGTCCCCGCCGACGGCCGTGGCATCGCGCAGGTGTACCCCCTGCACAGCTCGACGGAGATGTCGGCGTTCATGGCCCACCTGAGCTTCGCCGAACCGGCTGCCGACGTCGTGCTCGACCAGTGGTTGACGAACCGCAGCCGGGCGCTGGGTCTGGGCGCCGGGTGACGGCCCGCTCGGCCACCACCGCGTGATCCTCGTCGACGCCGCCGGCGTCACCGCCGTCCGGCCGGGCCGTCCGCTGTTCGAGGACCTGTCGGTCACGGTCTCCACCGGGGACCGACTCGGGATAGTGGGACTGAACGGCTGCGGGAAGTCGACCCTTCTGTCGATCCTCGCCGGAACGACCGACCCCGAAGCGGGGACGGTCCGGCGGGGTCGTGACGTCCGGGTGTCGCTCCTGGGTCAGGACCCGGCGTTGCAGGGGCCCCTGGTCCGTGACGACCTCTTCGGGGTCGGCCCCACCGATGCGGCCGACCCCGGGTCTGCGTCGTCGGCGGCTCCCGGCGCCGAGCGGTGGGAGGCCGCCGCGGTGGCCGACCGCCTGGGCGTCGGCGACCTGCTCGACGCCGACGTGGGCTCTCTGTCGGGCGGGCAGGCCAAGCGGGTGGCACTGGCCCGTGCCCTGGTGACACCGGCGGACCTGCTGGTCCTCGACGAGCCGACCAACCACCTCGACATCGACGCCATCTCGTGGTTGGAGGACCGCATCGTCGAGTTCACGGGCGGGCTGGTCCTGGTCACCCACGACCGTCACTTCCTCGACCGGGTCACGAACGTGGTGCTCGAGTTGGACCGTGGGCGTGGCCACGTCCACGTCGGCGGCTATGACGCCTACCTGGAGGGCAGGGCCCTGCGGGAGGAGCAGGCCGCCCGTGAGGAGGCGACCCGACGCAATCTGGCCCGGGTCGAGTTGGCGTGGCTGAGGCGCGGCGCTCCGGCCCGCACCTCCAAGCCCAAGGCGCGCATCGAGGCCGCCACCCGCATCGTCGAGGGTCGGGCGCAGGCCGCGGCCCGCCCCGGTGAGCTGCCCCTGCACTCCCGGACCCCGCGCCTGGGCGACCGCGTCGTCGAGCTGCACGGGGTCGGTCACCGCTTCGCGGACGGCACCGAGCTGTTCGACGGCATCGACCTGCTGCTCGATCCGCGGGAGCGGCTCGGCATCGTCGGGCCCAACGGGGCCGGCAAGTCGACGCTGCTCGACATCGTGGCCGGGAGGGTCGAGCCGACATCGGGCCGGCGTGAAGCCGGCAGCACCGCCCGGATCGGCTACTACGACCAGGTCGGCCGTCAGCTCGACCCCGGGATGCGGGTCAGGGACGCCGTCACCGGCGGGCACCGCGAAGCCGACTGGGCCGACGCCGCGCTGCTCGAGACGTTCTGGTTCGACGACGACGCCCAGTGGGCGCCGATCGGGCTCCTCTCGGGCGGCGAGCGTCGCCGACTCCAGCTGCTGCTCGTCCTGTCGGAGCATCCGAACGTCCTGCTGCTGGACGAGCCGACCAACGACCTGGACCTCGACACCCTCCGTCAGCTCGAGGACTTCCTCGACGAGTGGCCGGGAGCGCTGGTGGTCGTCAGCCACGATCGGGCCTTCCTGGAGCGAACCGTCGCGGATGTGATCGTCCTCGACGGAGCGGGTGACGTCGGCCGCCGCCCGGGCGGGTACGCGGCCTACGAGGAGGAGCGACGAGCGGTGCGCAGCCGGCGTCGCACCGCGTCGGTGGCGGGACCCCGATCGAACGGAGCTCGAGCTGATGAGCGGGATCGGGGGCGGCCCGCGTCGCCCGAGCGGACGACGCCCTCGACGGGTACGGGTGCCAGAGTCGACCGCGGCGGTGCCGGCCGCACCAGCCCCACCCACCTGCGCAACCGCCTCCGGGCCGCCGAACGAGAGGTCGCCGAGCTCGTCTCGACGCGGGACCGCACCTCCGAGGAGCTCCGGCTCGCGGCCGAGGGCGGTGAACATCGCCGGCTGGCGGAGCTGGGCGAGGAGCTGGTGGAGCTGGAGCGCCGGTTGGCCGAGTCCGAGGAGCTGTGGCTGGAGCTCGCCGCCGAGGTGGAGGAGCGCGGCCTCCACCTCTGAGCGCCCCCACCCCCCGCTTTGTCCCGCACAGGCGCGGTGATCACCGCGCCTGTGCGGGACAAAGCGGGCGGAAATCGGGGGGCCGCCCGGCAGAATGTCGACCATGGGTGTCTTCTCCAGGTCGTTCGCGCTGTTCAAGGCCTCGTGGGGGGTGCTCCGCCACGACAAGGAGCTGCTCGCCCTGCCCGTCATCTCGGCGGTGACGTCGTTCCTCTGCGTCGCCCCGTTCGTGGGCCTCATCGCGGTCACCGCGCTCGACTCGGCCACCCGCGGGGTGGCGACGAGCGGGTCGCTCGACGGCCTGAGCATCGGACCGCTCGGCTACGTCCTCATGTTCGTGGCCTACCTGATCGGCGCGTACGTGACGATCTTCTTCCAGTCCGCGCTGGTGCTCGCGGCCAACGAACGGCTCAGCGGCGGCGAGCCCACCCTCGGCTGGGCGATCTCGGCCGCGGCGTCCAACGCCGGTCGCATCCTGCCGTGGGCGATCATCAGCGCGACGGTGTCGATCGTCCTGCAGGCGGTCCAGGAACGGGCCGGCTTCATCGGCCGCATCGTCGTCGGCCTGGTGGGCATGGCCTGGACCCTGGTGACGTTCCTGGTGCTGCCGATCCTGGTGATCGAACAGGTGGGCGTGAAGGACGCTCTGAGCCGGTCGGCCTCGGCGTTCAAGCGGACCTGGGGCGAGAACGTGGTCGGCAACGGCGGGATCGGCCTGGTGATGATGCTCGTGGGCCTGCTCGCCTTCGTCCTGACCGCACCGGTGGCGTTCGTCGGCGCGAGCACCGGCAACGCCCCGCTGCTCGTGCTGGGCGTGATCCTGGTGGTCGTGGCGATGGTGGCGGTGTCGGTCCTCGGCGCCGCCCTGAGCGGGGTGTTCCGCACCGCGCTGTACCGCTACGCCGTCCTCGGCGAGGAGCCGACGGGGTTCACCCACGACCAGATCGCCTCGGCGTTCCGGCCCAAGCGCACCCGCGGCGCCTCAGCCATCTGACGGCGTGCCGGGCGTGTCCCGGGGCCGCCGCGGCTGTCGAGGCTCGCATTTCTCCTACTACGATGTGAGAAATCCGGACGGTGGTCGTCCGGGTTGGAGCGCCCGATGACCATCACCGACACCCCGACCCCCACCGACGACGGGACCCTCGTCCTGTCCATCTCCGATGCGGCTCTCGGCACCGTGCTCGGCATCCGCGACCAGGAGGACGACGCCGAGGCGTTGGGTCTGCGGGTCGAGATCACCGGCTCCAAGGGAGCCGAGTTCACCTACGACCTGGGCTTCGAGGAGCTGACGTCGGCCGACGCCGACACCCTCGTCGAGCAGGCAGCCGGCGGGCTGAAGGTGATGATCCCGGCGGCGACGGTCGAGAACCTGCGCGGGTCGGTGCTCGACCTCTCGCGGGCCGGTGCCCAGGGCGGGCTGGTGATCCGCAACCCGAACCGTCCCGACCCGCTGGCCGGCGTCGACCTGGAGCTCACCGGCGACGTCGCCGAGCGCGTCACCCAGCTGCTCGACCAGGCGATCAACCCCGCGCTCGGATCCCACGGCGGGTACGCCACCCTCGTCGGCGTCGACGGCGAGGTCGTCTACGTCACCATGGGCGGCGGATGCCAGGGGTGCGCGGCGAGCGCGGCCACGCTGCGGGAGGGGATCCGGCGATCGATCCTCGACGCGATCCCCGAGGTGACCGACGTGGTCGACGCCACCGACCACACCGCGGGCGAGAACCCCTTCTACACCTGAGACGCTGCGCCGTCGTCGGGGTCGTCGCTGACGACTTCGGTCGGTGAGTCGCTCAGACCGTGCGGTCGGCGCTGCGGATCCAGGCCAGGGCTTCGTCCGCGATCCCGTCGGCGTCGAGCCCCAGGCGGGACAGGATGGCGTCGGGCTTGCCCTGGGCCAGGAACACCGACGGCACGCCGAGCACACGGACCAGCGGCCCGTCGACCGGGGCCAGCTTGGACAGCGAGTCGGCGATCGCAGCGCCGATGCCACCGTCGCGCAGGCCGTCCTCGACGGTGATCACCAGTCGGTGAGACGCCGCGTCGGCGAGCATCTCCGGGTCGAGCGGCTTGACCACCCGGGGGTCCCACAACGTGACGTCGTGACCCTCGGCCGCCAGTCGGTCCGCCGCGTCGCGTGCCGCGGCCAGCATCTTGCCGACCCCGATCAGGCAGACGTCGGACCCGGCGCGGAGCCTGCGCGCCGCGAGGCCCTCGCCGCAGACACCGAGCTCCGGGTCGGCCGGATCCGGAGGCATGGTCTTGGGGTAGCGGATGGCGGCCGGACCGTCGGTGCAGAGGTCCAGCGCGTCGTGCAGCATCCGGGCGACCTCGGCGTGGCTGGACGGGGCGAAGATCGTCATGTCGGGGACCTTCGACAGCAGGACCATGTCGAGCACGCCGTGGTGGCTGGGGCCGTCGTCGCCGGTGATCCCGGCGCGGTCCAGGGCGAAGACCACCGGCTGGGAGTGGAGGCCGACGTCCAGGTTGACCTGGTCGATCGCCCGGGTCAGGAACGTGGAGTAGAGGGCCACCACCGGGCGGAGCCCGCCCATGGCCATGCCTGCCGCCGAGGTCACCGCGTGCTGCTCGGCGATGCCGACGTCGAGCACCCGGTCGGGGAAGCGGGCGGCCACCGGCAGCAGGCCTGTCGAGTCGGGCATGGCGGCGGTGATCGCCACCAGCTCGGGGCGGGCGGCGGCCTCGACCATCATGGCGTCGGAGAACGCAGCGGTGTACGAGCCATCCTTGACGCCGCCGACGTCGTGCATGTGCTTGACCTGGTCGGCCTCGGCGGGTCCGTAGCCCAGGCCCTTGCGGGTCAGGACGTGGACCACGACCGGTTCGTCGAGGTCGCGGGCGGCGCGAAGAGCGGTCTCGACCGCGGTCACGTCGTGGCCGTCGTAGGGACCGAGGTAGTGCACGCCGAGCTGCTCGAAGAACACCGGCGGCTCGAACATCTCCCGGAGGGCGGCCTTGGCCCCGCCGACCCCGCGCTCCAGGTAGTTGCCGACCAGCGGCACGTCCTGGATGAGGCGCTCGAGTCGCTCCCGGTTGCGCAGGTAGGTGGAGCTGGCCCGGAACCTCGACAGGCTCTCGCCCAGCCGGGACGCGGTGGGTGCGTACGAGCGACCGTTGTCGTTGAGGACGATGATCGCCTTGCGGCCGGAGTGGCCCAGGTTGTTCAGGCCCTCGTAGGCCATCCCACCGGTGAGGGCGCCGTCGCCGATGACCGCGACGACCTCCCGATCGGTCTCGCCGCGCTGGTGCATCGCGGTGGACAGGCCATGGGCGTAGGACACCGCGGTGGAGGCGTGGCTGTTCTCCACCCAGTCGTGATCCGACTCGGTCCGGCTCGGGTAGCCCGACAGGCCGCCCTCTTCACGCAACCGGTCGAAGTCCGCCTGCCGCCCGGTGAGCAGCTTGTGCACGTAGGCCTGATGGCCGGTGTCCCACACGATGATGTCGTGCGGGCTGTGGAAGACGCGGTGGAGCGCGATCGTCAGCTCGACCACGCCCAGGTTGGATCCCAGGTGTCCGCTTCCCCGGGCGTTCACCGTGTCGACGACGAACTCGCGGATCTCCGTGGCGAGCTGGGTGAGCTGTGACTCGTCGAGCCCGGCGAGGTCGTCCGGGGAGCTGATCGTGTCCAGGATGGTCGTGGCGTGGTCCTCCATCGGTGCTCCCACGCTACTCCGGGTCGGCGGCGACGTCAGGCTGCCCCGCAGGCCGCGGTGCCCGTCCGGCGCTCCGCGGTCGACCGCCGAGGCCGCCGCGGGCGAAGCTCGGCGCGCCGGCCAGGCTGGTGAGCACGAACACGACGTACACCAGCAGGCCCAGGCCGATCGCGGCCGAGTGGCTGACCCCGAGCGCTCCGAAGAAGAGGACGAACGCGGCCTCGCGGACCCCGAGGCCGCCGAGGGCGAGGGGGAAGTTCTGCAGCACCGCGGTCGGAGGGAAGAACGCCAGCGAGGCGACGAGGGTGACCTCGTCGATGCGCAGCGCCCGCGCCGCGCACCACACGCTGACGCACTGGAGGAACTGGAAGCCGACGCCGGCCGCGAGCACCCGCACGGCCTGGGCCCGTCGGCCGTGGAACGCGACGATGCCCAGGTGGACCGCGCCCAGGTAGCGCCTCCAGCCGGAACGTCCCACCAGTCGACCCGCCCCCCGGGGGTGACCGGCGACCCACAGCAGGGCGAGCAGCGCCACGAAGGTCAGCACGTCGGTCAGGACCGCCACGGTGCTGGCCGCGCCGAGCGACAGGTACCCCGTGCCGAGCAGGAGGCCCACCGCGGACAGCGTCGGGAGGACGAGCCAGCCGGTGAGCCGCTCCAGGCTCGTCGCCGCGAACGACTCCGCGTAGTCGCCGACGTCATGGCCCTGTCGCATGACTCGGACGACGTCGCCGCCGAAGGAGGTGGGCAGGGCGTTGGACACGAACTCGCCGGCGAGCAGGTGGCCGAGCAGTCGACGGAAGCCCAGCGGGATCCCGAGCGTGTCGGACACCGCGGACCACCGGAGGTTCTGCAGCAGGTACGCCACCAGGTGCACACCCACCGCGGCGGCGATCCACACCCAGGTGGCGGGCGTCGGGCTCGGGAACAGCTCGTCGAGCTGCACCTCGGGCAGTCGCCAGAACAGCAGACCCAGGAACCCGAGGCTGACCGCCACCCGGGCGACGATGCGGGACCAGTGGTTGCGGGGGACCTCGGGCGGTCGGTCGGGGTCGCCGATCTCGGAGCGTTCGATCTCCTCCAGCGCCGCGGTGCGATCGTCGGCGGGGTCGGTGTGCTCCATGACCGGATCCACGCTATCGGCGGGTACCCTCGCCGCACCGACGGTCGCGCTCGGCAGGGCCGTCCCACCGCCACCACGGGAGGTCGACCATGACGATCGACGAGCGCGACGACCGACGCCCGTCACCCGCGCTCGGGTTCATGACCGACCTGGCGTCGGTGGCCGACATCCGCCCGGTGGCTGTCCCGCTCACCCCCGGCGACCCGGCGGCACGTGGAGGGGCGGACACGATCGATCTCACGGTCGCCGAAGCCGGCGTGGGTGGACGTCCGCTGCTGCTGGTCCACGGGTTCACCGGCGCCAAGGAGGACTTCCGTGACGTCGTGGCGCCGCTGGCCGCGGCTGGCCACTGGGTCGTCGCACCCGACCTGCGGGGCCACGGCGCCGGGCCGCACCCACCCGGCGAGGCCAGCTACGGCCTCGACCGGTTCGCCGCGGACCTGTCCGGCCTGGTCGACGTCCTCGGCTGGGACCGCTTCGACCTGCTGGGTCACTCGATGGGCGGGATGATCGCCCAGAAGGTGGCGCTCGCCCATGGGTCCCGGATCGACCGGCTGGTCCTGATGGACACCGCCACCGGAGGCGTCGACGGGTCCGAGCACGGCGCGGACCCGGACAACGCGGCGCTGATGCGGATCGGCGTCGAGCTGTGCCGCTCCGAGGGGATCGCCGCCATCGCCGCGGTGCTGCAGATGGGGGACCAGCCGTTGGAGAGCCCCGCGCACCAGCGGTTGGCCGAGCAGCCCGGGTGGACCGAGTGGGAGTCGGGGAAGTTCCTCGCGTGCTCGGGCGACATGTGGTGCGCGATGGTCGAGGAGTTTCTCTCCACCCCGGACCGGATGGATCTGCTGGCGTCGCTGCCCATGCCGACGCTGGTCGTGGTCGGCGAGCAGGACAGGGCGTTCCGGGCGGTGTCGGCACGCATGGCCGAGGTCATTTCCGACGCCCGGCTCTCGGTGATCCCCGATGCCGGTCACAGCCCCCAGTTCGAGAACCCGTCGGCCTGGTACGCGGCGGTGGCGGGCTTCCTGGCGCGCTGAGCCGGACCCCGGTGAGCCCGGGAGCCCGGTCAGTCCGGGAGCCCGGTCAGACGGTGCGGCCCGGTCAGACTGTGCGGCCCAGGTACGCCGCGAGTCGGGTGGCGGCGTTCGCCCCGGCGGGTGCGTCCTGCTCGGCCCTGAAGATCGACCCGTCCTCGGTGCGGAACGACGGCGGGATCGCCCGGTGGGCGTTGTCGAGCAGCAGCTCGGCCAGCTCGGGATCGAGGTCGTTGTCCAGGTCGAGCGCGGTGGCCAGGTCCCAGGCGTGGGTGAACGTGTCGGTGGTGGCGATGCCGAGCAGCGCCGCGGCGGGCATCTCGCCGAAGCCGGGATCGACGGTGCGTTCGAGGGCCCCGTCGGCCTGGAACGCGGCCAGGCACGCCGCGGCGGCGTCGGCGTACCGGGCGCGGAAGTCGTCGGCCGACGCGCCGTCGCCGGTGTCGGTGAGCTCGACGCCGTCGATGGCTGCCCGAGCCCAGTTCTGGGTGCCGACCATGTGATCGATGAGCTGGCCGACGTTCCACTCGGCGCACGGCGTGGGTGCCTGCAGCTGGTCGGCGCCGACCTGGGCGAGCAGCCCGGCGGCGATGTCCTGGGCCTGGGCGAGGGCGGTGGGTTCCATGGCGATCCTCCTGCGATGGACTGGCGGCGGACGGGCACCGCGACGCTACCGGAGGGGTCGTCGGGCCGCTCCGGGGATCGTCAGTGGGCCTTCTCCATGAAGCGGTCGACGTCGACGACCACCCGGGTCACCTTGCCGGCCGCCACCAGGCCGCGCTCGTCGCGGGCCGAGACGTGGAACAGCAGCCGACGGCCCTCGACCTTCTCCAGGTTGGCCTCGGCGCGCACCACACCCCCGATGGCGGTGGGGGAGATGTGCTCGAGCTGGACCCGCATCCCGACGGTGGACGATCCCTCGTCGAGGTGGCCGTCGAGGGCGCGCACCGTGGCCTCTTCGACCAACGCGAGGATGCGGGGGGTGGCCAGCACCGGGACCTCACCGGATCGCATGGCGATGGCGGTGTCGGCGTCCGACACGGTCAGATCGATGGCGGCGGACAGCCCGGTGCGGATCGACACGGCCGATACGATAAGCACCCCGCCGGGCGGTCCCCAAGCTCCGGCCGGTCCCGTGGGCGGGTCCGGGGCATGCTGGTGGCCGTCGTCCCCGCTCCTCGGGGTCCGTTGCGTGATCGCTGCGGACCCGTCGACCGGGCCGCGGCACCGTCCTCTGGCCGTCAAGGAGATCCCCGTGCCCGATGCCCCCACCGACCGCAGCTCCGAGCCGGCCCTGCTCGATCAGGCCGTCGTCGAACGGGTGCTCGGGGCGGGCCTCGCCCGGGGGGCGGACTTCGCCGAGGTGTTCGTCGAGGACCGTCGGTCGTCGTCGGCCCTGCTCGACGACGGCCGGGTCGAGGAGCTGACATCGGGCCGCGACCGCGGGGCCGGCATCCGGGTCGTGGTCGGGGACTCGACCGGTTTCGCCCACACCTCGGACCTGTCGGAGGCCGGGTTGATCGCCGCGGCCGAGGCCGCCGCCGCGGCGTCGCGGGGAGCCGGCGGGTCGACCCGGGTGGTCGACCTCGACAGGGTCGACGCGCCGCCGCCCAACGCTGTGGCGATCCTCCCCGGCGACGTGCCCAAGGCCCGCAAGGTGGAGCTGCTGCTGACCGCGGACGGGGCCGCCCGGGCCGCCGGCGGGGCGATCACTCAGGTGTCGGCGCGCTACGCGGATGGCCGCCGGCGGATCCTGGTCGCCAACAGCGACGGCGTGCTCGCCTCCGACGACCAGGTCCGGACGATCTTCTCGGTGAGCTGCGTCGCCAGCGGCGACACCGGCATGCAGACCGGTCGCGAGTCGGTCGGCCACACGGTCGGCTTCGAGCTGTTCGACGGCGTCGAGGTGGCGGACCTGGCCGAGCGGGCGGCCCGGCGGGCGCTCACCAAGCTGGCGGCGCGCCCGGCGCCATCGGGCGAGATGACCGTCGTCATCGGCCCGGGCGGTGGCGGCGTGATGTTCCACGAGGCGTGCGGTCACGGACTCGAGGCCGACCTGGTCGGCAAGGGTGCGTCGGTGTTCGCCGGCCGGCTCGGCGAGCAGGTCGCGTCGCCGCTGGTCACCCTGGTCGACGACGGGACGATGGGCGGCGAGTGGGGGTGCTTCGCCGTCGACGACGAGGGTCGGCCGGCGCAGCGCAACGTGCTGATCCAGGACGGCCTGCTCGTCGACTACATGTGGGACGGGCTGCGGGCCCGCAAGGAGGGGCGGTCCTCGAGCGGCAACGGCCGGCGGCAGAGCTACCAGCACCTGCCGATGGTGCGGATGACCAACACGTATCTGCTGGGCGGGACGTCCTCGCCCGACGACATCGTCGCCGACACGCCGTCGGGGGTGTACGTGGCGCACCTCGGCGGCGGTCAGGTCAACACCGCGACCGGCGACTTCGTCTTCGGCATGACCGAGGCGTACCTGATCGAGGACGGTCGCATCACCGAGCCGCTGCGCGAGGGCAACCTGATCGGCAACGGCCCGGCGGTGCTGGCTGCCATCGACGCGGTCGGCGACGACTTCGCCATGGGCGCGCCGGGGACCTGCGGCAAGGACGGCCAGGGGGTCCCCGTCGGCGACGGGGTCCCGACCCTCCGTGTGGGACACGGGCTTACAATAGGAGGGACCGCCGCGTAGAGCGCCTGGAGGTCCCCTTTGACAGCCATCCCAGCAGACGACGTCGAGTCTGTCGTCGCTGCCTTTGCCACGGCCGACCCGAGGGTGACCGAGGACAACTCCTTCGCCCGGCTCTTGAAGAAGGCGTCCTCGAAGGGCGACGGCCGCCTGTGCGCCTACGTGCGCATCAGCCAGTTCCGCGGCCTCGACGAGTCGGCCGGCGACATCGGCATCGTGCGCCAAGCCCGCGACATCTGCCAGCTCGCAGTCGACGACGGGGTGCGCATCGGTACCTGGCACATCGACAACGACGTCTCGGCCGCGTCAGGTAGGCCCCGGCCCGGCTACGAGTCCGCCTTCGCCATGCTCGCCTCGGGAAGGTCGACCGGCCTGTTCGCCTGGGACCTGGTGCGGCTCTACCGGCGGGGCTCGGAGCTCGAGCGCCTCGTCGAGCTCGTCGAGTCCGCTCCCGAGGAGCTCGTGGTGCGCACCGTCAAGACCGGCTCGAACGGCATCGACCTCGCAGACCCCCTGGGCCGGATGATGGCACGCATGATGGTGTGGGCCGCAGAGATGGAGACGTTCCAGCAGTCCAGCCGCCAGCAGGCCTCCCAGCGCCACCGCGCCCAGAAGGGTCTCTGGCACGGAGGCACCCTGCCCTTTGGCTACCGTCGCCGCCCCGGCGCCCCGGGCTACCTCGACGTCGTCGAAGAAGAGGCCGAGCTCGTGCGCTGGGGGGCTGCTGCGATCGTGGAGGGCACACCCTTGTCCCGCGTCGTCGCCCACTTCGAGGCCTCCGGGGTGCGGCCGCACCGGGCCGAGGGCTGGACCCGCCAGGTCGTGCGGGGCCTGTACATGAACGACGCCGTGGCGGGGCTTCGCACGCACACACCGCGGCGCATCCGTTCGCGCCAGCCGGCCCGCGGTGCGAGCACCGAGGTCGTCGAAGCCGTGTGGGACGCCATCATCCCCATCGAGGAGCTCGAGCGCGTCCGCGCCGTCTTGCACGACCCGGCGAGAGGGGGCGGTAAGGGCAGCCGGCCCCCGGCGAAGTGGTGGCTGGGACGGGCCCTCAAGTGCTCGGTGTGCGGGTCCAAGATGAAGGGCAAGAAGCGCCAGCACCGCAGCGGCAAGGAGATGCCGCCGTGCTACCTGTGCGAGAAGAAGGGCTGTGTGACGACCCCCGTCGATCTGACCGAGGCATGGGCGAGGGAGGTTGCCCTCGAGGCGTACCGGGGTACGACGGCGCTGTCTGCCTTGTCCAAGTCCGACGTCGAGGAGCTCTCGCTCATCGACTCCCAGCGCAACGAGGCCCTCGACCTGCTCGACAAGGGCTCGAGCGTGGCCTCCGTCGCAGAGGTCCTCGAGCGCCTGTCGGCCCGTGAGACAGCTATCCGCTCGAGGGCCCGCGCTCTGCCCGGACCAAGCGTGGGCCAGGACGTCGAGGACTGGTGGGACTCTCTGACCGTGCCCGAGAAGGCGGCGCGCTTCTACGACCTGGGACTCGACATCGTCGTCTCACCGGTGCTGGTGCGCGGCACGAGGAGGGCGGACCAGGACGACCCGGGCTTCCGCCTCCGAGCCCGTGACACGGGGGAGTAGGACGCTCAGGCCCGGCGCGGGCCGGACGGCGTGCTACTGGCGATCGAGGATGCGCATGAGCAGGTCGGCGAGCAAGACGACCTCGCTCGCCTCGGTCGGATCCTCGTAGTCGACCTGGCGGTGGCTGGGCGGGTTCTTGAACGTGCCGATCGCTCCGGCGAAGAGCTCCATGATGCCAACGCGCTCGCCCGCGTCGAGCTTCGCGTCAGCCAGCTGCCCGCCTTCGGGCTTGAATGCTTCTCGCATCAGGCGAACACCGATCGTCGAGCTGTCCAGGCCCGAGAGCTCCCGGACGTAGATCTCGACTTCACGCATCGCGGCGAACGCGGCGAGCTCGTACTCACCGAGGAGGAACTGGGTCCGGACGCGCTCCAGCCGGGGATGCAAGTCGACGTCGAGGCGCGCTGCAGCGTCGATGGCTTCGATGCCCTCAGCGAGGGCGCGTGTGCCTGTCCGGGTGACGAAGATCGACTGAGCGGTGTTCTGGCCCGGCTTGTCACGTGCCACCAGGCCTCTGGCGATCAGCCAGTTGAGTGCCTCGGACAGGCACAACTGGGCTTGTGTCGACATCCCTCGCTGGATCGCCGCGTTGAGGAAGTTGTGCGAGTTCCACTCGCCGCTCGACTCGAGATGCTCGAGCACCACCATGGCGAGGCGGTCCAAGGGAAGCTGGCAGACGTCAGAGTCAGAGAGCTGGGCGAGGGCCGGCACGCAGACAGCATCGCGGATCGCCCCGCGGCAGATGTCGCTCTTGTGTGAGCTCCTCGAGGACCAGCGTTGCCGGAGCTTCAACGCTGACCCCCAGCCTCGGCCGGTCCGGTGTTGGGGGTCGGCCACGCGGCCGGCGTCGCCGTGGTCACGTTCCTCTCGACGGGAGCGGCTCGCCCTTGCACGGTGCGAGGGGGCAGGATCTCAGGGTCCTGTGACACGACATCACCGCTGCACGCAGCAGTGACCAAGCGGGGGGCTCAGGCGGGCTCCGCTGCCACATGGCTGAGCGCTGCGGTCCCGGCCTTGCGCTCGCGGTCGGCAACACGCGCCCGCGCCGCCCGGGCCTCGACGAGGGCGCGCACCTCGGCGGGAAGACAGCGGTAGGCGGCCCGGGCGTGCTCGGTCAGTTCCTGTTCGCTCATGCACCGACCGGTCCGGCGCGAACCGGCGGGCGCAATCGCGAAGTTCAGGTGCGGCGCGCTCGCGTGGAAGGGCGGGTCAGCTCAGCCCCGCGCAGGCCCGGGCTGTGGCGCTCGTAGTGCATGGCGCACGCATCCAGGCGTGTTCCGCTTTCGACCTCGATGCGGGCCTTGTACGGCTTGCTGCACACCTCGCCCTCGTGCGCCACAAGGCACGTCCGTCCCTCGTGCACGGATCCCAACTCCACCGGGGCGGAGAAGGCCTCATCGCGGAGGCCCCTTTGCCAGCGGCCGCGGTGCTTGCTGCATGCAGAGGTCGTGCCGTCCAAGACGAGGCCTCCCCCAGAGGTCGACCGGCCGCACATCTGCCCGCCCGCGCCCACCACCTCGCACGTCGGCCGAAGGCGCGCCCGCGCCGGCCTGGTGAGGTCGTCTCCGCGAAGTCCCGCCTTGGCGCGCTTGTAGTGCAGCTGGCACACCCGGGTCGGCTCCGTCGCTCCGAGCGCGACGTGCGCCACCACCTCTCGACCGCACACAGCACCTCTGTGGGACACCTCGCACCCGCCTGGGCGCAAGGAGCCGCTCGCGCCGCTCGGAGCCGGGGCGCCCAGCACGTCTCCGAGCGCCTTGCCGGCCGGCGTCCCTGGCTCGCCGTTCCGCAGCGCGGCGTCGGAGGTCTCCACGAGCTCGCGGACGTCTGCGACCTCGAAGGTGAAGTCATCCACGTAGCCCACCGTCACGGCCGCAGACCCGTGGCGCAGGTGGATGGAGATGACCTCGATGTCCGCGCCGTGGGCGGCCATCGCCGTGGCCCGTCCTCGTCGCAGACCGTGGGGCGACACGCGTTCGAAGGCGTGGCGGGGCAAGAAGCCGGCGTCCTTTGCCGCGCGCTTCCACGCGTTCCGGTACCGACGGGAGTGCAGCGCTCGAGCTGCTGCCACGCGAACCCCCTCGGGCTCGCCGTGGTGGAAACCGCTGTCGGAGAGCGCCCGCCCTACCGGGTCCAAGACGACGACGTCCTCGCCCCAGAACCTCTTGGCGTTCTGCGAGCGCGCCTTCTCCTCGTGCAGCCGCCTCACGGCGACGAACACCGGGTCCGACGGACCGGTCGGCACGCCGTGGAGCTCGCAAGCCTCCTTCCAGCGCCGGAGCTGGGCGACGGGGCACTTGGCTGCGTCCGGGTGGGTGGGCAGCACGACGCGCGCCGGCCGGGCCTGGTGCTTCAACAGGTGCTCTCCTGGGGTGAGGACGTGGATCGACCCGTCGAGCTGGTCCTCCAGACACCCCCAGGTCATGAACACGGCGAGCTCGGAGCACCGGCACGCGCTGTAGGCACCCACGACGTGGAAGGTGCGCACGGCTTCGACGAAGAGGTCGAAGACCTTCGGGTCCGACCTCCACGAGTCGATGGCATCCAGGATGTCTTCGAAGCCCTCGCCCTCCCACACCGGGCGTGCCGGCACGCGCACCTGTGAGGAGGGGTCGTCTCGTCGGTGGTTCGCCACGAGCGCCGAGATGGAGAGTTGCTCCGGCGTCCTCTCGCCGCCCTTGGCGCCAGGCGGGATCTCTTCGAGCGAGAACCCCTCGGCGACGAGGAAGCCACGGACGGCGTCTCGGTACGTCCAGAGGCTCGCGGGCTTTAGCGACGGGTTCTCCACAGTGAGGTGGCGCAGGTAGGCCAGGAGCAAGAGGCCCGGGAACACCGGGGCTCCGAAGTGGTCCGACCTGCAGACTGCACGCACTGACGGAAGGCTCGTGCCCGAGGCCTCGAGCCACTCGACGAAGCGCCGCCCGCGGGGGTGGTTGCGCGCCAGCGACTTCTCGCTGCTCCTACCGGCGAGCTCCGTCCGGCCCACGGCCTCGACGAGCCCTGCCCCGCCCTCCGCCGGTGCGCCCTCGAGCTTGGGCCTCCGCCGCGGCCCGGTCATGCGCCCGCCTCTGTCGCCGCGGCCAGGACCTCTGAGGCATCGACGGCCAGCTCGCGCGGCCCCGCCGTCTCGCGCACGTACCCGAGCGCCGAGGACAAGCTGGCCCAGCCGCCGAGGCGTCGGAGCTCGTCGGCGCCCCAGCCCTCCTCGGCGGCGCGGGTGACATTCACCGTGCGAAGGCCGTGCAGGCCGCAGCTGAAGGTCCCGTCTTGGATCTCCGGGTGCGAGTCGAGCCCGAGGTGCTTGGCGATCTTCGCCCAGCGCGCCCGCTCGACGTCTCCAGAGGATCTCAGCAGCACGCTGTCAGGCCGCAGCGACACGGCGGGCAGCAGCTCCCCGCCGCGGTCGAGACCGAGCTCGTGGCACGACGAGAGGAACCTCGTGAGCGCCCACACCGGGCAGAACCACTGTCCGCCCCCGGGCACAACTCACTGGCCCTTGACACTGGCGCTTGGTGCGTCCAAGGACCACGATCAGCTCACCCTGGCTGGTCAGGTGCGCGTGCTCGTCACGCAGTAGCACCCGCTCTGACGCCCTCAGCGAGGCCTGCAACGACACGTTGAACGCAGCCAGCTCGCGTGCGTGGCACAAGTCGCCGCGGAGCTTCGAAAAGCCCAGGTCGAACACCTCGCCTTGGTACAGCGCGAGCGCGACGGACTCGATCTCTTCGTCGCTCAGTCCGCGGGCCTTCTTCTGTGCCCTGCGAGCACCGCTGATCGCCTGGGCGCGGGGGGACACGACGCTGGAGAGTCCGTAGCACGAGGCCCACCACGAGAGCGCGGCGCGCAGCTCGGCCGGGTCCTGGAGGCCCTGGGTGCCTCGCCGCATGCCTGCTCTTGTGGCCCGGCCGACCTCGACGAGCGGGTGGTCCTCTGTGACCTCGCTGCACCGCCAGGCGAGCCACAGCTCGACGAGCGTGCGCAGGCTCGCCACCGGCACCTCGTGCAGCTGCGCGCCCTCTTCGACGAAACCCTCCATGACGCACCAGCGCCGCAGGTTCTCGACCAGGTTCAAATAGCGGTTCCTCGTCCGCTCCGTGAGCGGCGCGACGAGCTCGTGGGCCTCTATCCCTTCGACCAGGTCGCCGAAGTGGGTGAGCACGAGCCGGTGGTCGGCGCGCGAGAGGTCGATCCGCAGCTGTGGCGCACAGCGCGCAGCGAGCTTTGCGAGCTCGTCGGAGCCAAGGGCCGGGGTCGGGCCGGACATGGCAGCGACGGTCGGGACCCAGACGGTCTGCGCAATCGCTTGGTGCCTGCACCCGCGGGACCGACGACCCGGCACCGGGTCGGTCCGACGAGCTGGCCCTGTCGGTGCCGTCGACCACGATGTTGCCATGGCCGAACCCATCGACACAGGGCCCGCGATCGACGGAGGGTCAGCGATCGACGCTGAGTCAGAGATCGACGTCGAAGAACTGACGTCCCGGGCGGGCACGGAGCTGGCGGCGCTGCTCGACGACGTGGAGGCTGCCGCCCGCTCCAGCCTCCAGGTGCTCTCTGCCGAGGTGGAACGGCTGCGTGCGCGCTGCACCGAGCTCGAAGGGGCTGCCGCGGCTCCCGGCCGCCAGGCCCAGCAGACCGAGAAGCTCAGGGCGCTGTTGGCAAGCCTGCTGCCCTGGGCTCTCGCCCGCCTCCGCGCCGCAGCGAGCTCGGGTCGGCTCTCAGAGGTCGAGCTCGACTTGCTCGCACGCCTCGAGGACGCAGAGCTCGGCCCCTTCGGCAGCACGACGGTGCAGTAGCCCCGAGGATCTTCCCCCCTGCTGGGGGCGGGTGGTCGCGCACCCGCGACCTTGCTGGAGCACCGCCCGCACCCCGCACTGGCATGTGCGGGCCGCCCTTGCCCGGAGTCCGCTGCAGGTGCAGCGAGCAGCGCTGCCTATGGCGCAGCGACGAAGCTCTCGAGCGAGAAGTCCTTGAACGTCAGCAAGTAGGTGCCCTCGCGCCGCACGTTCGAAACGATCGGGGCCTGCAGCACGGCGAGGCACGTGCCGCCGCGCCGGCGGACCGACGGGTAGCGAACACCACCCCGCCCCTCTGCGCGAAGCCGCACCCCGAGGCCCTGGCCGGCGACGTACGAGTCGGGGTCCAAGCACTCGAGACTCGACTCGTGCCCGTCGTCCAAGAGGGCGAAGTCCTGGGCGTGGATGTCGGCGAGGAACAGCCGGTAGGGCACGTCGGCCTCGTGCGCTGTGTCGGTCTCCCTGAGGTGCACGATCCGGTGGTGCGCCACCTCCTCGATGCACGTGTCGATGTCGAGCGCGCAGTACCAAGCACCCTTGGGCCCTCTCGGGTGGAAGCGCGCTCCTTGGCCGCCGTAGGAGAACGCGCCGTTGATGATCTTGGAGAACGCGACCCCGAAGACCAGGTCGGTGCGGCCCAGGCCCGCGGGATGCTGCTCCTCCTGGGCCTGGAGGCGGCTGTTGGTCGCGCCCGAGAGTCGGATCAGGTCGGTGAGCTCGTCGTCGGTGTCCGCCAGGTCAGAGAGAGCGCTCTCTGCGTCCTCGGCCCAGCGGCCCGGGATCAGCCGGCGCGTGTCGTCGTAGGCGACGGGACCGAACGCCGGCCAAGGCGCCGGGCTCACAGCCCGCCGCGGCGACCGTCGAGCAGGGCCCGGACCTCGATCATGACCGGGATGCCGCCTGCGAGCATCGCTTGCAGGGGGGTGCGGCCGTCGAAGGCGAGGTTGGTGTTGGGCCGCCGCACCCACTCGTCGGCAAGCTCGCCGGGGTGCAGCACGTGCAAGGCGGTGTAGATGCCGAGCAGCAAGGACACCCGGGTGAGCTGGTCGGTCGTCAGGGCGCCGGGCGTCGAGCTCTGCCAGGAGTGCCAGCTGCTCGGAGAGACCCCGCCGAGGAGTTGGCCCACCTCGGAGACAGTGAGCTGCCAGCGCTCGGCGAGCCGGCCCATGGCCTTGATTGCCGCAGGGGTCAGTTCGGAACGGGTGGTGCGTTCTTGCAGGTCCGGCCACGTGCCGACCTCGAGCCGGCCGGCCGGTGTGCTGACGTCGAGCAGTGGTGTCGCTGGCATGGGAGGTGCCTCCAGTTCTGGACTCAGAGTAGTCCTGAACTGGACAGTCGGCAACGACCGGCCTTGTGCATCCCGCCCCGCCCCACTTCGCAGCCCCCGCTGGACAGCCCCATTGCACCGCCCAGGCGCCTCCGGACAGCTCTACATCCCAGGTCGGCTGATTCTGCTTTAGGCAGACCTGGGTTGTACGACAAACCCGCTGCGGCGAGTGCAGGCTCAGGCCCTGCCGGCACCACCGTGGCCATGCACGAGGAGGCCGAGGTGCCGCTCACGCTCCTGTCCGACACGCTCCCGCCCCGCCCGGCGCGCCCGACGACGACCCGCCCGACGACGACCCGTCGAGCGACCCGGGCACCGACCTCGCCGTCATGGCCAAGAACGGACACCTCGCCGGCCTTCCGCGCGACCCCCGGGGAGCGGAGCTCCCCACGCCCGCGACGTTCTTGGCGGCTGCACGCAACGAGGAGCGCTTCGCAGAGCTCGTCTCGGCCGTGGTCGAGTCCACGGCGCGTCGCCACGCGAAGAGCACGAGGAAGAACTACGACTACTGGGAGGAGCGGCTGCGGCGCTGGATGGAACAGCCACACACGCGCTGGCGGCTCCAGGAGCTGCCCGGGGTCCCGTTCTCGACGCTCTGGCCCATGACCGCCGACGGCGAGCGCATCATCAGCCTGTGGCTCGCCGACATCACGGAGGGCCCCGTCGATGGAGACGAGCGCGAGGCGTGGCTGGACGCCGGCGGACCACCGTCGCCCAACACCGTCTCGAGCATCGTCGCGGCGCTGCAAGCACGCAGCACCGACTGGGACCAGGCCGGCTGGGCACCGAGCCAGATGATGAAGAACTTCCTCACCGGGCTGCGCCGGCGCATGCGAGAGGTCTATGGCCCGGACCGCCAGGCCGAGCCACTGCTCGCAGGCCACGTGGGCATGATCGCAGACTCCTTGTGGGCCGAGGAGTGCCCCGCCGCGCTGCGCGACCGGGTCGTGCTCGAGCTCGTCGTCGCCGGCTTGGACCTCGGTGCTGTCGCCCGCACCAGGCGCAGCGGCCTTCTGGTGCCGCGTGCCGGGCGTGGTCGCAGAAGACTCCCGGGCCAACGAGGACCTGTACCGGGCCACCGGCGAGGTGGGCCTGCCCAGCCTCGAGGTCCCCGGCCAGGCCCGGCGGGGCAACAAGCGCGACCCCGGCGTGCTGGTCTGCCTGGCCGAGCACCCCGCGCTCGCCTCAGCGCTCGAACGCCTGGAGGCCTCGCGCCCGTCCGCCAGCGCAGGCTCCGAGGCGCTCGTCGAGCTGTCCTCGAACCCGAGCTCGCACCTGCGAGCGATCCTCTCGCGCCTGGCGCGCCTCGCCGAGGTCGACTGGCGCCCGAGCCGTGGGAGCACGCCCAGTGCCCTCGATGTCGCAAGGATGCGCTCGGTGCTCGACGCCGGCGTCGACTGGACCGGCCAGCGCCGACGACGACGCGACGTCGTCATGGTGCTCGTCGGGTTCCTCTGCGCGATGCGTCGCAGCGAGCTCTGCGCGCTTCGGATCCGAGACGTCCGCGTCGTCGCGGGCGAGGCCCGCGTCCGCATCGTGAAGTCCAAGACCGACCAGGACCAGCGCGGGACCACGGTGGTGGTGCACAGAAGCGTCGACGCACCGCCCTCGCGCGACGCCGTCGCCCGCCTGGTCGAGTGGGTGGCTGAGATGAAGAGCCTGGGTGCCGGACCCGACGACTGCTTGTTCCCCTCCCTCGACCCCCACGGCCGGCCCCGGCGCTCGGCCGGCGGTGCCTTCGAGGCCATGGGGGACCAGGCCTGGAGCGACGAGCTGCGTTCCCTCGCGGCAGCCGCCCGGGTGTTCGGCGACGACGACACCGGCCGCTACGAGATGGTCGCAGGCCACAGCCTGCGACGGGGCTTCGTCACCACCGCCCTGCTCGCCGGTCACGACCCGGTCACGGTCGCCAAGCGCACCCGGCACAAGGACATCAAGATGATCGCCACCTACGCCGACGAGCTCGCCCTCATGTCGGCCACGAACTGGACCGCGGCGCTGCTGGGCCCCGACATGGTGGGCGCCCTCGGCGACCTGGGCTGAGCAGCGCTGCCAGTGCCTCTTGGCCAGTCCCGTGGCCACATCGCCATGTCACGGCGGGGGGTCGCGCAGCTGGCACCGGCACCCCATCTCCAGCGTGCTGCAATGGACCTGTGGGAGGGACACGGTTCGTCGCCATCGATGTCGAGACGACGGGAGTAGACGCAGAGCACGACGAGGTCACGGAACTCGCAGCCGTGCGGCTCGACGGGACTGCCACATGGTCGAGCCTGGTCCGGACCAAGAGGGGTGGACCGAGCACCCAGCACGACCACGCGCCCGAGTTCGTCGAGGTCGCGGCCCAGTTTCTGGCGCTGCTGGCCGCCGACGGCGTGGTCGTCGTCTCGCACAACGTGGAGTTCGACCTCCGGTTCGTCTCCCAGGCCCTCGGGTCCTGCGGCGCACAGGTACCTGGCCTGGTCACGCTCGACACCAGGGAGGCAGCGTGGGTGCTCCTCGGTGACGAGGGCACGCTCGAAGAGCTGTGCGAGGACTACGGCGTCGAGCACACCGGGGCACACACCGCACTAAGCGACGCGAGCTCCACCGCCGGTCTTCTGGCCCACCTCTTGTCCGTCGCCGACGAGCACGGTCTCGGCACGGACTGGCTGCCACTGGTCCAGCGCGAAGGACCAAGACTCGCCGAGTGCGGTCTGCTGCCGCCGACTGTTGAGCCTCTCGCGCGCGACCTGGAGCTGTGGCCCCCGGCTGTGCATCCACGTCGCGGGCGCGACCGGCTGGAGATCGCGATCTCCGCCGACGACTTCCCGTCCGTCGAGGCCGCGACTGTCCGTGACGCCTTGCGGGAGCTCGCGGACGACCCGGGGCGTGAGCCTTCGAAGCGCGCCGAGATCGAGCGCGTGCTCGCACTCGCTGACGCCGAGCTTCTCGACGAGGTCGCTCGGAGGATGGAGTCCTACGAGCCCGACGACGAGGAGCTGCTGGCCGACCGGGTGCTCGAGGCCTCCATGGGTGGGGGGCTCGTACAGCAGCGCGCGCTCGAAGATCTCCTCGACGAGGTGAGGGGCACACGGTTCGAGCCCGAGGTCGTCACCGGTGTCTTCGAAGCACGCATGGGGACCCGTGACCTGCGCGGTCAGGCCGATGCAGTGATCGAGTACCTCGCAGAACCGAGCGCCGACCAGGTGGTCGCGACGGCGAACGCTGCGAGCGTGTTGTTCGACGCCGTGAAGGACGCCCGCCTCGATCTCGCCGCCGAGATCATCGCCGCGCACCCGAAGGTGCTCGAGGCCCGCAACTCGTCCGGCACGCTCGCAGACCAGCTCCGGACCATCCCGCACAGCCTGGTGAGCCACGACCGCGCCGAGGACGCCCTACGGGTCGCTGCATGGGCGTGCACCCTGACCTACGACGACGCGACGATCGCCGGGCTCCGTGGAGTCCAAGGTCATGTCATCGAGCGCTCGGGCGATCCCGACCACGCACTCCAGGTGCTGCTCGACGACTGGGACCACGGCGTGCGCTCGAGCGTGCACGCCGACCGCCTCTCGCTGCTGGCGTCGAGGGCGGGCGACAAAGACACCGCCCGTCGCGTGCTGGCCGAGGCGCTCGAGGATCTCGAGCTCACAGACACGGATCGCGAGACGCTCGCCAAGAGGCTGGTCCGGCTGAGATGAGGGCGACGACCGCGAGCGGGCAGCGGCCAGCGACGCCGACCTGCGACAGTCGAAGGCGACCAGCTGCAAGATGCATGCTGCCGGGAGCCGACCAGTGAGACGGCTCGCCGACCGCATACGCGCACACGGGTGCCGTCGGGTCAACGCCGCAGACCTGCACAGGCGTGCACCAGAGGATCCTGCGGTGCAGGAGCTGTTCGCCCCGGGCGACCCGGCCGAGGTCGTCGCCTGGCGATCGAGACCCTGCGGTTCGCAGCCACGCACGAGGCCGCCGAGGTGTTCGACCACGCCCGGCTCTCTGACGACGTGGTGGTCGTGGTCGCCGACGGCGCCGCTGCGTACCTCGGTGGGCTTGACGACGGGGTACAGCTGGCCGACATGGTCGCGACGCTCGCCCCTCCGTTCCGGCACTTCTTCGTCGAGTTCTCCCTGCGCGCCGACAAGATGGGCATGCGCGCAGCTGGCGTGCTGTTCGAGGTACTGCGCGCCCCGGGGGACGACGAGTGGGAGAGCGATGCTGACGCCAGCTGGGTGATGCACGCGACACTGCTCGGCGAGTGGGAGAAGAACGAGTGCGTCGGACCGCTGTGCTCGTGGCTGATCACCCTCGGCGACGACGGGTGCCTGCGCTACCGCGACGGCCGTGACGTCATGGCCTCCCTGCCCGAGATCGACGCTATGGAGGAGTCCGAGCGCGACGGGTGGCACCGGGCCTTGAACCTCTACCTGTTCGCAGCGTTGTTCGCAGTGTCGCTGATGCACTGCAAGAACGTCGACGTCGTCGAAGTCGACCCGCCCGAGAAGCTCTCCAGGCGACACCGCCAGCGCCACGGCTCCCCGCTCTTCTCCTACCGGGTCCTGGACGTCACCCCCATGACTCGCACCCTCGAGTCCGACGGCCGCCGCAGCGAGGAGGGTCTGGCCGGGGCGCTCCACATCTGCCGTGGGCACTTCAAGACTTTCACCGCCGACGCGCCGTTGTTCGGGTCCCGGACAGGGACGTTCTGGTGGGCCGACCACCTCCGGGGCGACCCCGCCAAGGGCCAGGTCGAGAAGGCGTACAAGGTCAGGGTCCTCGACGGACAGGTCGGCCGCGAGTACGAGAGAGTCGACGAGCACGTCGAGCTCGACGGCGCGGCCGAGCACCGTGGCATGGACCCCGACGCCGGCGGCAGGGGCCTGCGCGCACACGCCCGGATCCAGAACGCCCTTGCGTCCGCCGTGTCCGACGCCGGGCTCGAGCCCCGTCGCCCCGCGCCCGACGAGCCCCAGTACGACCTGGCGTGGGACGACGGGAAGACCGTCACCGTCGTCGAGGTGAAATCCACGACGCCGGCGAACGAGGAACGCCAGCTCCGGCTCGCGCTCGGCCAGGTCCAGCGCTACGTCCAACAGCTCGAAGCCGACGATCGCACGATCCGGGCCGTCATCGCTGTAGAGCGGGCCCCCGCCGACCTCTCCTGGGTCGAGCTGTGCGCGGACAAGGGCGTGGTGCTGACCTGGCCCGAAGGCTTCGCTGCGACCGTCCGAGTCGCCCGGGAGTAGGTCCCCTCCAAGAGTGCCGGTCCGCCGGCCAAAGCCACCCGTAGACCCGGGGCCCGTCAGGGGGCGTCGGTAGGCTGAAGCGGGTGGAAGACACTGGGACCAGAGCGCTGTGAGCGCCGAGCCAGACCCCGAGGCAGACGAACCGCCCGGCGAGGACGAGCGCGGCGAGCCGCAACCCAGAGCCGCCGTGGAGCGCGAGACGACCGACGACGGCGTGGTCGTCTTCCGGGCCGTGCAGCGCGACGGGCCACCCACCGAAGGGCACTGGCTGACCCTGGCACACATGGAGCGCATCGAGGAAGGCGAAGTCACCCTGGCTGAGCTGCTCGCCGAAGAGTGCGCTCGCCGCGGCCTGCCCGAACCGAGCGACGAGGACGTCGAAGCCCTGGCCAAGGCTGTCGACGAGATGCTCACCGGCGTACGAGAGTCGGCCAAGCGCTACCTGGCGTCGCAGACGAAGATGCTCGAGTTCGCCAAGAACATGAAGATCGACCTGCCTAAGTTCGACATCCCGGACATCCCCGCCTCAGTGCTCGGCATCCAGCCACCGCCGTCGCTCGACATCTCCCCCGAACTGCTGGCTCCACCCCGACCACCGACACTCGGAGCACTCGAGGAGCTGCTCGATGTCACCGCGTCGAACAACGAGGCAACGCTCGGCGTGCTCCAGGCCATGGAAGCCGACATCAAAGGCCTGCGCGACGACGCAGCAAGCCAGGGTCGGTTCGATGCCCGAATGGCCTGGGCGATCCTGATCGTGGCGTTGGCGACGTTGGTCGTGGCCGTGGTCGGACTGTGGTGATGATCCCCGGCCGGGACATGGCCGACCTGAAGGGTGTACCCTTTGACAGTGACGGGGTCCCCACGCTGCGGGCGCACGGGCTGACCATCGGCGGCACCGCCGCCTGACCCGAACCATCGGCCGTCACCCTGCCGTTGTTGTAGCCAGCGGTCGCTGGGGTGGCGTGTGGGCTACAAGTTCGGCGGCGCCGGGCGTTGTTGTAGCCAGCGGTCGCTGTGGTGGCGTGTGGGCTACGAGTTCGGCGGCGCCGGGGCGCTCAGAGCGGGAGGGAGTTTCCGCCGAACGACGTCTGCAGGCGATTCATCCACTCGGTCCACACGCCGGTGACCTGCAGCACGCCGAGCACGA
>WBZL01000231.1_pt1 | contig 61717 bp, 66 predicted proteins | sample 5204291 | NCBI WGS metagenome assembly WBZL01 (sample SAMN12344345, study PRJNA552823) | activated sludge metagenome | biome: Activated sludge suspended growth; feature: Nitrification reactor; material: Wastewater; isolation source: activated sludge from nitrification reactor of wastewater... | reverse complement strand
AGCCCACACCAACCGGCCGGGGCACGCTCTGAGGCCAGAGATCGAAGTCTCAGGCGCCGAAAGTGCTCACCGACCGGCGGGCTCGGAACCAAGTCCTAGCCGACCTGGTCTGCCCCCATTAGGCGCCGGCGGCGCTTCCCTGGACTGATGCGGTGAGGGGGCCGTCGGGGGAGAAGGCGACGCAGACGGCTTCTCGGTCGCCGCTCGTCCAGCTGGACTCGGTGGGCCAGAGGGAGACCATCTGCAGGGGCGAGCTGCCGTAGGCGACGCCGACGTAGGCCTCGAAGGCGATGGCGCACTGGGACTCGGCGTAGCCGGCGACCTGGTCCTCGCCGGGATAGGCGTCGGCGGGGCCCTCGGTGTAGGTCACCACGCCCACGACCTCGCCGTCGTGGCTGGTGGCGCAGTCGGCGACCTGGGTGTCGGTGACCTGGCCCGTCGCACCGGCGGCGAACGAGCTGCCGGTCACGCAGCCGCCGGCGACGAGGTCGGTGACCGGGGTGGCGGTGGCCGCGGTCGTCGCGGTGGTGCCGACGCCGGCCGCGGCCGTGGTGGACGTCGTCGCCGGCGCCGCCGTCGTCGTGGTCGGGGCACCGAGCTCGGTCAGCCAGTCGGGCGGCTCGCTGTCGGCGCAGGCACCCGCGGTGACGGCCAGGGCCAGGGCCAGGGCGAGCAGGGCCAGGGGGGCGCGCACGGGCTCAGAACCCCGCCGGGAGGAGCTTGTAGAAGTTCTCGAAGAACACGTAGAGCGTCACCATGAAGAAGGGGAAGGCGAGGAGGTACGCCGGCCACTTCTTCCAGGCCCGGCCCACGAAGTACGCCGCCAGCCAGATGGCGGCGGCGGCGAAGCCCCAGAGGACGGCCGGGGTCTTGGACACCGGCTCGGTCGACTCCGCCTCGTCCAGCGAGATCTCCGTGCCGCCGGTGGGTCGCTCGAGCCCGTCGGGGGCGGGCACGGGCGCCTCCTCGAGGCGGGCCCGGATGATGATGCGCTCGCGGGCGCTGTACTTCGGGTGGCAGGCGGTGAGGGTGAGGGTGTTGTCGAGCTCGCCGTCCTCGTCGAAGTCGCGGGCCTGGAGCACGTCGGTGCGGTCGGGGGTGACGATCTCGGTGGTCCGGTAGGAGTAGGTGAACTCCGCGCCGGTGACGTACGAGATGATGATCTCGTCGCCCGACTTCAGCTCGTCGACCCGGTTGAACGGGGCGCCGTAGGTGGTGCGGTGGCCGGCGATGGCGGCGTTGCCGGGCTGTCCTGGCAGCGGCGTGCCCATGTAGTGGCCGGGGCCGTCCTTCAGGATCGACAGGTCGACGCCCTCGTAGAAGTACCAGTCCGCGCCGATGGCCGGGATCTGGATGCGGCCCACCAGGCCGCCCTGGGCCGGCGCCGGCGGGATCACCTTGGCGCCCTCGCCCTCGCCCCCGCTGCCCTGGCCGCCGGCGGTCGTGGCGGTGGTGGGCGGGGCCGTCGTGGTCGTGGTGGCGCCGCCGGCCGCGGTCGTCGTGGTCGCGTTCGGGCCCTCGTCGCCACCGGCGAGCTCGCCGGTCTCCTGGTAGGCCTCCGCCTGGGCGTTGAACTCGTCCTCGGCGCTGTTCTGCGCCCCGCGCGTCTGGAGGCCGGTGCCCCAGAGCTGGAACGCGACGAAGAGCAGGATCAGCACGCCGGCGGTCATCAGGACCCGACCCAGCCGCCCGAGGAAGCGGGCCAGCCTCACCCGGGGGCCCGCCCAGGCGCGACGGAGGGGGCGGTGCGGGCCATGGGCGGCGAGGCTACCCGGGGGTCGCGCGACCGTGGCGGCGGACCCCCGGCGGGCGGGGCCGGATGGGACGTTCGGCCCTACCCGCCCACCGGGGCGGCCGCGATCCTCGGAGGGTTCCGCGACGACCCGGGGGAGTCCCTGACATGCGCATCCTGGTGACCGAGACCGACGCCGAGGCGGCCCTGCCCGCCGAGCGCCAGCTCGTGGCGGCCGGCCACGAGGTGGTGCGGTGCCGTGCCGACGACGGCCCGATCTTCCCGTGCGCGGGCCTCGAGCCCGGCGGCTGCCCGATCGAGGGCGGCATCGACGTGGCCCTGACCGTCCGCACCGGCCCGCCCGAGCAGCCGTCGCCCCGGGAGGACGGTGTCGTGTGCGCGCTGCGGCGCCACGTCCCCCTCGTCGTCGCCGGTCCCCCCGGGCCCAACCCCTTCGAGGGCTGGGCCACGGTCACCGTCGACGACGCCGACCTCGTGGCCGCGTGCGAGGCCGCGGCCGCAGCCGACGTGGAGCGGCTCTCCGTCGTGGCCCGGGACGAGGCGGTGAAGGCCCTCCAGCGGCGCGGCCACGAGCCCGCCGGCGTGGACGTCATCACCCACCGCAGCGCCCACCACCTGAAGGTGCAGGTGGCGATGCCCGAGGCGGTCTCGGACCGCGAGGCGGACGCGGTCGCCGTGGCGGTCGCGGACCGTCTCCGGGCGGTCGAGCCGACCATCGCGGTGATCGACGTCCGGCGGGCGTGACCAAGGACCCTGGCCGTCCCCGCCCGACGGCGCGACCCTGCAGCCATGACCGAGAACGCAGCAGAGCAAGAGTTGGCCGCGGAGCTCGACGATCTCGAGCGAGAAGCGGTCGATGGTGACGGTGAGGACCTCCGGGCCCAGGTCGAGGCGCAGCTCCAGAAGTGGCGCCAGTGGATCGACGAGCTCGTCGTCCAGGCCGACCTCGGGCGCCTCGACGTGCGCGACGACCTCCGCGAGCTGGTCCAACGGCTCGAGAACTCGTACCTCGCCCTGAAGAACGAGGCCGAGAAGGCCGTCGACCGCAACCAGGGCCGCGGCGAGCAGGTGCAGAAGGCCGCGACCGAGGCGGCGGGTGACCTCAAGGACGGCCTGGTGAAGGCCAGCGGTGACCTACGGCGCGCGGCCCGCTCGGCTCTCGACCAGCTGAAGAAGGCGAGCTGAGCGCCCGCGGATGATCGTCGGCGACGGCGGTCGCCGACCAACCGATCTCGGCCCTCGGGCCGTCACTTCACGTCGGAGGGTGGCGGTTCGAGGGCCGTCTTCGCGTCCCGCACGCTGTCGCTGAGCGGGCCGGCGGTGTCGACCTCGACCGCCTCCGGCCACGGGGCGAACGCCGCCGCCATCCAGTCCGCGACGGCGGGGGTGGCCTCGGATGGGTCGGTGCCCGCCGCGGCGCGGCGTCGTACCCGCTCGCGGCACCGGTCCTCCGGTGCGACGCACCGCAGGGCGTCGAGCCGGGCGCCCACCGCGTCGGCGAGCGCAGCGGCCTGACGCCGCTGCGCCGGGGTGCGCCACGAGGCGTCGAGGATCACCGAGTCGCCCGCGCCGAGCACGGCCCGGGCGCGCTCGAGGAGGGCCGCGTAGACCCGGGCGGTGGCCTCGGGGGCGTACGCGCCCTCCTCGATCCCGTCCTCGCGGGTCCCGGCGGCGTGCTCACCGGCGCGGAGCCCGAGCTGCCGGCGGACCTCGTCGCTGCGCAGCACCTGCCACCCGGGGGCGTCGCCCAGGGCACGGGCGAGCGTCGACTTCCCCGTTCCGGGACTGCCGCCTACGAGCACCAGCCGGGGCTCGGCCCGGCGGAGGTGGCTCATGGCCAACGCGAGGAAGCCCGTGGCGGTGGCGGCTTCGGCGGCTGCGGCCGCCCCCTCGCCGCCGCGCTCGTCGTCCGCACCGCCGGCGAGCTGGTCGGCCCGCATCGCGTGGACGAGGCACCGCACGATCGCCCGCTGCGCCACGTAGAGATCGCCGAGCGAGGCGGGGTGCGCCTCGCCGGAGGCGCTCCGGTAGGTGGCCCACAGGTGTTCGGCGAGGTCCGCTCGGCCGAGGTGCTCGAGGTCCATGGCCAGGAACGCGACGTCGGCGACCACGTCGCCCCACCGCAGCGAGTCGGCGAAGGCCAGGCAGTCGAGGATGCGGGGGCCGTCGTCGAGGCAGAAGATGTCGTCCGCGAGCAGGTCGCCCTGGCCGTCGCACACGTGCCCGTCGGCGATGCGGCCGGTGAGGAGTGGCGCCCGGGCGCTCAGGTAGCGGTGCGCCAGGTCGCCGACGAGGGCGAGCGCCGGTGCTCGGGTACGGCCGAACCCGGTGTCGGCCAGCCCGGCGAGGTCGTCGTCCCAACGGCGGGCCAGCGCGGCCGGCGCGGCCGCGGCGTCGATGGCCGGCGAGCGGTCGGCCCCGGCGTGGAACGTCGCCATCACCCGCGCCACCGCGGCGACCTCGTCCCGACCCCCGCCCGCCCGGGCCAGCGTGGCGAGGCGGCGGGTGGGGTCCAGGCGCCGCATCAGGACCAGGTGGTCGCACACCTCGCCGTCGGGCCCACGGACCTCGGCCACCCCGAGGTAGACGTCCGGGGCGAGGCGACGGTTGAGGGCGACCTCCCGCTCGGCGTCGAGCCGGCGCCCCTCCACCGTCGAGTGGTCGAGGAAGTCCGTGCGCAGCGGCTTGTAGCGCTTGATCGCCAGGTCCCCGTCGAACAGGACCGTCGAGATGTGGGTCTCGGCGACCGCCGCGGGCCCGCGCACGGGGTGGTCCCCGCGTCCGGCCCCGGCGGGCGAGGCCACCGTCAGCCGCGGTGCTCGCGGTCGCGACGTTCCGAGAGGCGGGCGGCGTAGACCGCGGCCTCGGTGCGCCGGCTCATGCCGAGCTTCGAGAGCAGGTTGCTGACGTAGTTCTTGACCGTCTTCTCGGCCAGGAACATGCGCTCACCGATCTGGCGGTTGGTGAGGCCCTCGGCGATGAGGTCGAGGATCTTGCGCTCCTGGGGCGTGAGGCCGGACAGCTCGTCGTCCTCGGGCGAGCGCAGGCGCTCGAGCACCTTCTGCGTGAGCGACGGGTCGAGGAGCGACTCGCCGGCCCCCACCCGCCGGATGCCGCCGACCAGGTCGGTGCCCTTCACCTGCTTGAGCAGGTAACCGGAGGCGCCCGCCATGATCGAGCTGAAGAGGGCCTCGTCGTCGGCGAAGGAGGTGAGCATCAGGCACTGGATCTCGGGGTGCTTGGAGCGGATCTCCCGGCACACCTCGATGCCGTCGCCGTCGGGCAGGCGCACGTCGAGCACGGCCACGTCGGGGCGGGTGGCGGGGATCCGGCCGTAGGCCTCCTCGGCCGTGCCCGCCTCGCCCACCACCTCGAGGTCGTCCTCGGCCTCGAGCAGGTCACGGAGCCCGCGCCGCACCACCTCGTGGTCGTCGAGCAGGAAGACGCGGACGGTCATTGCACCAGTCTGCCCCAACGACCCCCATTTCGAGGGTTCCTCGACTTCGTCGCCGGCGGGGTGGGGGCCGTACGCTCTGGGTGTGGCGTCCGCAGTGCCCTCGATGATGCAGGAGCTGCTGGACGCCGTCGGCGCCATCGGCACCGATCTCGACCTGCCCCGCATGCTCGAGCGCATCGTGGCCGCGGCGGCGGAGCTGGCCGACGCCCGCTACGCCGCGCTCGGGGTGCTCGACGACACCGGCACGGCGCTCGACCAGTTCATCACGGTCGGGCTGTCCGACGACGAGATCCGCGCCATCGGCCACCTGCCGAAGGGCCACGGCATCCTCGGCCTGCTCATCGTCGACAAGGAGCCGATCCGCCTCCCCGACCTCACCCAGCACGCCGACAGCTACGGCTTCCCCGCCGACCACCCGCACATGGGGTCGTTCCTCGGCGTGCCGCTGCGCGTCCGCGACGAGGTGTTCGGCAACCTCTACCTCGCGGACAAGCGCTCGGGCCCGGAGTTCACCCAGGTCGACGAGTTGCTGGTGGTGGGCCTGTCGGTCGCCGCAGGCGTGGCCATCGAGAACGCCCGCCTCCAGGCCCGTGTGCAGGAGGCCGCCATCGTGGAGGACCGCGAGCGCATCGCCCGCGACCTGCACGACACCGTCATCCAGCGCCTGTTCGCCACCGGCCTCTCCCTCCAGGGGGCGATCCGCAAGGCCGAGGTGCCCGAGGTCGCCGAGCGCATCGAGGCCGCGGTGGAGGACCTCGACCTGACGGTGAAGCACATCCGCACCGCGATCTTCGGGCTCGAGTCCTCGCGGGGCCGGTCGGTCAACGGCACCCGGGCGGAGGTGATGGCCCTCTGCCGCGAGGCCGCCGGCCCGCTCGGCTTCGAGCCGCGGGTCACCTTCGACGGCCCCATCGACGCCAGCGTCCAGGGATCGCTGGCCGTCGACCTGCTGTCGGCGGTGCGCGAGGTGCTGAGCAACGTCGCCCGTCACGCCCACGCCAGCCGGGTCGACATCCGCCTCCAGGCCCTCGACGGCTCGCTCAGCCTGAGCGTGGTGGACGACGGCGTCGGGCTGCCCGACGACCTCTCCGCCGCCGGGCACGGCCTGCGCAACCTGCGCGAGCGCGCCGAGCGCCACGGGGGCAGTTTCCTCGCCCTGCCGGGGGTGCCCACCGGCACGCGCGTCGAGTGGCAGGTGCCGCTGACCTAGCCCGGTCCCGCCGGGTGGGGCTCAGACCTGGGCGTCGACCGGGGCGTGGGCGGGCAGGCGGCAGCCCGCGACCACGTCGGTGGGTACCGCGAGGTGGCGGTCGCGCGTGCCGTTGGTCCACCAGCCACCGGGTCGGAAGCCCAGCTCGGCGCGGGCCACGTCGGCGGCGTCGACCAGCTCGGACACGTCACGGGCCACGCCGGTGACCACCACGCTCCAGCCCCACGGCTCGCCGGTCCCGAGGGCGTCCACCTCGAACGCGACGACCGCGTCGGTGGTGGCCCGGTGCAGGCGGCTGCCCTCCGCGGTCCGGAAGATCACCTGGTCGCGCCAGAGGCGGTAGTCGACGGGCACCACCACGGGCAGGGCGCCGACGGTGAGGCCCACCCGGCCGACCTTGGTGGTGCCGAGCAGGCGCAGGCACTGGGCCCGGCTCAGGGGCTCGCCGCCGCTCTGCTCGAAGTCGATGGGGTCGAAGACCGTCCGGGTGACGTGGTCCTGGTGGTCCACCCGGTGCAGGGGCTCGTCGACGGCGTGCTGGCGGACGGTCTCCTCGAGCACCACCACCAGGTCGTCCTCGGGGGCGGCGCACCGACTGGCCCAGGCCGCGAAGGGGCTCGACAGCGGCGTGCCCGCCAACACGAGGGGGACCCCCTGCTCGACCAGCCGGAGCACCCGTTCCTCGTACCAGGGCAGGTTCGAGAGGGCATGCCCCGGGACGAACAGCACCACGTCCACCGGCTGGGGGCCTGCGTTCGCCGGCCCGCCGTTCCACCCGAAGGGTGAGTCGGCGTCGGGGGAGACGTGGCTGACCGTGTGGCCGGTGCGGGCGAGCGCCATGGTGGCCTCGCCGATGGCGTCGGCGTCGGCCCCGACGAGCAGCACGTGCAATCGGTGCGTGCTCATGCCGCCGCCTCCTGCGGAGCAGGGATGACCGCCACCGGACCGGGCGCGTGCTTCGCGCAGTAGGCGCTGACCGAGCCGAGCAGCAGGCCGACGAACCCGCCCCGACCCCGGGAGCCGACCACGAGCAGGTCGGCGTCGCGTGCGAGCTCGAGCAGGACGTGGCGGGGCTGGCCCTGGACCGCCTCGGCCTTCAGGACCACACCGAGGCGGTCCGCCTCGGCCGTGAAGGGGGCCACCACCTTGGCGAGGGTGGCGGCCGCGCCATCGGCGAGGGCCTCGACGTCGACGGGTAGCGGGTCGAGCCCCAGGGCGCCCGTCGAGGGCAGCTCCCAGGCGAGGACGGCGTGGACCTCCCAGTCGTGCGCGACGGCCTCGTCGAGGGCCCACGCCAGGGCCCGTGCCGCGCCGGCGGAGTCGTCGATACCGACCACGACCCTGCCCCCGTTGTGCCGCTCACTGGCCACGCTCCGACGCTACGGATTGGCGTTGCGACCGGGCAGGGCCGAAGGTCCCGAAACGATCGCCGCGCCCGACCGCGCCGAGATCGACCGGGGCTGCGCTTGCTGGTGTGAGCGCGGCGTCCGTAGCCTTCCCATGGTCCCATGGAGCCCGTCGTCCACCTCCGCGCCGCGGTCTCCCTGCTCGGGCGCTTCCCCGCGCTCGCCGGCGTCGACCTCGACGTCGGGCGGGGCGAGACCGTCGTGCTGCAGGGGCCGAACGGCGCGGGCAAGACCACGCTGCTGCGGCTCTGCGCCGGCTTGGCGCCGGTCACGTCGGGCACCGCGGTGGTGCTGGGCCACGACCTCACTCGGGACCGCAAGGGCGTGCGCCGCCGCGTCGGCCTCCTCGGCCACCAGACCCACCTCTACGACGAGCTGACGGTGGCCGACAACGTCACGTTCTGGGCCAAGGCGGTGCGAGCCGACGCCGACGACGCCCGTCGGGCCATGGCCCGGCTCGGCCTCGACGGCCGCCTCGCGACCGTGCCGGTCGCCCGGCTGTCGGCCGGTCAGCGCCGCCGCACCGCGCTGGCGGTCCTCGTGGCGCGCCGCCCCGAGCTCTGGCTCCTCGACGAGCCCCACGCCGGCCTCGACCAGGACGGTCGCGACCTGCTCGACGGGCTCATCGGCGACGCCACCGCCGCGGGAGCCACCGTGATGATGGCCAGCCACGAGCTCGACCGGGTGCAGGGCCTGCGCCCGCGTGTGGTCCACATCGCCGGCGGCGCGGTGGCGGGGGACGAGCCCGCACCGGCCGGGGCGCCCGCCGCCGAGCCGCCGGCGGTGCCCGAGCCCGCCACCACCGCAGGGGAGGGCGCCGGTGCTGCGTGACGCCGCCCTCGTGGCGGGCAAGGACCTGCGCCTGGAGTGGCGCTCCCGGGTCGCGACCAACCAGGTCATGCCCTTCGCCGTCCTGGTGCTGATCCTCTTCGCCTTCGCGCTCGACCCCGACCGGGGCGTGCTCACCCGGGCGACCCCCGGTCTCTACTGGGTCACGGTGCTCCTGGCGTCCCTGCTGGCGCTGTCGCGTGCGTTCTCGGTGGAGGCGGCCGACGGGAACCGGGACGCGCTGCGGCTCTCAGGGCTCGATCCGGCCGGGATCTTCCTGGGCAAGGCCGCCGCGGTGGCGGCCGAACTGCTCGCCCTCGAGGCCGTCCTCCTGGTCGGCGTCATCGTCCTCTACAACGCCGACGTGTCCGGCCTCGGCCTCCTGGTCGTGACCTGCCTGCTCGCGACCGCGGGGCTCGCGGCCGCCGGTAGCCTCTACGGCGTGCTCGCCGCCGGTGTGCGGGTCCGGGAGACCCTGCTCCCGCTCCTGCTCCTCCCGGTGGCGGCCCCCGTCCTCATCGGGGCGACGCGGGCGTTCGAGGCCGCGTTCTCCGGCACCACGGGCGAAGGCTGGTCGTGGTGCACCCTGCTCGCCATCTTCGCCGCCGTCTACACCGTGTTCGGGGTGCTCGCCTTCGGGCCCCTCCTGGAGGAGTCATGACCATAGCAACGCCGGAGGCGGCGGTCGAGGCCGACGGGCCGACGAGCACGTCCTCGCCCTTCACCCGGGTGCTCGGCATCCTGTGCCTGCTCGGTGTGGCCGCCCTCCTCGCCTTCGGGCTGGTGTGGAGCGGCCCCGACGTCGTCCAGGGCGACTCGGTGCGCATCATGTACGTCCACGTGCCCGTCGCCATCGTCGCCTTCCTCGCCTTCGGCGTCACCGCCTTCGGCAGCGCCATGTACCTGTGGCGCCGGTCGCAGTTCTGGGACCTCACCGCCGGCGCCTCCGCCGAGATCGGCGTCGTCTACACGTCGCTCACGCTCGTGACCGGCATGCTCTGGGGCCGGCCCACGTGGGGCGTCTACTGGGTGTGGGACGCCCGCCTCACGACCACGGCGCTGCTGCTCGTGCTGTTCCTCGGCTACCTCGCCGTGCGCCGCCTGCCCGCCGAGCCCGACGTGCGGGCCAAGCGGGCGGCCATCGCCGGCCTCATCGCCTTCGTGGACGTGCCCATCGTCCACTACTCGACGGTCTGGTGGCGGACGCTGCACCAGGGCCCGACCATCACCCGGCTCGACCCCCAGATCGACGGCCTGATGCTGTTCAGCCTGATGCTCGGGATGGTCGTGTTCCTCGGCATCTACCTGTGGCTGCTCGTGCACCGCTTCCGGGTCGCCTACCTCGAGGCCCAGGTGGAGGACCGCGGCCTCGACGTCGCGATCGCCGAACGCCGGGCCGAGGGCGCCGCGCCGGTGCCCGCCCCGGGCCGCCTCGTGACCACGGGGGACGAGCGATGAGCCACGCCGGCTACGTCGCCGTCTCCTACGGACTGGTGCTGGGGGGCACCGCCGTCTACGCCGCCTGGATCCTGGTGAAGGGCCGGCGTCTCAGCCGCCAGGTGCCCCCGGAGGACCGACGATGGCTCTGACCCCACCGCCCCCGCCGCCCGCGGCGACCGCCGACGAGTCCGACGAGGACCTGCCGCCGGTCGACCTCACGCCGCGCGCCCCCCGGGCGGGCGGCAAGCGCCGCCTCCCGGTGATCATCGCCCTCGTCGTGGTGGCCGGCGCGCTGGTGTTCATCGCCGTGCAGAGCCTCGGCTCCGCCTCGATGTTCTTCTACAACGCCGACGAGGCGGTGGCCCACAGGGACGAGCTCGGCGACCGTCGCTTCCGGCTCCAGGGCACGGTCGAGGAGGGCTCGGTCCGACAGACCGCCGACAGCGTCGAGTTCGTGGTGTTCTACGGCGGGTCCGAGGTGGACGTCGTCCACCAGGGCGACCCGCCGGAGCTGTTCCAGCCGAACATCCCCGTCGTGCTCGAGGGGAACTGGGACGGCGAGCACTTCGCCAGCGACCGGATCATGGTCAAGCACTCGTCCTCCTACGCGGAGGACAACCCCGACCGCCTGACGCCCGTCGACGCCCCGAGCGACGACGGCGAGGTGGACGGGGGCAACGGGGGGTCGTCGGGGGCAACCGGGTCGTCGGGGGACGACGCCGCGACCACCCCGTGACCCGCCGATGAACGTCGCCCTCGGCTCCGCCGCGCTGCTCTTCGGCCTCGGGGCCTCCGTCCTCGGCGCCGGCACCCTCGCCGTCGGCCTGGTCAAGGGCCGGCCCCGCCTCCTCCTGCTCGGTCGCAGCTACGCGCTGCTCGCCTTCGTCGGCGCCCTGGCCGCGTTCGTCGTGATGGAGCGGGCGCTGATCACCCGCGACTTCACCGTCGCCTACGTGGCCGAGAACGGCAGCACGAAGACGCCGGCGCTGTTCAACTTCGCCACCCTGTGGGCCGCCCTCGAGGGCTCGATCCTGCTCTGGGCCCTCATCCTGACGGGCTACCTGATGGCGATGATGCGCAAGTTCCGCCACCGCCAGACCGACCCCCTCGTGGGCTGGGCCAACCTCACGATGCTCGTGGTCTGCATCTTCTTCTTCGGCCTGATGGTGACGGTGGCCCGCCCGTTCGTGCCCTTCGACCCGACGCCGGGCTTCGACGGGCCCGGGCCCAACCCGCTGCTGCAGAACCACATCCTCATGGCCTTCCACCCGCCGATGCTGTACCTCGGCTACGTCGGGTTCACGGTGCCGTTCGCGTTCGCCATCGCCGCGCTGGCCACCGGCCGCCTCGGGGAGGGCTGGCTGGTCGAGACCCGGCGCTGGACCCTGTTCGCCTGGGGGTTCCTGACCGTGGGCATCGTCCTCGGGGCGTGGTGGTCCTACGAGGTGCTCGGGTGGGGCGGCTACTGGGCGTGGGACCCGGTCGAGAACGCCTCGTTCCTGCCGTGGCTCACCGGCACCGCCTACCTGCACTCGGTGATGGTCCAGGAGCGGCGCGGGATGCTGCGCGTCTGGAACCTGTCGCTGCTGTGCGCCACCTTCGCGCTGACGATCCTCGGCACGTTCCTCACCCGGTCGGGCGTACTCGACTCGGTGCACGCGTTCACCGAGTCTGGGATCGGCCCGGCCATCCTCGGCTTCTTCGCGCTGATCGTGGCGGTCACCGTCGGGCTCATCGCCTGGCGGGGCGACCAACTCCGCTCGCCCGGTCGCATCGACTCGCCGGTGTCACGCGAGGGCGCCTTCATGGCGAACAACCTGCTGTTCGCGGCCTTCGCGTTCGTCGTGCTGCTCGGCACGGTCTTCCCGCTGCTCGTGGAGGCGGTGAACGGCGACCGCATCTCGGTCGGCGTGCCCTACTTCAACCGCATGACCATGCCGATCGGGCTGACGCTGCTGTTCCTGATGGCGGTGGCCCCGGTGCTGCCCTGGCGCAAGGCCAGCGGCGAACTGCTGCGCCACCGCCTCTACTGGCCGATGTGGGTGGCCACCGGGTCGCTCGTGTTCGCGGTCGCCGTCGGCGCCCGGGGCGTCGCCCCGCTGCTGGCGTTCTTCCTCGGTGGCCTGGCGGCCGGGTCCGCCCTCCGCCAGATCGTCCTCGCCACCCGCCGCCAGGGCTGGCGGGGCCTGGTGGGTCGGGCCAACGGCGGGATGATCGTGCACCTCGGCGTGGTGCTCATCGCGGTGGCCTTCGCCGCCAGCCAGAGCTTCGCCCACCAGGGCGAGTTCCGGCTCTCGCCCGGCGACACCGCCGAGGTGGGTGGCCACACGGTCGAGTACCTCGGCGTCGAGACGGTCGAGCACCCCCAGAAGGTCGTGGTGCGGGCGCGCGTCCGGGTGGACGGCGACCGGGTGTTCACACCGGCGCTCAACCGCTTCCAGTTCGGTGGCCAGGCCATCGGCACCCCGTCGGTGCGGGTGGGCCCCACCGACGACGTCTACCTCGCCCTGCTGGCCCTCCCCGGCGAGCAGGACTCGGTGACCGGCACGACGGGCCCGGGTGCCGCCACGGACCAGGCCCCGGGGGACGACACCTCCGCTGACGGGGCCGCGGCCGGGGACGTCCCGGCGGACGCGATCCTGTTGCGCGTGATCGTCGAGCCGCTCATCGTCTGGCTCTGGATCGGTGGGGGCGTCATGGCCTTCGGCACGATCCTCGCCGCGTGGCCCGGCCGTCGCCGCCGTCCCACCGACCCGGTCTCCGCGCCGATCGACCTCGCCACTGCCGGCGACGGGCCCGCGGACGGGCCCGCCGGGGACGCCGAGCCCGAGCCGGCCGGGGTGGGCGCGTGAGCGGGCCCGACGCCACGGCCCGCCACGGCCGGGTGCTCGATCCGGAGGTGGCCGCTCCCACCTCGTCGCCGGCGGACGCCGACGCCGATGCCGCGACCGGTGCGGGCGCCTCGGGCGACGACCCGGGTGCCGTCGACGCGGGGGGCGCCGACCGCCGCCGCGGCCCGATCTTCTTCCTGGCCATCGGCATCGCCGTCGTGCTGGCGGTGTTCATCGGCGTGCTCGCCACCCGCGACCCGTCGTCGGACCGCACCGCGGACAGCCCCCTCGTCGGCCAGGTGGCCCCACCGATCACCGGGTCGTCGCTCACCGACGGGCAGCCGTTCGACCTCGACGCCCTCCGGGGCCAGTGGGTCGTCCTGAACTTCTTCGCCACCTGGTGCGTGCCGTGCCGCACCGAGCACCCCGAGCTGCTCTCGTTCAGCCGGCGCCACAGCCAGATCGGCGACGCCTCGGTGGTGAGCGTCGTCTTCGACGACGACCCCGATGCGGTCCGGCAGTACTTCGAGGACAACGACAGCACCTGGCCGGTGATCGACGGCACCGGTACCGGGGTGATCCTCGACTACGCGGTGGCGGCGGTGCCCGAGTCGTTCATCATCTCGCCGTCGGGCTACGTCGTCGCCAAGGTCACCGGCGGCGTCACCAGCGTCGGCCTCGACCAGCTCATCGCCGACCTCTCGGGTGAGCAGCCCGGCCCCTCGGGGGGCAACAGCGCGACGACACAGGCGCCGGGGACCGCCACCCCGTGAGCGCCACCGTCGAACCGACCGAGGACGTGCCGGTGCAGGAGGTCGCGGTCGAGGCCGAGCCGGCCGCCGGGGCCGAGGGCGGTGCCGGCGAGCCGCCCGCCGCGCGCCGCGACTGGTCGGCCACCCGCTGGGTCTGGGTGGTCATGGGGCTGGTCATCGTCGCCGCGCTCTTCGTGGGCACCCGGCCCGACGACACGCCGCGGACGAACGAGGAGCGCGCCCACGCCCTGGCGGACGGCCTCAAGTGCCCGACCTGTCGCAGCCAGTCGGTGGCCGACTCCGACGCCCCGGTCTCGAAGGAGATCCGGGCCGAGATCAACCGGCGCATCGAGGCGGGGGAGACCGACGAGGCCATCCGGGACTACCTCGTGGGCCGCTTCGGCACCGACGTCGTCCTCACGCCGTCGGCGTCGGGCGTCACCGGTCTCGTGTGGGTGCTGCCGGTGGTGCTGGTCGTCGCCGGTGGCGTGGCGCTCGGGTTCGCCTTCCGCCGTTGGCGGCGCCGCTCCCCGGTCACGGTGACCGACGCCGACCGCGCCCTCGTGGAGGAGGCCCGTCGCGCCCGCGGGTCCGACCCTGCCGACCACGGCGACGGCGACGGCGACGACGCGGCCCCGGCGACCGCCGGCACCGGGGAGGGCGACGGGGAGCCCGCCCCGTGAGCGCCCCGACCGCCGCCGACCGGGCCGCCCTGCTCGAGGAGCGCGACTTCCTGCTCGCCTCGCTCGACGACCTCGATCGGGAGCACGCCGCGGGCGACATCGGCGACGACGACTACCACGCCCTCAAGGACGACTACACCGTGCGCGCCGCTGCGGTGGTGCGTGCCCTCGACCGCCACGACGCCGAGGCGCTCGCGGCCGACGCCGACCGGGTGGGGGGCGGCGGATCCCGCGGTGGGCGGATCCGCACGGTGGCGATCAGCGCCCTCGTGGTGGCCTTCGCGCTGGTGGTGGGCTTCGTCATCGCCGACAACTTCGGTACCCGCACCTCGGGGGAGAGCATCACGTCGGCGGGCCCGTCGAGCAACCGCGAGAAGATCGCCGAGGCCCAGCAGCTCGAGGCCAGCGGCGAGGCCGACGGCCTCGCCGAAGCCGCCCGCCTCTACGACGAGGTGCTCGAGAGCGACCCGGAGAACGTCGACGCGCTCACCTACAAGGGGTGGCTGCTCGTGCGGGCCGGCCTGGCCGAGGGCATGGACCTGCTCGACCAGGCCATCGCCCTGCGCCCGGGCTACGCCCCGCCCCACGTCTTCAAGGCGGTGGCGCTGCGCAACCAGGGCGACCCGGAGGGCGCACTGGCGGAGCTCGACCAGGTCGACACCACCCAGCTGTCGGCCTTCGCCGGCATGGTCACGAACCTGCGCCAGTCGTTGGAGGAGCAGGTGGCCGGCGGCGGCACCACGGCCACCACCGCCGCGCCATGATGGCGGGGTGAACGCGCCCGTCGGACCGCACCGCGGAACCCTCAGCTGATGGGGCGCACGGTCCGGCTCGGAGGCGGCCAGGGGTTCTACGGCGACGGCCACGGGCCGGTCGAGGACCTGCTCGCGGCCGGGGTCGACTACCTGGTGTGCGAGGCGCTCGCCGAGCTGACCCTCGCGATCCTGGCCAAGGACCGCCTCCGCGACGAGTCCCTCGGCTACACGCGCGACCTTCCGCTGTACGTCGCCCAGGCCGCGCCGTACCTGCTCGACGGCCGCACCAAGCTCATCACCAACGCCGGCGGGATCAACCCGATCGCCGCCGGGCGGGCGGTCGCGCAGTTCGCCCGGGAGGCCGGGGCCGGGGGGCTGCGCATCGCCACCGTGGTCGGCGACGACGTGCGGCCGCGCGCCGCGGAGCTCGGGCTGCCCGGCGACGCCCTGTTCGCCAACGCCTACCTGGGGGCCCGCCCGATCGTGGAGGCCCTCGCCGACGGCGCCGACATCGTCATCACCGGCCGGGTCGCCGACGCCTCGCTCTTCCTCGCCCCGCTCGTCCACGAGCACGGGTGGGCCTGGGACGACTGGGACCGTCTCGCCGCCGGGGTCACGGCGGGGCACCTGCTGGAGTGCAGCGGCCAGGTGACCGGTGGCAACTACTCAGGCGCGTGGTGGGAGAACCCCGACCCGCTGCGGGTCGGCTTCCCGATCGGCGCGGTCGACGAGGACGGCTCGTTCGTGGTCTCCAAGCCCGAGGGCACGGGCGGGATGGTCACCTTCGACACCGTCCGCGAGCAGCTGCTCTACGAGGTCCACGACCCGTCCCGGTACCTGAACCCCGACGCGGTGGCCGACTTCACGGCGGTGACGCTCACCGACCTCGGCGACGACCGGGTCCGGGTGAGCGGGGCCCGGGGCGGTCCGCCCCCGGCCACCTACAAGGGCCTGGTGTGCACCCCCGCGGGCTGGGCCGGGGAGGCCCGCTTCGGGTACTCGTGGCCCGACGCCGAGGCGAAGGCCCGGGCGGCGCTGGCCTTCGTGCGCCGTCGGGCCGAGGGCGCGGGGCTGCCCATCGAGGAGTGGCACGAGGAGTACTTCGGCCTCAACGCGTACGGCGGCGACACCGTCGACCTGAGCGAGCGCGCCTCGGGCGGCCACGAGCCCCCCGAGGTCATCGGTCGGCTGGCCTGGCGGGCCGCGGACCGCGAGGTCGTGGCCGCGGTGGGGCGCGACGCCGGCGTGCTCGGCCTCTCCGGCCCGCCGACCATCACCGGCACGGGTCGTGCCCGCGACGGCAAGCCGACCCAACTGCTCGCCGTGGAGCCGTTCGCGGTCGACCGGGCGTCGGTCGACGCCGGCGTGCGGGTCGACGTCACCGTCCTCTGACGAGGACGCGCCGGGACCCGGCGGCCCTGCCGGCGCCACGCCCCGCTCCCGGACGTGGTCGGTGCGCCGCCCGTGCGCACGGAGGCCACGCGGGCGGATCCGTCCCTCGCGACCCCACCGGCAGGGATTAGGGTTCGCGGCGAACCACCCCCCTGGGCGGTCCCGCCCGCCCACCTGGTGAAGGAGACACACCCATGTCCGATGCCCCGCCGCCGCCCCCGGGTCCCGATCCGAGCAGCGTCCCGCCCCCGCCCGCCGCGGCCTACCAGCCGCCCCCGGCGGCGCCCTACCAGCCGCCCATGGGTGGCCAGGTCCCAGCCGTCGGTCCGGACGGCACCCCGCTGAAGTCGAAGATGGTCGCCGGCCTGCTCGGCATCTTCCTCGGCGGCTTCGGCGTCCACAACTTCTACCTGGGCAACACCAACAAGGGCATCATCCAGATCGTCGTCACCCTGGTGACCTGCGGCCTCGGTGCCATCTGGGGCACCATCGAGGGCATCTTGATCCTCGTCGGCAACGAGAGCTTCTCGACCGACGCCGAGGGTCGCCCGCTGACCGACTAGCGGTCGGCGCCCGCCCACCGCTCGAGGTGGTCGTCAGGGGGCAGGCAGGTACTGCCCCCTGACGAACCGCCGGCCGTCGTGGGTGAGCACCCAGGTCGAGCCCTTCTTGGCGTCACGGCCGCTGGCGTCCATGCCTTCGCCGATGAGGTGGTTGACGAGGTCCGGGATGACGTCGCCGTGGCTGCACAGCGCCACGTCGGCGTCCCCCAGGTCGTCGAGCAGGGCGCGGGCCCGGCGCACCGGCGTCCCCTCCAGCAGGGCCGGCGCCTCCTCGACGACGAGGCCGAGGTGCGACGCCAGCGGGTCGAGGGTCTGACGGCACCGCACCGCCGGGCTCGTCAGCATCCGGGTGATGCCGCGCCCGCCGAGGAGGTCCACCAGGCCCTGCGCCTGCCCGAAGCCCTTCTCGGTCAAGGGCCGCAGCAGGTCGTCGTGGGCCCACTCGTTGCGGGGCAGGGCGTCGGCGTGGCGGATGAGGAAGACGGTCACGGGTGGCGGGGAGCCGGACGGTCGGTCGGCATCGCCGGAGAGGGTACCGGCGGTGTGGCGCCAGGGTGACACCCGGCCGCCGGATCCGTGTCGCCCGAATAGGGTGATCGTCGTGCCCCGGATCCAGCTGCGCGACCTCTGCGGGGCCCGCTCGGGCGACAAGGGCGACATCAGCGACGTGTCGCTCTTCGCCGACGACGAAGCCGCCTACGAGGCCATCCGGGCCGAGGTCACCGCGGCGCGGGTGAAGGACCACTTCGGCTCCCTCGTGCAGGGCCCGGTCGAGCGCTTCGAGGCACCCAACGTCTGGGCGCTGAAGTTCGTCCTGTACGACGCCCTCGGCGGGGGCGCGCCGCGCTCGCTCCGGGCGGACAACCTCGGCAAGACCTTCGGCGCCAACCTGCTGCGCCTGTGGATCGACGTGCCCGACGAGGTCGCCGCCGGCGCCCGCCGGCGCCGCGCCCCGGTCCCTCGCTGAGCGCCCGCGGCGCGGGCTCAGGCGCCGCCGAGGGCGCGCAGATCGGCGATCACGCGGGGAAGGGCGCCGAGGAGCACGTCGACGTCCTCGTCGGTGGTGCTCCAGCCCACCGAGACCCGCAGCGACCGGTGGGCGTCCACGCCCATGGCCTCGAGCACGGGGGACGGCTCGAGCGACTCGGACGAGCAGGCGCTGCCCGAGTGGGCCGCCACGCCGGCCCGGTCGAGGCCGAGCAGCACCGCCTGGGGCTCGATGCCGTCGATGCCGAAGCAGACGAGGTGGGGCGCCCGCCGGTCGAGGTCACCGTAGGGGTGGACGCCGGCGAGACCCGGGTCCGTGGCCACGGCGGCGAGCACCCGGTCGGTCAGACGGCGGGAGTCGGCTTCTTCGGTCGCGAGTCGGTCGTCGGCGGCGAGGGCGCCGCAGGCGGCGCCGAAGCCCACCACCGCGGGCACGTCCTCCATGCCGGCGCGGCGGGCCCGCTCCTGGTCGCCGCCGAGCAGCAGGGGGCGGAGCCGGAGGCCGCGGCGCACGAGCAGCGCGCCGGTGCCCGGCGGCCCGCCGAACTTGTGGGCGCTGAGCGACAGCAGGTCGGCGCCGAGGGCGCCGAAGTCCACGGGCAGGTGGCCGTTGGCCTGGGCGGCGTCCACGTGCACCAGCACGCCGCGCTCGCGGCAGCCGGCGACGACGTCGGCGACGGGCTGGAGGGTGCCCACCTCGTGGTTGGCCCACTGGACGTGCACCAGCGCCGTGTCCGGGCGGATGGCGGCCAGCACCTCGTCGGGGTCGACCCGGCCGGTCCCGTCGACGCCGACGGTGGTGACCTCGCCGGCACGGGCGGCCGCCTCGCGCACCGCCGAGTGCTCGACCGCGGGCACCACCTGGTGGGGGCCCCGCTCGCTCGCCCCGAACACGGCGGAGGCGATGGCCTCGGTGCCCCCGCTGGTGAACACCACCTCGCGCGAGCGCGCCCCGAACAGCGCCGCCACCTGCTCGCGGGCCTGCTCGACGGCGACGCGGGCGGTGAGGCCCTCGGCGTGGATGCGGCCCGGGTCACCCAGGGCCGCGGTCAGCGCCCCGGTCATGGCCGCCACCACCTCGGGGCGCGGCGGCGCCGTCGACGCGTGGTCGAGGTACGCCCGCCGGCTCACGGCCGGGTCACTCGGCGACGGCGGTGACGCAGCGCTGGTCGCCCATGGGGAGCGACGCCTCGGTGGCGGGCGACGTCTCGCCGTAGAGGGCGCCGAGCATCCCCTTGACCATGCCGCGGTCGACCGCGCAGATCACCGGGTGCTCGACGGCGGCGTCGCCGAACGGGCAGTGCTCGGAGACGAGGCGCAGGCGCCCGTCCCGCTGCTCGGCCCGGGTCGCGAAGCCGTGGGCGGAGAGGGCGTCGGCCACCGAGTGCAGGGCGGCCCGGAACGACCGGGGCTGGTCGTTGCCGGCGCCCAGCGACTCGGCCATGGCCTTGCCGTACTCGATGCCGACCTCCTCGGCCATCTGCTGCGCGGCGTCGGGCCCGAGCAGCTCGAGGGCCCGACCGAGCAGGGTGACGAGCACGTCGTCGTGGCGGACCGGCACCTCGAGTGGCATGGCGTCGGAGGTGACCTTGTAGTGCTTCGAGGGACGGCCGGCGCCGCCGTGCTCGCTGCGGGCCACGGCGACCTCGAGGTAGCCGCCGGACGCGAGCTTGTCGAGGTGGTGGCGGGCCACGTTGGCGTGCAGCTCGAATCGCTGCGCGACCTCTGCCGCGGTCACGCCCTGGGCGTGCTCGCGGGCGAAGAGGTAGATGTCGCGCCGGGTCGGGTCGCCGAAGGCCGAGGTGATGGCGGTGACCGCCGACGCGAACTCGGTGGCGGTGAGGGCCGCTCGGTCCACGTCGGTATTCTACCTATCCGCGTAGGTGAAATCCCCCGAGTCGACGGAGACGACAGTGAACCACGAGACGCTGCGCAGCCGAGCGGAGCTGCGAGATCCCCGAGACTCGGATCCCGAAGGGGCGCAGGCGTTGGAGGCGCATGGCCGGCATGTCTGACCTCGCTGCCGTCCGTGCCGCCCTCGACGCCGTGCTCGAGCCCGAGCTCGAGCGCTCCCTCGCCGACCTCGGCCTGGTGCGCGGCGTCGCCGTCGACGGGGGCCGGGTCCACGCCGTGGTCGCCCTGACCACGCCCGAGAACCCCACCGCCCCCGAGCTGGCCCAGCGCATCACCGACGCGGTCGGCGCCGTCGAGGGGGTCACCGGCATCGACATCGAGTTCTCCGTGCTCACCGACGACGAGCGCGAGGCCATGCGGCGGCGTCTCCTCGGCGACCCGCACGCCACCGCCGGCAGCCAGGACGCCCACGGCCACGCCGAGGGCCGGGCCATCCCCTTCGCCGAGCCCGGCTCGGCCACGCGGGTCCTGCTGATCGCGTCCGGCAAGGGCGGGGTCGGCAAGAGCTCGGTCAGCACCAACCTCGCCGTCGCCCTCGCGGCGCGGGGCCGCCGCACCGCCATCGTCGACGCCGACGTGTGGGGCTTCTCCATCCCCCGCATGCTCGGCATCCACCGGCCGCCCACGCTGATCGACGAGATGCTGGTGCCGCCCCGGGCCAACGGCGTGGCGTGCATCTCGATGGGGTTCTTCGCCGACGAGAGCCAGCCGGTGATCTGGCGGGGCCCGATGCTGCACAAAGCCCTCGAGCAGTTCCTCACCGACGTCTACTGGGGCGAGCCCGACTTCCTCGTGGTCGACCTGCCCCCGGGCACCGGCGACATCTCCATCTCGCTGGCGTCGTTCCTGCCCCAGAGCGAGGTCTACGTGGTGACCACGCCGCAGCCCGCGGCCGAGCGGGTCGCCCAGCGCGCCGCCTTCATGGCCCAGAAGGTGGGCCTCGAGGTCAAGGGCGTGATCGAGAACCTGTCGTGGTTCACCGGTGACGACGGCAAGCGCTACGAGCTCTTCGGTGCCGGGGGCGGTGCCGACCTGGCCGGCCGCCTGGGCGTGCCCCTCGTGGGCCAGGTCCCGCTGGTCCCGGCCCTCCGCCAGGGCAGCGACGACGGCGAGCCCATCGCCGCGGTCGACCCCACCAGCGAGGCCGGCAGGGTGTTCACCGAGATGGCCCGGGCCATCGACGAGGACCTCGCCCCGACCAAGCGCCGCCACCGCGAGCTCCGGATCGTGTGATCGGCGGGTTCCCGCCTAGCATTCGAGCCGTCGCCGACGGGCTGGAACCGCGCCCGGACGGCCCCGACCCCGCCTGACCCGCCTGACAGAGGATGACCATGGACGTTCGCATCGGTGTGACCTACAGCCCCAAGGAGATCGACCTCGATCTGGGCGACGACGTCGACCGGGCCGCGCTGGCCAAGGACATCGAGGCCGCCCTGGGCAACGAGGCCGGTGTGCTGTGGTTGACCGACAAGCGGGGCCGTCAGGTCGCGGTGCCGTCGACCAAGGTCGCCTACGTCGAGATCGGCAGTCCCGAGGACGAGCGGCGGATCGGCTTCGGGGCGGGCTGACCCACCTCGGATGAGCACCTGATGCCCGCTGCCGCGGTGCCGCTGCTCGATCGGCGGCTCCTCTTCGTCACCGGCAAGGGGGGTGTCGGCAAGACCACCGTCGCCTCGGCCCTCGGGGTCCTCGCGGCGCGCCAGGGCAAGCGGACCCTCGTCTGCGAGTTCGACGCCAAGGGGAACCTGGCCGACTTCTTCGGCTCCGACCCGACGAGCTTCGCCCCCACGGAGGTGCTGCCGGGGCTCTTCGCCATGTCCATGGACACCGAGGAGTCCCTCAAGGAGTACCTGCGCCTGCAGATCAAGCTGCCGCTGCTGGCCAAGATCGGCCCGCTCGCCCGCACCCTCGACTTCGTCGCCAACGCCGCTCCCGGCGTGAAGGAGATCCTGACGGTCGGGAAGGTGGCGTGGGAGGTCAAGGAGGACCACTACGACCTCGTGATCGCCGACGCCGCCGCGAGCGGCCACGTCGTGGCCCAGATCTCGGCGCCGCAGGCCATCGGCGAGCTGGTGAAGGTCGGCCTCATCCGCGAGCAGACCAGCTGGCTGAGCGACATCCTCGACGACCCCGCCACGACGGGCGCCGTGCTCGTGTCGGCGCCCGAGGAGATGCCGGTCAGCGAGACCCTCGAGCTGGCCGAGCGCATCCGCTCGGAGACCAACGTCGACATCGCCGCCGTGGCCGTCAACCGGGTCCTGCCGGAGCTCTTCGGTCGGGGTGAGGAGGCGGTCTTCGAGGCCCTGGCCGATCCCGCCGAGCGCGAGCGCCTCGATGCGATCGTGGGCCACCCCACCGAGCCCCTGTTCGACGCCGCCCGGCTCGCCGTGACGCTGCGCCGCACCCGGGCCGAGCACCTCGACCGCCTGCGCCGGGACCTGCCCGCCGACATCCCCCTCGTCTACCTGCCCGAGCTGTTCAGCCGCAGCCACGGGTCCCGGGCCACGCACCAGGTCGCCGAGGCCCTCGGCGCCGAGCTGGGGTTCGACGCCTGATGGCGGCCAAGGCCAAGGCGACCACGCCCCCGCCGCCGGCGACGTTCGAGCAGCTGCTCGCGACCCGCGAGATCGTGGTCACCTGTGGCTCCGGTGGCGTGGGCAAGACCACCACCGCGGCGGCGGCCGGCGCCATGGCCGCCGTCCACCTCGGCGGCAAGGTGCTGGTGCTCACCGTGGACCCCGCCCGCCGGCTGGCCACCGCCCTCGGGCTCGAGCAGTTCGGCAACGTCGAGACCCAGGTGCCGGCGTCGGCCTTCGCGGAGGCCGGCGTCGAGCCACGCGGCGAGCTGTGGGTCGCGATGCTCGACATGAAGGCGTCGTGGGACGACCTGGTGCACCGCTACGCCCCGGACGAGGAGACCCGCGAGGCGATCCTCGCCAACCCGCTGTACCAGAACATCACCGGCAAGTTCGTCCAGAGCCACGACTACATCGCCATGGAGCGGCTCTACGAGATCCACGTGTCGGGCCGGTACGACCTCATCATCGTCGACACCCCGCCCACCCGGAACGCCATCGACTTCCTCGAGGCGCCCGAGCGCATGGCCGACTTCTTCAGCAGCCGGTTGCTGCGCTGGCTCACCGCCCCGGCCCGGTCCCGGATCCTGAGCACCGCGTCGAAGCCCTTCTACTCGATCGCCGACCGCATCCTCGGCTCGCAGTTCCTCCAGGACATCGCCGACTTCTTCCTGCTCTTCCAGACCATGTACGACGGGTTCGTCGAGCGGGCCCGCTCGATCGAGCGCACCCTCGCCGACCGCTGCACGACCTTCGTGGTGGTCAGCACCCTCGACACCGCGCCCGCCCGGGAGGCGGAGTTCTTCATCGAGGCCCTCGCCGAGCGCGACCTGCACCTGGGGGCGCTCGTGCTCAACAAGGTGCTGCCCGAGTTCCTCGTCGACCCCGAGGCGGGGACGATGGCCGAACAGGTGTGCCGCGACAGCCGGGCCATCGCGGAGCGGGTCGTGGCCGAGGGCGTCGCGGGCCAGACCGACGTGGCCCAGGTCGACCGGGTGCTCACCGAGGTGGCCGAGAGCTTCGTGAACTACCGCGTGGTCGGCACCCGGGAGGCCGAGGAGGCGGCCCGGCTCGGCGAGCGCCCCGCCCTGGTGGCCAAGGTGTCCTACCTCGAGTCCGACGTGCACGACCTCGGCGGCCTCCTCGACCTCGGCGAGCGGCTCTGGTCGTGAGCCGCGGGCTGGTGGCGGGCGGCCACCCCGCCGTGGCGGACGCCGCCGCGACGGTGCTCGAGCGGGGCGGCAACGCGTTCGACGCCGTCGTCGCGGCGGGATTCGCGGCGTCGGTGGCCGAGCCCACCCTGTCGAGCCTGGGCGGCGGCGGCTTCCTCCTCGCCCGCACGGCCGCGGGCGACGCGACGCTGTTCGACTTCTTCGTGGACACGCCCGGCCGGGGCCTGGAGGCCGGCGCCGTGGAGCCCCACTTCGTGCCCGTGACCATCGCCTTCCCCGGCTCCGACCAGGTCTTCAACGTGGGCCGGGGCTCGGTGGCTGTGCCCGGGTGCCTGGCCGGCTACCTCCACGTGCACGAGCGCCTCGGCGTCCTGCCCCTCGCCGACGTGGTGGCGCCGGCGGTCGACCTGGCCGCCGGCGGCGTGGTCGTCTCCCCCATGGGGGCCTCGCTGGTCGCCCTGCTCTGGCCGATCTTCGAGCAGGCCCCGGACACCCACGCCCTGTTCGCCCCGCACGGTCACGCGCTGCGACCCGGTGAGCGCATGGTCAACCCGGACCTCGCCGCCTTCCTCGACCGGCTCGGCCGCGAGCCGGGCCACACCTTCCACCACGGCGAGCTCGCCGAGGCCTTCGCCGCGGACCAGGCCGGCGGCGGCGGCCTCGTGACCGCCGAGGACCTCGTCGCCTACCGGGTGGTCGAGCGCGAGCCGTTGGCGGTCGGGTACCGGGGCCACCGGGTGCTCACCAACCCGGCGCCGTCGTTCGGCGGCACCCTCGTGGGCCTCACCCTGCAGCTGCTGGAGGACGGCGGCTCGCTGCCCGAGCGGGGCACGCCCGACCACGCCGTGGCCCTCGTCGAGGCCATGGTCGAGACCGACCGCCGCCGCGCCGCCGGCGCGGCCGGCGCCCGCCCGCAGGCGACCCGAGGCACGACCCACGTGAGCGTGGCCGACCGCCACGGCAACGTCGCGTCGATGACGACCTCGAACGGCGAGGCGTCCGGCCACCTCGTGCCGGGCACCGGGATCCTGTTGAACAACATGCTCGGCGAAGACGACCTGCACCCCGACGGCTTCCACGCCGCGCCGGCGGGGGAGCGGGTGGCGTCGATGATGTCGCCCACCGTCGTGCTCGACCCCTCGGGCGACCCCCGCCTCGTGGTCGGCAGCGGTGGGTCGAAGCGCATCCGCACGACCATCGTCCAGGTGGTGAGCGCGGTGGTCGACCACGGGGTGCCCGTCGAGGCCGCCGTCCCTGCGCCCCGCCTGCACTGGGACGGCGACCTGCTCCAGGTCGAGCCCGGCTGGTCGCCGGCGACGGTCGCCGCGCTCCGTGAGCGCTGGCCCGTCAACGAGTGGGCCGAGAAGAACCTCTACTTCGGCGGCGCCCACGCCGTGGTGCCGAGCGGCCCGGTCGGCGAGGGCCGCGCCGCCGGCGACCCCCGCCGCGGCGGCGCCGCCGCCACCGTCGCCGGCTGAACCCGCGCCCGGTGCCCGGCGACCCGGTCCGCGCCGCCGTTCCCCGGGCACGACCGGTCGGGCAGGGGTAGCGTTCGCGGGTCCGGGTGGGACCGGGGGCGATCGGGGGGCCGAGGCTCGGCCCGATCGAGGAGGCGAGACATGGCGTATGGCGTGATACTCCGCTTCGAGGGCGTGGGGGTGGACGAGTACTGGGCGGTCAACGACCAGCTCGGCGTCCGGCGCGACGGCACGGGGGACTGGCCCGAAGGCCTGCACACCCACCTCGGCGGCCCGACCGAGGGCGGCCTGGTGGTGACGGAGGTGTGGGCCTCGAAGGCCGACCAGGAGGCGTTCATGGCCACGCGCCTGGGTGCCGCCCTCGGCTCGGTCGGGGTGCCGCCGCCGGCGCAGGTCATCGAGTTCGAGGTCGACAACCACCAGGACCCCGGCCGCTGATCCCGTTCCTCCAGCAGAAACGCGCGGTACCACCGCGCGTTTCTGCTGGAAGAAGGGCGGGAAGCGAACCACACCGCTGAACTGTCCAGGTCCACCCGCACCCTGGTGTTGGGCGCTCGACGGCGGCCGCGGCCTGACGCCTACCATCCGCCGGCGTGCCGCCGGACCGCCTCGAGCGCCTCTCCGACCTGCTCTTCCTGCTCCTGGAGAGCGACCGGCCCCGCTCGCGGGCGGAGGTCACCACGGCCCTCGGGCGGCAGTCGACCACGGCCTACCCGGCCGGCGACAGCGGTGAGCGGGCCTTCTTCCGGGACCTGGCCACCCTCCGCGAGGCGGGCATCCCCCTCGTCGAGGCGGACGACGCCTACTCGATCGACAAGGCGGCGTACTACCTGCCGGACCTGCGGCTGTCCGAGGAGGCGCAGCTCGCGCTGAACCTGGCCGCGACCGCGGTCGCCTTCGACGGGCGCACCTGGAGCACCTCGGCGGCGTGGAAGCTCGGCGGCCTCGTCAGCGGTCAGGACCGCCTCGCGGTGGTGGCGTCGCAGGACCACCTGCCCGCGCTGTTCGCGGCGTGCGCCGACGGGCGGCGGGTGCGCTTCGAGCACGGCGGCAAGGGTCGGGTGGTGGACGCCTGGGGCCTGCTCCTGCGGGAGGGCTACTGGTACCTCGTGGGCTGGTACGCCGCCGGCGACGGCTGGCGGTTCTTCCGGGTGGACCGCATCACCGGCGAGGTCACCGACGCCGGCCCCGTGGAGCACCCCGAGCCCGAGGGCTTCGACGCCGCGGCCGCCTTCCCCCACGATCCCAAGCTGGTGGGCGGCGACGAGCCGGTGACCGCGCTCGTCGAGGTGGACGTGGTCCTGGCCGGCAAGGTGCAGGCCGAGCACCCCGGGGCCCACGTCCCCGAGCGGCGCGACGACGGCAGCATCGTCATCGAGCTGGCGGTCACCAACCGAGCCGCGTTCCGGTCCTGGCGCCTCGGACTGCTCGACCACGCCCGGGTGCTCGGGCCCGAGGCGCTCGTGGCGGACGAGCGGGCCTGGCTCACCGCGATCGTGGACGGGGCGGCGTGACCCGCCCCGCCGTCGCCGACCGGCTCCCGCGGATGCTGGCGGTGCTCGCCTACCTGCACCGGGAGGGGTCGGCCTCGGTCACCGACCTCGCCGCCCGCTTCGGGCTGTCGGTCGAGCGGATGCGCGCCGAGCTCTCCCTCCTGTCGGTGTGCGGGGTGCCGCCGTACGACACCATCGACGTGTTCGTGGACGGCGACGAGGTGGGCACCGGTCGCCTGCCCGCCTTCGTGCGCCGGTCGCTCCGGCTGTCGCGGGCCGAGGGCCTCGCCGTGCTCACCGCGGGCGAGTCGCTGCTCGCCAGCGGGCTGTTCGAGGCCACCCCGCTGGACGAGGCCCTGGACGCGCTGGCCACGGCGCTGGGCGTCGACCGCCGCGACGTCGAGGTCGTGGTCGACGTGCCCCCGTTCCGTGAGGCTCTCCGCGAGGCGGTCGAGCGCCGCGAGACCGTCGACCTCACCTACTACTCGCTCTGGCGCGACGAGGTCGACGACCGCCGGGTCGACCCGTTGCGGGTCGCCCTGGTCGACGGCGAGTGGTACCTCGACGCCTGGGACCACGGCCACGACGAGGTGCGCAAGTACCGGGTCAGCCGGGTGCGGGCGGTGCGGGCCACGGGAGGCACCTTCACCCGGGCGGTGACCCTGCCCGACCCGTCGTCCTTCGAGGCGCCGGCCGACGCCACCGCCGTACGGGTGCTCCTGCCGGCGTCGGCGGCCTGGGCGGCCGAGGCCTACCCGGCGGACGAGGTGCGCCGCCACGACGACGGCTCGGTCGAGTTGGCCCTCACCGTCGTGGGGACGACCTGGCTCGAGCGCCTCATGCTGCGGGCCGGGCCGGACGCCAGGGTGCTGTCGCCGCCGGAGTTGGCCGACCTGCCGGCGCGGGCGGCTCGTCGCCTCCTCGACCGTCTGGCCGACTGAGCGGGCCCTCGGCCGGCCTCGGCTCCCGATCGGGCCGCGGGTGGCCGCCGGCGTCGAGGGGACCGAGCCGTGTGCCCGTGAGCCCGTAGTGGTCCGCGAGGGCGAGCGTGGCCCGGGCGTCACTCGCCACGTAGCGGCGCAGCGCCTCGGGGGAGAGCTCGTGGAGCCGGGTGGGATCGGGCTCGAGGCACTCGATGCCGTGGCGGGCGGCGAAGGCCTTGAGGCGGGCGGTGCCGACCGACCGGTGGGCGAGCGGCCGCAGCTCGAGGTAGGCGTCGACGTGCTCGTGGTCCCACCAGCGCCCCCGGTAGGCCGACCGGTGCCCGGGGGCCGGCCCGTGCGGGAGGGCGAGTCCGGGGTCGGGGTCGATCACGAGGTGGAGGGGCACGGCGGCGACGGCGGCCCGGTCCACCAGGAACGGCAGGTCGAAGGAGCTGCCGTTCCAGGTGACGAGCAGGCCGGGGGCGAGCCGGGCGAGGAAGCGGTCGGCGTCCGCCAGGAGCGCCCGCTCGGGGCCGGTGAAGGTGCGTGACCAGCCGCGGCCCGCGACGCCGATCGCGGTGATCCGACTGGTGCGGGGGTCGAGCCCACCGGCGCTCGTGTCGGTCTCGATGTCGAGCGCGTAGGCGGGGGGCGGGGCGGGGTGGGGCGGGGTCACCGGGGCCTCCTCGTGGCCGATGCCGCACCGTACCGACGGCCTGTGACGGGAATCGCGCCGCGGGGTGCTACACCATGCGACGGAGGAGGCACGACATGGCGTACGGCGTGGTGTTGAGGTTCGGCGAGGTCACCGAGGACCAGTACTGGTCGGTGAACCGCGACATGGGCGTGGACGAGGACGGTCTGACCGGCTGGCCGGAGGGTCTGATCTCGCACACCGCCGCCTTCGCGGAGGGTGGCTTCGTGATCTCCGAGGTGTGGGCGTCCAGGGACGACCAGGAGCGCTTCATGGCCGAGCGGCTCGCGGGCGCGCTCGCCGCCAACGAGGTCGGTTCCCCGCGCGAGGTCCTCGAGCTCGAGGTCATCAACTACCAACACCCGGGCTGAGCGGCCGGGTCCCGCCCGTCGACACGGGCGGGCTCACAACGGGGAGAGGATGAGGTCCTCGGCGAGGTCGGCGGGGGCGGCGGCGAGCTCCCAGCGGCCGCCCCGCTTCTCGAAGCGCCACCAGCGGCCGTCGCGGCCGAGGCGCAGCTGCACGTCGATGGCGGGGATGGTGAGGCGGTTCTCCCGGGCGGCGACCGCCCCGTAGCGCTTGAGGGCGGCGCCGACCGCGTCGCGGGCCGCGCTCATCACCAGCGGGTCGGCGCGCCACGGCGGCTCGGTGAGGGCGTCGAGGGCGGCCGCCCCGCCGAGGCGCCACGCGCCGGCAAGCTGGCGCAGGTCGCGGTCGTTGCGTCCGCTGACCGCGACCAGGGGCGCCCACCGCTCGGTGCCGGCCGCGCGGGCGGCCCGTCGGGCGAGGTCGGCGTCGGCGGAGCCGTCCAGCCCGGCGTGGCCGTCGCCGCGGGCGATCGCCCAGGCCCGCTCGACGGCGTCGGCGGCCAGCTCGTGCAGGCCGGTGGCGGTGAACGGGGCGTTCGCCGGCGGGTCCGTGGCCCACGGTGCAGGGCGGCTGGGTGCCGGTCGTGGCGCCGGCGGGCGGGGCGCCGGGGCGGGGAGCCAGGTCCAGGCGTCCGCGGCGGCGACCCCCGGGTCGGCCTCGACCGGCGGCACCGCGGTCGACGCGTCGCCGGTGCCGGGCCGACCGTCGCCACCTGCCCGTCGGCGGCGCACCTCGGCCAGCACGGTGTCCCGGTCCCGGCCCCGCAGCAGGAGGAGGGCGAAGGGGTCGTCGTCGAGCAGGTCGGCGGTCAGGTAGCAGAGGGCGGCCACGTGCTTGCAGGGGTTGGCCCAGTCGGGGCACGAGCAGTGCGAGCGCAGGTCACCGGCCACGGGCAGCAGGTCGACGCCCGCGGCGTGCGCGTCCTCCAAGATCCCGGTGTCGAGCTCGCCGTCGAGCAGTGCGGCGGCGTGGCCCACCTTGGCCGCCACCGCGTCGAGCAGGCCGTCCCACTCGTCGTCGCGCAGTTGCCGCACCTCCAGGCGCACCCGGTAGGGGACCGAGCGGCTGCCGTGCACGAAGCCGGTGACCTCGCCGGGGGCGAGGGCGAGGCGCTCGGCCCGGTCCTGGCGGGCGTAGGTGCGGCCCCGGGGCAGGCGGTTGGGGTCGAGGCGGGCGCGGTGCTCCAGCGCGTCGACCCACGCCGCGCCCCACCACGTGTTGCCGAACGTCCGGCGGGGCGGCATCAGCCCTCCCCAACCCGGGATTCCTTGGTGAGAAACCCCCTGTCGGGGGGTTTCTCACCAGGATTTCCGGCGGTTGGCGCGGCGAGGCCGGTGTCGCCGGCGACGCTGAGGCGGACGAGGTCGGCGAGGGCGGCGTCGTCGAGCTCGGAGATCCACCCCTCGCCGCTGCCGACCACGACGTCGGCGAGGGCCCGCTTGGATTCGAGCAGGGCGGCGATGCGGTCCTCGACCGTGCCCTCGCAGATGAGGCGGTGGACGGTGACGGGCTTGTCCTGGCCGAGGCGCCACGCCCGGTCGGAGGCCTGGTCCTCCACCGCCGGGTTCCACCAGCGGTCGTAGTGGACGACGTGGCTCGCCCGGGTGAGGTTGAGCCCGGTGCCGCCGGCCTTGAGGGAGATCACGAAGGCGTCGGCCTCGCCGGCCTGGAAGCGGTCGACCAGCTCTTGGCGCCGGCGGACGCCGAGCGACCCGTGGAGGAAGAAGGTGCGCAGGCCGTGGCCGCTCAGCTGCTGCTCGAGGAGGCGGCCCATCTCGACGTACTGGGTGAAGACGAGGGCGGCGGCGTCCTCGTCGGCCACGATGTCGAGCAGCTCGACCGCGGCGTCGAGCTTGCCGGAGCGCGCCTCCAGGGGACCGTGCTGGTGCAGGTACTGCGCAGGGTGGTTGCAGACCTGCTTGAGGGCGGTGAGCAGCTTGAGCACGAGGCCCCGGCGCTCGATGCCCTCCGACGCCGCGATGGTGGCGAGGGCCTCCTCGGTGACCGCCTTGTAGAGCGACGCCTGCTCGACGGTGAGGGGGACGACGCGGTCGACCTCGGTCTTCGGCGGCAGGTCGGGGGCGATCGTCGGGTCGCTCTTGCGCCGGCGCAGCAGGAACGGCCGGGTCACCCGGGCCAGGGCCTCGGTGGCGTCGGGGTCGCGGTAGCGCTCGATGGGCAGCGCCACCGAGCGGCGGAACGGCTCGAGGGGCCCGAGCAGGCCGGGGGTGGTCCAGTCGAGGAGGGCCCACAGCTCGGTGAGGCGGTTCTCCACGGGCGTGCCGGTCAGGGCGAAGCGGGCGTCGGCGGGGAGGCGGCGCAGGGCCTTGGCCGTGCGGGCCAGTGGGTTCTTCACGGCCTGGGCCTCGTCGGCCGCGACCAGGCCCCAGTGCACCGCGGCGAGGGCATCCGTGTCACGGCGGACCATGCCGTAGGTGGCGACGACGAGCTCGTCGGGGGCGAGGTCGTCGAGGTGGCGGCCGGCGCCGTGGTAGCGGCGGACGGGGACCCCGGGGGCGAAGCGGGCCGCCTCGCGCTCCCAGTTGGCGAGCACCGAGGCGGGGCAGACGACGAGCGTCGGCCGCCCGGGCGCACGGCCGTCCTCCACCGACTCCTGCCGGTCGCCGTCGGGCGGGTGGCGGTGGAGGTGCACGGCGAGCAGTTGGATGGTCTTGCCGAGCCCCATGTCGTCGGCGAGGATCCCGCCGAGGCCGAGCGCGGCCATCTCCGCCAACCAGGCCACGCCCCGGCGCTGGTACGGGCGCAGGTCGGCCTCGAGCCCCGGTGGGGCGGCCAGCGACCGGGTGGGGTCGAGCGCGGCCAGACGGGCGGTGAGCTCGGCCAACGGCCCCTCGATGGCGACGTCGAGGGGCTCGCCGTCGACGACGAGCTCGCCGCCGAGGCCCGCGGCGAGCACCTCGCCGGCACGGAGTCGCCGGCGGTCCCGCAGACGGGCGAGGCGGTCGGGGTCGGCCCGGACCCAGCGTCCCCGGAGGCGCACGACGGGCCGCTTGGCCTCGGCCAGGGTGGCCAGCTCGGCGGCGGTGAGCTCCTCGCCGTCGAGCGACGCGGTCCAGCGCAGGTCGAGGAGGTCGTCGAGGGAGAAGCCGGTGTCGACCACTCCGGCCGGGCTCGGCGTCGGCGTGGCCACCGCCCGCAGGTGCAGGGCGTCGACCAGCTCCTTGGGCCAGAGGACCTGGACGCCGGCGGCGGCCAGGTCGTCGACCGCGGGCCCGAGCAGGTCGTCGGCCTCCTCGTCGGTCAGCTCGAGGGCGCCGGGCCGGGCCTCCTCGAGCAGGCGGGTCAGCGGCGCCCACGTGCGGGCGCCGCGCCGCAGGGCGAGCAGGAGGTCGCGCTCGCCGTCGGGGAAGCGGTCGGCCAGTGCGTCCGGCGCCCGCCACAGGTCCTCGGCGTCGACCACGAGGCCGGCGTCGGTGGCGCTCTGGAGCTGGAGCACGGCGAGGAAGGGGTCGTCCTCGGTGAGGGGCGGCTCGAGGCGGAGGGCGACGACGACCGAATCGGCCGACGGCCGCAACCCGTGGAGCCACTCGGCGGCGGGCCCGGCGATCGGGGGCGTCTCGTCCCGCGCGGCGAACGCGGGGTGGCCGGCGGCGGTCGCGGCGCCGGCGGTGCGGGGGAGGAGGTCGGCCACCGCGTCGAGGAAGGCGCCGGCCGCGGCCTCCGGCGAGGCGACGCGGAGCGGGCCCCGGCCCTGCGTGGCCAGGGTCACGGCGTGGGCCTCGGGGGGCAGGGCCCTGGCGAGCTCGGCCCGGCGACGCAGATCGTCGGGGTCGAGCGGGCCCAGGCGCCAGGCGTCGTGGCCGGTGGGGCTGGCGCCGGGCTGGAGGCGCCCACGGGCGACCAGCTCGACGGCGAGGCGCGTCGCCGCGGCCCAGACCGGGAGCGACCGTCCCGCCGCCTCGTCGGCGGGCAGCTCGACCAGCTCGTCGAGCACGTCGGCCAACGGCACCCGGCGGGCCCGCACCCTCCGACGCCGCGCCCGACCGCCGTCGCCGGGGCCCGGCACGCCCAGCTCCACCTCGGCGTCGGGCTCGAGGCGGCGGGTCGTCGACCGGTCGCCGGCGGCGCCCGGGGCGGCCTCGTCGAAGGCCCAGAGGGCGAGCCAGGAGTCCCGCGGCGGCTCCGCGGCCACGAAGGTCGCGGCGACGCCAGGACCGGCGAGCTCGTCGAGGGACACGGGTGCCATCGTCCTCCGGACGCTATCGACCCCCGCCCCGCTCGCCGCCCCCGCTCAGGTCGAAGGCCACCCCATCTGGTCACGGATTCGCGAGGTGGGACCTCGCGTTTCCGTGACCAGAACGGACGGTGGGAGGACGGCTGGGGGGGGACCGACGAATCAGTCGTCGCGGTCGCGGTGGGGGCGGCGGGTCGACGCCGGGCGTCGGAGGGGGCGGGGGAGGGGGGCGCCGGCGGGCGCCTCGACCCGGTAGACCTCGCCGGGCTTGCCGCCCTCGGGGCCGGGGGGCCGGGTGGTGCCGGTCGGTGCCAGCAGGCCGGACCGCAGCATGTGGCGGCGGAAGTTGCCGGGGTCGAGGGCGGTGTCCCAGCTGGCCTCGTAGACGGTGCGCAGCTCGGAGAGCGTGAACTCGGGGCCGACGAAGGCGGTGGCCAGCGACGTGTGCTCGAGCTCGTCGCCGAGGTGGGCGACGGCGTCGCGCAGGATCTGCTCGTGGTCGAATGCCAGCGGCCGCCGGTCGGAGGAGAGCACCTCGGCCACCGGCACGAGCGCGGCGTCGGCGGCATCGCCCCCGGCCCGCAGCTCGTCGACCCGGCGCAGCACGGCCAGGTAGGCGACGGTCACGACGCGCATGCGGGGGTCACGGCCGGGGTCGCCGTAGGCGCCGAGTTGCTCGAGGTGGGCGGCGGCGTCGACGCCGGTCTCCTCCTGGAGCTCCCGGTCGGCGGCCTCGGCGAGCGACTCCTCGGGCTTCACGAAGCCGCCCGGCAGGGCCCAGGCGCCGGCGTAGGGCTCGCCGTCCCGGCGCACGAGCAGCACGTGGAGGCGCTGGTCGACGAGGGTCACCACGACGATGTCGACGGTGACCGCGAAGGGCGGGAAGTCCTCGGGGCGGTAGCCGTCGGGTCGGGAGCCCGGTGTCACACCGCCAACGTACAACCAGTACGAGTCAGGTTGGCACTTTCTGGATCGCCGGTTACGGTCTTCCTGACTAATAGTCACTCCGACCAGAACTGGAGCCGCCCATGGCCGATCCCACCCCCGCCGCCGCCCCGTCCGAGTCCACCGCCCCCACCCCGCCGCCCTCCGTCGACCCCGTCCACACCTGGTTCCTCCTCGACCGCTCGGGCTCGATGAGCTCGCTGCACGGCGCCGTGGTCGACGGATTCAACGAGTTCCTCTCGGGCCAGAAGGCCAAGGCGGGGGCGGCGCTGCGCCTCACCGTGGTGCAGTTCGACGACCAGGACCCCCACGAGGTCGTGGTCGGGCCGGTCGACCTCCACGACGTCGGCCCGCTCAAGCCCGAGCAGTTCCAGCCCCGGGGCATGACCCCGCTCTACGACGCCGTGGGCCGGCTCATCGCCGCCGCCGAGCACGAGGTGGCCACCCGGGCCGAGTGGGGCCTGCCCGCCGAGGACGTCGTGGTCGTCATCTTCACCGACGGCCTCGAGAACGCCAGCCGCGAGTGGGACCAGCGCCGGGTCTTCGACCGCATCCGGGCGAAGCAGGCCGAGGGGTGGACCTTCGTCTTCCTCGGCGCCAACCAGGACTCCTACGCCACGACCCGGCACGTGGGCGTGGCCGCCACCCACACGTCGAACTTCGCCGCCAGCCCGGTGGGCGTGAAGGCGGCATGGGGCTCGGTCGACCGCAGCGTGGCCAGCTACCGGACCAAGTCGACCCGTGCCCGGGTCGCGCAGCGGGCCGACTGGTTCGAAGGCGTGAAGGAGGCCGAGGAGGGCGACCCCGGCGCTGCCCTCTGACGCAGCTGGGCGCCGGCGCGTCCGTCCCCGCCGTCAAACCTCGTTCTGGTCACGGATTCGCGGCAGCAGCGCCGGAATTCCGTGACCAGAAGCGCGGTTTCGGGTGTCGCGCCGAGGCGCCGGCGTCAGGCGGAGGCGGCGGCGGTGCTGGCCCGGTCGGCGGAGGAACGGCGCGCGATCAGAAGGTGCTCTGGCCGTCGATGGCGTCGAGGACGAGCTGGGTGCCGCCGCTGGCCAGCAGCGAGACGCCGATGGCGGTGAGCAGGATGCCGGCGATGCGCTCGAGGGTGCCGCGGGAGCGGTCGGTCAGGCGCCGGTCGAGGCGACCGGCCGCGAAGAGGGTGATGCCGGTCAGCGCCGCATAGGCGACGCCCGCGACCGTCACCGAGACCCGCCCGCCGATGCCGTCGGCCTGCGCCGCGAACGACACGAGGATGCCGAAGGTCGTGCCGCCCACGGTGAGGGGGAAGGTCACGGGCGTGAACAGCACCCGCCGCCAGCTCTCGCCCTCGGCCGCGGGCCCGGCGTCGGCGTCCAGGGAGGGCGAGCCCTCCTCGTCCGCGCCCGCCGCCACCTCGGCGGTCGCCGCCGCCAGCGCCGGGTCGGTCAGGCCCCGCATCATCGGGATGCTGGCGTAGAGCAGGGCGATGCCACCGGTGACCGACAGCGCCGCCGTGCTGAGGCCGAGCAGCTCGAGCAGCGGCTCGCCGATCCAGATCGCCGCCAGGGTGAAGACCAGGACGTAGGTGAACAGCCCGATGGCCAGCCGGGTGCGCTCGGGCACCGGCAGGCGCCCGACGATGGGCAGGTACGACGACAGCGCCGCGATCGGGCTGTACAGCGCGAAGAGGGTGAGGAAGAGCAGGACCCCGAGGTCCACGGAGTCGCTCACGCTGCGGCCCTAGAAGTCGATGGCGTCGCGCGCCAGCGGGCAGGTCATGCAGTGCCCGCCGCCGCGGCCCCGGCCGAGCTCGGCGCCCACGATGGTGATGACCTCCACGCCGGCCTTGCGCAGCAGTGAGTTGGTGTGGGTGTTGCGGTCGTACGCCACCACGACGCCGGGGCGCATGGCCACGAGGTTGTTGCCGCTGTCCCACTGCTAGCGCTCGGTGGCGTAGACGTCGCCGCCGGTCTCGATGACGCGCAGCTTCTCCAGCCCGAGCGACTCGGCCACCACGTCCACGAAGGGCTTGTTCTCGGCGACGACCTCGACCTCGCGCCCCGACTCGTCGGGGTAGATCGAGAAGGTCTCGATGCCGTCCACGATGGGGGCGTGGGCGGTGACGATGTCGCGGTCGGCGAAGGTGAACACGGTGTCGAGGTGCATGGCCGCCCGGAGCTTCGGCATGCCCGCCACCACGACCCGCTCGGCGGCCTCGTGGTCGAACAGGGCCTTGGCCACCTGGGTGATGGCCTGGCGGGAGGTGCGCTCGCTCATGCCCACGAGCACGACGCCGTTCCCCACGGGCATGACGTCGCCGCCCTCGAAGGTGGCCAGGCCCCAGTCCCGCTCGGGGTCGCCCCACCAGACCTGGATGCCGGCGTCGGCGAAGTCCGGGTGGAACTGGTAGATCGCCTTCATCAGCAGGGTCTCGTCGTGCCGGGCGGGCCAGAACAGCGGGTTCATGGTCACGCCGCCGTAGAGCCAGCACGTGGTGTCGCGGGTGTAGAGCGTGTTGGGCAACGGCGGCATCAGGTAGTCCCGCACGCCGGCGTGCTCGCGGGCGAGGGCGAGGTAGGGTGTGCGGAACTCGTCGGGCAGGTCGTCGGTGGCGAGGCCACCGATGAGGAACTCGGCGAGCTCCCGGCTGTCGATGCCGTCGAGGAAGGACCGCGTCTCGTCGACGAGGCCGAGCCCGACCTCGTTGGCGATGATCTTGCGGTCGAGCAGCCACGTCTTGGCCTCGGGGATGTCCATGGTCTCGGCCAGCAGGTTGTGGAGCTCCACCACCTCCACGTCCTGCTCGCGCATCTTGGCCATGAAGTCGAAGTGGTCGCGCTGGGCGTTCTGCACCCACATGACGTCGTCGAAGAGCAGGTCGTCGCAGTTGGTGGGGGTGAGGCGGCGATGGGCCAGGCCCGGCGCGCACACCAGGACCTTGCGCAGCGTGCCCACCTCGGAGTGGACGCCGTAGGGGATGGTCTCGTCGGACATCGGGGCCTCCGGGAGGGGGTCGGTGGGGGAGATCGGGACGATCGGGCAGATTGGGGCGATCGGGGAGCGGGACGGGTGGGTCAGATGGTGATGGCGCCGGTGGCGAGGGCGACCACGCCGGCCACGGCGCCGACGATCGAGACCGCGAGGATCACGAGCTCGGGGCGGCTGAACAGCTGCCGTCCCTGCTCGCGGCGGGCCATGACGAACAGGATCGTGCCGGGGGCGTAGACGATGAAGGCGACCAGCAGGTACTTGGCGCCGGCGGCGTAGAGCAGGAAGACGGTGTAGAGCGTGGCGAGGCCGGCGACGAGCAGCTCGCTGCGGCCGGCCTCCTCACGCTCCCGGCGGGCGATCTTCAGGGCGAAGCCCGCGGCGAGCAGGTAGGGGATGAGGCTGAGCGCCGAGGTCATGTTGAGCATGAAGTCGAAGGCGTTGTCCGACACGAGCACGACGAGCAGCACGACCTGGATGAGCGCGGTGGTGAGCAGCAGCGCCGCCGCCGGCGAGTCGGCGGCGTTCGTGCGCCCGAGGAACCCGGGCATGTCCTTGTCGCGGGCGGCGACGAAGAGCACCTCGGCCGACATGAGGGTCCACGCCAGGTAGGCGCCGAGCACCGACACGATCAGGCCGATGCTGATGAACACCTCGCCCCACGGCCCGACCGCGGCCTCGAGCACGCCCGCCATCGACGGCTGGCGCAGCTCGGCGATCTGCTCGCGGGGCAGGATCCCGTAGCTGACGATGGTGACGCTGGCGAAGATGGCCAGCACCGTGACGAAGCCGAGCACCGTGGCCCGGCCCACGTCCTCGCGCTTCTTGGCGTAGCGGGAGTAGACGCTGGCGCCCTCGATGCCGAGGAAGACGAAGACGGTGGCGAGCATCGTCCCCCGCACCTGGGAGAAGAGCGACCCGGCGCCCTCGCCCGAGAGGTTGTCGACCAGCACGTCGACGTCGAGGTAGGCGATGGCCAGGACGATGAACACCAGGATCGGGATCATCTTGGCCACGGTGACGATCTTGTTGATGGCGGTCGCCTCGCGGACGCCCCGCAGCACGAGGGCGGCGAAGATCCAGATGGCGACGCTCGACAGCGCCACCGCGGGGACGGTGTCACCCTCGCCCAGCCAGGTGAAGATGCCGCCGAGGGTCGACATGATCAGCACCCAATAGGTGACGTTGCCGACGCAGGCGCTGGCCCAGTAGCCGAAGGCGGAGAAGAAGCCGAGGTACTCGCCGAAGCCGGCCTTGGCGTAGGCGTAGACGCCGGCGTCGAGGTGGGGCTTGCGCACGGCCAGGGTCTGGAAGACGAAGGCCAGCATCAACATGCCGGCGCCGGCGATCACCCACGCGATGAGGGCGCCGTAGACCCCGGTCTCGGTGGCGAAGCGCCGAGGCAGCGAGAACACGCCGGCGCCCACCATGGAGCCGATGACCATGGCGGTGAGGGTGACGAAGGTGAGCTGCGCAGGGCCGGCGCCCTCGGCGGGGGCCTGGCCGTCCGCCGTCTCGGTGACCTCGGCGGCCCCGCCGGTGCCGTCGGTGTCGAGGTCGCTGGTCGACTCGCTCATGGACCGTGGTGTCGCTCGGAACCCGCCCCGGTCGTTGTCACCGGTCGGTACCCTAGCCACCCGACCGCCGGCCTCCCGGGTCCGGCGAGGGGCCGATCCATGCAACGCAGATCACGAGACCGTGGTCGCCCCTGACCCCGCCACCGAGCGCTGGGGCCTGCGCCTGTCCATCGGCGTGGCCACCGCCCTTGGCGGGCCGGCGCGGCCGTGTCGTGGCTGCTGCCGGCCGTGTCGCGGGTGGTGGGCCCCGGCGGCGGGGCGGGCCGGGCCTGAGCGCGCCGGCGCTCAGTTCGCCGCGGTGAGGACGAGGGTGATGGTGCCGTCCTCGCGGAGCAGGGTGAGGGTGGCGCCGGCGACCGACATCTGGGCGGTCTCGTCGAGGGCGGAGAAGAGGGCCGCCTCCTGGTCCATGATCCCCTCGGGGGACTCGCAGGCCCGCTGGGTCGAGGCCATCGGGCCGATGCTGAGGGCGTCGCCCTCGAGCTGCCAGTCGCCGCTGCCCTGGTTGCAGCCGGTGGTGGCCGAGACGGTGCCGTCGTCGTCGAACGCGACCGTGGGCTCGGTGCCGTCGATGGGGCCGGTGACCGCGTTCGGCGTGGCCAGGTTCACGACGTCCCAGTCGCCGACCAGGGCCTGGTAGCGGTCGAGGGCGTCGAAGGCGAGGCGCACGTCGTCGGGGCCGGTCAGCACGAGGCGGTCGTCGGGCAGCTCGATGCTGTCGGCGGCCTCGAGGGCGGCGAGGAACGCGTGGTTGGCGTCCATCAACGGCTGCTCGCAGGCGATGAGGGTGCCCGCCAGCGGGCCGATCTCGACCGAGTCGCCGTCCAGCACGAACGCGCCGGAGTAGGAGTTGCACGGCCCGACGCCGTTGGCCTGCTCACCGTCGACGTTGAGGGTCGCCGAGGCGCCGTCGGGCAGGTCGACCGAGCTGTCGCTCGCGTCGAGCACCCACTCCTCGGCCTCGAGTTGGGTCTGGAGGTCGGGTAGGCCCTGGGTCTCGGCCCGCGTGTCGCCCTCGTCGTCGCTGCCGCAGGCGGCGAGGCCGGTCGCGGCGAGCAGCACCAGCAGGGCGAGGGCGGAGCGGAGGCGACGGGCCATGGGCCGGGACTGTACTTATCGGGTTACGACGAGGGTGGGTCGGGGTAGCGTCGCAGCGTGCTCCGCCTCGTCGCCTCCGCCACCATCGCGCTGATCGCCGACGCCCTCGGCCTGCTGGTGGCCGCGATCGTCGTCGACGGCATCGGCATCAGTGTCGTGGGGTTCGTCGTGGCGGTCGTCGTTTTCGCGGTGGTCGACCTGCTCGTGCAGCCGCTGTTCCGCCAGCTCGCCTTCAAGCAGGCGCCGGCGTTGATCGGCAGCAGCGCCCTCGTGGCCACCATCGTGAGCTTCGTGGTGACCGCCACCTTCACCGACGGACTGTCGGTGAGCGGCTCGACGGCGTGGTTCCTCGGGCCCCTCGTGGTCTGGGCCGTGGCGATGCTGGCCCAGTTCCTGCTCCCCTTCGTGATCTTCAAGAAGACCCTGGCCCGCGCCCGCGCCGAGCGCGGCTGACGGCCCTTCCCCGGGTTCTGGCGTCGGGCGTGCCCGCGGCGGCGCGGCCCCACCGTGGTCCCCGCATGGAGAGGCGCTCGTTCTGGGACCACCAATGCGTCACCAGTGTCCCGACTGTGGTCCCAGAACGGGCCGAGGGCGGGGCAGGCGTCACGCGGGCGCCGATGACGCCAGATCGTGGGACGGGGTGCCGGCGGAGGCCCGTCAGGCGGCGCGGGTGGCGCCGAGGACGATGGTGCCCTGGCTGTCGAGCAGGGTGAGGCGGTCGGGCGTGGCGTCGAACGTTTCGGCCTGCTCGAGGCCGGCGAGGATCCGCGCCTCCTGGCGCATGACGCCTGCGGGGTCGAGGCACGCTCGCTCGGTGACCGCCACCGGTCCGATGCTGATCGACTCGCCGTCGACCTCGTAGGGGCCACCCCCGGTGTTGCAGCTCGTGTCGACCGCCATGGTGCCGTCGGCGGCGAAGGTCAGGGTGGGGCTGGTGCCCTCCCGGACGCTCACGATCGCGTCGGGCTTGGCCACCTCGACGATGTCCCAGTCGCCCAGCACCTGCTCGGTGGGGTCGACCGCGGTGAAGGTGAGGGTGGTGTCGTCGGCGCCGGTGAGCACGAGGGTGTCGCCGTCGACCTCGGCGGTCTGCGCCGCCCGCAGCGCCGCCGTGAAGGCGTCCTGGGCGTCCATCAGCGGCTGGTCGCAGGCCATCATCGTCTCGGCGAGGCTGCCGATCGTCACCGACGACCCGTCCACCTGGATCGAGCCCCGGTAGGAGTTGCAGGGGCCGACGCCCGACACGGTCCCACCGTCGACGGTGAGGGTGGCAGCGGCGCCGTCGGGCAGGTCGATCGAGCTCCGGTCGGCGTCGAGCACCCACTCCGGCCCGGTCAGCGAGCCGGTGACGGGCGCCGCCGCCTCGGTGGTGGTGGTGCCGTCGCCCGAGCCGTCGTCGCTCCCGCAGGCGGCGAGCAGGCCGGCGACGAGGGCCAGGAGGACGGCGGCGGCGGCGAGGCGGCGGGTCACGGGCCGAGGGTATCCAGGCGGGTCCGCCCCGCCATGGCGGCCCGCCGCTCGGCCGAGGCACACCGGGAGGTGCCGTACCGTGGCGGGATGAGCGACGGGGTCGGGCACGACGACGGGCGGAGCGCGGGGCAGGTGTTCGACGCCGAGGTGCGGTACACGAGCGACGGGGTGCCCCACATCCGGGCGGGGGACTGGGGCGGCATCGGCTACGGCCAGGGGTGGGCGTGCGGGCGCGACCAGCTGCCCGCCATCGCCGACCAGCTCATGAAGGTGCGCAGCGAGCGGGCTCGATGGTTCGGCGCCGGCCGCGACGGCGCCCACGTGGCCAGCGACCTCGGCTACCTCGCCCTCGACGTGAGGGGCCGGGCCGCCGTCTTCCGTGACGCCCAGTCGCCGGAGCTCCGCGCGCTGATCGCCGGCTACGTGGCGGGCTACAACCGGGCGGTCGGTGAGGCCCAGGCCGCCGGCTCCCTGCCCGACTGGTGCGCCGGCGCCGCCTGGATCCGCCCGGTCACCGAGCTCGAGTTCTACGCCCACCTGGTGGACGTCTCGCTGATGGCGAGCGGCCGGAACCTCGTCGGCCTCATCGGCCGCGCCGAGGCACCCGGGCCCGACGGCCCGGTCGCCCCGTCCCCCGTGGACGCGCTCGGCGGTGGCGGCGGTGCCGCCGGCGACGGTGCCAGTAACGGCTGGGCGGTCGGCGGCGACGTCACGGCCTCGGGCCACGGCATGGTCCTCGCCAACCCCCACTTCCCCTGGTACGGCGAGGCCCGCTTCTGGGAGTGCCACCTCACCATCCCCGGCGCCCTCGACGTCTACGGCGTGTCGCTGCTCGGCACGCCCGGCGTGCAGATGGGCTTCACCGAGGGCGTGGCGTGGTCCCACACCTTCTCGTGCGGGAACCGCTTCACCGTCTACCGCCTCGACCTCGTCCCCGGTGACCCCACCCGCTACCGCTTCGGTGACGACGAGCGGGCCATGACCTCGGCGACCCACCGGGTCGAGGTGCGGGCGGAGGACGGATCCGTGGCCGAGGTCGAGCGGACGCTCTGGCGCTCGCACCACGGGGCCATGCTCAACCTGCCCCTGCTGGGCTGGGGCCTCGAGCAGGGGTTCGCCTACCGAGACGCCAACCTCGACAACACCGCGGTGCTCGAGCAGTTCGCCCGCATGGACCAGGCCACCGACCTCGACCGGTTCCAGGCCGCGTTCGCCGACGTCCAGGGCATGCCGTGGGTCAACACCCTCGCCGCCGACCGCTCGGGCCGGGCCTGGTACATCGACGCCTCGGCCACCCCGAAGCTGAGCGCCGGCGCCCAGGCCCGCTTCGCCGCCCGCATCCGCGACGACCTCGTCGCCGCGCTGCTCTTCGAGAACCGGGTGGCGCTGCTCGACGGCAGCGACCCCGACGACGACTGGCTCGACGCCGACCCCGAGGGCGGCGGGGCCCGCTCCCCGGGGCTCGAGGCCCACGGCGAGCTGCCCCAGGTCGAGCGGCGCGACATCCTCGTCAACGCCAACGACTCCCACTGGCTCACCTCGCCGGCCGAGCCGCTGGAGGGGTTCTCGCCGCTGCACGGCCTGGAGCGCACGCCCCTCACCCTGCGCACCCGCCAGAACACCGCGCTGGCGGCGTTCCTCGCCGAGCGGGGCGGCGTCACCCGCGACGACCTGATCGCCACGCTGTTCGCCAACGAGAGCCTGAGCGCCGAGCTGCTCGTCGACGCGGTGGTCGAGCGATGCCGGGCCGCCGGGACCGTGACCGTGGAGGGCCACGACGCGGACCTCGCCGCCGTCGCCGACGTGCTGGAAGCGTGGGACCGGCGCTACGACCTGGGCTCCCGGGGCGCCGTCCTGTGGCGGGAGCTGGTCAGCACGTTCCCGCCGGCCGAGCGCCACGACGCCGGGCCGCTGTTCGCCGAGGGCTTCGACCCGGCCGACCCCGTGGCCACCCCGCGGGGCCTGGCGCCCGCGGCCGCCGACCTCGCCGCCGACCCCGTCGTGCACGCCGCCGGCCACGCCGCCAGGGTCCTGGCCGCGGCCGGGGTCGCCCTCGACGCCCCGCTCGGCGAGGTGCAGTGGGTCATGCGGGGCGACGAGCGGGTGCCCGTCCACGGTGGCGGCGAGGGCGAGGGGATGATGAACGTCCTCAGTCCCTGGGGCGCGCTGGCGCCGATGTCGCTGGAGCCCGTGCCGCCCAAGGCGCTGGCCCTCCCCGGTCGAGAGCGCACCGGCCTCGCCCCCGGCGGCTACCAGTGCGACTACGGCGTGAGCTTCGTCATGGCCGTCGAGCTCACCGACGACGGCCCCGACGCCGTCGGGCTGCTCGCCTACGGGCAGACCGGCGACGCCCGCCGCCCCGAGCACCGCGCCGGCGCCGACGCCTTCGCGGCCAAGCAGGTCCGCCCCCTCCGGTTCGCCGACGCCGACATCGCCGCCGCCCTGGCCGACACCGTCCTCCTGTCGGGCACCCGTCGGGCACCTGAGTAGCCTCCGGCCGTGGACACCCGGGCGGGCGGCACGCTCCAGGACGTCGTGATCGTCGGCGCGGGGGTGGTCGGCTGCGCCATCGCCCACGAGCTCAGCCGCTACCGCCTGCGGGTCACCCTGGTCGAGCGGGCCACCGAGGTCGGCTTCGGCACGAGCAAGGCCAACAGCGGGATCATCCACGGCGGCCACCACGCGAGCCCCGACACGCTGAAGGGCCGCCTCGAGTGGGCGGGCAACCAGCTCTGGGACGGCCTGTGCGCCGAGCTCGGCTTCGGCTTCGCCCGGGTCGGCGAGCTGACCGTCGCCCTCGCCGACGAGGACGAGCCGGCGCTCGACCGGCTCGTGCGCCACGCCGAGGCGAAGGGGGTCCCCGGTGTCGAGCGCTGGAGCCGCGAGCAGGTCCTGGCGGCCGAGCCCGCCCTGAACCCCGAGCTGGTGGGCGCCGTCCACGCCCCCACCACCGGGGTGGTCAACCCCTACGAGGCGTGCTTCGGCCTCGCCGAGAGCGCGGTCGCCAACGGGGTGACCCTCCGCACCGACAGCCCGGTGCTCGGCCTCACCCCGCTCGCGGCGCCGGGAGCGGCCGCCGACGGCGAGGAGGGCTGGGCGGTCGAGACGCCGGACGGCGTCATCCCCACCCGCTTCGTGCTCAACGCCGCCGGCGTGTCCTCCGACGTGGTCGCCGCCCTCGCCGGCGTCGGCGACTTCACGATCCACGCCCGCAAGGGCGAGGAGTACCTGCTCGACAAGCGCCTCGCCGGCCTCGTCCGCCGGGTGATCTACCCGTGCCCGTCGCCCACCAGCAAGGGCACGCTGGTCATCCCGACCTACGACGGCACGATCATGATCGGGCCGACCGCGGACGAGGTCGACGAGCGCGACGACCTGGCCACGTCGACCCCCGGGGCCGACCGCATCCTCGCCGCGGCACGTCGCCTCGTCCCGGGCATCAGCGAGCGCGACGTGATCGCCCAGTTCGCGGGCATGCGGGCCGTGCTCGACGACGAGGACTTCCTCATCGGCCCCACCGCCGCACCGGGCTTCCTCAACGTGGCCGGCATCCAGTCGCCGGGTCTCACCGCGGCCCCCGCCATCGCGGTGCACGTGGCGGGGCTGCTGGCCGACCTCGGGCTCGAGCTCGACCCCCACGGCGAGCCGCCCCGGATCGCCCCACCCGTGCGGTTCGCCCACCTGGACGACGACGAGCAGGCTGCGCTCGCCGCGGCGGAGCCGGGTTACCGGCGGATCCTCTGCCGGTGCGAGTTCGTCACCGAGGGCGAGGTCCGTGAGGCGGTCCACCGGGGCGCCCACACCCTCGACGGCGTCAAGTTCCGCACCCGGGTCGGGATGGGCCGCTGCCAGGGTGGGTTCTGCACCGACCGCTGCCTCGAGGTGCTGGCCACCGAGCTCGACGTGCCCTACACGTCCCTCACCAAGCGGGGTGGGGGGTCGTGGCTGGTGCTCGAGCGTGACGACGTCGAGGCGGGCCTGTGATCGACGGGCGACCGCTGGCGCTGCACGACCGCTATGACGTCGTCGTCGCGGGCGGCGGGCCCGCGGGGCTGGGCGCCGCCCTCGCCGCCCGCCGGGCGGGGGCGGAGCGGGTCCTCGTGGTCGACCGTGAGCCGGAGGCCGGCGGGATCCTGCTGCAGTGCATCCACGCCGGGTTCGGCCTGCACCACTTCGGCGAGGAGCTCACCGGCCCCGAGTACGCCCACCGGGTGCTCGAGGAGGCCCTCGACGACGGGGTCGACGTCCTCTGCGACGCCTACCTCCTCGACCAGCACCACGACCGCGTCAAGCTGCTGTCGGGCGAGCACGGCGTGGCCCACGTCGACACCGGCGCCACGGTCCTCGCCATGGGCGCCCGCGAGCGCACCCGCGCCGCCATCCGCATCCCGGGCGACCGACCCGCCGGGGTGTTCACCGCCGGCCTCGCGCAGCGCCTCGTGAACCTCCGGGGGGTGCTCCCCGGGCGGCGGGTCGCCATCCTCGGCTCGGGCGACATCGGCCTGATCATGGCGCGGCGCCTCACCCTCGAAGGCGTGGAGGTCGTGGGGGTGTTCGAGCTGCTCGCCCACGCCAACGGCCTCAGCCGAAACATCGTCACCTGCCTGCAGGACTTCGACATCCCCCTCCACCTGTCGACGACCGTCGTGGGGATCCACGGTCGCGACCGGGTCGAGCGGGTGACGGTGGCCCCCGTCGACGAGCACCTCGCCCCGCAGCTCGACCGGGCGTGGGACGTGGACTGCGACACGCTGCTGGTGTCGGTCGGGCTCATCCCCGAGAACGAGCTGTCCCGGCAACTGCGGCTGCGCCTCGACCCGGTCACCCAGGGCCCGGTCGTCACCAGCACCATGGAGACGTCCCGGGACGGGATCTTCGCCTGCGGCAACGTGGTGCACATCCACGACCTGGTCGACTACGTGAGCGACGAGGCCGCCCTGGCGGGCGCCGCCGCCGGCCGCTACGCCACCGGTCACCGCGACGCGGCCGACAATGTGCGCCTCCAGCCCGCCACCAACGTCGCTTACTGCGTGCCGCACACCGTGTCGAGCCACCGGGAGCAGACCGTGTACCTGCGGGTCCGGCAGCCGCTCGACCCGGCGCTGCTGCGACTGAGCACGCCCGACGGCCGCACCGTGCACGAGCGCAAGCTGCGCTACGTCGTGCCCGCCGAGATGGTGAGCATGAAGCTGCGGCCCCGGGTGCTCGCCGACTTCCACGGCGACGCCCTCCAGGTCGAGGTGGTGCCCCGGTGACCGCCCCCGACGACCGCGGCGAGGCGGCGGGGGAGACCGTCACCCACGGCTACCTCTGCATCGGCTGCCCGCTGGGGTGCCGGCTGGAGATCGACGAGGGTGCCGACGGCGACATCGTCGAGGTGCGCGGCTTCAGCTGCCGCAAGGGCCGGGAGTACGCGGTGCAGGAGCACACCGACCCCCGACGCCTCGTCACCACCACGGTGGCCGTCGAGGGGGCCCGCGTGCCCCGCCTGCCGGTGCGCACGGTCGACGCCGTGCCCAAGGACCTCGTGGTGGACGTCTGCCGGGCCCTCGCCGGCGTGCACCTGCGCGCCCCGGTCGCCCTCGGCGACGTGGTGCTCGCCGACGTGTGCGGCACCGGCGTCGACGTCGTCGCCACCCGGGCCATGGCCGAGCACCCCGGCTGACGGTCGCGCCACGCCCCTTCTGGCTCCCGATTTCGGTGCCAGGGCACCGAAATCGGGAGCCAGTACGGGTGGCGTCCCTACGCCGGCTCGACCTCGACGGCGAGGGCGGTCATGCGGGCCATGCCCGACAGGGGCTCGATGCCGTCGGGGCCGTCGGCGGTGAGCACGTTGGCGTTCACGCCGGCGTGGGCGCGGGCGACGGTGAGCCCGCCGGCGCCGGCGTGGCCCCACCCGTGGGGGAGCGACACCACGCCGGGCATGAGGTCGTCGGTGACCGCGACCTCCACCTCGACCTCGCCCGCCTTCGAGCGCACCAGGGCCCGGCCGCCGTCGCGCACGCCGGCGGCGTCGGCGTCCTCCGCGGTGAGGTGCAGGCGGTTGGTGGTGCGGTCGCCGCCGACGAAGGGCTCGGCGTTGTGGGTCCAGCTGTTGTGGCTGTGGCGCTCGCGCCGGGTGATGAGGCGCAGGCCGGTGTCGGTGCGCTCGGCCTCGAAGTCGGCCTCCAGCCCGGCGGCCGCGGCCACGAAGTCCGGTGGGGCGAGGTGGACCTTGCCGTCGTCGGTGAGCACCCGCTGGCCGAGGAACTCGCCGCCGGCCACGTCGGGCAGCAGGACGCCGTGGGGGTGGCGGCGCAGGCTCCGCACCGGGTGGCGGGCGACCGCGAGCACCAGGGCGAGGAGGCGGGCTTCGGACACCTCGGCCAACCGCCCGATCCCGGGCAGGCGGCGAGCCCGGCCCAGCACCCACGAGAGCCCCCGGCCGGGGGCGCCGGCGCCGAGGCCCGCCCCGCAGGCATCGGCCAGGCGGGCGAAGATCCACGACTCCTCCCGCCGCTCGCCGGCGGGCGGCACCACGGCGTCGCTGTACTGGAGCCACGGCGCCACCTGCAGGCCGGCGAAGGCGTGCACGAAGGGGACGTCGGGCCGCTCCAGCCACGAGCACGCCGGCAGCACGTAGTGGGCGTGCTCGGCGGTCTCGTTGCGGAACAGGTCGATGCTCACCACGAGCTCGAGCTCGTCGAGGGCGGCGGCCAGGCGCTCGCCGTTGCCGACCGAGAGCACGGGGTTGCCCGCGGACACGAACAGGGCCTTGACCTGGCCCTCGCCCGGCGTGGTGATCTCGTCGGCGAGCAGCGACGCGGGGAAGGTGCCGAGGATCGCCTCGAAGTCGCCGACGCGCGAGCGGGCGTCGCTCACGCCCAGCCCGGTCGCCTTCGACTGCTTCTGGAAGTCGAACGGCGGCGTGCGCACGAGCGCCCCGCCGGCGCGGTCGAGGTTGCCCGTGACGGCGTTGATGACGTTGAGCAGCCAGAAGGTGAGGGTGCCGTGGGGGCCCATGTTCACGCCGGTCGAGCAGTAGAGCGACGCCCCGTCGGCGGCGAGGTAGTCGGCCACGAGCTCGCGCAGGTCGGCGGCGGCCACGCCGGTCACCGCCTCGGTGCGCTCAGGCGACCAGTCGGCCACGACCGCGGCGAGGTCGCCGAACCCGGTGGTGTGGGTGTGGACCAGGGCCCGGTCCACGGCACCTTCGGCCAGCACCACGTGGAGGAAGGAGGCGAGCAGGAACACGTCGGTGCCCGGCCGGATGAAGAGGTGGTCGCCGACGGCCCGGGCGGTCTCGGTGCGACGGGGGTTCACCGACACCACCCGCCCCCCGCGGTCGACGATGGCCTTGAGGCGGGCCATGGCCCGGGGCACCTGCACCACCGACATCTGGGAGATGGCGGGGTTGGTCCCGATGAGCACGACGAGGTCGGTGCGGTCGAGGTCGGGGATGGGCTGGAGCAGCTCGTGGCCGTAGAGGCGCTTGGCCACCAGGTACTTGTTGGTCAGGTCCTGCGAGGCGCTGCTGTAGGACTGCGTCGTGCCGAGGCCCGCGAGGAAGGCGTTGAAGGCCACGGCGTGGAACGCGCCGAAGGCGGCGGGGTTGCCGAGGTAGCCGGCGATCGAGTCGGGGCCGTGCTCGGCCCGCAGCGCCCGCACCTTGGCGCCGATCTCGTCGAAGGCCTGACCCCACGAGATGCGCTCCCACCGGTCGCCGACCCGCTTCACGGGGTGGTCGAGGCGGTCGGGGGAGTGGTGCAGGTTGGCGAACTTCAGGCCCTTCACGCAGGCGAAGCCCTCGGAGGCGACGTGGTCCTTGTCGGGGTCGAGGCGGACCACGCGGTCGCCCTCGGTGGTGGCGAGCAGGCCGCAGCCCGCCTCGCAGATGCGACAGAACGTCGGCGTGACGGTCGGCTCGGCCATGGCTCCCCTGGTCCCCTCGTCCACTCGGGTGCTCGTCGCCGCAGCTGCGGCCGGCGGGCGGTGGCGGGCGGGTTCCCCCGCCCGGCGCGAGCCTACGGCCCGAGCACGGCCGCCGACCGGCCCGGTACGGTCCGGCGATGGCGCGGTGGCGGATCGACACGGAGCGGGCCTCGGCCCGGGTCACCTTCTCGCCCGGCATCCCGGGTCTCGGCATCACCGTGAAGGGGCTCTCCGGCGAGTTCGACCTCACCCTCGGCGACGACGGCCGCCCCGACATGCGCGTGCCCATCCGGGGCGAGTTCGCCTTGGCGCTCGCCGACCTCGACACCGGCCCGCTCACGAAGGTCAGCCGGTCGCTGCTGGCGAGCGGCGACCAGATCCCCATCCGGGGGACGATCCGCGACGTCGCCCGCACCCGGGGCCACGACCACGACGAGTTCGGCTTCACCGTCGACGTGGCCATGCGGGGCGAGACCCACTCGACCGACGGCCTCGGCAACAGCGGCGTGCTCGAGGGCGACCGCCTGCGGGTCGAGGGCAGGACGACCGTGAACCCCCGCGCCGTGGGCGTGCCGGTGCCCAAGATCCTCCGGGCCCGCGGCCACATCGTGTGGGACCTCGCCCTGGTGCTCCTCGAGGTCTGAGCCGGGTGACCTTCGGCCCTGCCCCCGCCTGCGGGTCCGTGCGAGCATCCGGTCGAAGAGCCACGTGCGAAGGGGTTCGCGATGCCCACGCCGACACTGGTCGATGCCGATGTCCCCCGGGGACGGGCCCTCCACCTCGTCGACCTGGAGAACCTCCTGCAGGGCACCCACGAGGACGCCGGTGTGGAGGACGCCACCTGGGCCCTGAGCCGCTTCTGCCGGAAGGCGGACTGGCATCGAGACGACCTCGTCGTGGTCGCGGCCAACCCCGGGCTCCTGGGCCGGATCGCCTACGACCTGCCACGCGGCTGGCAGAAGGTCGCCGCCGCGGGCGCCGACGGCGCCGACCGGGCCCTGCTCGAGCGGGCCGAGCCGGGGCTGGTCCGGCACCGGTTCTACCGCCTGGTGGTGGGCAGCGGCGACGGCATCTTCGCCGACCTGGCCGAGGCCGTGCGCGACGCCGGCGGCGAGGTGTGGGTCGTCGGCGTCGGTGGGCACGTCTCGCGTCGACTGGCCCGCTCCGCCTCGACGCTCGTGCTCCTGGACGAGCCTGCGGCCCCCGGGGCGGTCCGCCGCTGCCGGCACGATCGGGTCGATCGGCGGCCGGTCACAGCGGCGCGGTACCCACGGGCATGAGCGGCGACGAGACGGCTCCCGAGCGTCCCCCGGGGCCATCCCCCGAGGACGACGACGAGCCGTTCACGATGCGGTTCACCGTGATCGCCCGCACGGCGGGCCGGGTGCACCTGGTGAGCGAGGGCGGCGGTGCCCTCTTCGCCCACCCGGCGGTCGGCGAGGACGTGTGGCAGGCGGCGCTGACCGAGGTCCCGCCTGCCTGGGAGATCGTCGACCTGGATGCGGTGGAGGACGGGGCGGAGCGGCCCGTGACGTCGTCGGACCCGCCGTCTGGCCCTCGCCGGTGCCGTCGGCCTCCTGCCGGTTGAGGCCTCCGAGGGCTGAGGCTGCGGCCGGACGCCGGCGCCTCGCGCTACGGCTCGGGTGCGCGCCGGGCCGTGCCGGGCGTCAGATGCGCTCGAGCGCGGCGCCGTCGAACAGCGCCTCGACGCCGAGGGCGGCGGCGTCGGCGGCCAGGTCGGCCTCGTCCGGCGCGGACAGATCCCCGGCCTGGGCCGCGGCCAGCACCGGCGCCAGCAGGCGGGCGTCGCTCGACGAGTTGAGGAACACCCCCGGCACCGAGAGCACGAAGCGCACGGCCCGGGCGATGGCGTCCGACTCGTCCGGCGGGAGCGGCTCGTACCAGGAGAAGTGCGGCGTGCCCTCGTCGGCCCAGCGCCGGCGGGCCACCGACTTGATCATCTGCACCGCCACCCGGCGCTCGGCGCAGGTGGCGAGCAGGGCCTCGACCTCGGCCCGGTAGGCGGCGTCGAGCGACAGGGCGTGGTTCCAGGGCAGCAGCACCGAGTCGTAGTCGAAGCGCGCCAGGCTGGCCCGGTGGCGGGTGGCGATACGCGTGCCGTGGCCCGTCACCCCGATGAAGCGCACGAGGCCCTCGTCGCGGGCGGCGACCAGGGCCTCCAGCGCGCCGCCGGGGCCGTGGGCGACCTCCCACTCGTCGGGCTCCACCAGGTTGTGGAGCTGGATCAGGTCAACCGAGTCGACCCCGAGCCGCTCGAGCGACGCCTCCAGTTGGGCCCGCGCGCCGTCGGCGGTGCGCTCGTCGGTCTTGGTGGCGAGGAAGAAGTCGTCCCGGTGGCGGGCCAGCCACGGCGCCAGGCGCAGCTCGGCGTCGCCGTAGGAGGCGGCCACGTCGAGGTGGTTCACCCCGGCCTCCTGCAGGAGGGGGAGCAGGGCGTCGGCCCGGTCCTGGGTCATGGCCCACAGCGCGGCGGCGCCGAACACGACGCGACTGCTCTGGTGGCCGGTCCGCCCGAACGGCTGGCGATCGATCATGCCCTGCTCCTTCCCCCGGGTGTGGCGACCCTACGCCCGTCCGGCGAGGCCCGAGGCGCAGCCCCTCAGGGGGTGGGCTCGTCGAGGCCGAGCACGGCGACGAGGCCCTCGCAGTCCTCGACGGTGACCGTCAGCGCCGAATGCGGCCGCGGGCTGAGGGTCGCCCGCACCCGCTCGTGGAAGTGGACGCACACGCCGCGGTCGTGGTTCGTGCCGAAGGTGAGGCCGTCGTCGGCGAGGGACTGGCGGGCCCCCACCGCGGTCCACCACCGGTAGCCCTCGGTGACGTGGCCGCCCTTGACGTTGTCCAGCGGCGTCTCGAGGTGGAGGAACCCGAACGAGGCCCGGAAGGAGCCGTCGCCGACGCGCACGCCGTCGCGGCCCGGGCGGGCGCCGAAGGGCAGCCACATGGCCGCGAAGCGCCGGTCGAAGCGGTACGGGAAGAAGGTCTCGGTCACCGGCGCCGGACGCTACCGCCGGGCGGGGGGCCGCGCCCGGGGCCGCCCGATCACGGTGCGACGGTGGTGGCCGGTGGCTCGGTGACCGGCGGGGTCGTCACCGGGGGCGTGGTGACGGGCGGGCTGGTGACCGAGGGTGTGGTCACCGGGGTGTCGGTGGCCGTCGTCGGGGTGGTGGTCGCGGGCGACTCGTCGTCGCCGCTGCGCAGGATCAGGAAGCCGATGGCCAGCGCCGCCAGCACGAGCACGACGGCGAGGACGATCGGGAGGGCCGAGCTCTTCGGGGGCGGGGGGGCCGGGTCGGCGCCCGCGCCGACGGGGGCCCGAAGCTCGCTGCCGGGCACCGGAGGGATGGTGGCCTGGGTCGGGTCGGGCGCGACCTTGAGGGTGACCCCGCCGCGGGAGACCGCGTCGGTCCACATCGAACCGTTCCAGTAGCGACCGTCGGCCTGGCCGAACGGGTCCCGGTACCAGCCCGGGGCCGGGCCCGGCGGATAGGCGCTGCCCGACATGTTCAGACCTCCTGGAGACCTCTGCGGCAGAACGCCGCGCATCCACGCTAGGGCGACGGTGCTCCGCAAGCCGTGATCCCGGGCACGAGAGCGGCGTGGTGCGGTAGAAAGCGGCCGCAACGGGGAGGGAGGTCGATCGATCGATGGGCGACGGGACCGGCGACGCCGTGTGGGACGGACAGGCGTGGGTCCATCCCGCCACTGGCCAGGTCTGGGACGGCAGCCGCTGGCTCGCTCCGCCACCCACCTCCACGGGGACACCGCCGCCGCCACCGCCATCGCCTCCACGACCGGCGGCCGGCGGCCCCGTCGCCGCCCCGACGGTCGCGCCGGTCGGGCGGGGCGCCGTGTTCGGGCACGTGCTCTGGCGGGTCGTCGTGGCGTGCGTCGGGGGTGGTGCAATCATCGGCACGCTCGTCGTCCTCGCCTCCCTGGCCTTCCCCGACGACGCGGGCGACGAGTCGTTGTCGATCGTCGTCGTCGGGCCGATCTTCGGGGCGGTCCTCGGCGTGTTCCTCGCCGTGGTCGCCGGTCCCCTGATCGGCGGCGTGTGCGCCGCCGCGCTCGTGCCGTACCCGGGCGAGCGCCGGGCCCGGCTCGTCACGCGCGTGCTCGGGGTGGGGCTCGTGGCGCTGTTCATCCCCCTCCTCTTCATGGGCGCGGTGCCCGACGTGGGGGTGCTCGTGATCATCGGCGCCATCTGGGCCGCGGCGGTGGCGGGGGCGTGGTTCCTCTCACCGTGGGTCGTGCGCTGGTACGTGCGCCGGATGGAGCCGGCCGCGGCGACCGGCGGACCACCCGCGCCGCCGGCCGCCCTCGAGCCCTTCTAGGACCCGCCGGTGAGCGGGCCGTGGCCCGCAGCGCCCGAGGGGCCACGCGGTGGTGGCCGGCGGCAGCTCACCGCTCGTCCGGGCGGAGCATCTGGCCCTCGGGGCGGAAGGTGACGCTCAGGCGCGCGCCGGCGGCGCAGACCTTCGGGACGCAGTGGTCCCAGGTGCGCTGGCACGTGCCGCCCATCACGAGCAGGTCGCCCTCGCCGAGGAGGAACCGCAGCGAACGCCCGCCGCCCTTCGGGCGCAGGAGGAAGGGCCGCCGCTCGCCGAGGGACAGGATCACGACGAGGGCCTCCTCGAGGTCGCGGGCGATGCGGTCGCCGTGCCAGGCCACGCTGTCGTGGCCGTCCCGGTAGAGGTTCATCCAGCACGACGGGAACGTGAACCCGTACCGCTCGCCCAGGGTGGCGGCGACCCGGTCGAGGGGCGGGTGGGCGGCGAGGTCGGCGGCGTCGAGCCCGACGGTGAGCCGGGGGTCGTCGACCAGCTCGCCGTACATCGGGCGGTTCCGCTGCTTCCAGGGCAGCTCGGCGACCAGGTGGACGAGGAGGTCGTCGGCGCCGGCGAGCCAGTCGGGAGCGTGGTCGACCCAGGCGCCGTGGGCCAGCGCCCGGCGGTGGATGGGGGAGTCGAGGACGCCCTCGCCACGCGCTGCGAGCAGCGACCCCTGGAAGGAGATCACGGGTGCAGTCTAGTCGAACACCTGTTCGTGCACGCACGGACCGGCGCGGGTAGGGTCCGCGCCATGGAACAGCGCCTGTCCCTCGTCACCCTCGGCGTCGCCGACCTCGACCGGGCCCGGGCGTTCTACGAGGCGCTCGGGTGGCAGGGCACCGACGGTGGCGACGTCGTGTTCTTCCAGGCCGGCAGCATGGTCGTCGGGCTGTGGAGCCGGGCGTCGCTCGCCGAGGACACCGGCGTCGAGGACACCGGCGGGTGGGGCGGCATCACCCTGGCCCACAACGTGCGCTCCCCCGAGGAGGTCGACGCGGTGCTCGCCGAGGCCGAGGCCGCCGGCGGGCGCATCGGCCGGCGCGGCGACGAGGCCTTCTGGGGTGGCTACACGGGCCTGTTCTTCGACCCCGACGGCCATCCCTGGGAGGTCGCCCACAATCCCGGGTGGACCATCACCCCCGACGGCGCCACGCGGCTCGCGGGCGCCGACTGAGCCCACCGGCCGGGGGACGCCGGGGCGCGTCGCCGTCCGCGTCGTCCGCGAAGGCCAGCCGTAGGCTGCCGCCCATGCCGAGCCTCGCCGACCTGGCCAGCCGCCAGACGTCGCTGGGCGAGGACGACATCGCGCACCTCCAGCGCCTGGCCGCGAGCTGGGGCCTGCTCGCCGACCTCTGCTTCGCCGACCTCCTCCTCTTCGCCCCGGTCGCCGGTGACGGGGTGGAGAGCGACGACGAGCGCTTCGTGATCCTGGCCCAGATCCGGCCGACCACGAGCCAGACCCTCTACCGCAGCGACTGGGTCGGGGTGACCGTCACCGCCGAGGAGCGCCCCCAGGTCGCCCGCTCGTACCGGCTCGACGAGCTGATCGAGGGCGAGCTCGAGATCTCGGCCCTCCGGGGCGAGCGGGTCCGGGTCCAGTGCATCCCGGTGCGCCACGACGGTCGCATCCTCGCGGTGCTCACGCGGGAGTCGACCCCGTCGATCGGACGGGCCCCCGGCGAGCTCGAGCGCACCTACGTCGAGCTCTTCAACCGCTTCGCCCGCATGATCTCCGCCGGGGACTTCCCCTTCGCCGACGAGCACAGCCGCAGCGAGGAGAACCCCCGCGTGGGCGACGGCACGATCGTGCTCGACCGTTCGGGGCGCATCGAGTTCACCTCGCCCAACGGCGTCTCCGCCCTGCACCGCATCGGGGTCCACGCCACCCTCGAGGGCCGCCACCTGGCCGAGCTCGGCCTCGGCGACGACGTCGCCCACATCGCGTGGGCCTTCGCCATCCCCGTCACCGAGGAGATCGAGCGGGGCGCCGGCATCACGGTGGTGATCCGCTGCATCCCCCTGATCGAACGGGGAGAGGTGTCGGGCGCGCTCGTGTTGCTGCGCGACATCTCCGAGCTGCGCCGCCGGGACCGCCTCCTGCTCTCCAAGGAGGCGACCATCCGGGAGATCCACCACCGGGTGAAGAACAACCTCCAGACGATCTCCTCGCTCCTGCGGCTGCAGAGCCGGCGTCTGTCGAGCCCCGAGGCCCGCGCCGCGGTGGACGAGTCCGTGCAGCGCATCCAGTCCATCGCCCTCGTGCACGACATCCTCTCCCGGGAGGCCGGCGAGGTCGTCCCCTTCGTGGACATCCTGCGGCCGCTGCTGCGCATGGTCGAGGAGGGCCTCCTCCCGTCGGACAACCGGGTCCACTTCCGGCTCGAGGGCGACGCCGGCGAGCTACCGGCCACGGTGGCCACGCCGCTGGCCATGGTCATCACCGAGCTCCTCCAGAACGTGGTGGAGCACGCCTACCCCCCGAGCGAGCATCCCGTCTCGGGGGAGGTCGTGCTCAGCCTCGGCTACCGCGGCGGCAAGGAGCTCGTGGTGCGGGTCACCGACGACGGCGCCGGCCTGCCCCCCGGCTTCACCATGGAGAGCTCGACCGGGCTCGGCCTGTCGATCGTGCGCACCCTCGTCGAGACCGAGCTGGACGGCCGCATCTCGATGCACAAGAGCGACTCGGGCCCCGGCACGGTCGTCGAGCTGCACATCCCCGTCGCCCGGACCTGGCCCGAGGCCGTCCGTGAGGCGGCCCGCACCGTGCCGCCGCCGCCGTGACCCGGACCGGGGCGGAGGAGGCCGGCGACGGGTGCCCGGACGCGACACGACCCCCCGTCACCGGGGGGTCGTTGCGAGGGTGCGGCGCCGAGGGGGGAGTCGGCGCCGCCGATCTGGAAGGGGCTCAGCTGGCCTTGCGGCGACGGGCGAGCCACGCCTTGCGGAGCTTGCGGCGCTCCTCCTCGGAGGTGCCGCCCCACACGCCGGAGTCCTGGTTGGTGGCCAGGGCGAACTCGAGGCACTCGGCCTGGGCGTCGCACTCGCCGCACACGGCCTTGGCCGACGCGATCTGCTCGATCGCCGGACCCGTGGTGCCCACGGGGAAGAAGAGGTCGGGATCGGTGTCCCGACAGGCGGCGTCGACGCGCCAGTCCTCATTTTCCATGGTCACCGGCAGGGTAAGAGCCACGGCTCCTCCAAGGAGTCGATCACACGTTCGTGATTTCGTTCACATGCCGTCACCACGCGGTACAGCGGCGTTGATGCGGCGGGGACGGTGCGCACCTTACCGCCCGGTAACAACAGTAGCAAGCACTTTTTCTCCGAGAGTTCACATGCCCGTCGAACCCTCGAAATCCCTTGTGGGACAAGGGGTGAATGCTGTTCACCGAGACCAGGAGAACCACGTTCTGTGACGCTTGTCATCGCGCACCGCGGCGCCTCGGCCGCCTATCCCGAGAACACCCTCGCCGCCTTCGCCGGCGCCCGCGACCTGGGCGCCGACGGGGTGGAGCTCGACGTCCGGCGGGCCGCCGACGGCGCCCTCGTCGTCCTCCACGACGAGGCCCTGCCCGACGGGCGGCTCCTGCACACCCTCACCCGGGCCGACATCGACCCGGTCGTGCCGTCGCTGGCCGAGGCCCTCGACGCCTGCGAGGGGATGGCGGTCAACGTCGAGATCAAGAACCTCCCGACCGAGGAGGACTACGACCCCTCCCTGGCCGTCGTCCCCCAGGTGGTCGAGGAGCTGCGCCGGCGGGGCGACCCCGAGCGGTGGCTGATCTCCTGCTTCGACCTCGCCACGGTCGATGCGTGCCACGAGCTCGCCCCCGAGCTGCCCACCGCCTTCCTCGTCCTCGACCCCAAGGGCGCCGAGGCCATCGAGGTCGCCGCCGCCCACGGCCACCGTGCCATCCACCCGTGGGTGCCCTTCGTGGACGAGGCCTTCGTCGAGCACGCCCACGCCGCCGGCCTCCTGGTGAACACCTGGACGATCGACGACCCGGCCCGCATCGTCGAGCTCGCCGCCTTCGGCACCGACGGCGTGGTCACCAACGCCCCCGACGTGGCTCGCGCCGCCCTGGACGAGGGTGTCGTCGAGCGCGCCGAGGGGTGAGCGGGGGCCGGCTCAGGCCGGCATGACGAGCCGCAGCGCGTCCGGCTCGTGGCGGAACTCGAGCTTCTCGATCTCACCGAGGTAGTCGCCGTCCACCTGGTAGGGGAACGGCCCGTACCCCTTCACCGTCAGCGCGGACACGTCCGGGCGGTAGTCGATGAGCTTCGACGACCGCAGCCGGGCGCCCGAGCCCAGCGCCGACGCCATGATGCTCAGGAACGGCAGCGTGCGCATCGAGCGCACCGTCACCGCGGTGAGGGGCCGGTCGAGGGTGGCGTCGGGGGCGAGCTGGAACGGCCGGTTGCCCACGTAGGTGTACGGGTTCGTGTTCAGCACCACGGTCATGTAGCCGTCGTCGACCACCGATCCGTCCGCGTGGTGCACCGAGAAGTGGGGCCGGCTGCGGTCGTAGTGCCGGGCCCAGGTGTCGAGGCCCGCGTACGCGAACAGGGCGTGGCCCGCGTAGCGCTTGAGCGCGGCCCGCCGCTCGACCTGCGCGACGAGCGCGGCGTCGAAGCCGATGCCGACGTGGAACACGAAGTAGCGGCCGTTGACCACGCCGAGGCCGATGGGCTCGATGCGGCCCGCGTCGAGGCTCTCGAGGAGCAGGCCGGTGGCGTCGATGGGGTCGTCGGGCAGCCCGAGCTGGCGGGCGAAGACGTTGGTGGAGCCGCCGGGGAGGGGGGCGAGGGCGCACTCGGTGCCGGCGAGGCCGTTGGCGGCCTCGTTGAGGGTGCCGTCGCCGCCGAGCACCACCACGACCTCGGTGCCGGCCGCCGCGGCGCCCATGGCGAGGCGGGTGGCGTGGCCCCGCCGGGTGGTCTCGGCGAGGGTCACGTCGTGGTCCGCGCTCAGCGCCTTGCGGATCACGACGCGCGCCCGGGCGGTCACCGACGAGGCCGACGAGTTGACGAGGAGCAGGACCTTCACGAGGGGGCCGACCCTATGCGAACCGGATGCCGAGGGCCGCCGGTCGGAGCGGAGAGCGGCCGGGGGCTGCGCAGCGGAGCGGAGCAGCGGCACCGTTGAACCGGATGCCGAAGGCCACCCGACGAAGGAGGGTGAAAGCCAGCAACGATTTGTCGGCCTGCGCGCCCAGGGCCGACAATCGAGGCCATGAACGTCGTTGTCTGCGTGAAGCAGATCCCTGACCCGGCCGAGCCCGGGCAGCTGGATCCCGAGACCAAGACCCTGAAGCGGGACGGCAAGCTCATCCTCGACGAGTCCGACTCGTACGGGGTGGAGATGGCCCTCCAGCTCGTCGATGCCGCCGGTGGGGGCGAGGTCACCCTCGTCTCCATGGCCCCCAACAACGAGGTCGGCGGCCTGCGCACCGCCCTCGCCATGGGCGCCGCCAAGGCCATCCTCGTCTCCGACCCGGCCCTGGCCGGCTCAGACGCGCTGGGCACCGCCAAGGTCCTCGCCGCCGCCATCAAGCGCGCCGAGCCCGACCTGGTGCTCACCGCCACCGAGTCGTCCGACGGCTACACCGGCACCGTCCCCGAGCAGGTGGCCGGGCTGCTGGACCTCCCCTCGGTGACCTTCGCCAAGCACATCGAGGTCGGCGACGGCAAGGTGTCCGTCCAGCGCCAGACCGAGCAGGGCTACGACGACGTCGAGTGCCCGATGCCCGCCGTGGTGTCCGTCACCGCCGGCGTGGTCGAGCCCCGCTACCCCTCGTTCAAGGGGATCATGGCCGCCAAGTCGAAGCCGGTCGACGAGCTCACCGTGGCCGACCTCGGCCTCGACGCCGGCGCCGTCGGCTGGGCCGGTGGCCAGCAGGAGATCGTCGACGTGTCCGCCGCCGAGGCCCGTGAGGCCGGCGAGATCATCGAGGACGAGGGCGAAGCACACCTCAAGATCGTCGAGTTCCTCGACCAGCTCAAGGTCCTGTAGGAGGGCACTGACATGGCACTTTCCACCGTCTGGGTCCTCGCCGAAGCGCGCGACGGCAAGGTCCTCCCCATCACCCTCGAGATCCTCGCCAAGGCGCGGGAGCTCGGTGGCACCGTCGAGGCCGTGTACGGCGGCGACGGCGCCGAGGTGGCCGCCGAGCTCGGCGCCCACGGCGTCACCAAGGTGCACGCCACCGGTGACCTCGCCGGCGCCCTGCCGGGCGTCCCGGTCGCCGCGGCCATCGCCGCCGCGGTCGAGGGCGGCGCCGCCCCCGACCTGATCATGTTCGGCACCACCTACGACGGCCGCGACGTGGCCGGCCGCCTGTCGGCCAAGCTCGACCGCACCGTCATCACCAACAACGTCGCCATCACGGCCGACGGTGACTCGATCGTCGTGGTCGAGCCGGTGTTCGGTGGCTCGACCAACGTCTCGACCAGGTTCTCGGGCCCTGGCCCGCACCTCGCCCTCTTCCGGCCCAAGTCCTTCGAGGCGGCCGAGAGCGGCGGCGGCGCGGCCGAGGTGGCCAGCCTGAGCGTGCCCGACCTGGGCGGCTCCGGCGGCGCCACCATCACCGAGCGCCACGTCGAGGAGCGCGAGGGCCCGTCCCTCGACGAGGCCGCCGTGGTCGTCTCCGGCGGTCGTGGCCTGGGCGAGGCCGACAAGTACGACATGATCGAGACCCTCGCCAAGCTGCTCAAGGCCGCCCCGGGCGCCTCCCGCGCCATCGTCGACGCCGGCTGGGTGCCCTACTCGTACCAGGTGGGCCAGACCGGCAAGGTCGTGAAGCCCACGGTGTACATCGCCGCCGGCATCTCGGGCGCCACCCAGCACATGGTGGGCATGAAGGGCTCGAAGAACATCATCGCCATCAACAAGGACGCCGAGGCCCCGATCTTCTCGATCGCCGACCTGGGCATCGTGGGCGACGTGCACAAGGTGCTGCCCAAGCTCATCGAGGCCCTCCAGGCCCGAGGCTGACGCACCACCCCTGACGTTCCGGACGGGGCCCCGGCGCTGCGGCGCCGGGGCCCTGCCGCGTCCGGCCGGCGATCTCGCGGGCCGCGGAGGCCGGGGATGGTGGCTCGACCCGACGCGGCGTCGGCGGCCGTTACCGTGGCCGCCGTGGCCCGGGGGGAGTGGACGAACTGGGCGGGCAACCAGCGCTGCCGGCCCGCGGCCGTGGAGCGCCCCCGCACCGAGGACGAGGTGGTCGCGCTCGTGGGCAGGGCGGCCGCCGAGGGCCGGCGGGTCAAGGTCGTGGGGAGCGGCCACTCGTTCACCGACCTCGCCACCACCGACGGCGTGCTCGTGGACCTGCGCCACCTCGTCGGCGTCGTCCGCTTCGACGCGGCGCGGTGCCAGGTCACGGTCCGGGCGGGGACGACGCTGGCCGAGCTGAACCGGCGGCTCGCCGAGCGCGGCGTGGCCCTGCCGAACCTCGGCGACATCGCCTACCAGACCGTCGCCGGCGCCACGTCCACCGGCACCCACGGCACCGGCCGGCGCTTCGGCAACCTGTCGACCGGCATCACCGGATTCCGACTCGTCGACGGCCACGGCGACGTCCGGGTCGCGACGGCGGAGCGGGACCCCGAGCTGCTCGCCGTCGGCCGGGTGGGGCTCGGCGCCCTGGGCGTGCTCACCGAGCTCACGCTGCAGTGCGTGCCCGCCTTCAACCTGCACGCGGTGGAGGAACCGCAGCGGGTGGACGCGGTGCTGGCCGACTGGGAGGAGATCTTCGACCGACACGACCATTTCGAGTTCTTCTGGGTACCGAACACGGGATGGGCCCTCACGAAGCGCAACGACCGCACCACCGAGGGCGTCCAGCCGCGGCCGCGCTGGGTCCGGTGGCGGAACCAGGTCCTCTACGACAACCTCGCCTTCGGTGCCGCCAACCGGGTGGCGCGATGGCGCCCTTCGGCGACGCGACGGCTCGGCCGCGCCCTCCCGTCGGCGGGCCGGGTGGAGTACACCGAGCCGAGCGCCCGGGTCTTCGCCAGCCCCCGGCTCGTGCGCTTCTACGAGATGGAGTACGCGATCCCGGTGGCGGCGGTGCCCGAGGCCCTCGACCGGGTCCGGGCCTTCGTGGCCGAAGAGCAGTTGCCGCTGCTGTTCCCGGTCGAGGTCCGGGCCGTGGCCGCCGACGACATCCCGCTGAGCCCGGCGCACGGTCGCGACACCGGCTACCTGGCCGTCCACGTGTACCGGAGCATGCCCTTCGAGCGGTACTTCGAGGGGGTCGAGGCGATCATGGGCGGGTACGGAGGGAGACCCCACTGGGGCAAGCTCCACTTCCTCGACGCGGCCGACCTCGCGCCCCGCTACCCCCAGTGGGAGCGCTTCCAGGCCGTCCGCGACCGGCTGGACCCCGACCGTCGGTTCGCCAACGCCCACCTCGAGCGGGTCCTCGGCGCCTAATGGGGGCAGACCAGGTCGGCTAGGACTTGGTTCCGAGCCCGCCGGTCGGTGAGCACTTTCGGCGCCTGAGACTTCGATCTCTGGCC